>Ga0007882_10000484_pt1 | contig 23493 bp, 22 predicted proteins | sample CryBogCBH12Aug01_FD_71195 | JGI IMG/M metagenome (GOLD analysis project Ga0007882, IMG submission 71195) | Freshwater microbial communities from Crystal Bog, Wisconsin, USA - CBH12Aug09.1 | ecosystem: Environmental > Aquatic > Freshwater > Lake | place: Crystal Bog, Wisconsin, USA | collected... | reverse complement strand
GACATGGGTGGCCTCGCTCATCAACGAAGCCTCCTATGAATCACATTCTTCTCGCCTTGGGACTCCCCTATCTTCCTGTCAAGCCGTTAACCTGAAGCGATCACCGTGGCGAAACCATCGGCCACCCTTTCTCGGCGGGTCAAAAGTGGTTATGGTGCCACCGTTTGCGTTCCTTCAAATGCCGGATTCATGTCCAGACCGCTGATCGTCAAACCTTTGCCCCTGCCGCCGCCGCCCAATGCCCTGGTGGCCGTGGACCGGGCCATCGACGACCTGCGGCGCGGCGGCCCGGTGGTCATCACCGCCGAGGATGGATCGCAGGCCCTGATGCTGGCCGCCGAAGCCGCAACCGGCGATGGCTTGAGCCGCCTGGCCCACCTGGCCGGCAGCCCTGCCGCGGTGGCGGTCAGCGGACGCCGCGCGGCCGTGCTGGGCATCGCCGCCGGCGACCGGCGGGTGGTCCTGCTCAGCGCCACGGCGCCGTTCACCGCCGATGCCATCATGGCCCTGGCGGATCCCCTCGGGGCCGGCCAGGCAACCGACACCCAGGTCAACGACTCGCCGCCGGCCTGGGCGGAGGCGGCGGTTGCCCTGGCCAAACTGGCGCGGTTGCTGCCGGCCGCCGTGGTCGCCCCGCTGGCCGGCACGGTGGACGGACTGTTTTCCGTCAAGGTGGCTGAAATTCTCGGCTATCCGGCCGAGGCGGCCCATAGCCTGCGCCGCGTCGCCGAGGCCCGGGTGCCGTTGACCGAGGCCGAAAACAGCCGCGTCGTCGCCTTCCGCCCGGCCGACGGCGGTGTCGAGCATCTGGCCATCGTCGTCGGCTGTCCCGATCGCGACCAGCCGGTCCTCACCCGCCTGCATTCGGAATGCTTCACCGGCGACCTGCTGGGCAGCCTGCGCTGCGATTGCGGCGACCAGCTGCGCGGCGCCATCGCCCAGCTGACCGCCGGCGGCGGCGGCGTTTTGCTCTATCTCGCCCAGGAAGGCCGCGGCATCGGCCTGGTCAACAAATTGCGCGCCTATGAGCTGCAGGATGCCGGTTTCGACACCCTGGAAGCCAATGAGCAGCTGGGCTTTGACGACGACGAGCGGATCTATTTGCCGGCTGCCCTGATGCTGCGCCAGCTGGGCATCGCCCGGGTACGGCTGATGACCAACAATCCGGCCAAAGTCGACTCCCTGGCCCGCCATGACATCGAGGTGGTGGAGCGGGTCCCCCATGCCTTCCCCTCCAACGCCCATAATGCCCATTATCTCAGGACCAAGGCCACCCGCGGCGGACATCTGCTGTAGGCAGAAGCTGCCCGGCAAAACGGCGCCGACAGGCCGGGCCGGCATAGAAAAGTGACTGATTTATAATGTCTTTCGCCTTGGCACGGGGGTTGCATCACATCTTGCGAACCTAAACCAGGCGCAGGGGTACGGCATGGCCGTGGAACTCATCCGTCAATCTTCCGGTCCCATCGGCAACGAGCTGGACAGCCTGATGCTGGCCCGCTACGGCGAGGATGACGGCCAGGGCAAGCTGACGGCCTTCAACAGCCCGGACGGCCCGAGTTTTTCCGACGTCCTCGACATCCTGAACCCGCTCCAGCACATCCCGGTCATCAATGTGGTGTATCAGGCGGTGACCGGCGACAGGCAGGGCGCCGCCTCCGAGGTTCTCGGCGGCGTGCTCTGGGGCGGCCCGATCGGCCTGGTCAGCGCCATGGTCGATCTGGCGGTGGAGGACGGTACCGGCAAGACCATCGGCGCCAATGTGGCGTCCCTGTTCTCCGACCCGGCGGCGACGGAAGCCCCCGCCACGCTGCTGGCGGCGTCCGCCGCGGCGTCGGAGGAACCGGCCCAGACAGCGGCCTCGCCGACACCGCCGGCGGTCGAGGTAACGGCGGTGCCGCCGGAGGCACCGGCCAAGGACGAACCGGTGAGCGCCGGTGACTATCTGATTTTCGGAACCGCACCGGCCCACGCCGCCACCAGCACTGCGGTCCAGGCCAAACCGCCCAGCCCGACGCCTGTCGCCGCGACTCCAGCCGATTTCATGGTTTTCGGCGCCGACAGCAAGCCGACCAGCCTGCTGCCCGGCGACAATCCGCCGCCGGCCCAGGACCACCGCTTCCGCCCGGTGCCGGCCCGCACCGGCCCCGCCGAACCGCGGGCGACGCTGCCGATGCCCACCACCGGAGCGGCGGCGGTGCAAAGCGCGGTCAGCCAGAACCAGTTCATCGGCAATTTCAACGCCGCCTTCGACAAATATCAAAGAGCCGCCAAGCTGGGCGACCCGCCGACCACCGATACAATTCAATGAAACCGCTGGGAAAGCGCCTGATCATTGCTTATCATCGGCGCCGTGTATTGACGGGGGAACATTCATGCGACGGGGCATCGCGGCGCTATTCGGGCTGATCGGACTGTTACTTGCCAGCGGTGGACCGGCCGCCGCGGCCGAGGACCCCGCCTATCTCTGGGTCGGCGCCGGGACCTGGGAAACCTTGCGCAGCAATTTCCTCAAGCCCGAGATCGATGTCGCCTACCGCTCGAACTACAAGCTGTGGATCTTCAAGCCGCATGCGGGTGTGCTGGTGGCTGCCGACGGTGATTACTACGGCTATGTCGGGCTGCTGACCGATATCTATTGGAGCCCGCATATCGTCACCACCCTCACCGCCGCCTTCGGCGGCTATGGCGGCGGCGGCTTTAACCTGGGGTCGCATTTCGAATTCCGCACCGGCGGCGATGTCGCCTGGCGCTTCGACAACCGGTCGCGCATCGGCGTCGGGCTGTACCATATCTCCAATGCCGGGATTACCCAGAACAACGGCGGCTCGGAATCGGTGCTGCTGTCCTATTCTTTGCCCATCGACAAGCTTATCAACTGGTAATCCTAGCGCCGAAAATGGCGGTGCCGACCCGCACCAGGGTGGCGCCGGCGGCGATCGCCGCCGGATAATCGCCGCTCATTCCCATGCTCAGTTCGGGCAATCCGTGACGCCCCGCCAACTCCGCCAGGCGGTGGAACAGCGGTGCCGGATCGCCGTCCTCGGGCGGGATGCACATCAGGCCGCGGACCGGCAACCCCCAACGCCGCCGGCAATCATCGATGAACTGGTCGGCCCGTTCCGGCAGCACGCCGGCCTTCTGCGGCTCGGCCCCGATATTGACCTCGATCAGACAGGCCGGCCGGCGGTCGCCGCGGGCATATTCGGCGGCCAGAGCTTCGGCCAGTCTCGGCCGGTCGAGGGTTTCGATGACATCGAACAGGGACACCGCCTGACGGACCTTGTTGGATTGCAGCGGACCGATCAGATGCAACTCGACATCCGGCACTTCGGCGCGCAAGGCCGGCCATTTGGCCGCCGCCTCCTGCACCCGGCTTTCGCCGAACAGGCGCTGGCCGGCCGCCAGCAGGGGACGCATGCGTTCGGCGCCGTGGAACTTGCCGACCGCCACCAGCCGCGCCGACCCGGGGGGGCGGGCGGCGTCCGTCTCCGCCTGGGCGAGGCGTTGGAGCACGCTATGGTAGCGGGCCAGCAGGTCTTCGGGCAATGACGGCATCCCATGCTATGATCGGCGGATGTTGAGCTTAACAGAGCGTGCCGGACATCTCAATTTGGGTGGCGCCGACCGTCTGGTCCTGGTCACCGACGACCGGCGCCTGCCCGACCCGTTGGCCGCCGCCGCCCGCCTGCCGCCCGGCAGCCTGGTGATCCTGCGCTGCCGCGACACCGACCGCCGCCGGATTCTCGGCCTGGCCTTGCGGCGGTTGTGCCGTCTTCGGCGCCTTGCTCTGCTGATCGCCGGCGATTTTGATCTGGCGCTCAGCCTGAGCGCCGGGCTGCATCTGCCGGAGGCGATGCTGCGACACCCCTGTCCCCGCCTGCGGCTGTGGCACCGGCGAGGCCGGCCGCTGACCGCCGCCGCCCACGGCCGAAACGCCCTGGTGGCGGCCCGCCGATTGGGCGTCGACGCGGCGCTGCTGGCGCCGGTGTTCGCCACCGCCAGCCATCCCGGCCAGCCGGTACTGGGGCCCTTGCTGTTTCGTCGTCTGCTGCGAACCGCCCGACTGCCGGTCTATGCCTTAGGCGGCATCACCGGCCGCACGGTCAACCGCTTGCGCGGCAGCCGGGCGGCCGGGGTGGCGGCCGTGGAGGGGTTTAGACCACCCTGCGTCAAATATGACGCAGGGTGGGATTGCGCCGGCGAGGGGCTTTAGAACAGAACCGTGGTCCTGAGCCCCAGCACCACGCCGTCTTCGATGGCGGTGGTGGGCGCGGCGGAGGGCACGAAATTGCTCAGCGCGCCGTGATAGCCGGGGTGGATCACGTATTGGAAGTCGGGCTGCACCGACCACCAATTGGCCAGGTTGGCGGTGTAGCTGACCTCGAGGATGCTTTCGTAATCATTGACCACCGGGGCGCGGGCGGCGCGTTCGACGGTGCGCACCGAATCGCTGATCCCGGCATAGGCGAAGCCCAGGGTGACGACATCGCCTTCGCGGCCTTTGATCGGGCCCTTGAAGCCGATGCCGCCGTCGACATACCAGCTGACGAAATTGACGCTGTCATCGGGGGTGACGCCGGCGCGCAGGAAGACGCTGACCGCCTGGTCGCCGCTTTCCGGGGTCTTCCACAAAGTGCGGTCGACCACGCCGTAAATCGCCGCATTGCCGCTGCGCTGGCTGGGCCGCACGGAGAAGGTGTTGAACTTGGCGTTATCGTACCAGACCCCGAGCTTGTACATGGCGGGATTGCCGGTGGCATCCTTGGCCTGGTTCTCGAGATACTGCAGTTCCGAGATCAGGAACTGGTTGGCATCCACTTTGAACTGGGCGCCGCCACGCATGACGCTTTCCGGCTGATGGGAGAAGATCGCCGTCTGCCAGGTCCAGTTTTCGTTGGGAACGATGGCGACGCGAACACCGGGCGCGCCCAACGGATAACCGACGCCATTGCTGACGAAGTTGCCCGTCCGGTCGACCGGTTTGCCGGCCGGCAGATTGGCGAATTCCAGGGCGTTCCACAGGAAGGTGGTGTTCAGCAGATTGACGGCGGTGTTGGTCACCATGAATTCATCGTCGGCCGACAGCTGGCCGGCGCGCACCGACAGCATCCCTTCGAACGCGGTCTTCTGCAACCACAGGGTCCACAGGCGGGTATGAACCGCCGGCGAGGTGCCGTACATTTCGGTGTTGCTGACGTCGAGACCGTTCTTCAGCTGGCTGTAGGACGGGCCGTGGCCGAGCACCGAGAAGGCTCCGATATGGGCAGCCAGGCCTTCCATGCCGCCGGCCTTTTCGAAGTCGATATCGCCGGTGGCGAGGATCTGTTGGTCGGTGGCAGCGCCGGTCTTGGCGCCGCCGCTGACCGTGCCCATGACTTCGCCGGTGTATTTGAGGCCCAGCGTCACACCATGCTCCACCCATTCGGTGCGGGTGCCGCCCCAGTCGCCAGTCAGAAAGTCACGATCCCATAGGCCGGGAGGCGCATCGCCTTCGGCGGCGCCGGCGGGTGTGACCGTGAGGGCCGCCAACAGGGCAACGGCTGCGGCACCGGTGAAACGTGTCATGGTCATGCTGAGTCCTTTCCTAACCTCGGGCCGGCACGCCCCAACTCGCCCGGCATTTGCAAATCCGGGGCATTGTCTCCCCATCTCTGCCGCTGTGCAGCAAGAAACCGCCGGTTTGTGGTGAAAATGCCGCTCTGTGCCGGAAATGCAACAAAACGCTTGGAATCTCAACAAAATGACTAAAATTTAGGCGGCTTTTTCGGTGCTTTCAGTGGCGCTTATTTCGTGGGCATCGGAATGGGCAAAAGCCAGGACGTTCTCAGGCCGGGGCGGGGGGCGTCCTTTGCTAATTCCGCCTTCGGGTCGTACCAAAATCGGGCTATCCTACCGCCCATCGGGAAAATTTTGGATCAAGATCACTGACTTTTTTGGCGGGAGGATAAAGACAATGCTTACCAGACGGACTGTAATTAAACTGGGTGCGGTGGCTGCTGCCGGGTTCCCGCGTTTCGCCATCGGCCAGACGGCAAAAATCCGCATCGGCGTGATGCTGCCTTTTACCGGGACCTATGCGTCCTTGGGGGAAATGGGAATTTCAGGCCTGAAGCTCGCGCTTTCTCAACATGGCAACAAATTTGGTGGCCGTGAGGTGGAAATCGTCACTCTCGATGACGAATCCGATCCGGCGCGGGCGCCATCCAACGCCACCAAACTGATCAAGGGTGATAATGTCGACATCCTGTTCGGTACGGTGCATTCCGGCGTCGCCATGGGAATGGTAAAGGTGGCCCGCGAAACCAACACCCTGATGGTGATTCCCAATGCCGGGGTCGCCGCCGCCACCGGCCCACTCTGCGCCCCCAATATTTTCCGCAGTTCGATGACCATGTGGCAGCCGGCCTTCCCGATGGGCAAGGTGGCCTATGACCGGGGCTATCGCAACGTCGTCTCGATCACCTGGAAATATGTCGCCGGCGAGGAATCCATCGCCGGCTTCAAGGAAGGCTTTGAGGCAGCCGGCGGCAAGGTCGTCAAGGAAATCACGGTGCCCTTCCCGGATGTGGAATTCCAGGCCAATCTGGCGGAAATCGCCTCGTTGAAGCCGGATGCCGTGTTCACCTTCTTTTCGGGTGGCGGCGCCGTCAAATTCGTCAAGGATTACGCCGCGGCCGGGCTCAGGAAATCGATCCCGCTGCTGGGTTCGGGTTTCCTCACCGAGGGAACGCTGGAGGCCATCGGCGAACCGGCGGAAGGAATTCTGACCACGTTGCATTACGCCGACACATTGGATCTTCCGGCCAACAAAAAATTCCGCGCCGAATTCAAAAAGGCCTATGGCAAGGATCCCGACCTGTTCGCCGTCCAGGGCTATGATGCCGGCGAATTACTGGCCGTCGGCCTCGGCGCGGTCAAGGGCGATGTCAATGCCAAGACCGAGCTGTACTCGTCCATGGAGCGCACGGTGCTGGATAGTCCACGAGGCCATTTGGCATTCTCGCCGTCGCATAATCCCATCCAGGACATTTACCTGCGCGAGGTTCGCAAGGGTCAGAACATAGTGTTGAACGTCGCCGCCAAGGCGGTGTCCGACCCCAGTCGCGGATGCAAGATGATGCCGGCCTGATGAGCGGGTCTGCGCAATAACGGATTTCGGTTTGCTTGTCAGAAAGAAAAGGAGGGCGGTCTTGCGACCGCCCTCCCGGCAGAGACTTATAGGTCTGAAGATCAGAAGGTGAACTTCAGCCCGGTCATCACGGCGATGCCGTCGTTGTTGTTGACCCAAGGAGTGGCCGTGCTCAGTTGGTCGCCCTTGTAGTTCACATAGGTGACGCCGCCGCGGAAGATCACGCCCGGACCGGCGGTGTAGGCCGCGCCGAACTGATAGACTTCGGTGCTGTCGGCCTTGCCGGTACGGTTCAGACCGGAGGTGCTGGCGCTCTGATCATGGTAATAGGCGCCGCTGAAACCCAGGGGCCCGGTGGTGTAGGAGAGGCCGGCGGTGAAGGTCTGACCGGCATAGGCCGCCATCTTGGCCAAGGCGTCGGGGGTCACGCCGGCGCCGCCGAGGGCGGAGGCGGAGGCGACAGTGGTGGCGCCGTTGACGCTTTCATTGCTGCCGACGTCACGCTTGAAGATCGAGCCGCCGAGCACGAAGCCGCCGTAGCCGAGGTTCAGGCCGCCCGACCAAACGGTCAGGTTGGCGATGTTGGCCTGGATCATCGTGGCGTCGGCTTTCACCGACAGGGCGCCAAAGGTGTTGTTATAGGCAAGGCCACCGCCGAAGCCGTCGCCGCCATAGCTGGTGCCGTTTACCTGGCCCTTGTTGAGCGAATTAGCGAAATCCGACGACGACGGAGCCGCACCGGGGCCGGAACCGGTGGCCAGATCCACCGACGGGACATAGGTGAAGGCCGCCGCCAAGCCGTTCCATGCCGGGCTCACATAGGTGATCTTGTTGGTGCTGCGGCCGGTGATGCGGCGGCTGTTATCGGCGGTGTAAAAGCGGTGGTTGGCCGGATCGTTGACCGCCCAATACCACTGGCCGTCACCGACCGGGCCGAGGGCGCTGACGTCGGGGGCGGAGTTATGGACGATATAGGTGGCGTCCTCGCGCTCGCCGACGATCAGGGTGCCGACGGAGGCGCTCACCGTGGCATAGGACCGCTTGGTGGAGTTGACGCTGCCGCAGGTCGACACATTGGCATAGACCGCGCCGGTCAGCATGTTGGTGCGGTCGCAGGAACCGCCGACGCCCGAGGACTGATTGGTGGAGGTGGCGGCGAGGTCGTAATTGACGCTGACGCTGATGCCATTGTCCAGTTTTGTGGAACCGACGATGCTGATCTGCATATCGTCAAGGTTCAGGAACTGGACTTTCTTGCCGGTCGCCGGCGCGGCGGCGGAGTTGATCTTGTTGTTTTCGGCGTAGCCGATGTTCTCGACGACGTAGCCGGCGAGACCCAGCTTGATCGGTTCGGCGGCCTGAGCCGACACGGCGCCGAAAGCGACCAGCGCGGTGCTGGCGAGAAGAACCTTCTTCATGTTATCTCCTGTCTTTGTTTTTCGGTCAGCCAAAAAGGGCTAGGCCCGCCCCGAAACGAGTTATGTGAGTGAAGCAAGCCATGCCGAAAGGCCCAAGTCAACGGCGGCGGACGGTAAACTGTGATAAAACCCGCCCACTGTGGCAGAAGAGTCACAGTTTATGACGGTCTTCTGACGGCTTCCTTGGCCTGAAACCGATGTGGCGCTTGGTCCGGCCGGGACCCTGTGCTACGACAGGACGAACTCCGGCCCGCACAGTAGAGGTCTGACAAGGACGATGGTGATGAATAGTAGGACGAAGGCCGCCCTGATGCTGGCCTCAATTCTCGGGCTCGCCGCCTGCAGCGATGTTAAGACGGTGGTTCCCGACCGCAATACCGGCGACTCCACGCCGACCTGGGGCGACCAGAAGAAGGACTCGATTTTCGGTCCCAACGGCCTGACCCTGTTCGGCGGCGACAAGAGATCGTCGCCGGAGACCGGCAACGGCATCGGCGTCAACGCCTATCTGTGGCGGGCCAGCCTGGACACCATCGCCTTCATGCCGCTGGCCTCGGCCGATCCCTTCGGCGGCGTCATCATCACCGACTGGTATGCTCCGCCCGAAAGCCCGACCGAGCGCTTCAAGATCTCGGTGTTCATCATGGACCGCTCGTTGCGCGCCGACGGCATCCGCGTCTCGGTGTTCCGCCAGACCCAGGGTTCGACCGGCGAATGGATGGACGCGCCCATCGACCAGAAAACCCCGACCGACATGGAGAACGCCATTCTCACCCGGGCCAGGGAATTACGCACCGCCAGCGTCAAGAAGGATTAAAATGGCGCGCGAGGTCGAGCGCTACAACGTCCGTCAGACCGAAGCCAAATGGCAGCGGGTTTGGGAAGAGCGCCAATGTTTCGCCGCCCGGGATGACGATCCGCGGCCGAAATACTACGTCCTCGAGATGTTTCCCTATCCGTCGGGACGCATCCATATGGGACATGTGCGCAATTACACCCTGGGCGACGTGGTGGCGCGCTACAAACGGGCCACCGGCCATGCCGTTCTGCATCCCATGGGCTGGGACGCCTTCGGACTGCCGGCGGAAAACGCCGCCATCCAGAACAAGGTGCCGCCGGCCCGCTGGACCCGCGAAAACATCGCCGCCATGCGCAGCCAGCTCAAATCCATGGGGCTGTCCTACGACTGGTCGCGGGAGGTCGCCACCTGCGACCCCGAGTATTATCGTCATGAACAGAAGATGTTTCTCGATTTCCTGGCCGCCGGACTGGTCTACCGCAAGGAGTCCTGGGTCAACTGGGACCCCGAGGAACATACCGTTCTGGCCAATGAACAGGTCATCGACGGCCGCGGCTGGCGCTCCGGCGCGCTGGTGGAAAAGCGCCTGCTGAGCCAGTGGTTCCTCAAGATCACCGCCTTCGCCGAGGATCTGCTGAGCGGCCTGAAGGGCCTGGACCGCTGGCCGGAACGGGTCCGCCTGATGCAGGAGAACTGGATCGGCCGCTCGGAGGGCCTGCGCCTCGGTTTCGCGCTGAGCGGCCGGTCCGACCGCCTGGAGGTTTACACCACCCGGCCCGATACCCTGTTCGGCGCCGCCTTCACCGCTATCGCCGCCAATCATCCGCTGGCCCTGGAGCTGGCGGTCGGGGATCCGGCGCTGGCCGCCTTCATCGCCGATTGCAACCGCCTGGGCACCAGCGAGGCGGCCCTGGAAACCGCCGAAAAGAGGGGCTACGACACCGGGCTGAAGGCCCTCAATCCGCTGGTCGCCGGCCAGCAACTGCCGGTCTATGTGGCCAATTTCGTGCTGATGGACTACGGCACCGGGGCGATTTTCGGCTGCCCGGCCCATGACCAGCGCGATCTCGATTTCGCCCGCAAATACGGCCTGGTGGTCAAGCCGGTGGTGGCCGCCAAGGGCGCCGATCCGGCCTCCGTCAGCATCGGCAGCGAGGCCATGCTCGACGAAGGGGTGATGATCAATTCCGGACCGCTGGACGGCATGACGGTAAGCGAGGCCAAAAGCTGGGTGATCGACCGCATGGAGGCCGAGGGCCTGGGCCGGCGCTCGGTCAATTACCGGCTGCGGGACTGGGGGGTGTCGCGGCAGCGCTATTGGGGCTGTCCGATCCCGGTCATCCATTGCTCCGACTGCGGCATCGTGCCGGTCCCCGCGGCCGAATTGCCGGTGACCCTGCCCGAGGATGTCGGCTTCGACAAGCCGGGCAATCCGCTGGACCATCACCCCGACTGGAAGCATGTCGCCTGCCCCAGTTGCGGCAAGGCGGCGCGGCGCGAGACCGACACCTTCGACACCTTCTTCGAGTCCTCCTGGTATTTCGCCCGCTTCTGTTCGCCGCATCAGAGCGAACGCGGCTTCGACCGCGCCGCCGCCGACCGCTGGCTGCCGGTCGACCAGTATATCGGCGGTATCGAACATGCGGTGCTGCACCTGCTGTATTCGCGGTTCTTTACCCGCGCGCTGAAAACCTGCGGCTATCTGAATGTCGAGGAACCCTTCGCCGGTCTGCTGACCCAGGGCATGATCTGCCACGAGACCTACAAGGACGCCGACGGCGCCTGGCTCTATCCCCAGCAGGTCGAGCGCCGCGACGACGGCAGCCTGGTGGACACCGACAGCGGCCGCCCGGTCACCGTCGGCCGTTCGGAAAAGATGAGCAAGTCCAAGAAAAACGTCGTCGACCCGGCGGGCATCATGGACACCTACGGGGCCGACACGGCGCGGCTGTTCATGCTGTCCGACAGCCCGCCGGAACGCGATCTCGACTGGACCGAAGCCGGTGTCGACGGCGCCTGGCGCTATCTCAACCGCCTGTGGCGGCTGGTGCTCGGCAGTCTCGAGCGCTTGCCGCCGGCCGGCGCTTCGAGGCCGGCGGTGCTGACCGAGGCGGCGCAGGCGGTGCGGCGCCAGGCCCATCAGACGGTGGCCCTGGTCGGCACCGATCTCGATCGCTTCCATTTCAACCGCGCCGTCGCCCGCATCCGCGAGCTGACCAATGCACTCGGCGATTTCGCCGTGACCGGCGAGGGTGACGGCTGGGTGCTGCGCGAAGGCCTGGAAATCGCCGTCCGCCTGATCGGCCCGCTGCTGCCCCACCTGGCTGAAGAACTGTGGTCGGAACTGGGTCACGTCGCGCTGCTGGCCGACACCGCCTGGCCGCTGGCCGAGCCGGCCCTGCTGGTGGAGGACCGCGTCACCGTCGCCGTCCAGATCAACGGCAAGCTGCGCGGCACCATCGACTTGCCGAAGGATGCCGAGACCGCCGTCGCCCAGGCCGCCGCCCTGGCCCTGCCGGCGGTTGCGGCGCAACTGGCCGGCGCTTCGCCGAAGAAGGTGATCGTCGTGCCCAACAGGATCGTCAATGTGGTGGCTTAGGACCTTTCTGGTCCTCGTCGCCGCCGCCTCGACCGCCGCCTGCGGCTTCCATCCGCTGTACGGCCGGGATTCCTACGACGCCGACATCCAGGGGCAATTGGCCTCGGTGCGGGTGCTGCCTTTGCCCGACCGCCAGGGGCAGCTGCTGCATAATGCCCTGCTGACCAACCTGTCGCCGCGCGGGGAAACCAGTCAACCGAAATATACTTTGCGGATTGTGCTCCAGCTGACCGAATCCCAGCAGGCGTTGCGTAAAGATGACACGGCGACTCGCAATATAATGTATTATAATATTGCCTATTATCTTTATGAAGGCGAGACAGCGATTACCGCTGGCACTTTTGTGCATAGCTTCAGCTATGATTTCCTGCTGGAACACTATGCTAATATTGCTGCTCAGGAAGACATCAAGAAACGCGCCGCCGGGTCCATCGCCGATGAAATCCGCACCCGTCTCGCCGCCTATTTCGCCAAGGCGAGCGAGGTCAAGGCCGGTCGCTGAGTCGCGATGAAGCTGACGGGCCGGCGCATCGAGGAATTTCTCAAGGCTCCCGACGCCAAGGTCCGCCTGGTGTTGGTCTATGGTCCCGACGCCGGGCTGATCAAGGAGCGCCTGGACCGCCTCACCGCGCGCATCGTGCCCGAGGCCAATGATCCCTTCCGCATCTCGCTGTTGACCGCCGCCGGCTGCAAGGACGACCCCGCCCGCCTGGCCGACGAGGCCGCCGCCCTGTCGATGACCGGCGGACGCCGGGTGGTGCGCGTCACCGACGCCGGCGATTCCTTCGCCCCGGTGATAAAATCCTTTCTCGCCAACCCCTTGGGCGATTCGCTGGTGCTGGTCGAGGGCGGCGAGCTGGGGCCGCGCTCGGCTTTGCGCCTGGTGGCCGAGCAGGCCGACAACGCCGCCGCCCTGCCCTGCTATGCCGATGAGGGCGGCGGGCTGGAAACCGTCATCCACGACTCGCTGCGCGCCCATAACCTGTCGGCAGAGCCCGACGCCATCGCCTGGCTGGTCGACCATCTCGGCGGCGACCGCCTGCTGACCCGCTCCGAGATCGAAAAACTGGCGCTTTACATGGGGCCCGACGGCGGCGGCAAACGGATCCGCCTGGAAGACGCCGCCGCCTGTGTCGGCGACAGCGCATTGTTATCGTTGGACAATCTTGCCATGGCGGCGGCCGAGGGCGATCACGCCACGGCGCTCAGGGTTCTCGACCGCCTGTTTCATGAAGGCACCTCGCCGATCGCCGTTCTGCGCAGCCTGGCCCGGCATTTTCTGCGACTGCATCTGGCCCGCGGCGAGGTCGCCGGCGGCCGCTCCGTCGAGCAGGCGGTGGCGGCGTTGAAGCCGCCGGTGCATTTCCGCAGCGTGCAGGGCATGCAGGACCAGTTGCGCCGCTGGTCGCCGGACACCCTCGGCAAGGCGCTGGATCTGTTGCTGGAGGCCGAGATCGACTGCAAGACCACCGGCCTGCCGGCGGCGGAAATCTGCGGCCGCGCGGTGATGAGCCTGGCCCGCGCGGCAGGACGGTCGGGACGGCGGCGGTAAGGGTACCTTCAGTGGCACCGGCGTCCCAGCCGGTGTTTCGCGGACACCGGCAGGGACGCCGGTGCCACTGATTGTTTCACAGCCCGCCGCTATTCATTGGTGCCGCCGACGCCGCCGCCGGACAGGCGGTGCAGGATGCTGTCGAGCTGCTCGAGGGTGACGTAATGCACGGCGACGCTGCCGCCCTCGCCCTGATGGGTAATCGACACCTTGAGCCCAAGCTGGCGCGACAGGTCGGTTTCCAGGGCCAGCAGATCGGCATCCTTCGGCGCTGCCGGGCTTTTCGTCCGTGGCTTGCCGCCCGCCTTCTGGGCCAGGCTTTCGGTCTGGCGGACATTCAGACCCTTGGACACCACCTGGCGGGCCAGCCCCAGGGGGTCGCTGCTGGTCAGCAGGGCGCGGGCATGGCCGGCGGTGAGATTGCCGGCGTCCAGCATCTGCTTGACCGGTTCGGGCAGATTGAGCAGCCGCATCATGTTGGCGACATGGCTGCGGCTCTTGCCGACGGTCTTAGCCAGCTCTTCTTGCGTGTGGGAGAAGTCATCCATCAACCGGTGGTAGCCCTCGGCTTCCTCCAGCGGTGACAGATCCTGCCGCTGCAGGTTCTCCACCAGCGCCACTTCCAGCGCCTCGCGGTCCGACAGATCGCGAACGATCACCGGCACGTCATGCAGCGACGCCGCCTGCGCCGCCCGCCACCGCCGCTCGCCGGCGATGATCTCGAAACTGCTGCTGTCCTCGGGATGGGGGCGGACCAGGATCGGCTGCAGGATGCCTTTTTCGCGCACCGATTCGACCAGGTCCTCGATGGCCGCCGGGTCGAACACCCGGCGCGGCTGAAAACGGCCGGGCCGCAGCTTTTCCACCGGCACCATCCTGAGGCTGCGCACCGGCCGTCCGTCGGGTCCGACGGTCATGGCGTCCAGCGGATCGGCCGCCGGCCCCAGCAAAGCCGACAGACCACGGCCCAGACCGCGACGACGAGGTTCCTCGGCCATGGTTACGCCACCAGTTCCCGTTCGCGCTTCAGAACTTCGCTGGCCAGATGGATATAGGCTTCCGAGCCGGCGCAGCGGACATCATAAAGCAGGACCGGCTTGCCATGCGACGGCGCTTCCGACACCCGCACATTGCGCGGGATCACCGTCTTGTAGACCTTGTCGCCGAAGAAATCGCGCACATCCGAGGCCACCATGTCCGACAGGTTGTTGCGCTTGTCGAACATGGTCAGCACGATGCCATGCAGCTGCAGGCCTGGATTGAAGGCGTTCTTGACCCGCTCGATGGTCTTGACCAGCTGGCTCAGCCCTTCCAGGGCGAAAAACTCGCATTGCAGCGGCACCAGCACCGCCTGCGCCGCCACCAGGGCGTTGACCGTCAGCAGACTGAGCGACGGCGGGCAGTCAATGAGGACGAAATCATAGCCGCGCAGTTTCTTCAGGGCGCCGGCCAGGCGGTGCTCGCGCCGCTTGGCCTCGACCAGTTCGATATCGGCGCCCGACAGATCGACCGAGGACGGCACCAGCGACAAATTGGGAATCGCCGTCGGCACCACCGCCTCGGCGAGATCGGCTTCCTCCATCACCACCTGATAGGAACTGATATCCCGTTTGCGGCGGTCGATGCCCAGGCCGGTGCTGGCATTGCCCTGGGGATCCAGGTCGATGATCAGCACCTTGCGCTGGGTGGCCGCCATGGCCGTCGCCAGATTGATGGCGGTGGTGGTTTTTCCCACCCCACCCTTCTGATTGGCGATGGCGAAAATGCGCGAAACACCGCGAAGGCCGTGGCTGTCATTCGTCTCGACCACGATGAACCCCTCTCAGATGGATGATGAGACCCGAAGGGTCAGCCTGGCTGGCCCTTCGCTCGACGGTCATTGTCCAACCTTTGGCCGCTTGGGTCAATTCCTCTTCACCGCCGCGTCCCTTGAGAAACAGACATTCGGTGGCCCCGCCGAGGAACGGCGCCGCCATCTCCAGCAGGCGATCCAGCGGCGCCAGGGCCCGCGCCGTCACCACCAGAGGCGCCGGCACCAGCGGCGCCAGGGCTTCGATCCGGCGGTTATGGACGCTGGCCGAGGCGCCGGTGAGGCGGATCGCCTCGCGCAGAAAGGCGCATTTGCGGCCGTCGGATTCGACCAGATGGACCGGCAGGCCGGTCATGATGGCCAGCACCAGGCCGGGAAATCCCGCCCCCGAACCGAGATCGAGGACCGGGCCGCCGGGCAGCAGCGGTGCCAGCTGCGCCGAATCCAGCATATGGCGCCGCCACAGGTCGGGGATGGTGGCCGGACCGACCAGATTGATCCGCGCCTGCCACTTGATCAGCAGGTCGGCATAGACCTGCAACCGCTCCACTGTTTCACGTGAAACAGAGGTCAGCCGGGCAAACTCTGCGGGAGTCAGGGAGTCCATGGGCCGCGACTCTGTTTCACGTGAAACATCAGGCGGCCTGCCCGCGGCCCTGGCGCTTGACGAAGCCCAAAAGTGCGGTCAACGCCGCCGGCGTCACCCCAGGCAGCCGCCCCGCCGCGCCCAGCGTTGCCGGCCGCGCCGCCGCCAGTTTGGCGCGGATTTCCGCAGACAAACTGCCGACCGCCTGATAATCCAGATCTTCCGGCAAGGCCAGCCCCTCGTCGCGGCGGAAGGCGGCGATATCGGCATCCTGGCGCAGCAGATAGCCGGCATAGCGCCCTTCGATCTCCAGCTGTTCGGCGATGGCCGTCGGCAGCGCCGCCAAAGACGGCCACAGCCGCCGCAGGTCGCCCCACGCCACCTCGGGATAGCCCAGCAGGTCGAGGGCGCTGCGCCTTACCCCGTCCTGGTTGATGGCCAGGCCTTGCGCCCGCAGCTCGTTGGGGGTTGCCGACAGCGCCCGCATCGCCGCCCGCCCCTCCGCCAACGCCAGCGCCTTGGCGGCGAAGGCCCGCCGGCGGGCCTCGCCGATACAGCCGATCTCCTCGCCCCGCGGGGTCAGGCGCAGGTCGGCATTGTCGGCCCGCAGCAACAGCCGGTATTCGGCGCGCGAGGTGAACATGCGATAGGGCTCGGTGGTCCCCCGCGTCACCAGATCGTCGATCAGCACGCCGATATAGGCCTCGGCGCGATCGAGGGTGAAGCGCCGCTCGCCGCCGCCGGCGACCAGCGCGGCGTTCAGCCCGGCCATCAGGCCTTGCGCCCCGGCCTCCTCGTAGCCGGTGGTGCCGTTGATCTGACCGGCGAAAAACAGCCCCGCCACCAGCCTGGTCTCGAGATGCGGTTTCAGCGCCCGCGGGTCGACAAAGTCATATTCGATGGCATAGCCGGGCCGACTCATAACGGAACGTTCCAGCCCCGGAATGGTTTTCAGCAGGGCCAGCTGCACGTCCTCCGGCAGCGAGGTGGAGATGCCGTTGGGGTAGACCGTCGGATCGTCCAGTCCCTCCGGCTCGAGGAAAATCTGGTGCCGCTCGCGCCCGGCGAAGCGCACCACCTTGTCCTCGATGCTGGGGCAATAGCGCGGCCCGACACTGCCGATCTGCCCGGAATACATCGGCGCCCGATGCAGATTGGCGCGGATCAGCTCGTGCGAGGCGGCGGTGGTGCCGGTGATGCCGCACTCTACCTGCCGCGTGGTGATCCGATCGGTCAGGGTGGAGAACGGCTGCGGCGGATCATCGCCGGCCTGCATCTCCAACCCTCGCCAGTCGATGGTGCGCCCGTCCAGACGGCAAGGGGTGCCGGTCTTCAGCCGCCCCAGGGGAAAGGCTAGGCGTTTCAGGGTCGCCGACAGGCCGAGGCTGGGGGCGTCCCCCATCCGACCGGCGGCATAGCGGCGCTCGCCGATATGAATGATGCCCGAGAGGAAGGTGCCGGTGGTCAGCACCACCGCGCCGGCGGTGATGGTCTCGCCCTCGGCGGTCACCACGCCCTGCACCCGGCCGTCCTCCACCAGCAGATCCTCGACCGCCGCCGCCCGCAGGGTCAGCCCCGGCGTCCCGGCCAGGGCCTCGGCCATGGCCTGGCGATAGAGCCGGCGGTCGGCCTGGGCCCGCGGTCCGCGCACCGCCGGTCCCTTGCTGCGGTTCAAGACGCGGAACTGGATGCCGGCGCGATCGATGACCCGCCCCATCAGCCCGTCCAGGGCATCGATCTCGCGCACCAGCTGCCCCTTGGCGAGGCCGCCGATGGCGGGGTTGCAGCTCATCTCGCCGACGCTGTCCAGGCGATGGGTCAGCAACAGGGTGCGCGCCCCCATGCGCGCCGCCGCCGCCGCCGCCTCGCAGCCGGCATGGCCGGCGCCGATGACGATGACATCCACTTTGGAACTATCCACATCCTGTTTCACGTGGAACGACCTATTTGCCGATGCAAAAATCCCGGAAGATGACGTCGAGCATTTCCTCGACATCCACCCGGCCGGTGATCCGGCCGACGGCGCGGGCGGCTACTCTTACATCTTCCGCCGCCAGTTCGGGAAGAGGTTCCTGTTGCCCCTGCCGAAGGGCCTGGGTGGCCTCGGCCAGAGCCAGGCGATGACGCGCCCGCGTCAGGGCCGGAGCCTCGCCGCCGGCCAGGATCGCGGCCGCCTGCCCGGCCAGGGCCACCAGCAGCCCGTCAATCCCCTCGCCGGTGGCAGCCGACACCGCCAGCACCGGCTGGCCGCCGATCGTCTCCGGCCAGTCGCCACCGGCCAGATCGCGCTTGTTGACCACCGCCAGGCTGCCCTCGCCCAGCAGCGCCAGGCTGGTCGCGTCCAATGCCGGCAGGGCCTGGCCGTCCAGCACCACCAGGCGCAGATCGGCCGAGCCGGCCCGCGCCTGGGCCCGGCGCACACCCTCGGCCTCCACCGCGTCGGCGACCTCGCGCAGACCGGCGGTATCGGCCAGGATCACCGGAAAACCGGCCAGATCGAGATGCACCTCGATGACGTCGCGGGTGGTCCCGGCGGTCGACGACACAATCGCCGCCGGCCGCCCGGCAATGCGGTTGAGCAGACTGGATTTGCCGACATTGGGGGCGCCGAGGATGGCCACCGACAGGCCGTCGCGCAACCGCTCGCCGCGCCCGCCATCCGCCAGATGCGCTTCCATCTCGCCAGCCAGTTCGCCCAGCGCCCGGCGCGCCGCCGAGCCGACCCCGGCCGGCAGATCCTCATCGGCGAAATCGATCTCGGCCTCCAGATGCGCCTGCGCCGCCAGCAGTCGCCGCCGCCAGTCCTCGTAAAGGCGCATCAGCGCCCCATCCATCTGGCGCCAGGCCTGGCGTCGCTGGGCTTCGGTCTCGGCGGCGGTCAGATCGGCGATCGCCTCGGCCTGGGTCAGATCCAGTTTGCCATGAGCAAAAGCCCGCCGGCTGAACTCCCCGGCCTCCGCCGGCCGCAGGCCCTGCCCCAGCAGCGCCTCGGTGATCGCCGCCGCCACCGCCCGGCCGCCATGGGAGTGCAGTTCCACCACATCTTCGCCGGTGAAACTGGCCGGCGCCGGAAACCACAGCACCAGCCCCCGGTCAAGGGGCTGGCCACCGGCGTCGGCCAGCACCGCCAATCGGGCCTGGCGCGGCGGCGGCAAGGCGCGACCGGTGAGATGACGCAACGCCGCACCGGCCTCCGGGCCGGAGAGGCGCCAGACGGCGACCCCGGCGCGGCCGATGCCGCTGGCCTGGGCGAAAATGGTGTCAGGCGACGGCGCTGCCGCCATTGGGACCGTCCTCCGGGCGCAGCATCAGGCGGCGAACCGGGTGCCCGCGCAGCAGATGGCTGGTCAGGATCTCGTCGACATCGGCATGGCTGTCGAAGCGGTACCAGACGCCCTCGGGATAGACCACCATGGTCGGTCCGAGTTCGCAACGATCCAGGCAGCCGGCCGAGTTGACGCGGATATCGGCCAGACCGAGTTCCTTGGCCCGGGCCTTCAGGTAATCCCGCAGCGGCTCGGAACCGCGCCCGGCGCAGGACCCCCGCGGATGGCCGTCGGGCCGCCGATTGGTGCAGACGAACACATGCAGGCGGTAATACAGCGGCGGATTGTCCGGCGGCACCCTATTTCTCCCGCGCGGCATGGGCCTTGTTGCCCTGGAACCCGGCCCAGAACAGCTTTTGCATCTGCTCCATGCCCTGCATCCCGGCCGGCAGCCACATCTTCAGCAGGGCCTCGGGGCTCATGGCGTCGAGATTGGCGATCATCCGTTCCTCGGCCTTCTTCAACACCGAATCCTGCATCGCCTTGACATCCGGCAGGCCGAAGAAGGTGCGGGCTTCTTCCGGTGTACAATCAACATCAAAGGTGATCTTCATGTTTCGCCCCCTGATATCCTCGAGAGGTTGTATCTCTCCTTGTGCAACACAAACTAAGCTTTCGACTTCTCCCCCGCAACGTCCGTCAATGGAACCAGGGCATGAGCCGTAACCAACTTGACCAGGAAACCAGCCCTTATCTCCTGCAGCATCGGGACAACCCGGTGTTCTGGCGCCCCTGGGGCCCGGCGGCGCTGGCCGAGGCGGCCGACAGCGGCAAGCCGATCATGCTGTCGGTGGGCTATGCCGCCTGCCACTGGTGCCATGTCATGGCCCATGAAAGTTTCGAGGATGCGGCCATCGCCGATCTGATCAATTCTCTGTTCATCCCCATCAAGGTCGACCGCGAGGAGCGCCCGGATCTCGACGCCCTGTACCAGATGGCCCTGGCCGTCCTCGGCCAGCAGGGCGGTTGGCCGCTGACCATGTTCCTCACCCCCGGGGGCAAGCCGTTCTGGGGTGGTACCTATTTCCCCCCCAGCCGCCGCTATGGCCGGCCGGGCTTCCCCGAGGTGCTGCAGTCGGTGGCCAACGCCTGGCGCGACCAGACCGACAAGATCGCCGACAGCGTCACCGCCATCGAGGACGCCCTGCTGCAGACCCTGACCCCGGAGGCCGGTCCGCTGCCGGGCCCGACCATCGCCCGCCAGGCCGCCCGCAGCCTGCTGCCGGCGGTGGACCTGCGGCGCGGCGGCCTCAAGGGAGCGCCGAAATTTCCCCAGAGTCCGCTTTTCCTGCTGATGTGGCGGGCGGCGTTGGCCGAGGGTGACAGCGGGCTGAAAGAGGCCGTGCTGCTGTCGCTGACGGCCATGAGCCAGGGCGGCATCTATGACCATCTCGGCGGCGGCTACGCCCGCTATTCCACCGATGACGACTGGCTGGTGCCGCATTTCGAGAAAATGCTCTACGACAATGCGCAGATCCTCGAGCAGCTGACCCTGGCCTGGCAGCTCACCGGCTCCCCCCTCTATGCCCGCCGCATCGCCGACAGCATCGGCTGGCTGCAACGCGAGATGCTGGCCGAGGCCGACGGCTTCGCCGCCGCCCTGGACGCCGATTCCGAGGGCGAGGAGGGCAAATACTATGTCTGGAGCCTGGCCGAGGTGGAAAATCTGCTGCCCCCCGCCCAGCGTTCGCGGTTCTGCCGTACCTACAACATCAGCGCCGGCGGCAATTGGGAGGGCGCCAACATCCTCCATTTGACCGCCGAGGACCCCGCCGCCGAGGCCGAACTCGCCGACTGCCGCGCCATCCTGCTGGCGGCCCGGCAAAAGCGCATTCCGCCCGGCCGCGACGACAAGGTGCTGGCCGACTGGAACGGCATGATCATCGCCGCCCTCGCCAATGCCGCCTTCGCCTTCGACCGCGCCGACTGGCTGGCCCTGGCCGAACGCGCCTTCGCCGGCGTCACCGCCGCCCTCGGCGACGGCGAGCGCCTGTCCCACAGCCTCTGCCGCGGCCGCAAACAGCCCGCCGCCATGCTCGACGACTACGCCAATATGGCCCGCGCCGCCCTGATTCTGGGGGAAATCACCGGCCGGCCTGACTATGCGCAGCGGGCCGCCGCCTGGGTCGCCGTCGCCGACCGCCATTATTGGGATGACGCCGGAGGCGGCTATTTCCAAGGCGCCGACCACGCCCAGGACCTTATTCTGCGCAGCAAGAGCGCCATCGACCATGCCACCCCCAGTGCCAACGGGGTGATGGTCGAGGTGCTGGCCCGGCTTTATCTCTCCACCGGCGAGGACCGCTACCGCGGCCGTGCCGAGGCCACCGTCGCCGCCTTCGCCGGCTCGCTCCGCCAATCCCCCCATGGACTGGCAACCCTGATCGGCGGCTGGGATTATCTCAATGCCGCCACGCAGGTGGTGGTAACCGGCAGCCCCGCCGACCGCGCCCCCTTGCTGCGCGCCGTCGCCGCCGCCAGCCTGCCGCTGCGCCATCTGACCCAGCTGGACCCCGGCGCCGTGCTGCCGCCGGGCCATCCGGCCTTCGGCAAAACCACCGGTCCGTCAGCGGCGGCCTTCGTCTGCCGCGGCACCGTGTGTTCCTTGCCGGTTACCGATGCCGCCGCATTGCGGGATGCCCTCTCTTCGCGGTAAGGTTAGCCATGCCTCATATGTCATTCCCCAGCCCGGTCGGCGATCTCACTTTGTTCGAAGAAGACGGTGTCCTGGTCGGCCTCGAATGGGGCCGCACCGACGGCGCCAGCGACAGCCCACTGCTGACCGAAGCCCGCCGCCAGTTGGACGACTATTTCGCCGGCCGGCGCCGGAGCTTCGACCTGCCGATGGCGCCCATGGGCACGCTGTTCCAGAAATCGGTGTGGGATCAGCTGCGCGCGATCCCCTATGGCCGGGTGGAAACCTATGGCGAGGTCGCCGGACGTCTGTCCACCTCGCCGCGTCCGGTGGGAACCGCCTGCGGGCGCAACCCGTTACCGATCCTGATCCCCTGTCACCGGGTGATCGCCGCCAACGGCAATCTCGGCGGCTATTCCGGTTATGACGGGCTGGAAACCAAGAAATTCCTGCTGGCCCTGGAGGGCGCGTCCCTCCCGCAATGACGGAGAGTCCGGTGAACAAAGTCATCCGCATCCATCAAACCGGCGGTCCCGAGCAGATGCGTTGGGAAGACGTCGAGGTTCCGCCTCCGGCCGCCGGCCAGGCGCTGGTCCGCCATACCGCCGTCGGCCTCAATTACATCGATGTCTATCACCGCACCGGCCTCTATCCCCTGCCCTTGCCGGCCGGATTGGGCCTGGAAGCGGCCGGGGTGGTGGAGGCGGTGGGGCCGGAGGTCACCGAGATCCGACCCGGCGACCGCGTCGCCTATGCCTCGCCGCCCACCGGCGCCTATGCCGAGCGCCGCGTCATCGCCGCCTCGCGTCTGGTCCCTTTGCCGCCGGAGATCGCCGACCGCCAGGCGGCGGCGATGATGCTGCAGGGCATGACCGCCCAATATCTGCTGCGCAGCACCTACCGGGTACAGCCCGGCGACACCATCCTGTTCCATGCCGCCGCCGGTGGCGTCGGGCTGATCGCCTGCCAATGGGCCAAACATCTCGGCGCCCGGGTCATCGGCACCGCCGGCGGTCCGGAAAAGATGGCTTTGGCCAAGGCCCATGGGGCCGACCATGTCATCGATTACACCAAGGAGGATTTCGTCGCCCGGGTCAGGGAGCTGACCGACGGCAAGGGCGTGCCGGTGGTCTATGACTCGGTGGGCAAGGACACCGTCTTCAAATCCCTCGATTGCCTGCGTCCGCGGGGCATTCTGGTCAGTTTCGGCCAATCCTCAGGCGCCCTGCCGCCCCTCGACACCGGTCTGCTGGCCGCCAAGGGATCGCTTTATTTCACCCGCCCCAGCCTGATGACCTATACCGCCGAGCGGGTCGACCTGGTGGCCAGCGCCGCCGAACTGTTCGAGGTGGTGAAAAGCGGCGCGGTGAAGATCGAAATCAACCAGACCTATCCCCTGTCCGAGGCGGCGCAGGCGCATCGCGATCTGGAAGCGCGGAAAACCACGGGATCGACGATTTTTCTGGTGTGAGGAGATCCACCACGAAGGCACGAGGGCACGAAGGATTTCTTCGTGTCTCTGTGCCTTCGTGGTTATCCCTGTTGTTCCACGTGAAACAACGGTTTTAGGAATTCATCGCCTCGAAGAAGTCCGAATTGGTCTTCGAATGCTTCAGCTTGTCGACCAGGAACTCCA
>Ga0007882_10000483_pt1 | contig 23506 bp, 26 predicted proteins | sample CryBogCBH12Aug01_FD_71195 | JGI IMG/M metagenome (GOLD analysis project Ga0007882, IMG submission 71195) | Freshwater microbial communities from Crystal Bog, Wisconsin, USA - CBH12Aug09.1 | ecosystem: Environmental > Aquatic > Freshwater > Lake | place: Crystal Bog, Wisconsin, USA | collected... | reverse complement strand
GCCGCCGCCGATTTCAAGGCCAAGATGATTGCCGAGCGGCCCTCCTGGGCCAGCCGCAAAGCCTCGCAGGAGGCACTTGAGCAACTGACCGCCGCCGTTCCCGAGCTGATCGGCGGGTCCGCCGACCTCACCCATTCCAATCTCACCATCACCAAGGCCACCCGTCCGGTCACCCCCGAGGATGCCGGCGGCCGCTATCTGCATTACGGCGTGCGCGAGCATGCGATGGCGGCGATCATGAACGGCCTGGCGCTGCATGGCGGGTTCATTCCCTATGGCGGCACCTTCATGGTGTTTTCCGACTATCTGCGGCCGGCGCTCAGGCTGTCGGCGCTGATGGGGCTCAGGGTCCTCTATGTGATGACCCACGACTCCATCGGCCTCGGCGAGGACGGCCCGACCCATCAACCGGTCGAGCATCTGGCATCGCTGCGCGCCATGCCCAATCTTCTGGTCTTCCGCCCCTGCGATCCGGTGGAAACCATGGAGGCCTATGAAGTGGCGCTGGAGAATACCGCCGGCCCCAGCCTGTTGTCGCTGTCCCGTCAGAACCTGCCGACCTTGCGCAGCGACGGAGGTGAGAACCTGACGGCGCTGGGCGGCTATGTGCTGGCCGAGGCCGAGGGACCCCGGCGGGTGACGCTGATCGCCACCGGCTCCGAGGTTGAACTGGCGATGCAGGCCCGCGATATCCTGAAGTCCCGCGGCGTCGCCGCCGCGGTGGTGTCTATGCCTTGCTGGGCGTTGTTCGACCGCCAGGACGGCGCCTATCGTCAGCGGGTGCTCGGACCGGGCACCGTGCGGGTGGCGGTCGAGGCGGGCGCCCGTTTCGGCTGGGAACGCTATGTCGGGCCGGAAGGCGCGGTGATCGGCCTCGACAGTTTTGGCCTGTCCGGTCCCGCCGGCGAGGTTTACCGCCATTTTGGAATTACCGCCGAGGCCGTGGCGGAAGCCGCCCTGGCCCGGATTTAAGGAGGGAAGACAATCATGTCTATGGTTTCATTGCGTCAGTTGCTCGACCACGCGGCCGAACACGGTTACGGCCTGCCGGCCTTCAACATCAACAACATGGAGCAGATGCTGGCGATCATGGCGGCGGCGAAGAAAACCGATTCGCCGGTGATCCTGCAGGCCAGCCGCGGCGCCCGCGCCTATGCCAATGACGTGGTGCTGAAACATCTCATCCAGGCCGCCGTCGAACTTCATCCCGACATTCCGGTCTGTATGCACCAGGACCACGGCAACAGCCCGGAAACCTGCATGTCGGCGATCACCAGCGGCTTTACCTCGGTGATGATGGACGGTTCGCTGAAGGACGACGGCAAGACCCCCGGCGATTGGGACTACAATGTCGGGGTTACCTCGAAGGTGGTGGAACTGTCCCATATGGTGGGCGTTTCCGTCGAAGGCGAGCTGGGGGTGCTGGGCTCTCTGGAGACCGGCAAGGGCGACAAGGAGGATGGCCACGGCTTCGAGGGCACCCTCGATCACAGCCAGTTGCTGACCGATCCGGCGCAGGCGGTGGAATTTGTCATGAAGACCAAGGTCGACGCGCTGGCCGTCGCCATGGGCACGTCGCATGGCGCCTACAAATTCAGCCGCAAGCCGACCGGCGATATCCTGGCGATGCATGTGATCCGGGAAATCAACCGACGCCTGCCCAACACCCATCTGGTGATGCATGGCTCGTCCTCGGTGCCCCAGGAGCTGCAGGACATCATCAACCAATACGGCGGTGAAATGCCGCAGACCTTCGGGGTTCCCATCGAGGAGATCCTGGTCGGCATCAAGCATGGCGTGCGCAAGATCAACATCGACACCGACTGCCGGATGGCCATCACCGGCCAGATCCGCAAAGTCTTCGCCGAGAAGAAATCGGAATTCGACCCGCGCAGCTATTTCAAGCCGGCGATGGCCGCCATGCAGAAGCTGTGCGAAACCCGCTACGAGCAGTTCGGCACCGCCGGCCAGGCGTCGAAGATTAAGGTGCTGCCGCTGTCCGACATGGCCAAGCGCTACAAGGACGGATCCCTCGATCCGAAGTCCAGGTAAGCTTATTTCCGTCACCCCCGGGGCAACCCGGGGGTAACGGCTTCAGCCGCAGGTGAACCCCGCTCATGACCGTGAAGATCGCTCCTTCCATCCTGTCCGCCGATTTCGCCCGCCTTGGCGAAGAGGTTTCGGCGCTGGACGCCGCCGGTGCCGACTATATTCACGTCGATGTCATGGACGGTCATTTCGTCCCCAATCTGACCATCGGCCCGGCGGTGGTCAAAGCCCTGCGCCCGCATACGGCGAAGCTGTTCGATGTGCATCTGATGATCGAGCCGGTGGATCCCTTCATCCAGGCCTTCGTCGAAGCCGGCAGCGACATCGTCACCGTGCATGTGGAAGCCACCCGTCATCTCGACCGGTCCCTGCAGCTGATCCGCTCGCTCGGGCGCAAGGCCGGTGTATCGCTCAACCCGGCGACCCCGGACAGCGCCCTGTCCTATGTGCTCGACAAGGTTGACCTGATCCTGGTGATGTCGGTCAACCCGGGGTTCGGCGGGCAGAGCTTCATCCCCGCCGCTCTCGACAAGATCCGCCGTCTGCGCGACATGGTGGGGCGCCGGCCGATTGAGATCGAGGTGGACGGGGGGGTCACCGCCGCCAACGCCGCCGAGGTGATCGCCGCCGGTGCCGACGTCCTGGTGGCCGGCAGCGCGGTCTTTTCCACCCCCGATTACGCCGCCAACATCCGGGCGCTGAGGGGCCGGCAACTGTAACCAAACTTTCATCCAACTGTCACGGATGGCCGCTATTGTCGCGGGCGTAACCGCTCCCCCAACCGGAGGTCCCATGACCCGACAGTTTCTCGGTACCGCGGCGTTGGCATTCCTTACCATGGCCTCCGCCGCCCAGGCCCGCGACCAGATCCGCATCGTCGGCTCGTCGACGGTATATCCGTTTTCCACCGCTGTGGCCGAGCAGTTCGGCAAGACCTCCGGCTTCAAGGCGCCGATCGTCGAGAGCACCGGAACCGGCGGCGGCTTTAAGCTGTTCTGCGCCGGCGCCGATGAGAACAGCCCCGACGTCACCAATGCGTCGCGCCGCGTCAAGCAGTCCGAAGTCGACGCCTGCGCCGCCAATGGGGTCAAGGATATCACCGAGGTGGTCATCGGCTTCGACGGCATCGTCATCGTCAATGCCAAGGCCGGCCCAAGTTATGTCCTGACGCGCGAGGACATCTACCGGGCGACCGCCAAGACAGTGCCGGTCGGCGGCAAGCTGGTGGCTAATCCTTATACCAAATGGAACCAGATCGACGCCAAATTGCCGGCCGAGGACATCGTCGTCTATGGCCCGGCCTCCAATCACGGCACCCGCGACGCCTTCATCGAGCTGATCATGGACCCGGCCTGCGAGAAGCAGCCGGAAGTGGCGGCTCTGGCCGGTGACGAAAAGAAGAAAACCTGCCAGTCGGTCCGTGAAGACGGCGCCTATGTCGAGGTATCCGAGAACTACACCGTCATTCTGCAGAAGATGATCTCGCAGCCGCATGCGGTGGGCGTGCTGACCTTCAGCTATGTCGACCAGAATGCCGACAAGATCAAAGCGGCCACCGTCGACGGCGTGGTGGCAACCTATGAAAACATCGCCACCAGCAAATATCCGGTATCCCGCCCGCTGTTCTTCTATGTGAAAAAATCTCATGTCGGGGTCATACCGGGCATCCGCGAATACATCGCCGAATTCACCTCGGAGAAAGCCTGGGGCAAGTCCGGATATCTCGCCGAGAAAGGCCTGATCGCCATGCCCGACGCCGAACGCAAGGCCGAAGCGGCCAAGGCGAAAGACCTGGTCAACCTGAAGCTGTAGTCTTTACCATGCAGGTCCTTCTCGTTCTCCTCCTGCTGCTGGCGCTGTCGGCCTCCCTCTACCAGGTGGGCCGGAGCCGGGCATTGCGGGCGGCGGGCGGAAGGACCGGCATCCTTCATTCCCTGCCGTCCTATTACGGATATTATGTCGCCCTATGGTGCGGCATTCCGGCGGCGATCCTGATCGTCGCCTGGCTGGCGGCCGAGCCGACGGTTCTCCGGGCGATGGTGATCAATGTATTGCCGGCCGAGCTGCAAGGTCTGCCGCCGGCGCGCCTGTCGCTGTTGATCAACGAAGTCCGGCAACTGGCTTCGACCGGTGACTACCGCTTCGCCTCGGGGCCGGAGACCAAGGCGGTGGCGGAACAGTACCGGGCCCTGCAGGGCATCAGTTTCAAGGCGATGGTCGCCGGCATGCTGTCCCTGGGCATTGCCGGCGGAGCCTTCGCCCTCCGCGCCGTCCGCCCCTCGTTCAGGGCGCGCAATATGGTCGAGGGCGCCGTCCAGGCCTTTCTTATTCTCAGTTCAGTGCTGGCGATTCTCATCACGGTGGGCATCGTGCTGTCGCTGCTCTTCGAGTCGTTGCGCTTTTTCGCCATCGTGCCCTTGAACGAATTCCTCTTCGGCCTGTCCTGGAGCCCGCAGATGGCGATCCGCGCCGATCAGGTGGGGTCGTCGGGGGCGTTCGGTGCCGTGCCGCTGTTTACCGGGACTTTGCTGATCAGCCTGATCGCCATGCTGGTGGCGGTGCCGGTCGGCCTGCTTGCCGCCATTTATCTGGCGGAATATGCAGATCCCCGGTTTCGTGCCGTCGCCAAACCACTGCTGGAGATGTTGGCCGGGATCCCGACGGTGGTCTACGGCTTCTTCGCGGTGGTCACCGTATCGCCGTTCCTCCGCGGCCTCGGCGCCAGCCTTCACCTGTCGGTATCGTCGGAGAGCGCGCTGGCCACCGGGATCGTCATGGGCGTGATGATCATCCCCTTCGTCTCGTCGCTATCCGACGACGTCATCTGCGCGGTGCCGGAAAGCCTTCGCCACGGGTCCTTTGCCATCGGCGCCACGCAGGCGGAAACCGTCATGCAGGTGGTGATCCCGGCGGCCTTGCCGGGCATTGTCGGCGGTATCCTGCTGGCGGTGTCGCGGGCCATCGGCGAAACCATGATCGTCGTCATGGCGGCCGGCCTGTCGGCCCATCTGACCGCCAATCCCTTCGAATCGGTCACCACGGTGACGGTGCAGATCGTCACCCTGCTGGTCGGCGATCAAGAGTTCGACAGCCCCAAGACCTTATCGGCCTTCGCCCTGGGTCTGATACTGTTCCTCGTCACCCTGGCGCTCAATGTGGTTGCCCTCAATGTCGTCAAGAAATACCGGGAAAAATATGACTGAAATGGTCGAGCCGCTGACCGCCTCGGTCACCGTCGCCGGCGTCAATGCGCGGCTGCGGCGCCGCTATGCCGTCGACCGGTGGTTCCGCGCCTTGGGGGTATCGGCCATCGTCGCCGCGCTGACCTTCCTCATTCTGCTGCTGGGAACCATTATCGGGCAGGGCTATACCGCCTTCGCGCAAAGCCAGATCCGCCTCGCCATCACCTTTGATGCGGCGATCCTCGACCCTGACGGGCGGGGTGATCCCGCCGTTCTCGGCACCGCCGATTACGGCCGGCTGATTCGCCAGTCCCTCGAGACGTTGTTTCCCGACGCTACCGAGCGGGCGCAACGCCGCGAGTTGTCGCGGTTGATGAGCCCGGGCGCCGATCTCGAATTGCGCGGCATGCTGCTGGCGGATCCTTCGCTGATGGGCAGGACAGAGGAAATCTGGCTTCCCACCTCGTCCCCTGTCGACCAGCTGGTCAAGGGGCATACCGGGCGTACCGCGGAGGAAGGCGGCCAATTTACCGACGGCGAGTTGCGGCGCATCGACCGCCTGCGGTCGGATGGCCGGCTGGCGGCGCGGTTCAATAAATGGCTGTTCACCCAGGGCGATTCCCGCCAACCGGAGCTGGCCGGTCTGGCCGGGGCGGTGGTGGGCTCGTTCTATTCGCTGCTGGTGACGGTGCTGCTGTCTTTTCCCTTGGGGGTGGCGGCGGCCGTTTATCTCGAGGAATTTGCCCGCCAGTCCCGCTGGACCGACATCGTCGAGGTCAATATCAACAACCTCGCCGCCGTACCGTCCATCGTCTTCGGGCTGCTGGGCCTGGAGATCTTTCTCAATGTGCTGGGGCTGCCCCGCTCGGCGCCGCTGGTCGGCGGCCTTGCCCTGACCCTGGTGTCGCTGCCGACCATCATCATCGCCGCCCGGGTCGCCCTCAAGGCGGTGCCGCCCTGGGTCCGTGAGGCGGCGCTGGCTCTCGGCGCCTCGCGCCTGCAGATGGTAACCCATCATGTGCTGCCGCTGGCGATGCCGGGCATTCTCACCGGCACCATCATCGGCATGGCCCGCGCGGTCGGCGAGACGGCGCCGCTGCTGATGATCGGCATGGTCGCCTTCGTCGTCAACGTGCCGGCGACGCCGGTGGATCCGGCGACGGCGCTGCCGGTGCAGATCTATCTGTGGGCGGCCAGTCCCGAGCGGGGTTTCGTCGAGCGGACCTCGGCGGCGATCATCGTGCTGCTGTGTTTTCTGGCGGTGATGAACGCCGCCGCGATCTATTTGCGCAAGCGCTATGAACGGCGGTGGGGATGATGTCGAATTCCGATGGCGAGCCGGTGGCGTCCGCCAAAATCAAGGTGGTGGCCCGGGACGTCAACGTCTTTTACAGCGACAAGCACGCTCTGAAGGCGGTGAACCTGGACGTTCGCGCCAATGAGGTGACCGCCCTGATCGGCCCCTCCGGCTGCGGCAAGTCGACCTTCCTGCGCTGCCTCAACCGCATGAACGATCTGATCGATGGCGCCCGGGTGACCGGTACCATCGCTATCGACCAGCAGGACATCTATCTGAAGGATCTCGACGTGGTGCAGCTCAGGGCGCGTGTCGGCATGGTCTTCCAGAAACCCAACCCTTTTCCCAAGTCGATCTTCGACAATGTCGCCTATGGCCCGCGCATCCATGGCCTGGCCGGGACCGGTGCCGAGCTCGAAGAGATCGTCGTCACCAGCCTGAAGCGCGCCGGTCTGTTCGAAGAGGTCAAGGATCGCCTGAATGAAGCCGGGACCGGCCTGTCGGGGGGGCAGCAGCAGCGGTTGTGCATCGCCCGCGCCATCGCCGTCAGTCCCGAGGTGATCCTGATGGACGAGCCCTGCTCGGCCCTCGATCCCATCGCCACCGCGAAAGTGGAGGAGCTGATCGATGAACTGCGGCAAAACTACACCATCATCGTCGTCACCCATTCCATGCAGCAGGCGGCGCGGGTGTCGCAGCGCACGGCGTTCTTTCATCTGGGGGAACTGGTCGAAGTCGGCGATACCGAGCAGATTTTCACCAATCCCAACCATAAATTGACCCAAGGCTATATCACTGGCCGGTTCGGCTGAGGAGGCGACGGGGATGACCGAGCATACAGTGCGCTCCTATGACGAGGAACTGTCGCATCTGAACAACCTGATCGCCCGCATGGGCGGTATCGCCGAAGCCCAGCTGGACGCCTCAATCCAAGCCTTGATCCGCCGCAACAGCGAACAGGCCGGCAAGATCATTGCCGCCGATGCCAAAGTCGACGACATGGAGCATGAGGTGCACGCCTTTACCGTCCGCCTGCTGGCGTTGCGCCAGCCGGTGGCTCATGACCTGCGGTTCATCGTCGGCGCTCTCAAGGTGTCGGGCGACCTTGAACGGATCGCCGATTATGCCGCCAATGTCGCCAAGCGGGCGCTGGTGCTCAACCAGTTGCCGCCGGTGCCGCCAATGGCGGCGGTTCCGCGGCTTGGCCGGTTGGTGCAGGAAATCCTCAAGGATGTGCTGGACGCCTATGTCGACCAGAACCAGGAAAAGGCGCTGAGGGTGTGGAAGCGGGATGAGGAGGTGGACGATATGTACACCGGCCTGTTCCGCGAACTGATCACCTATATGATGGAAGACCCGAGAAACATAACTCCCTGTATTCATTTGATGTTTATTGCCAAGAATATCGAAAGAATCGGCGACCACGCGACCAATATCGCGGAAACGATCCACTACCTGGTGAACGGCACGCCATTGCTCGACGCTCGGCCCAAGGGCACGAGCGTATTGCCCGAACCACCTCCCGCCGGCGAGGGTAACTGATGGACCGCGAGACATCGGTCAAGCCGCTGGTGATGGTGGTCGAGGACGAGACGGCGCTGGTCACCATGCTGCGCTACAATCTCGAAAAGGAAGGGTATCGCGTCTGCGAGGCGCTGGACGGCGAGGAGGCGCTGACCGTTCTGGCCGAGCGCGAGCCGGACCTGGTGCTGCTGGACTGGATGCTGCCGGTACTGTCGGGTATCGAGGTCTGCCGGCAGATCCGCCGCAAGGCCAAGACCCGCGACCTGCCGGTGATCATGTTGACCGCCCGCGGCGAAGAGGCCGATAAGATCCGCGGCCTCAATATCGGCGCAGACGACTATCTGACCAAACCGTTTTCACTGCCGGAGCTGATGGCCCGGGTGCGGGCATTGCTGCGCCGGGCGCGGCCGGTGCAAAGCAAGGGCGTTTTGCACTATGAAGACATCCGCATGGACCAGACGACCCATCGGGTGACGCGAGGGTCCCGCCACATTCACCTGGGGCCGACGGAATACCGCCTGCTGCAGTTCTTCCTTCAGCATCCCGGTTCGGTGTTTTCCCGCGAGGATCTGCTGAACGGGGTCTGGGGACCGGATATTTATGTCGAGCCGCGGACCGTCGATGTGCATATCCGGCGGTTGCGAATCGCGCTGAACGGCGACAGCGACGTCGACGTCATCCGCACGGTGCGGGCGGCGGGCTATGCCCTCGACACCGGCATGCCGCTTACCCCCTGAGCGACATATCCTTTTAGACCGTTGAGAGCTTCGCGGGTCATGCTCAGGTTATAGGCCATTGGCTTATGACATGAGGTGATGAGGTGGAAATGCCGGCGAACCACACGGCGAAAGGCAGGTTGATTCTCGTTTCCGGCCCCAGCGGCGCCGGCAAGGATGCGATCATCGACGGGGCGCGTCGGCGCCTGGCCGGCGATGCCGGGATGGTCTTTCCATTGCGGACCATCACCCGTCCGGAAGGGTTCGGCGGGGAGATCCATGTTGCGGTGACGCCGGCGCAGTTCGACCGTCTACGTCGCCTCGGCGCCTTTGCCCTGTGCTGGGGGGCCAGGGGTCTCAATTTTGCCATTCCGGCCAGTATCGATGCCGAGCTGGCCTCGGCGGCGACGGTGGTGGTCAATGTTTCCCCGGCGGTGCTCGGCGAGGCGCGGGAGCGCTATCCCCTGGCCTCGGTGGTCTGGGTGACGGCATCGGTGCAGACCTGCCGGCGGCGCCTGTTGCTCCGTGGCCGCGAAAATGCCGACGAGATCGAGCGGCGTCTTGCCGATGCCGAGGAGATCTGCATCGAGGAGGATGTGGACCTGCTGGTCAACGAAGGCAGTCTCGACGAGGCCGTCGGCAGGCTGCTGGCCATGCTGCGGCAGCGGATGCCGCTGCCGCTGGCAGGGGGCCACCTCCCGGCCCCGATGGCGCTCTACTCGTCGTAAGCCACCATTGAGGTCACCGGCACATCGAGCTTGCCGCGGCCGCCGAGGAAGGTGAGTTCGATGATGCAGGCGGCGCCGACGACCTCGGCGCCCATCCGGCGCAGCAGGTGGATGGCGGCGTTCATGGTGCCGCCGGTCGCCAGCAGGTCGTCGAGGACCACCACGCGGCGCCCTTTGATCGGCGCGTCCTCTTGGATTTCGATGATGTCCGAGCCGTATTCCAGCGCATATTCATGGCGCACGGTCTTGCCCGGCAATTTGCCCCGCTTGCGGGCCATGATGAAACCGCAGCCCAGTTTCAGGGCCAGCGGCGCGGCGACCAGGAAGCCGCGGGATTCGATCCCCACCAGCAGGTCCGGCTGTTCGGCGCGCACCGCATTGGCCAGGCGGCCCATGGTCACCTGCCAGGCGTCGGCATGCGCCAGCAGGGTCGAGATGTCATAGAACAGGATGCCGGGTTTGGGAAAGTCGGCAATCTGCCGGATATGGTCCTTGATATTCATGCGCCGGGTCCGTTCGACTGTGCTGGATGTGCCCGGATGCTACCGCGAAATCAGAGTGCTGTCATGGCCATTGACCGGCTGTCCGGTTCATGGGACGACATGCGCCATGATGAAAAAAGCGCTGGCGCTGATCCTCCTCCTTACCGGCGGCCTGGCCGTCGCTGCGGCCTCGGCGCCGGCGCGCAACCTGATCCTCGGCAGCGGCGAGGTGGCCGGCATGTTTTTTCCGGAAGCCGGGGCGATTTGCCGGGTGGTCAATCGTGATCAGCTTCGTCACGGGCTGCGTTGCCTGGTCGAACCGAGCGGCGGATCGGCGGCCAATCTGGCCGCATTGCAGAGCGGCGCTCAGCAGCTGGCAATCGTCCAGTCTCGGGTTCTGGCGCAGGCGGTGGCCGGCACCGGGCCGTTCGCCAGGACGCCGATGACCAATCTCAGGACCCTGATGAGCCTGCATGGCGAGGCGGTGGTGGTGGTGGTCGGACCCTCGTCCAAGATCCGCTCGCTTGCCGACCTCAAGGGGAAACGCGTCAATCTGGGCCATGCCGGCGGCTTTCAGCGGACCATGGCGGACCTGTTGCTGGGGGCCGTCGGCATGGGTGCCGCCGACCTCGGCGCGGCGCTGGAAATCGAACCGGCCCGGGTGATCCAGGGATTGTGCCGCAACGAGCTGGATGCCGCGGTGTTCGCCGGCCTGCATCCGATTGCCGAGGTCCAGGAGGCAATCGACGAATGCGGAGCCGGCCTGCTGTCGCTCAAGGATCCCGGCCTGGACGGATTTCTCAAGGGCAATCAGGCGTTCGTCCGCCTGGCGGTAAACGCCGACAGCTATCCGGGCCTCGCCGGCAAGGTGGCGGGTCTGGGGCTGCGGGCCGTCCTGGTGGCCGCCGACAGCCTGGCGGCCGAGGTGCCTATCAGGTGGTCAAGGCGGTGATCGACAATCTGCCGGCCTTCAAGGCCATGCATCCGATGCTGGGGACGCTGACTAAAAAGCAGATGGCGCACGAAGCACTGGTCGCCCCCTTGCATGAAGGGGCTGAGCGCTTCTATCGCGAAAACGGATTGATGTAGCCCCCCTTGTCCGGTGCGGCGATGCCGCACCGGGGTCCGGCCGGTCAGTTACACTCGGGCTTGCCTTTGATCGCTTTCAGGAAGGCGATCACCTGTTTGCGCTTCTGTTCGTCCTTCAACTGAAAGAACATCGCGTTCTTGAGGTCCGTGCCATTGAATTTGGTGAGGAAGGCCTTCGGGTCGGCAAGGTAGTCGAAGATCTTGTCCTCGGTCCAAACCAGACCTTTGCCAGAGGCCATGGTCATTGCCTCGGAATATTTCGGGAAGTCTTTCCGTACCACCGCTTTTTCGCCGAAGACGTCATGGATCGTCGGCGCCGTCGGGCGCGACGGCTTGTCGGCTTCAAAGGCGTGACAGGCTTTGCACTGGTTGGAAACGGTTTTTCCGGCCACCGCATCGGGCGGCAGGGAACATTCGGCGGCCACCGCCGACCCGGCGGCTGCCAGAGCGACCACCAACACACCCGCCATCGTCTTGATCAACATCGGTTTCCTCCGAAAGGGTTAGGAGCTGCTGGCGGTATTATCATTGAGGTTTGGCCCCGAGGCAACCCGTGATAGGCGTTTCACGCCAAAGTGGAGCGGCGGCACGATTGCGGCGGTGTCGGCGGTTGGGCGCTGCTTTCCTACCCAGCTTGGGGCAGAGTGCCGGGCGGATCGTCCCCTTGAAGAGGTATGGCAAGCTCATGCGGAAAATCGGCAACAAGCCCCACCGGCAGAGGCGCTGGCTGGGGATCGGGATCGCCGCCACCATCTTTTGGATCCTGGCGCTGGGCATGGTGGTGGAACATCGACATGCGGTGCCGTCATTGCTGGCCTTCAAGGGCGCGGTCGCCAATCTGCAGGCCTGTCCGAGCGGTGACATCCGGCTTGCCAATCAATGCCTCGACGACCGCTACGAAGCCCTGCTGACGTCCTGGCGACAGGACGCCGCCACCGTTGTCGTGCTGCCGCCGATGACGCTGTGGATCCTGGCCCTGCTGGGCAGCCTGGGGGCCTCCGCCGGCACATTGCAGCGGCGCGCCTGAGGCCCGGACTGTTTACAAAAATTTCCAAATAAGATACATCTCCGGGCGGTTCTGTCGGGTCGGGAGACGTCGCGGGTGGTCAGTGGTCGGCGGTGGGTGTGGGTTCTGGCCGGCGGCGCGCTGCTGTCGTTTCTGGCCGCTTGCGATCCGCCGCCACCCAGCCAGGAGCGGGTCATGCGGGTCGCCAAGGGCGATAACGCCATGGATGAAGCCATCCGAAAATCCAGTCACCAGTTGGATAAACCGCCGGCGGCGCGATTCGGCATCGCGCCGGCGACGCTTGATTTCCCGTCGCTGGACGCCGGCGGCTCGGCGAGCCGGGCCGTCGAAGTGGTCAACAACGGGGACCTCGCCGCCCCCCTGATGAGGATCCATGTCGCCGGGCAGGCATCGGCGTTCCATATCGGCGGAGACTGCGTCGACGGAATGGAAATAGGCCCGGGCGGGCATTGTGCCGTCCTGGTGACGTTTCTGCCGCGGACGGCCGGTCCGGCAAACGCCGAGCTGGTGGTGGTCCTGGGCGATGCCGAGGGGACGCGCTTTGTGCCTCTCTCCGGCGTCGGCCGGGGTGCCCTGCCGCCGCCGGCCCAGCCGGCCCCCAATGCCGAAGCCTCGCTGGCCTTTCTGCGCTCCCGCCGGTCGGCGGGGTTGGCCCTGGACGGCGATCCGCCCGTCGATCCGCCCGGTGGTGGCGGAGTGGCCGCCCCCGACTACACCGATGCCGGGCTGCCGGGCGTGGTGTCCGGGCTGCCGGTGGACCGTCGGCGGGTGATCACCGCCGACCGCTACATCCCCGCGGTTCTGGAAAGTGATATCGACAGCCTGCTGGCGGGGCGGGCTATCGCCGTGGTGGAGCGCAATGTCTACGGCGCCGACGGCCGGCTGGCGCTGATCCCGGCCGGGTCGCGGGTGATCGGCGCCTACCGGACCAATGTCAAGAACGGCCAGGCCCGGCTCGAGGTCGCCTGGTCGCGCATCTTCCGGCCCGACGGCGCCACCATCAACATCGACGACCTCGGCGCCGACGTCATGGGGCGGTCCGGCCTGCCCGGAGAACTGGACAGCCGGATGGTGGAAAAATACGGCGGCTCCCTGCTGACCAGCGTGGTGGCGGCGGCCGGCGACTGGGCCCTGGGCGGCGACAGCACCACCGTGCTGTCGCCCTTCGGCGGCACCAGCCAGTCGCTGAGCGGCAAGCAGCGGGCGGCCAATCGCCTGGGCAATGATCTCGACGGCCTCGGGCAGCGGATGATCCAGGACAATATCGACACCCGTCCGGTCCTGATGGTCGCCGCCGGCACCCGTCTCGACATCATTCCGTCCGAGGACATCTGGCTGCAGGACCCGCGCCATCTGCGCCCGGTGACGCCGCCGAAAGCACAGTCAACGGCGGCGCGCCGGCCCGACGCGGTGGCCGATCTGCTGCCCGGGCTGATCGAACTGGTGGCGCAGAATCCGGGGGTGGCGCGCCTGGCGCCGCAGACCACCCAACAGGTCATGCAATCCACTCTGCTGCAGCAGCTGCGCGACGGCAATTATTCCCTTCCCCGGCCGCCGGCCGCCGGAGGAAACGCCCCGTGACCCTGCTTCTGGATGCCACCTTGACGGCCTTGGTCCGTCATTACGCCTCGCCCGACGTCGAGGAAGTGGCGGTGAACCGCCCCGGCGAGGCATGGGTGAAGCGGGCCGGCGGCGGCTGGGAGGCGAGAGCGGACGATGCCCTCAGCGAGTCCTATCTGCTGTCGGTCTGCCGGCAGTTGGCCAATGTCAGCGGCCAGCTCTTCCATCCCGAACGCATGCCGCTACTGTATGCGACGCTGCCGCAGGGGCACCGCTTCACCGCGGTGGTCGGGCCGGGGGTGCGCTATGACATCGGCGACCAGCGGGGGGTGGCCGTCACCATCCGGCTGTTCAATCCCGAGCGCCGGGTATCCTTCGAAGGCTACGGGCTGTCGGCCGAGGGGCGGCTGGCGGAGGCGGCGGCAAGCCCCGGTCACCGGCGGTACCGGCTCTCACCGCTCGAAGACCTGCTGGAGGCCATCGCCCAGCGCGAGGCGATCCTGGTGTCCGGCGCCACCGCCTCGGGCAAGACCACCTTTCTCAATGCGATGATCCGGCATCTGCCGACCGACTTGCGGCTGTTGACCGTCGAGGACGCCCGCGAAGTGGTGGTGCCCCATGCCAACCGGGTGCATCTGGTGGTGTCGCGCACCGAAAGCGGCGGCGGCGTCGATTTCATGCGGGTGGTCGACGCGGTGGTGCGGATGACTCCCGACGTCATCGTCTGCGGCGAGATCGGCATCGGCAACGCCACCGGTGTGTTCCGCCTGATGACCACCGGACACACCAATTTCATGGCCACCATCCATGCCGGCAGTCCGGCCGGCGCGCTGCGCGCCTTCTACCAGAATCTGGCCCAGGCCAATCCCGGTCTCGACGCCCGTGCCGCCGTCGAGATCATCGCCTCGTCCTTCGGCCGCATCGTGCAGATCGACCGCTTAGGGGGGCGCCGCGTGGTCACCGCCATCGACATTCCCGACCTCGCCCGCGCGTCCCTTGTCTCCGCATCTGGCCATGAATGACGAGCGGCGCCTTGCCTGGCGCTGGTTGGCGCTGACCATGACGTTGGCGCTGGCGCTGCTGCTGGCCGGGCTGGTGATGACGCTGCCGGTTCTGGTGCTGGTCGAGCAGGGGGTCAGTCTCGCTACCCTGTCCTGGGTCGAAGGCTATTTCGCCACCCTGCTGCCTTATCCCGATTACTGGTGGGCGGTGCATCGCCAATGGCTGGGTGACGCCGTCGCCGGCGGGCGGATTCCCTGGGCGTTGGCCTGCGGCCCGCTGCTGGCCGGACTGGCGGGGGTGCTGGGGACGGCGCTCAACCCCTATTCCACCCTGCCGACCATGCACGGCTCGGCCCGCTGGGCCGGGCCGCGGGACCTGCGGCGCATGGCCCTCGACGGCGGCTTCGTCATCGTCCTCGGCCGGTGGCGGGGGCGCCTGCTGCAATTGCCGGAAACCCTGTCGGCCCTGTGCATCGCGCCACCGGGAACCGGCAAGACGGCCGCGGTGGTGGTGCCGACCATCCTTTCCGGGGACGGCCTGTCGATGGTGATCAACGACATCAAGCCGGAACTGCATCAGCTGACCTCCGGCTACCGACAGACCCTGGGCCCGGTCTACCGCCTTGACTGGGCGGCCGTCGACGATGCGGCGCGGGGGATCAGGCATCCACGCTGGAATCCGCTGTCGCCGCGCTCGATGCCGCCGGCGGGGCCGCACCGCGACCTTTATGTCGATCGTCTGGCAAACATCCTGATCGCTGATCCGGCGGGCGGCGCCGACCCGCATTGGAGCAAGCGGGCCCGTGCCGCCCTGGCCGGATTCGTGCATTTTCTGCTGAGTAAATGCGAGGCCGGTCATTTCGCCGGGTTGCCGGCCGTCTGGCAGGATCGCGAGGCCTGCTTTCCGATGCTGGTCGACTGGCTGGCGGCGGCGACCGCCGACGTCGGTCAGGCCGTGCAGGATCCCGGGATGTCGCCGCCTGCCGACCCTCTGCAGGAGGTCCTGCTGGCGGCGGTCGAGGAAGCCCGGCAATTCGGCTACGCCCATCGGGCGTTCCTCGAACTGTCCCAACTGGCCGGCATTCCGGATCGGGAGCGGGGATCCATCCTGTCGACCATGGACGCCGCGCTGACGGTGTTCAAGAACGCCGCGGTGCGCGAAAGAACCGTTGCCTCCGATTTCGATTTTGCCGATTTCCGCGGTATGCGCGATCCGCGCTGGGCATCCCCGCGGCCGGTTACCGTTTATCTGACGCTAAGTCAGGCCAATGCGCGGGCGCTGGGGCTGATCAGCGGTCTGTTCATCGAAGCCCTGTCGGCCTATCTGATCGCCCATCCGCCGGGCGGTCTGGATTGGGCCGGACGGCAAAGCGGCCCTTATCCCGGCCTGTTCGTGCTCGACGAATTTCCCCAGATGCCCAAACTGCAGGCGCTTATCGACGGACCGGCGGTCGGCCGCGGGCAGAAGCTGTCTTATCTGCTGATCGGCCAGGATTTTGCCCAGATCGAGGAAAAATACGGCAAGACCGGTCTCGAGACGCTGCTGTCGACGACGGCGGCGAAAATCATCCTGCCCCTGAACAACGAGGCGGTGGCCAAGCGGTTCTCCGACATGGTCGGTCCCCGCACCCTCGAAGCCCGGACAAAAGGCCGTCTTCATGGATGGTCGAAACAGGTCAATCCTTTCGCCGAAACCATCAACCGCAGCCTGACCGGGGTGCCTTTGATTCATCCGGCGGATTTCATGGCGATGCCGGCCGGCACCCATGTGGTGCTGATGCAGAAATTCATCAACCGGCCGATCAGGGCGGCGACGGTTTTCTATTTCAAGGACCGTGTGTTCCGCCGGCGATGCCATGGCGGCGGTGGCGGCCCGGCCCCGGCGCTCCCCTTGCCGCCCTGGCTGCGGGACCGTCGTTGACCCGGCTGCTGCTGGCGGTCTCGGCCGCCGCCGTCGGGGTGGCCGCGGTTCGTCTTGCCGTCTGGTTCGATGCCCATATCACGGTGCTGCTGGACGAGGGCTGGCGGACGGCGCTGCGGCGGCCGGCCCGGCGGGCGGCCTCCGCATGGGGCCTGCGGCCGGTGGACGTCCCGGCAGCTGTCCTGGCGGCGGCGGTTGTTCCCGCGGCGGACCGGCCGGCCGCCGCTCTGGCGGCGGTGGTTCTCGGCGGGTGCCTGGCCGTTTCGGCCTGGATCGACTGGCGTCACCGGATCATTCCCGATCTGCTCAGCCTGCCTTTGCTGGCGGCCGGGTTGGCGGTTTCCGCAACCCCGGCGGCCCTGGCGGACTGGTCGGCGGCCTGGCCGGGGGCGCTGCTCGGCCTGGCCCTGGGCGGCGCGGTGCGATGGTTGGGTGGCGGCCTTGGCTGGGGCGACGTCAAGCTGCTGGCAGCGATCGGCGCATGGGTCGGAGCGGTGGCGATCTGCCCGCTGTTCCTTCTCAGCTGCGGACTGATGGCGGTTCCCTTGGCCTGGCGCCGCCAGAGCGGTGGGGAGGGTGGCCTGCCGATGGCGCCGATGCTGGCTTTCGTCACCCTGCCGGTCGCCCTGGTCCTGGCTGAAACTAGAGCAAACGGCATATACCTGTCAAACAAGCTCTATAGTATTATATTTTTGTCATGTTACCCTTAAACAAGTATTCATCTTAGGTTGAAGGGGGAATAAATGAGCAATATCTCACTAACGGAACGTTACCAGGCATTAAAAAATACTTTGATAACTCGAATGATGCTGGGGGATGCGGAGGATAAATGCCAAAAAGATTTGGACGATATCTATGATCGGATCGTTCATGCGCCGGTCGACACTATTAACGCAGCCATCGAAAAACTCAGCTTCGCCCATCATTGCCTGACCGAGGAGCAGGATCTCAAGGAAACCGCCAACCTTCTGTGCCAGGTCCGCGACGCCCTGGAAAGCTTTGAAAAGCGGGATTGACGCGTCATGGACTCAGAAGACTCCCTGGAGGCGGAAGAACCGATCATCGGAGTTGCCGCCCGCGCCGCCGGCCATCGGGAAAAGCCACGGAACCCCCGGCGCCAGTCGGCCGAACAGGCGATCCTCGGGATCCTCGACGGCGGCGTCGACGACAAGCAGATTTCCGCCCGCCTGGACAAGTTGCCGGCCGCCGACCTTGATCGTCTGGCCCGGCTGACGGCGATTGCCCGCGCCGGGCAGGAGGCGCCGCCGGCGCCGCTGGTCGATCGCCTGGCCAAGCAACTGGACGGCCGGCTGATCCATCTCGAGATCGGCGGCAACAACAATTCGGTCACCATCGACCTGGGCCAGGAGCGGTCGCCGGCCGCCGCCGGTTGGCGAAACCGCGGCGATGGGCCGCCTTCCCGATGGAAAGACCGCCGGGACTGGTCGTCCGCCGGGTTCAGAAACAGCTGGGGGCGGCGGGTCGCCGGTCCGCTCAAGGGCTTCCTCAACGGTCGCTGACCTTGAATTACCGCCCGGACAGGTTAAATCTTGCTCGGCTATCCGCTTGCGCAGCCTCCGCGAGCAGCGGACCACCAGGAGAATGTGGCGATGACCCCCCAGGAAAGAGATCTTATCCAAGGTGTTTTTGACCGTCTGGCGCGGGCCGGTACCGGCCCCAAAGACCCCGAAGCCGAGGCGTTGATCCAGGACGGCCTGCGCCGGCAGCCGGATGCTACCTATGCCCTGGTGCAGGCGGTGATCGTCCAGGAAATGGGCCTGAACCAGGCCAGCCAGCGCATCAACGAGCTGCAGCGCCAATTGGATCAGGCCCGCGCCGCGGCCCCAGCGCCGGCAGCCGGCGGCGGCAGTTTCCTCGGTAATGCCAGCCCCTGGGCCGGCGGCTCGGTGCCGCGGTCCGGCCCGATGCCGGCCGTGCAGCCTCAGCCGCAGGCGCCGAGCGCCGCCTGGGGGCAGCCGCAGCCGGCGGCCCCGGCCGCCTCTCCCTGGGCCGGCCAGCCGCAGCAGCCTTCGCCGATGGGCGGATTCCTGCGTAACGCGGCGACCATGGCGGCGGGTGTCGCCGGCGGCACCCTGATCGCCGAAGGCATCAGCAGCCTGTTCGGCGGCCATCATTTCGGCGGTGGTTATGGCGGCGGTTTCGGCGGCGGCATGGCCGGCGGCAGTCCGTGGGGCGGCAGTCCGGGCGTGGTCGAGGAGAACGTCACCGTCAACAATTACTACGGCGGCAATGACGGCCAGGACGCCGGCGCCCAGGACAGCGGGGTGGCGGACGCTTCCTACGACGACAGTTCCTTTGACGACGGCGGCGGCAGCTTCGACGACACCAGCGACGCTTAGGCCAACAAACGGTTAGGTAAAGTCAACGGTTGTGTTCCCAATGGGCGTACGGCATGATGGTCGCCGTCCCACTGAAATCAGCATGCCGTGGGGAGGAGACCCGCCAATGGCCCAGACACCCGTTCACGAACAGCGCATCTCCATGCGGGTGGATGCCGAGCAGAAGGCGTTGATTGAGCGGGGGGCCAAGGCCCGCGGCCTCAGCATAACCGATTTCATGCTGACCCTGGCCCTGCGGGAAGCCGAGAGCGCCTTGGCGGAACGCTCGTTGTTCAGCCTCGACGACGACTCATACAACCATTTCCTGGCCGTTCTCGATCGGCCGGGCCGTGAAAAACCGGAGGTGCGGCGGCTCGTTGAAAAGAATTTAGGGGGAAATTGGAAATTCGGCGGCTAGACCATCCGCCGTTGCAGGCACATCATGACGTCGAATCCTTTAACTGCGGCGTAGAGTCGCTGAACAGCTTTCTCGCCCACCATGCCCTGACCGCGCCAAGACACGGCCTGTCGCAGACCTGGGTCAGCGTCACCGATGCCGGCAGGATTGTCGCTTACCATACGTTGTCCATCGCCACGGTGACCAGGGCCGAGGCAACGCCGCGTCTCGCCAAGGGCATGCCCAATTACGACATCCCCTGCGTTTTGCTGGCGCGGTTGGCTGTTGATCGATCGATGCAAGGCCAAGGCCTGGGGGCGATGGTGCTGGAAGCGGCCATGCGCAAGGCCCTGGCGCTCGGTCATAGGCCAAAGTTGGCCGACGGAACCCCCGGCTTGCCGGTGCGGGCATTGATTGTTCACGCTCTTGATGCCAAGGCTGCCGGCTTTTACCGGCATTACGGCTTCGAAGCCTTCGCGACCGAGCCCTTGCATCTGCTCATGTTGCTCAAGGATCTGGCGTTGTCTTTAAGCTAGAGCATCCTGCGTCAAATCTGACGCAGGATGCGATTGCGGCCGTTGAGGCCGCGGCCAAGCAGGCGGAGCCTGCGCCCGGCGAGGGCAAATTTGAAACAACTAAAGCGTGATGCAGATTTAAGGCATCACGCTTTAAATTACGCCGGCTGCAGCCCCAGGCGTCCGAACAGCGAGCGGTCGGTTTCCGGCGACGGATTGCCGGCCGTCAGCAGGCGTTCGCCGCAGAACATGGAATTGGCTCCGGCAAGGAAGCACAAGGCCTGCATCTCGTCGCTCATCGACTGGCGGCCGGCCGACAGGCGGACATGGGACCGCGGCATGAGGATGCGGGCGACGGCGATGGTGCGGACGAAATCGAAGGGGTCGGTTTCGGCGACGCCGTCCAGGGGCGTGCCAGGGATCTTGATCAGCAGATTGATCGGCACGCTTTCGGGATGGGTCGGCATATTGGCCAAAGTGCGCAGCATCTCGGCGCGGTCATCCCGCTTTTCGCCCATGCCGACGATGCCGCCGCAGCACACCTTCATCCCCGCCTCGCGGACATGGTCAATGGTCTCCAGGCGGTCGTCGAAGCTGCGGGTGCTGATGACGTTGGCATAATGCTGGGGCGAGGTGTCGATGTTGTGGTTGTAGTAATCGAGGCCGGCGTCCTTCAGCTGATGGGCCTGCTCGGCGTTGAGAAGTCCCAGACTGGCGCAGGTTTCCAGGCCCAGGGCCTTGACCCCCTCGACCATCCGCAGCACCTGGTCGAAGTCCTTGCCGGGGCCACGCCAGGCGGCCCCCATGCAGAAGCGCGAGGCCCCGGAGTCCTTGGCGGCGCGGGCGGCTTCCAGCACTTCCTCGAGGGCCACCAGATCCTCTTTTTCCAGTCCGGTGTCGTAATGGGCGCTTTGCGGGCAATACTGGCAGTCTTCCGGGCATTTGCCGGTCTTGATGGACAGCAGGCGGCTGATCTGGATGCGATTGGCATCGAAATGCCGGCGATGAACGCTTTGCGCCTGGAACAGCAGGTCGTTGAAGGGCTGGGCCAGCAAGGCCTCGATTTCGGCCGTGCTCCAGTCATGTCGCAGGCCATCCGCGACAGGTGGGGCGGCGACAGGCGGGGCGGCGTGGAGACTCTCAGCGACGACAGCCATATGGGGAACCCTCTGCTGATTCTGTGGCGGGGTTAATAGCATCTTTGCAACCCCGAAAAAAACCCTTTAGATCGCTGTATGTCGTTCACTGACTTCCCAGACCGTTGGCTCTCCTGCCTGTCCGACCTGCAAGCGGCCGGGCGGCTCCGCCGTCTGCGGCCGGCACGGGTGCTGGCCGACGGGCGACGCGATCTCGGCGGCGGGCCGCTGCTGGATTTTTCCTCCAACGACTATCTGGGGTTGTCGCGCCACCCACTGTTAATCAGCCGATCTGTCGAATATGCGCAAGGCTGGGGCGCCGGTGCCGGCGCCTCGCGCCTGGTTACCGGCGATCTGGCGCCCTTTGCCGAGATCGAGGCGAAGATTGCCGCCGGCAAGGGGACCGAGGCGGCGCTGGTGCTTGCTTCGGGCTTTCAGGCCAATGCCGGCCTGCTGCCGGCGCTGCTCGACCGGCGGGTGCTGGGGGCGGAACCCCTGGTCTTCGCCGACCGGCTCAACCATGCCAGCCTGATCCAGGGCTGTCTGGCTGCCGGGGTCAGGCAGATCCGTTTCCGCCACAACGATCTCGACCATCTGCGGCAACTGCTCGATCGGCACGGCGATGACGGGCGGCCGAAATTCATCATCAGCGAGACGGTGTTCAGCATGGACGGTGACCGCTCGGACGTCGCCGGTCTGGCGGCGCTGGCGGCGGCCAGCGGCGCCTTCCTCTATCTGGACGAGGCGCATGCCACCGGCGTGCTGGGCGAGGGCGGCTTCGGCCTGGCCAAGGGGCTGGCTCCCGGCCGCAGCCTGGTCATGGGCACCTTCAGCAAGGCGCTCGGCGGCTTTGGCGCCTATGCCGCGATGAGCCGGCCGCTGCGCGATTTTCTCGTCAACCGCTGTGCCGGCCTGATCTATGCGACGGCGCTGCCGCCGGCGGTGCTGGGGGCGATGGCGGCGGCGCTCGACCTGCTGCCGGGGCTGGAGGAGCAACGGCGTCACCTGGCCGCCATCGCCGCGAGATTTCGTCAGCAGGTGACGGCGGCGGGGCTTGACACCGGGTCCTCGACAACGCAGATCGTCCCCGTCATCCTGGGCGCGGAACGCCGGGCGATGCGCATGGCGGCGGCACTGGAGGCGGAAGGCATGTTGGGCATCGCCATCCGGCCGCCGACCGTGCCGGCCGGCCAGAGCCGCATCCGTTTCGCCTTTTCCGCCGCCCATGACGAGGCGCAGGTGGACCGCTTGAGCGAGGCGGTGATCCGCCTGGCCGGGCAGATACATGAGGCATGATGACCCCCGACCGCAAGAACCGCATCGTCAACGCCTTCTCCCGCCGCGCCGGCGGCTACGACATGGCGGCCGACGTGCAATGGCTGGTGGCGCGGCGCCTGGCCGAGCGCATTGAGGCGGCGCCGCTGGGGCGCGCCGGACGCATCCTGGAAATCGGCTGCGGCACTGGATTCTTAAGCGCCCAGCTGGCCGACGCCTTTCCCGAATCCGGGCTGGTGCTGACCGACATCGCCGCCTCCATGCTGGCCCGTTGCCGCAGCCGGGTCGGTGAGCGGCCGCGCTATCAGGTGGTCGACGGCGAGCGTCCGGAGGGGCTGGACGGGCAGTTCGACCTGATTGCCTCCAACCTGGCCTTTCAATGGTTCGTCGACCTCGCCAGGGGTCTGGAGCGGTTGGCTGCCTTGCTGGCGCCCGGCGGGCGGCTGATGTTCGCCACCCTGGGCCGCGAAACCTTCAGCGAATGGCGTGCCGCCCATCAGGCGCTGGGCTTCTCCTGCGGGACCCCGCTCTATCCCGGGGCCGATGACTTTCCCTGGCCGGCCGGCATGGTCTGCCAGATGGAGGAGGAGGTCATCCGCCAGCCCTATGCCGACGGCCATGACTTCGTCCGCACCCTGAAGGGCCTGGGGGCGGGTGAGCCGGCCCCCGGCCATCAGCCGCTGTCGGCCGGCGCCATGCGTCGCCTGCTGGCCTCGCTGGAAGGCGGCTTTACCGCCAGCTACCATATCCTGTTCGGCGAAATCGTCGCATGACCGGGGTCTTCGTTACCGGCACCGGCACCGGCGTCGGCAAGACCCTGGTCGCCGCCTGGCTGGTCCGCTCCTGGGCCGCCGACTACTGGAAACCGGTGCAGTCGGGCACCACCGAGGGATGGGACGCCGAGGAGATCCGCCGGGCGGCGCCGGCGGCGACTGTCCATCCGTCCCGCCATGCCCTGGCGGCGGCGCTGTCGCCCGACCAGGCGGCGGAGCGCCAAGGGCTGCGGATCGAGCTCGGCGACTTCCAGCCTCCGCCGACCTCGCGGCCGCTGGTGGTGGAAGGGGCGGGGGGTGTCCTGGTGCCGCTCAACGACCGTCACCTGATGGTCGACCTGATGCGGAGACTGGCCTTGCCGGTGGTACTGGTGGCGTCCGGTACCCTGGGCACCATCAATCACAGCCTGCTGTCTCTGGAAGCCCTGCGCCGGCGCCGCCTGGCGGTGGCCGGGGTGATTGTCAGCGGCGCCGCCGAGGACGCCAACTGCCGGG
>Ga0007882_10000477_pt1 | contig 23646 bp, 26 predicted proteins | sample CryBogCBH12Aug01_FD_71195 | JGI IMG/M metagenome (GOLD analysis project Ga0007882, IMG submission 71195) | Freshwater microbial communities from Crystal Bog, Wisconsin, USA - CBH12Aug09.1 | ecosystem: Environmental > Aquatic > Freshwater > Lake | place: Crystal Bog, Wisconsin, USA | collected... | reverse complement strand
TGCTGAAGGCCGGGAACCCGCATATCCTCACCCTCAGCCCGCCGCTGTCGATGGAACCGCGGTGGTTCGGTCCGCATTGCGCCTATACCATGAGCAAATTCGGCATGAGCCTGGTGGTGCTGGGGCTGGCCGAGGAGTTCAAGGACCAGGGGGTGGCCGTCAACGCGCTGTGGCCGAAGACGGTGATCGCCACCGCCGCCCTGGCCATGCTGGGCGGGCTGGTGAAGCCCGAGTTCTGCCGCAAGCCGGAGATCATGGCCGATGCCGCCCATGCGGTGCTGACGCGGTCCAGCCGGTCCTGCTCAGGCCGCTTCCTGATCGACGAGGAGGTGTTGGCCGAGGAAGGGGTGAAGGATTTCGGGTCTTACGCGGTGGTGCCGGGGAACCCGCTGCTGCCGGATCTGTTCACGCCCGAGTTCGGAGGGGTGTGAGAAACATTTTTATCCGGTCAGGGTCGGAAGAGAGCGGCGAAGATTCCCTCGCCCGCTCGCGGGAGAGGGTGGCGCGAAGCGCCGGGTGAGGGCCTGTCGGATTATCGGCATTGCCGAGTGGGACATCAGCAGGTGATCACCACGAAGGCGCGAAGGCACGAAGACCCTCCGAAGGAATCTTCGTTTTTCATGGTGCGGCTCGCTTTGGTATAATGGCAGCGAGGCCGGCCACGATCCTCAGGAGGCTCACGTCATGACCCTGTTCTCCCTGCGCATTTCCGACGATATCAAGGAAGAAGCGAGCCGTCAGGCGAACGCCCTGGGGATCAGCCTGAACCAATTTTTTGCCGGTGCGATCGCATCTCGGGTTGGCGCTCAATCTGAAGCCGGGCGCTATTTTGCCGCGCGAGCCGCCCGCGTTCCGCCAGGTACCGCAAAAGAAGTGCTGTCGCGGATCGGTCAGAACGTCCTTCCCCGGGACGACGACCGCATCGATTAAACTCCCCTCCAGGACCGCTGCCCGACCTCTTCACCCCCCTAGTTCGGGCAACAGTGAGGCGGTTCACAGAGGTCGTCGCCGCCGGGTGCTAACGTTCCAGCCAGGTTCATTTTCCTGGTCGGAGGGTGCCATGGCAATACGGGATATTTTTCACATCCGGTCATTCGGGCGTCCGCCGCGCCAGCCCATCGACGAGGAGCAGCTGTTCTTCGTGCGCGCCATGTCCCATCTGGTGGAAGGCAATCCGTCGCTGAACGCCCGCATTCATCTGCTGTCGGTGCCGCCCGGCGCCGAAGGCCGGGCGCGCGGCTTTATCGCCGCCCAACTCGACCGCATGCAGCTGTTCGCCGAACTGGACCGCCACACCTATGTACTGGCCATGCCGACCCTGAGCGAAGAAGAGGCGGAACGGCGGATCGGCGCCATTACCGGCTGTCTGGCCGCCAATGCCGTCAAAATACCGTTTGCCGATGCGGCGCGCCGCTGGGGCCGCCTGGCCCAGGAAATTCAGCGCCCATCCTGTTCGCCGTGATAGGCCTCCAGGCGCGCCACCTCATTGGCCGAGCCGAGGATGACGCCGACCCGTTGGTGCAGGCTGGTCGGCTGTACCTCGAGCAGCCGCTGGCGGCCGGTGCTGGCCCGCCCGCCCGCCTGCTCGATGATGAAGGCCATCGGATTGGCCTCGTACATCAGGCGCAGCTTACCGCCCTTGGCCAGGTTCTCGCTGTCGGCCGGATAGAGGAAGACGCCGCCGCGGCACAGCACGCGGTGTACCTCGGCCACCATTGAGGCAACCCAGCGCATATTGAAATTGCGTCCCCGTGGCCCGTCCTTGCCGGCCTTGCATTCCTCGACATAGCGGCGCACCGCCGGTTCCCAATAGCGCTCCCGCGAGGCGTTGACCGCGTATTCATCGGTGTCGGCGGGGATCCGCATGTCCGGATGGGTCAGCACGAAGACGCCGACATTCTGGTCCAGGGTGAAGCCGTTGACGCCCTCGCCGGTGGTCAGCACCAGCATGGTGGAGGAGCCGTAGAGGGCATAGCCCGCCGCCACCTGCTGCACTCCCGGCTGCAGGAACGCCTGTTCCGAGGAAGGGTCGAGGCCGTCGGGCAGGCGCAGGATGGAGAAGATGCTGCCTACCGAAATATTGACGTCGATATTGCTCGAGCCGTCCAGCGGGTCGAACAGCAGCAGATAGCGTCCGGCGGCGCCGTGCACCTGATGCACGCCTTCCAGTTCCTCCGAGGCCATGCCGGCATAGCTGCCGCCCAGCTCGTTCATATGCAGGAAGATCTCGTTGGCCAGCACGTCGAGCTTCTTCTGCTGTTCGCCCTGCACGTTCTCGGCGCCGGCGGCGCCGAGATTGCCGGCCAGGGCGCCGCGGTTGACCTCGTGCGAAATCATCTTGCAGGCGGTGCGGATGTCGGTCAGCAGCGTGGTGAAGGTGCCGGTGCCGCCCCGGCGGCGCTGTTCCTGCAGCAGGAAATGGGACAGAGTGACGCGCTTGTATGACATGAGGGCCCCCGGGAAATTTCGTCCTCACTGTTACCCCGGAATGCCTTCGCTGTCACCGACTTGCCGGGATTGCGGACGCAAGGCTGCGTTTCGTCCGGCGCAATTGTTCTCGCCGCGGGCATGACAATAAAACCAAATAGAGGCATATTTTGCCCCCTGTGCGGGCGGCCCCTGAAGAGTGCTGGCGAGAACTTCCCTGATTTCCTTAGCTGAAGGAAATTCTATTTTTACGAGCGTTGTGAGCGACGGCGCCCAATTTTGGAAGCTCAAGTAACCTTGCCAGCGGTTAAGCGGAAGACCCTGAGCCCAGTGACGTTGAAATCGACCGGGGGAAAGCGATATGGTAATCCAAGGTAACACCTGGGAGCACCATATTATGGCCGCATCAACGACAAGCCTGAAACTCGACAAAGAGTTGAAGGGCAGGGTACTGCGGCTTGCAACGGCCCGGCGCCGTTCGCCGCACTGGATCATGCTCGAGGCCATTGGCCAATACATAGAACGCGAGGAAATGCGCGAACAGTTTCGGCAGGCAGCCATCGCATCGTGGAACGACTATCAAGCGACCGGACTGCATGTGACGGTGGACGAGGCTGATACTTGGCTTGCCAAGCTCGAAAATGGCGACGACGTCGACCCCCCTGAATGCCACGGCTGATCTGGTCGCCTCTGGCGTTGCGGGACATCGCGCGGCTCCACGCGTTTCTGAAGGCGAAAAACCGGGAGGCGGCGTCGCGCGCGGTGCGGGAGATCCGCGAAAGCGTGAAGATCCTGGCGGCGCACCCTGAAATCGGCCGGCCAGTTGACGACATGGAGCCGGAGTTCCGTGATTGGCTCATCGAATTCGGCGGTAGCGGCTACGTGGCGCGCTATCATTATGATGGGCGGGATGTCGTCGTGCTTGCCGTGCGTCACACAAAGGAAGCGGGATTCTGAGGCGTGACGACTGCGCCTGACGCCGCGATAACGGCCCGGATCGCGCGACATGACGCTCTCCGATCTTGACGAAACCACCGGCTTGGGCGTACAACGCCGTCCTCTCAGTCGTCTGAGAAACAGTGGTCTGCCCCCAGGATGGGCCGGCCGGCCGGTCCGCGAGGGTTCGCGCACCGGCCCGATGTCGTTTGGTGCAAAGGCTTGCCGGGTTCATGTTTGAAAGTCTGAGTTCACGTCTGGGCGAGGTGTTCGATCGGCTGAAGCGGCGCGGCGCGCTGTCCGAAGCCGATGTCGGCGAAGCCCTGCGCGAAGTCAGGGTGGCGCTGCTGGAAGCCGATGTCGCGCTGCCGGTGGTCAAGGACTTCATCGCCAAGGTCAAGGAACGCGCCGTCGGCCAGGAGGTGGTGAAGAGCATCACCCCCGGCCAGATGGTGGTGAAGATCGTCCATGACTGCCTGATCGACACCCTGGGCCAGGCCGAGGAGCTGAGCTTCCAGGCGGTGCCGCCGGTGCCGGTGCTGATGGTCGGCCTGCAGGGCTCGGGCAAGACCACCACCTCGGCCAAGATCGCCCTCCGGCTGAGGACCCGCGACCGCAAGAAGGTGCTGCTGGCCTCGCTCGACGTCTACCGTCCGGCGGCGCAGCAGCAGCTGGAGATTCTCGCCGGCCAGGCCGAGGTCGGCTCGCTGCCCATCGTCGCCGGCGAACTGCCGGTGGCCATCGCCCGGCGCGCCATCGAGGTCGGGCGCCGCGAAGGTTATGACGTGGTGATCCTCGACACCGCCGGGCGCATGCATATCGACGAGGCCCTGATGGCCGAGGTGGCGGCGGTAAAGGCCGCCGTGACGCCGGCCGAGACGCTGCTGGTGGTGGATTCGATGACCGGCCAGGACGCCGTCACCCTGGCCCGCGAATTCAATGACAAGATCGGCGTCACCGGCCTGGTGCTGACCCGCGTCGACGGCGACGCCCGTGGCGGCGCCGCGCTGTCCATGCGGGCGGTGACCGGCCGGCCGATCAAATTTCTCGGCGCCGGCGAAAAGCTCGACGCCCTCGAGGTGTTTCATCCCGACCGGGTGGCCGGACGCATCCTCGGCATGGGCGATGTGGTGTCGCTGGTGGAAAAGGCCATCGACAGCTTCGAGCAGGACTCCGCCGAGAAGCTGGCCGCCAAGATGGCCAAGGGCAAGTTCGACCTCGAGGATCTGGCGGCGCAGTTTCGCCAGATCAAGAAAATGGGCGACCTCAAGGGCATCGTCGGCATGCTGCCGGGGATGGGCAAGATGAAGAAACAGATCGATGACGCCAATATCGATCCCCGGGCGATCAATCGCCAGGAAGCCATCATCCTGTCGATGACCCGCTCCGAGCGGCGTCATCCCGACATCATCAAGGCCAGCCGCAAGCGCCGCATCGCCGACGGCGCCGGGGTCTCGGTGCAGGATGTGAACAAATTGCTGAAGCAGTACCAGCAGATGGCCGACGTCATGAAAAAGGTCAGCAAGATGGGCCAGAAAGGTTTGATGCGCCATGGTCTTGGCGGTCTGCTGCCGCCGGGCGGCGGTGGCGGTCGGTTCGGTTTTTAAGTGTTAACCCAGTCGTGAGGAACTAGATGTCTCTGAAAATCCGTTTGTCCCGTGGCGGCGCCAAGAAGCGCCCGTTCTACAAGATCGTTCTGGCCGATTCGCGCAGCCCGCGGGACGGCAAGTTTCTCGAGAAGCTGGGAACCTATAATCCCATGCTGCCGCACGACCATGAGCAGCGGCTGGTGCTGAAGGAAGAGCGCGTCAAGCATTGGCTGTCGGTCGGCGCCCAGCCCACCGACCGGGTCGCCCGCTTCCTGGCCGCCGCCGGCTATATCGCCGAACGGCCGCGCGCCGAGCAGTCCCGCAAGCCGCAGCCCAAGGCCAAGGCCCAGGAACGGCTGAAGGAACAGCAGAAGGCCGCCGAGGCTGCCGCTGCCGGCGCCTGAGGCGATGCGCGGGCGTCTGTGTGTCGGCGTCGTCATCGGCGCGCACGGCATCAAAGGCGCGGTGCGCATCAAGAGTTTCACCGACCAGGCCGCCGATGTGGCGGCCTACGGCCCGGTGGAAGACGAGGCCGGCCAGCGGCGCTTCCTCCTGCACCCGCAGGGGGCGGTGGCGAAGGGCGGCACGGTGACGGCGCGGATCGACGGTGTCGACAGCCGCGACCAGGCCGAGGCCCTGAAAGGGACCCGGTTGTTCGTGCGGCGCGAGGCGCTGCCGGCGACCGCCGAGGACGAGTTCTATTATTCCGACCTGGTCGGGCTGACCGCGGTGGCGGTCGACGGCCAGGAGTTGGGGACGGTGAAGGGCGTATTCGATTTCGGCGGCGGCGACGTCATCGAGATCAGCGGGCCGCAGGGCCCGACGATGTTTCCCTTCACCCGCGCGGTGGTGCCGGTGGTCGATCTGCCGGCGGGACGACTGGTGGTTGATCCGCCGGCCGAGGTGATCGCGGACGATGGGGCGGCGGATGGAGACTAGGCCCGTATGGACCGTCACCCTCCTCACCATCTTCCCCGAAATGTTCCCGGGGCCGCTAGGTCAGTCGCTGGCCGGCCGTGCCCTGGCGGAGGGTGTGTGGGCGTTGGAAACGGTGGACATTCGCGCTTTCGCGCGCGATAAACACCGCTCCGTGGACGATGCCCCGTTCGGCGGCGGCGCCGGCATGGTGATGCGGCCCGATGTGATCGGCCAGGCGATCCTGGCCAGCCATAAGGGCGGACCGCTGATCTATCTGACGCCGCGCGGGCGGTTGTTGGACCAGGAACGGGTGCGGGCTTTGGCCCGCGAGCCGCGGGTGACCATCCTCTGCGGCCGCTTCGAGGGGGTGGACCAGCGGGTGCTGGACGCCCATGGCGCCGAGGAAGTCAGCCTTGGCGACTTCGTGCTGTCGGGCGGCGAGCCGGCGGCGCTGGCGATGATGGACGCGGTGGTGCGGCTGTTGCCCGGCGTGGTGGGCAAGGAGGCGTCGCTGGCGGAAGAGAGTTTCGAGTGGGGCTTGCTTGAGTATCCCCACTATACCCGGCCCCAGGAATGGCAAGGCCGGGGGGTGCCCGAGATATTGCTTTCGGGTCACCACGAGAAGGTTCGAGCCTGGCGCCGTCGTCAGGCCGAAGAGGTAACCAGACAGCGCCGTCCGGACCTGTGGTCCCGGTATGTCGCTGACGACAGTCGGAAAGAGGATTGAAACATGAATATTCTCCAGACGCTCGAACAGGAGCAGATCACCAAGCTCACCGCCGGGAAGGCCATTCCCGACTTCGCTCCGGGCGACACGGTGAAAGTCAGCGTCAAAGTGGTGGAAGGCAGCCGTGAACGCCTGCAGGCCTATGAGGGCGTGGTGATCGGCAGGCGCAATGCCGGGTTCAACAGCTCGTTCACCGTGCGCAAGATTTCCTATGGCGAGGGCGTCGAGCGCGTCTTCCCGCTGTATTCGCCCAATGTCGCCGAGATCGAGGTGGTGCGCCGCGGCGATGTGCGCCGCGCCAAGCTCTACTACCTGCGCTCGCGGCGCGGCAAATCGGCTCGTATCGCCGAGCAGACCACCGGCTATTCGGCCAAGGTGGCGGCGGCCGAGCGCGACGCCGTGGCGGCCGAGAAGAAGGCCGACAAGGCTTAAACACTTTCAGCCGGTGGGTTGACGATGGCCAAAGCGCGCACGCTGTTCGACAAGATCTGGGACGCCCATCTGGTGGACGTCCAGGAAGACGGTACCTGTCTGCTCTATATCGACCGTCATCTGATCCATGAGGTCACCAGTCCGCAGGCCTTCGAAGGCTTGCGGACGACCGGACGGCCGGTGCGCCATCCGGGCTCGACCTTGCTGGTGGCCGACCATAACGTGCCGACCACCGACAGAAGCAAGGGCATCGAAAACGAGGAGTCGCGCATCCAGGTGCAGGCCCTCGAGGACAATGCCCGGCATTTCGGCCTCGAATACCTGGCGATGGACGACATCCGCCAGGGCATCGTCCATATCGTCGGTCCCGAACAGGGCTTCACCCTGCCGGGCACCACCATCGTCTGCGGCGATTCCCACACCTCGACCCATGGCGCCTTCGGGGCGCTGGCCTTCGGCATCGGCACCTCCGAGGTCGAACATGTGCTGGCCACCCAGACTCTGGTGCAGCGTCCGGCGAAGAACATGCTGGTGCGGGTCGACGGGGCCCTGCCCGAGGGAGTCACCGCCAAGGACCTGGTGCTGGCCATCATCGGCCGCCTGGGTACCGCCGGCGGCACCGGCTATGTCATCGAATATGCCGGCGAGGCGATCCGCAAGCTGTCCGTGGAAGGCCGCATGACGGTCTGCAACATGACCATCGAGGCCGGGGCGCGGGCCGGGCTGATCGCCCCCGACGAGGCGACCTTCGACTATGTCCGCGGGCGCCCGAAGGCGCCCAAGGGCGCCGCCTGGGAGGCCGCGCTGGCCTATTGGCGGACGCTGAAGACCGATGACGGCGCCCATTTCGACGCCGAGGTGGTGATCGACGCGGCGGGTTTGGTGCCGATGGTCACCTGGGGCACCAGCCCCGAGGATGTGCTGCCGATCACCGCCGTCGTGCCCGACCCGGCGGCCATCCAGGATCCGGCCAAGCGCGCCGCGGTGGAACGGTCGCTGGCCTATATGGGTCTGGTGCCCGGCACCCCGCTGGAACAGGTCAAGGTGGACACGGTGTTCATCGGTTCCTGCACCAATGGCCGCATCGAAGATCTGCGCGCGGCCGCCAAGGTGCTGGAGGGCCGCAAGGTGGTGGCGGATGTCCGCGTGCTGGTGGTTCCCGGCTCCGGCCTGGTCAAGGAACAGGCCGAGCAGGAGGGCCTCGACAAGATCTTCCTCGCCGCCGGTGCCGAATGGCGCGAACCCGGCTGTTCCATGTGCCTGGCGATGAATGCCGACAAACTGGCCGAGGGCGAGCGCTCGGCGTCCACCTCGAACCGCAATTTCGAGGGCCGCCAGGGACGCGGCGGACGCACCCATCTGGTCAGCCCGACGATGGCGGCGGCGGCGGCCGTCACCGGCCATCTGACCGATGTCCGCAAGTTGGTGTGAGGGGAACGACAGATGGAAAAGTTCACCAAGCTGACGGGTGTGGCGGCGCCGTTGCCGATTCTCAACATCGACACCGACATGATCATCCCCAAGCAGTTCCTGAAGACCATCAAGCGCACCGGGCTCGGCAAGAACCTGTTCGAAGAGATGCGCTACACCGGCGACGGCAAGGAAAATCCCGATTTCGTGCTGAACCGCCCGGCCTATCGCAAGGCTTCCATCCTGGTCACCGGGGCCAATTTCGGCTGCGGCAGTTCGCGCGAACACGCCCCCTGGGCTCTGGCCGATTTCGGCATCCGCTGCGTCATCGCCGCCAGCTTTGCCGACATCTTCTACAGCAACTGCTTCAAGAACGGCATCCTGCCGATCAGGCTCGATCAGGCGGATGTCGACAAACTGATGGACGATGCCCAGCGGGGCGCCAACGCGGTGGTGTCCATCGATCTGGACAAGCAGGAGATCACCGGACCCGACGGCGGCTGTATCCGCTTCGACATCGATCCGTTCCGCAAGCATTGTCTGCTCAACGGGCTCGACGATATCGGCCTGACACTGCAAAAGCAGCCCAAGATCGAGGATTTCGAGAGCCGTCGCAAGCTCGAGCAGCCCTGGCTCTGACGCAAAAGAGGTAAGCATGGCCAATAAGAAGCTTCTGATCCTGGCCGGTGACGGCATCGGCCCCGAGGTGATGAGCCAGGTGCTGCGGGTCGTCGACTGGCTGGCAAAGAAACGCAACCTCGTCTTCGACATTTCGGAAGGCCTGGTGGGCGGTTGCTCCTACGACAAATTCGGCACCCCGCTCAGCGACCAGACCCTGGAGGCGGCGCTGGCCGCCGACGCGGTGCTGCTGGGCGCCGTCGGCGGCCCGAAATGGGACAGCCTGCCGTTCGAGGTCAAGCCCGAGCGTGGCCTTCTGCGTCTGCGCAAGGATCTGAAGCTGTTCGCCAATCTGCGGCCGGCGTTTGTTTTCGATGCCCTGGCCGAGGCCTCGTCGCTGAAGACCGAACTGGTGACCGGGCTGGACATCATGATCGTCCGCGAATTGACCGGTGGTGTTTATTTCGGCGAACCGCGCGGCATCGAGACCCTGCCCAACGGCGAGCGCCGCGGCGTCAACACCCAGGTCTATACCACCAGCGAGATCCTTCGCATCGCCGAGGTGGCCTTCGAACTGGCCAAGAAGCGCGGCAACAAGGTCCATTCCGTGGAAAAAGCCAATGTCATGGAATCCGGCCTGCTGTGGCGGGAGGAAGTGCAGAAGCTGCGGGACGCCAAATATCCCGAAGTGGCGCTGGAACATATGTATGCCGACAACTGCGCCATGCAGTTGGTGCGCAATCCCAAGCAGTTCGACGTCATCGTCACCGACAATCTGTTCGGCGATATTCTGTCCGACTGCGCGGCGATGCTGACTGGCAGCCTCGGCATGTTGCCCTCGGCTTCCATCGGCGCCGCCGACGCCAAGGGCAACCGCAAGGCGCTCTACGAGCCGGTGCATGGCTCGGCGCCGGACATCGCCGGCCGCGATATCGCCAATCCGCTGGCCACCCTGCTGTCCTTCGCCATGATGCTGCGCTACAGCTTCGACATGGAAGAGGACGCGCTGCTGCTGGAGAAGGCGGTGAAGACGGTGCTCGACGGCGGCTTGCGCACAGGCGACATCATGCAGCCGGGCAAGGCCAAGGTGTCCACCTCGGTGATGGGCGAATCCATCGTCCGCGAGCTGAACAAGCTGGTGTAAGCCCCCGGAAAAGAGTGGCACGGGCGTCCCTGCCCGTGGCAAAGATCCACGGGCAGGGACGCCCGTGCCACGAATATTTTTTGACGACCCATCCCGTTACGTGTACCTTCAGCTGCAGCAGAAACGATGGTGTGTGCATCGTGATTGCTCCATGAAGGGGCCGGCCAGACCATCTGACCGGCCTTTTTCTTATGACTGAAGGCTGGCTGTAAAACAACTATGACGAGTGTTTATGGCGTCGTGCCGATGGCCAGGCGTTCGGGCGAGGCCTTGGCCTGCTTTTTCAATTTGGCGATGCCGCCGCTGATTTCGTCGATGCTGTGAACGGCGCGTCCCGCCGGCAGATGCATCACCGCGGCGCTGACCGCCAGCAGGCCAAAGCGGCGCGGTTCGCCGCCGCGGTCGTAGCCGCTGACCCATCCCTGGTGACGCGTCTCTTCGTCATAGAAGCTTTCCACCTCGCGACCGAACTGGCTGATCAGGCGATTGGTCTCCCGCAGCACGCTGTCCAGGGGCATGCCATGGAAGCCGACAAAGAAGTCGTCGCCGCCGACATGGCCGGCGAAGCGGTTCTGCCGGGACAGCAGCTTGGCGATCAGTTCGGCGAAGAGCACGATGGCGCGGTCGCCGGTGCGGAATCCGTAAAGGTCGTTGAACGGCTTGAAGTTGTCGAAGTCGAAATAGACCAGGATCCATTCGGTCTCGGTGCTTTCGAGGGCCTTGGAAACATATTCATGGATGGTGTTGTTGCCGGGCATCTTGCTGAGCGGGTTCTGTTCCCGCGCTGCCGCCAGGTCCTTGTCGTTGATCACCCGGAGCAGGGACTTCGCCGACAGGAAGCCTTTGTATTTCATGTCGTCGACAATGATGATTCCCTCCGAAGAGTCGACGGTGGAATAGAACTGAAGGATCTGCTCGGCCTTGGTATTGATGTCGGCCATCGGGCAACGGATCAGGAAATCCTTTAATTTGCGTCCCAGCCGCTTGTTGGCCATCAGCGACTGGCCAAAACGGGAAAAGGCATAGGATTTCAGTTCCTGCTCGCGGACGATGCCGAGCGGTTCGCCATTGGCGTTGATCACCGGAAAGAAGGTGCGTTCGCGCTCGACGCGGAAACGCTCGAAGACCTCGTCCATGGCGGTATCGATGGCGATCGGCACGACGGGATCGACCTGCTCGCTGATCAGTTTGTGGTCGGAACTGACGGAGCGGCGTTCGCTCAGGCTCAGCCGCCCGATCGTCTCGTATTGGCTGCGCAACTCGGCGGTGTTGGTGGTCGGTCGCTGGATGAAATAGCCCTGCAGCAGATCACAACCGACATCCTTGCAGACGAAATATTCGCGCTCGGTTTCCACCCCCTCGGCCAGCACCACCACCCCCAGCAGATGGGCGATGGTGACGATCTGCGAGAGGAACAGACGCTTCTTGGCGTTGGAGGCGATGTCGGAGATGAAGAAGCGATCGATCTTGAGAAAGTCCGGCTCGGCGAAATACAGCATTTGCAGGCCGGAAAAGCCGGTGCCGAAATCATCGATGGCCAGACCGAAGCCATGGTCGCGGAACTGCTTGGGGATGCCGCTGACCACCGCCGGCGGACCGAGGGGGTGGCGCTCCGAAATCTCGAAGACGATCGCCGGTTCACCGATGCGATAGGCGTCGAGGACGGTTTTGGTGCCGGCGAACAGGGTATGGTTGGTCGTCAGCAGGCGGTTGTCGAGGTTGATGAACAGCTTGGCGCGGTCGTGATCGGGCAGGCCGGCGAATTTGCCGATGCTTTTCTCGCGCACCGCCATTTCCACTTCCGCCAGTCGTCCCGCCCGATGGGCCGCTTCCAACAGCTCCAGCGGCGAGGCGAAGCCGGATTCGGCGAAATTTCTCAACAATGCCTCATAGCCGAAGCAGGCGCCGGTATGGATGTTGACGATCGGCTGCAAGGCGATGTCGAGGCGGCCGAGGATGAACGGCCAGGGGCCGATGCCGGGCCCGGCGCTGCCCCGGAGCGGCAGGTGCGGCTGGCGGCGGTCCCAGGGCTTGGCCTCGCCGCCGGAGGCCTGACCGACCATGGAGGCCGGGCGCAGCGGATCGCTGTCGGGAAGGATCTCGATACTCACGCGCCATCCTCTCTGAAGGCCAGATTGGCGACGAACTGCGCGGTCACCGTCGACCAGGAGAACAGTGCCGCATGGGCGACGCAGCGTTCGGCGTCAATATCCAGTGCCGCCAGGGCGGCGGAGCGCAGATCCTCGGAGAGGACGCCGGCGCCGGACCCGCCGATGACGTCAAGCGGACCGGGCACCGGGAAGGCGGCCACCGGCACGCCGCTGGCCAGGGCCTCCAGCATCACCAGTCCGAAGGTGTCGGTGCGGCTGGGAAAGACGAAGGCGTCGGCGGCGGCGAAATAGCCGGCCAGCTCCTCGTCGCCGTCGGCGATGATGAAGCGGGCCTCGGGATAGCGTCGGATGAGCGCCTCGCGGCTGGGCCCCGAGCCGACCACGACTTTGCTGCCCGGCAGGTCGAGGTCGAGGAAGGCGGGCAGGTTCTTGTCGATGGTGACGCGGCCGACGAACAGGAAGATGGGGCGCGGCAGATCGCCGAAGGCGGTCTTCGGGCGGGGATGAAAGATCCGCATGTCGACGCCATGGCTCCACAGGCGCAGTCTGGTGAAGCGCCAGCTTGCCAGTTCCGCCTGCACGGTGGGCGTGGGCACCAGGACGCCTTGCGACGGCGCGTGAAAGCGTCGCACCACGGCATAGGGAACCGCCAGCGGCAAGCCGGTGCGGGCCCGGACATATTGGGGAAACTTGGTGTGATAGGCGGTGGTGAACGGGCGCCGCCGCTGCAGGCACCAGGCCCTGGCGGCCCAGCCCAGGGGACCCTCGGTGGCGATATGGATGGCCTCGGGGCGGGTGTCGTCGAGCCATTTGGCCACCCCCCGCCGCGGCCACAGGGCCAGCGGGATCTCCCGGTAGGTAGGGCAGGGAACGGTGAAAAAGTCGTTCGGCGACAGCACCCGCACGTCATGTCCGGCGGCTTGCAGATGCTCGCGCAGGGTGGCCATCACCCGCACCACGCCGTTGGGCTGCGGATGCCAGGCATCGGTGACGACGGCGATCCGGCGGCCGCTCATGGCGTTACCAGGGTGATGGATCTGTCGGACAGGCTGGCCTCGATGGGCAGCGCCGCCACCAGGTCGCCGTCGGCCTGGACCGGCGCTCCCAGCGGACCGTCGATGGCCACCCGGCGGCCGGGAACGATCCTGACGCCGGCGGTCACCGGCAGGCGCCCGGACACCAGTCCGAGGCCATAGCGCAGCAGCGCTTTCAGCCCGCCGTCCTCCAGCAGGATCACCTCGAAGCGCGGTTCGGAGAGGTCGGCTTTCGGCGCCGCCAGGAAGGGCCCGCCATAGCAGCGGGCCTTGCATACCACTACCATGCGGGCCTCAAAGGCGGCGCCGTCGATGGTGACGGCGAATGGCGGAAAGTCATAGGCCAGGGTCTGGCGCAGGGCCTCGACCGCATAGGCGAGCTGGCCGGTATGGCGCTTCAGCACCAGGTCGACATGGCGGACCACCGCGGCATCCAGCCCGGCGCTGGCCATCAGCAGGAAATGCCGGCCGTCGACGCGGCCCAGGCGGATGCTGCGCCGGCGGCCGCCGCCGATCATCGCCAGCACCGCCTTCGGCGTGGCGGCGAGGCCGATCTCGGCGGCCAGGACATTGGCGGTGCCGAGCGGCAGGAAAGCCAGGGGCAACTGACTGTCGGCGGCGGCCAGGCCGTTGGCCAGCTCATTGACCGTGCCGTCGCCGCCGGCCGCCACCAGCAGGTCGAAGCCGCCGTCGATGGCCATGCGGGCGGCGTTTTCCGCGTCTCCCGGCATGGCCGTGCGGAACAGCTCGTAACGGCAGCCCAGGGCGCCGAGTCCGTCCAGCACCGCCTCCAGACGCCGCAGACGTCCGCGTCCGGCGGCTGGATTGAAGACCATCAGCGCCTTTTTAAAGCCGCCGGCAGGCGCGGTTTTCGGCTCGCTCATGCCGTCCGGTATGACCTGTCGGAGGGTCCGAAAAAAATCAAATATTTGTGACAGGCCGGCTAGCGTTACCAGGTATAGTCATAATTCTTTAATTTGACACTATAAGCTGTTGCTGGGACTTTCGAACACCATAGTAATCGAGGTCCCAGCGGATGAATGCCGAAGTGCGGCCACGCAAGTACAGGGCGATCTGGATTTCCGATGTTCATTTGGGGACAAAGGGCTGTAAGGCGGAATTTCTTCTCGATTTCCTGCGCGCCAATGAAAGTGACTACCTTTATCTGGTGGGGGATATTATCGACGGCTGGCGGCTGAAGCGCGGCTGGTTCTGGCCGCAGCCGCATAACGACGTCGTGCAGAAGATCCTGCGCAAGGCCCGCAAGGGCTGCCGGGTGATCTATGTGCCCGGCAATCATGACGAATTTGCCCGCGATTATGTCGGCCAGAGCTTCGGAGCGGTCGAAGTGGTCGACGAAGCCATCCACCGCACCGCCGACGGGCGGCGGCTTCTGGTGGTGCATGGCGACGGCTTCGACGGTGTGGTGCGCTATGCCCGCTGGCTGGCCGTGCTGGGCGACCATGCCTATACCCTGGCGCTGAACGTCAATCGCTGGTTCAACCAGGCCCGGCGCGTCCTCGGCTACCCCTATTGGTCATTTTCCGCCTACCTCAAATACAAGGTCAAGAACGCAGTGAAATTTATCGGGGATTACGAGGCGGCGGTGATGGATGCGGCGCGCCATCGCGGCGTCGACGGGGTCGTCTGCGGCCATATCCATCATGCCCAGCTGGCCCCCGGGGAGGGGTTGCTTTACGCCAATTGCGGCGACTGGGTGGAAAGCTGCACCGCCCTGGTCGAAGATTTCGACGGGCGGCTGGACATCATTCATTGGCCGCAGGTGATGGTCGAGCCGGCGGGGGTTTCCCAATGCGCATCGTGATCGTCAGCGATGCCTGGTATCCGCAGGTCAACGGCGTCGTGCGGACCCTGACGGCGCTGGGCGGCGAACTCGAGGCGGCCGGTGTCGAGGTGCGGATGGTGACGCCGGCAAGTTTCCGCACGTTGCCCTGCCCGACCTATCCGGAAATCCGCCTGTCGCTGTTTCCCCGCCGGCGGGTGGCCAGAATGATCGAGGCGGCACGGCCCTGCGCCATCCATATCGCCACCGAGGGCCCGCTGGGCTGGGCGGCGCGGGCCTATTGCCGGTCGCGGCGACTGCCCTTCACCACCGCCTATCACACCCGCTTTCCCGAATATGTGCGGGCCCGTTTCCGCATCCCGCTGTCCCTGTCCTACGGCGTGGTGCGCCGCTTTCACGGCGGGGCCTCGACGGTGATGGTGGCCACCCAGAGCATCGAGGACGATTTGCGTCGGCGCGGCTTCGACGGCATCCGCCGGTGGACCCGCGGTGTCGATACGGCGTTGTTCCGCCCCGGTACCGACAAGGTCTACGACCTGCCGCGGCCGATTTTCCTGTATGTCGGACGGTTGGCGGTGGAAAAAAACGTCGAAGCCTTTCTCGCCCTCGACCTTCCCGGCTCGAAGGTGGCGGTGGGCGATGGACCGCAGGCCGCCGCCCTCAGGCAGCGCTACCCCGAGGTGCTGTTCCCGGGGGCCAAGCAGGGCGCCGAGCTGGCCGCCCATTACGCCGATGCCGACGTCTTCGTCTTTCCCAGCCGCACCGACACCTTCGGCCTGGTGCTGCTCGAGGCCATGGCCTGCGGCCTGCCGGTGGCCGCCTTTCCGGTGCCCGGTCCGCTGGATGTCATCGGCGACAGCGCCGCCGGTTGCCTCGACCAGGACCTGCGACAGGCCTGCCTGGGCGCCATGACCCTGTCGCCGGCTGTTTGCCGAAGCTTCGCCGAAACCTTTTCCTGGCAGGCCAGTGCCCGGCAGTTCCTCGACAATCTGGCGCCGTTCGGCACCTCGGCCTGGGCCTGATTTATCAGGTCTTCTTCTTCGCCCGGGCGAAGGCGTCGGCCAGGGCGCCGCCGGCCGGCGGTGGCGGCGTCTTCGGCATCTGCGCCTGGCGCACAGGGGCCGGTGCTGGTGCCGGTCGGGCCGGGGCCGGTGAGGCGTCCTTGCGCATGGTGAGCGCGATGCGCTTCCTCGGCAGATCGACCTCGATGACCTTCACCGACACCACGTCGCCCGGCTTGACCACCTCATGGGGGTCCTTGACGAAGCGGTCGGCCAGGGCCGAGACATGCACCAGCCCGTCCTGATGCACCCCGATATCGACGAAGGCGCCGAAATTGGTGACATTGGTCACCACCCCTTCCAAGCGCATGCCGGGCTTGAGGTCGGTCATGCTTTCCACCCCGTCCTTGAAGGTGGCGGTCTTGAATTGCGGACGGGGATCGCGGCCGGGTTTCTCCAGTTCCTTGAGGATGTCGCGCACCGTCGGCTCGCCGAAACTGTCGTCGGTGAAGTGCTGGGGGTTCAGCGAACGCAGGAAGGCGGCGTCGCCGATCAGCGCGCCGACGCCGCGGCCGGTGGCGGCGACGATGCGCTCGACCACCGGATAGGCCTCGGGATGCACCGCCGAGGCGTCCAGCGGGTTGCCGCCGTTCATGATGCGCAGGAAGCCGGCGGCCTGTTCGAAGGCCTTGGGTCCCAGGCGGTCGACCTGCTTCAGCGCCTCGCGGCTGGCGAAGGCGCCGTTGCGGTCGCGGAATTCGACGATGTTGCGGGCCACCGTCGGCGACAGACCGGCGACCCGGGCCAGCAACGGCGCCGAGGCGGTGTTGACCTCGACGCCGACGGCATTGACGCAGTCCTCCACCACCGCGTCGAGGCTCTTGCCCAGGCGCGGCTGGTTGACGTCATGCTGGTACTGACCGACGCCGATGGATTTGGGGTCGATCTTGACCAGTTCGGCCAACGGGTCCTGCAGGCGCCGGGCGATGGAGATGGCGCCGCGGATGGTGACGTCCACCGTCGGGAACTCCTCGGCGGCCAGGGCGGAGGCCGAATAGACCGAGGCGCCGGCCTCGCTGACCACCAGTTTCTCCAGCTTGACAGCCGGGCGCCGGCGAATCAGTTCGCCGGCCAGGCGATCGGTTTCACGGCTGGCGGTACCGTTGCCGATGGCGATCAGCCTGGGCTGGTGGCGGTCCACCAGGGCCTCCAGGGTGGCCAGGGTCCCCATCAGGTCGTTTTTCGGCGGAAACGGATAGACGGTGGCGGTTTCCGTCAGCTTGCCGGTGGCGTCCACCACCGCCACCTTGACCCCGGTGCGGATGCCGGGATCGAGACCGAGCACGCCATGCGACCCGGCCGGCGCCGCCAGCAGCAGGGCGCGCAGATTGCGGGCGAAGACATGGATCGCTTCTTCCTCGGCGGCGTCCCGCAGGCGGTTCATCAGCTCCACCTCGAGATGGGTGTGGATCTTGACCCGCCAGGCCCAGCGCACGGTTTCGCCCAGCCAGGCATCGCCCGGGCGCCCGCCGTCGACGATGGCGAAACGGCGCGCCACCATGCGCTCGCAGTCGGTGGCGGCGCGGGACGGCGCTCCCTCGGATGCCGCCGCTTCGTCGGCGGTCAGCAGCTTGAGGGCCAGTACGTTTTCGTTGCGGCCGCGCAGCAAAGCCAGGGCGCGGTGCGACGGGATGGCCTTGAGCGGCTGGCGGAAGGCGAAATAGTCGGAAAACTTGGCGCCCTTGTCCGCCATGCCCTCGGTCATCGTCGAGGTCAGCACGCCGGTATCCCACAGATGGTCGCGCAGGCGTCCCAGCAGGTCGGCGTCCTCGGCGAAGCGTTCCATGAGAATCTGCCGGGCGCCGTCCAGCGCCGCCTTGACGTCGGCGACGCCGTGCTCGGCGTCGACATAGGCCGCCGCCGCGTCCTCGGGCTGTCGTCCGGGATCGGCCAGCAGGGCGTCGGCAAGCGGTTCCAGCCCCTGCTCACGGGCGATCATCGCCTTGGTGCGGCGCTTCTGCCGGTACGGCAGATAGAGGTCTTCAAGGCGGGCCTTGCTGTCGGCGGCGGCGATGTCGGCGGCCAGCTGCTCGGTCAGCTTGCCCTGTTCGGCGATCGATCCGAGGACCGCGGTCCGCCGTTCCTCGAGTTCGCGCAGATAGCCAAGCCGTTCCTCCAGGCTGCGCAACTGGGTGTCGTCGAGGCCGCCGGTGGCCTCCTTGCGGTAACGGGCGACGAAGGGAACGGTGTTGCCGTCGTCCAGCAGCTGGACGGCGGCGGCGACTTGCGCTTCGCGGACGTTGAGTTCGGCGGCGAGGCGGGCGGGGATCGGCGGCAGGGAGGTCATCGGGCTCGCGGTCGGTTGCTGGGGCCCCCGATGTACCCCATTCCGGGATGCCGGCTCAACCGCCCTGTTCGCTGCCGTCCGCCGGAGAGATTATTCGTCGGCCGGACGCCGACCGGTTTTTTGGTGACCGGAAAGGGCATTCGGCGATGAGTCCGGCTTGCGTTCTGGCGCCGTCTCCCCAATTGTAGGATCCGTTTTTCCATTGGAGCACAGTTTTGCCTATGCCGCCGGCTTTGACAGGGCGTTCGGTCCTGAAGTTCCTTTACATGAACGGCGGCAGTTCCTCGCCCGGCGGCCTGGCGACGGGGCTCGGCGCCGACACCGAGATCGTCGGCCGTCTGGTCAAGTCGCTGTTGGCGGCCAAGCTGGTTTTTCAGGATGGCGAGGGCTGGACGCTCACCGACGCCGGTCATCGCTGGTGCGGAGCCGAGTTGAAACTGACGCCGCCCGCACCTCCGCCGCCTGCGCCGGTGCGGGCCGCGCCGCCTCCACCACCGCCTCCACCACCCCCGCCGCCACCCCCGCCGCCACCCCCGCCGCCACCGGGCCGGGCGGCGCCGCTGTCGCTGTCACCTCGACCTCCTGCTGCTGTCGCTCCGCCGCCGTTACCCCCGCAGCCGGTTGCGCCACCACCATCGGAGGCCTCGAAGGTAATGGTCGACGGCGACGGTTTCGTTACCCATATCAACGGCAAGAAAATTTATTGACCGGCTGCGGCGGTTGACGGTTTCGGGCTTTCCGGTTATGTTACATGTAACAATATCGCGAGACGCCGTCATGCCGACACCAGTCACCGAACGGGTTCAGAAGCGTCGCGCCGCTCTCCGCGCGGCGGGGCTCCGCCCGCTGCAAATCTGGGTACCCGATATTCGCCGCCCGGGTTTCATTGAGGAATGTCGCCGTCAGTCTCGGGTGGTGGCGCAAGCCGATGAGGCGGACACCGACATGCTGGACTTCCTGGATGCCGCCTTGCATGACCTGGACGACGAGGACAAGGCGTGAAGCGTGGCGATCTTGTGCCCGTCGCCATATCCGGTGACTTCGGTAAGCCGCGCCCGGCTCTCCTCATCCAGTCCGATCAGTTCGACGGCACGGCCACGGTCACGGTTCTGCCGCTGTCCGGGACGTTTGTCGATGCCCCGCTGATCCGGCTCGATGTCGAGCCGAGCCCGGAGAACGGCCTGCGCAAACGGTCCCAGATCATGGTGGACAAGGCCATGACCGTGAAACGGGACAAGGTGGGAGAGCCATTCGGCAGGCTCGAGGACGCCGTCATGGTCGCCGTCACCCGCTCCCTGGCCCTGTTTCTCGGCTTCGTCTAAGCTGCTTTATCCTTGCCTTGCCGGCGGGCCTCGGGTAATCCAACCAGGCTCGCGGATGGTTCCGGCGGGCCTTTTCCACTCTGCAGGTCCGGGCGCCGAGTCGCCAGGACGGAGACGGTCGTGATGGGGTACAAAGTCGCAGTGATCGGCGCCACCGGCAATGTCGGGCGCGAAATGCTGAACACCCTGGCTGAACGGGCCTTTCCCGCCGACGAGGTGGTGGCGCTGGCCTCCGAGCGGTCGGTGGGCCGCGAATTGTCCTATGGTGAAAACAGCGTTCTCACGGTCAAGGACCTCGCCAAGTTCGATTTCACCGGCATCGATATCGCCCTGTCCTCGCCGGGCGCCAAGATTTCAGCGGTGCACAGCCCCCGCGCCGCCGCCGCCGGCTGCGTGGTGGTGGACAACACCTCGCATTTCCGCATGGACCCGGATGTCCCGCTGGTGGTGCCGGAGGTCAATCCCAAGGCCATCGCCGGCTATCGCAAGAAGGGCATCATCGCCAATCCCAATTGTTCCACCATTCAGATGGTGGTGGCGCTGAAGCCGCTGCATGACCTGTTCCGCATCAAGCGCGTGGTGGTCTCGACCTATCAGTCGGTATCCGGGGCGGGCAAGGAGGCGATGGACGAGCTGTTCAACCAGACCCGCTCGATCTATGTCAACGATCCGGTGCAGCCGCAGAAATTCACCAAGCAGATCGCCTTCAACGTGATCCCCCATATCGATGTCTTCCTCGAGGACGGCTCGACCAAGGAAGAATGGAAGATGGTGGTTGAAACCAAGAAGATCCTCGATGCCGGTATCGAGGTGCAGGCCACCTGTGTCCGGGTGCCGGTGTTCGTCGGCCATTCCGAGTCGCTGACCATCGAATTCGTCAAGCCGGTGGACGAGGAGGCGGCGCGGGCGGCGCTTCGCAAGGCGCCAGGCATCGTGGTGGTCGATCATCGGGCCAATGAGGGCTATGTCACGCCGGTCGAGGCGGCCGGTGAGGACGCGGTCTATATCAGCCGGCTGCGCCGTGATCCGACGGTCAAGAACGGCCTGGCGCTGTGGTGCGTTTCCGACAACCTGCGCAAGGGGGCGGCGCTCAACGCCGTGCAGATCGCCGAATTGCTGGTCCGCGACTATTTGAAAAAATAGGCGTTTTCCGGCATCGCGACGGCAATCAGGATCGCCAGTCCGCTGAGCAGCAGGACCAGGCCCGAGCCTTTGTTGAGGCGGCCCATCCAGGCCGCCGAGACCTTTTGCCGGGCCGCTCCGGCGGCCCCCGACAGCACCAGCCACCACAGGGCCGAGCCGGCGAAGACGCCGACGATCAGCATTCCCGACGCGCCGGCCGGGTGGTCCCTGAGGGCGCCATAGGCGGCGAAAACGCCCATCGAGGCGAGAATGGTCGCCGGATTGGTCAGCGTGATCAGAAAGGTCGAGAAAAAATCCCTGATCAACCCCGGCCCGGTCATCGGCGCCGGATCCAGGTTCGGGCGCCTCAGCATGGTGATGGTCCCCAGGACCAGCATGAACAGGCCGCCCACCAGCCGCAGCAGCGTTTGATAACTGTCGAGGAAGGACGATACCGCGCTGACCCCGAACACCGCCACGAAGCCGAAGAACGTGTCGGCGCAGGCAGCACCCAGGCCGGCGATGAAGGCGGCATGGCGGCCATCGGCCAAAGCGCGGCGGATGCACAGCACGCCCACCGGACCGACCGGCGCGGCCAGCACGAATCCCACCGCGACTCCGCGCAGAAAGAGCAAGGACTCCATGGCTCCCTTTTTTTCCCGTTACTCGGGATTGAACAGGTCGTTGATGGCTTTTTGCGACATAACCTCGTGCATGTCGATTTTCTTCTGCTTGGGCGAGGCGGTGGCGCCCCGCTTGTCTTCCCCCTGAAACTCGTTCTTTCTGCGGCGGCGGTCCGGCCCGAAGAATTCCCCGATATGGACGAACGGGCGCGGTTTTTCAACGATGGCCTGGATGCGGCTGAACAGCGAACTGGCCGACAGCGGCTTGACCAGGAACTCGGTGACGCCGGCGTCGCGGGCCTGGAACACTTTTTCGCGTTCGGCGAATCCGGTCATCATGATGATCGGCAGAAAGCGATTGGGACTGTTGGCACCCTTACGCAGGAAATGGGTCAGTTGCAGGCCGTCCATGGGGCCCATCAGCCAGTCGGTGATCAGGATGTCCGGCACCTCGACCTTCAATTCCGAGATGGCCGCCGAGCCGTCGACCGCCCCGCGCACCTGTTCGACGCCCATGCCGTTGAGCACACGCCGAACCAGCCGGCGCATGTGTTCATTGTCGTCGACAACGAGAAAACTCAGTCCTTCGATCTTCAATCCCATGGCAAAACTATGGCAGGGTTTGTCCGAAAGACAACTCTCAACCGCTGACAGCCTCGGCCCGATAGATGGCCGGAGGATCAGCCAGGGCCGCCTGCGCGCCGACCAGGGCGATCTCATCGCCGTCGACGGTCAGTTCGAGGACGCGAAAGACCGCGTTGACGGCCCGCTCGAGGGCCGTCGGCGGGGCCAGGCCGGACAGCAGGGAGCCCAGCAGATGGGCGGTGAACAGATCGCCGGCGCCGGCCGGTGAGCGGCGGAAGGCCAGTTTTGGCGTGTCCACCAGCCAGGCGCCGTCGGCGGTCGTCAGCAGACTGCCGATCCTGCCGGCGGGCAGCGCCGGCTCGCCGAGACTGGTCACCGCCACCAGGCGCGGGCCTGCGGCCCGGAGGACGGCGGCGGCGGCCAGGCATTCGTCCAGCCCGTGCGCCGGCAGGCCGGTCAGCTGCGCCAGTTCGAAGCGGTTGGGGGTCGCCAGGTCGGCCGCCGGAATGGCGCGGGCGGCGAAAAAAGCGGGAAGGTCGGGGCCGACGAACAGTCCGCGGCCGTCGTCGCCCATCACCGGATCGCAACAATAAAAGGCGTCGGGGCGGATGGCGCGCAGCCGCCCGAGGATGTCCAGCACCGCCGCCCCGAGGCCGGCGTCGCCGAGATACCCCGACAGCAGGGCGTCGCAGCCGCCGAGCAGGCCGGAGAGGTGGAGACCGTCGGCGAGGTCGGTCAGATGGTCGGCGGCGAAGCGCTGGCCGCGCCACCCGTCAAAGCCGGTATGGCTGGACAACTGCACCGTATGCATCGGCCAGGCCTCATGCCCCAGCCGCTGAAGGCAAAAGACGGCGGCGGAATTTCCCACATGACCGAAGACGACAGACGATTGGATCGAAAGAATATTCATTTTACTTACCGGATTACGACCGAATATTGCGCCTGACCCTTGCCAGAAGGCAAGCCATGCGGCTATTTTGCCGCCTCGCAGAACTCACATCGGGAAAACACTCTCATGCCAGCGTCCATTCGTCCCCGCCGCAGCGTTCTTTACATGCCCGGTTCCAATCCGCGGGCGTTGGAAAAGGCGCGCGGACTGGCGGCCGACGCGCTGATCCTCGATCTCGAGGACGCCGTCGCCCCCGACGCCAAGGAAACCGCCCGCGGCCAGGTTGTACAGGCGCTGGCGGCCGGCGGCTACGGCCAACGCGAACTCCTGGTCCGCGTCAACAGTCTGGCCACCCCCTGGGGCCATGCCGATCTGGCGGCCGTCGCCGGCTCGGGCGCCGATGCCGTGCTGATCCCCAAGGTCGAAAGCGCCGAGGCGGTCCGTCAGGCGGAGGCGGTGCTGGTGGCCGCCGGAGCGCCCGAATCACTGGCCCTGTGGTGCATGATGGAGACGCCGCTGTCCATCCTCGGCGCCGCCGACATCGCCCGGGCGACGCCCCGGATGGCCGGTTTCGTCATGGGCACCTCGGACCTGGCCAAGGACCTGC
>Ga0007882_10000474_pt1 | contig 23700 bp, 19 predicted proteins | sample CryBogCBH12Aug01_FD_71195 | JGI IMG/M metagenome (GOLD analysis project Ga0007882, IMG submission 71195) | Freshwater microbial communities from Crystal Bog, Wisconsin, USA - CBH12Aug09.1 | ecosystem: Environmental > Aquatic > Freshwater > Lake | place: Crystal Bog, Wisconsin, USA | collected... | reverse complement strand
GGCCGATGCGCGCCCGTGCTGCGGTTGCTCGTGGGCGCGTGTTTGCGGCCTGCGTGTTGGCTTCGTGCCGGGGGGGCTTGACCCGGGCTCGTGCGGGCGGGCAAGGCTGGGGCATGAGCAGCACTTCTTTTCCGCAAACCAATCCTCTCGAATCCGGGCCGCTGAGCGAGATCGCTTATGCCAAGATCAACCTCGCGCTGCATGTGCGGCGGCGGCGGGAGGATGGCTATCACGAGCTGGAGACCTTCTTCGCCTTTGTCGATGCCGGGGATGCGCTGGAGGTGGTGGCGGCTGCCGCTGGCGACAGGCTGGTGCTGTCTGGCGAATTCGCACCCTTGCTGGAGGATGAGGAGGGCAATCTCGTGCTCGACGCGCTGGCTTGCCTGCCGCGCGGGCAAGGCTGGACGGTGAGTCTCGACAAGCGGCTGCCGGTGGCGGCGGGGCTGGGCGGGGGCTCGGCGGATGTCGGCGCGGTGTTTCGGCTGGTGGAGGCGGCGCAGGGCTTGCCCGCGGACTGGCGGACAAGGGCGGCAAGGCTGGGCGCGGATGTGCCGGCCTGTGTGGAAAGCGTCAGTGTGATCGGGCGCGGCACCGGCACCGAGCTGGCGCCTGCCCCCGCCGATTTGGCCGGATGCCCGGTGTTGCTGGTTAATCCGCGCGTGCCGCTGCCGACGGGGCCGGTGTTTCGCGGCTGGGATGGGGTGGATCGCGGGCCGATGCCGGAGGGCTCGGCGCGCGAGGTGGCGATAGCGGGGCGCAACGATCTCGAGGATAGCGCGCTGGTGCTGTGCCCGGCGGTGGGCGAGGTGCTCGGCGCGCTCTCGCAGACGGAGGCCTTTGTGGTGCGGATGTCGGGGTCGGGGGCGACCTGCTTTGCGCTGTATGACGATGAGGCGGCCTGCGCGGCGGCGGCGGAGCGGATTGCGGAGACGCATCCGCATTGGTGGCGGCTGGCGGGGCGGTTGCGGTGAGCGGAGACGCGCCGTGGCGGCTGCTGGGCACGCCGCGCAAGGGTGGCGTGCTGGTGGTGAGCGATCATGCCGGTTGCGCGGTGCCGGAGGATATTGGCCTCGGTATCGATCCGGCGCTGCTGCGGCAGCATATCGCGGTGGATCTGGGCGTGGCGGAGGTGGCCGCGCGGCTGGCGGAGCTGGGGTGTGCGGCTTTCGTTTCGCGCTATAGTCGGCTGGTGTGCGATCTCAACCGCGAGGAGCATGCGCCGAGCCTGATTCCCATTGCCAGCGATGGCCATGCCATTCCCGGAAACGCCATCGACCATGCGGCGCACGAGGCGCGGCGGGCGCGGTTTTTCCATCCCTATCATGGGGCGCTGGCGCTTCTGCTGGAGGAGATGCCGCCGGGGCTGATCCTCTCGCTGCATAGCTTTACCCCGCAATTGGCGATGCATCCCGACGAGGCGCGGCCTTGGCAGGTGGGGGTGCTGTATAATCACGATGATCGCGCGGCGCGGATCGCTTTGCCGTTGCTGGAGGGCGAGGGCTTGGTGGTGGGCGATCAGCAGCCCTATTCGGGGCAGGCGCTGAACTATACCATGAACCGCCATGCCGAGGCGGCGGGGCGGCCCTATCTGGGGGTCGAGGTGCGGCAGGACGAGATTTCCGATGCCGCCGGGCAGGCCATCTGGGCGGAGCGGCTGGCGCGCGTGTGTGAGCAGGTGGTGCGGGGGCTGATTGATCCGCTGCGTTGAGTGGATGTTTAATACTTCGCCGGTAATCAGGGCGGGCATAAAGGGCGCAGATTGCTGGCACCCTTGACCCGGTCGTGGTTGGGTTCACTATACAACCTGCGGCTGGGAACCCTTATTGTTAGTCTGGGCCCAAGGCGAAGAGCACAAGATCCATGATTTCGAGATTTATCGACACAGCCAAGATTCACTCCGCGCTGGCGGCGATCCTGTCGCTGACGAGCTGCCTGCATCATGGCGATGCCACCGACGATGGCGGCTCCTCCGCTGACGAGCCGCTGGGCGAGATGGTCAGCTGCGCCACCAACAATACCAGCGTGTTCAACGATAATTGTCGACTGGAGCGCGATGCCGGGGGCTTGCTGGTGATCCATAATCCCGATGGCAGCTTTCGCCGCCTGCGGCTGAGTCCGACCGGGCAAATCACCACCGCCGATGGCTTTTTGCAGGCCATTACCAATCCGGCGCAGAGCGGCGGCACCGAGGTGCGGGTGGGCGATGATCGCTATGTTATTCCGCCGCCGCAAAGCACGGATGGCGGATCGGGTGGCGATGCGCCGTTGGCTGCGGATACGTCTGGGGCGAGTTCGGGCGGGGCGAGTTCGGGCCAGAATGCCGGGGCCCAGAGTGCCGCTATTGGGGCCTATTCGGGGTGACGGGGATGCTGCGCCCGGTGGATCAGGTGCTCTCCGTGGCGGCGATGCGCGCGGCGGAAGAGGGGCTGATCGCGCTGGGGTCAAGCGTGGACAAGTTGATGCAGATCGCCGGGCGCGGGGCGGCGGATTTTGTGTGGCGGGTGGCCGGGCACCATCGCGTGACGGTGCTGACCGGGCCGGGCAATAATGGCGGCGATGGCTGGGTGATCGCGCAGGCGATCCATGCGCGGGGCGGGAGCGTGGTGGTGGTGCCCGCCGCCGAGCCGCAGACGCCAGCCGCGCGGCTGGCCCGCTCGCTGTATCAGGGCGCGGTGGTGGGGCGCGGGGAGGCGGTGGGCGGCCCAATACAAGGTGAGGTGCTGGTCGATTGCCTGTTTGGCAGCGGGCTGACGCGGGCTTTGGGGGCGGACGATCTGGCGCTGTTGCGGCGGCTGGCTTCGGGGCATCGCTATCGTATTGCCATTGATCTGCCGAGCGGGGTGGAGAGCGATTCGGGGGCTTGTTTGAATGAGGGGCTGCCGGAGTATCAGCTGACGCTGGCGCTGGGGGCCTGGAAATACGCGCATTTTCTGATGCCGGCTTGCGCGAGTATGGGCGAATTACGGCTGGTGGGGATTGGCTGCGCGGCGGTGTCGGGGGCGGCGCCAGATGTCGCGGGCGTGGTGCGGCGGCCTCTGTTGCGGGTGCCTGCGGCGGATGCGCATAAATATTTGCGGGGGCTGCTGGGCGTGGTGGGCGGCGCGATGCCGGGCGCGGCGTTGATGGCGGCGCGCGCGGCGCAGGGGGCTGGGGCGGGGTATGTCAAGCTGCTGGCGGATGCGGTGCCTGCCGGGGCTGGGGCCGATCTGGTGGTGGAGACGGGCGATCTGAGCGAGGCTTTGAGCGATGCGCGCTATGCCGCGCTGCTGGTGGGGCCGGGGCTGGGGCGTGATGCGGCGGCGCGGGTGCGGCTGGCGGCGGTGTTGGGCGCGGGGCATAAGGCGGTGCTGGATGCCGATGCGCTGATGCTGCTGGGGCCGGGGATGCTGGCGGGGGGCGTATATATCGCCACGCCGCATATGGGCGAGCTGGCGGCGCTGGAGAAGGCGTTTGGGCTGGCGGGTGAGGGCAACAAACTGGCGCGGGCCTCGGGCCTGGCGCGGGCGAGCGGGATGGTGATTGTCGCCAAGGGGCCCGATACGGTGATCGCCGCCAGCGATGGCCGCGTGGCCTGTGCGCCGCGCGCTTCCAGCTGGCTCTCCACCGCCGGAACCGGCGATGTGTTGGCGGGGTGCATTGCTTCGCGCCTCGCCTGCGGGGTGGAGGCTTTTGCGGCGGCGGGCGAGGGGGTTTGGCTGCACGGCGAGGCCGCGCGGGGGTTTGCGGGGCCTTTTTCCGCCTCCGCGCTTGCCGAGGCGGTGCCGGGGGCCTACGCCGCCGCGCTATGAGCGAGGCAACCTTGAACGAGCGCAACACTATCATCCGCATTGCCGCCAAGGGCGATGGCGTCACCGGCGATGGCCGCTATGTGCCCGGCGCGGCACCGGGCGATGTGCTGCGCGAGGATGGCGCGCTGGAGCGGGGCGCGCAATATGCGGTGCCGCCGTGTAAGCATTTCGGAGCATCGCGCGAAAAAGTGGGCACCGGTTTTTCGTCGCCAGCGATGCGACCACAAGAAGCCTCGTGTGGCGGGTGTCAGTTGCAGCATCTGGGGGATGCCGCGCTGGCGGGGTTTGTGGGCGACCGGGTGGTGCACGCCGCCTTGGGGCAGGGGCTGGTGGCGGAGAAGATTGCGCCGACGCATCTTTCGCCGCCCGCCAGCCGCCGCAGGGCCAGCCTGCACGCCGCGCGGGTGAGCGGGCGCATCGCGCTGGGCTATCGCGAGGCGGGGTCGCACAAGATCGTGGATTTGCAGGAATGCCCGGTGCTGGCGCCGGAGTTGGCGGCGCTGTTTGCACCGATCCGCAAGCTGCTGGCGCGGCGCGATGGGCGGGTGGCGGTGGATGTCGAGATGACGCTGGCCGATCAGGGGGCCGATCTGGCGCTGAAGGGCCTCACCGTGGAGGGCCTCGCGCAGACCGAGGCGATGCTGGATTTTGCCCGCGACAATGGGCTGGCGCGGCTGACGCTCGATCAGGGCTATGGGGCGGAAGCGCTGTGGGAGCCGATGCCGGTGACGATCACTTTAGCGGGTGTGGCCGTGCCGCTGCCGCCGGGGGCCTTTTTGCAGGCGACGCAGGATGCCGAACTGGTGCTGGCGGGCGCGGCGCGGGAGTGGCTGGCTGGCGTGGGCGCGGTGGCGGATCTGTTCTCGGGGCTGGGGACTTTTGCCTTTGCGCTGGCGAAGCAGGGGACGAAGGTGCTGGCGGTGGAAGCCGAGCGCGCGGCGCATATGGCCTGCAAGGCCGCCGCTGGCCGGGCGCAGCTGCCGATTGCCGCGATGCACCGCGATCTCTTTCGCAATCCGCTACTGCTGGAGGAGCTCAACCGCTTTGGCGCGGTGCTGCTCGATCCGCCGCGCGCCGGGGCTCGCGAGCAGGTGGAGCGGCTGGCGCCGAGCAGCGTGGGCAAGGTGGTGTATTTTAGCTGCAATCCGGCGAGCTGGGCGCGCGATGCGGCGATACTGGTGGCGGGGGGATATAGGCTGGTGGAGCTGCGGCCGGTGGGGCAGTTTCGCTGGTCGACCCATGTGGAGCTGGCCAGTTTGTTTGTGAAAGAGTGAGGGGAATGGTGCGAGGGGGTTACCCCTCGCGCTCCCAATACTGTCCGCCTCGGCGCATCCTCCGGCACTCCCCCGATCCCGCAGCAGGGCGATCAAGTTTTCCGAGCAGTGCTTGGCGTGCTGGAGGGCGGTACGACAGCTTCGCTGCCTTTGACGCTGCCGGGGAGGGTGGAGGCGTAGGTGGTCTAGTGTTCGTATTGTAAAAGTAATAGCAGCATAACAATATTGTAAAATATTATTGCGTGTAATTGCGTAACTTAAAAATGAAACTTGTAAATCATACTTATCGCTAGTCTGTAAAACAAATAAATTTATCACGAGAATTGCAGTTTAATTATTTGCTTATGTGCAAATTTCCAATGCTCTCGTATGAATTAATGCAGAAGGTGGTGAGTGTGATGAGCGTGGAATTTTCGTTCAAAGACGCATCGTATTGCGAGCTCATCATTTTTTCTCCAGATTTGCACCTGAAAAGGATAGAGCAGATTGCTTCAGGCACGCTGCTCGGCAATAATAACGAGAAAATATACGCTCCACTGAGTGAAAAACTGCATATTTTCACCGCATCTATCGCGCATCTTGTTCGCGTTGATTCCGCCAACAATGCCTTCGTCGATGTCGATCTGGATAGCGAACGGCAGCTGCGGGACTTGGAATACACCGATCTGCTCGATGCGTTCAACGCTGCCGAAGAGCTGTTTCACACCGCACCTGGCGACACGCCAATCAGCGAATTCGGCAAACAAATACCAGAAAATACGCTGTTTTTAATCGAAATAGCCGAGCTGCGCGCGGAATGCCAACAGCTCTATACCCACGTTGTGCGAACCGCGCTTGAACGGCGCAAGGCTTCCCGGCAGGATCCGGTCGAGGCCTTGATCGCCGAAGCTGGCTTCGCGGATGAAAATCGAGCCCTTGCCCGCATGCGCGAGTGGCGCAGCGGCTATCCACGGGCCTTGCGCCGCCCAAGGGAACGCAAGGCTCTGGAGGCATTGCTCCCCGATCTCATCGACGGCATCGGGCAGCACCCTTCTCCCGACCGGACATTGGCCACGCTGGACCTTGTGTTGTGCCGGCTGCCAACGACCACCGGGCTTTTCACCCAGTGTCAGGAACAGCCGGGCCTGTTGCCGGATGTGCTGAAAATCATCGCCAGCTCCCCCGATTTGGCGCGGCTGCTGGAGGCCTACCCGCACTTCCTCAATCGCGTGATCGATGGCAGTGTCCATGTTCCGCTGGCGGATGATGAGCAGCTCGACGCCGAATTCCTGCGCCTTACCAGCTGCCGTAACGATGGCCGCTATCCCCAGCTTATCGCCGAGCGGGTGAATTTCCACCGATTTGCCCTTGGTGTTCAGGCCTTGCTCGCGGGGACGGATCTGCTGGAAATCGCCGCGCGGATGTCGGATCTGGGCGAGGCCGCCGTGCGGGTGGCCAGCCGCATCGCCCTGCAGCAGATGCGGGCGCTGCATGGTGCCATTCCCGGTTGCGAGCTGGCGGTGCTGGCGCTGGGCCGGTTTGGCGGCCGCGAGCTGACCCGCAACTCGGACCTTGATCTCATCTTTGTCCATACCTGCGATCACCGTGCCCACAGCGATGGCGCCCGGTCGCTGGACGCGAATGAATATTTCTGTCGCATGGCCAGCTGGGTAACCGGGCTGTTGACCACGATTACCCCGTTAGGACCTTTGTATGAGGTTGATACCCGCTTGCGGCCCTGGGGCGGCAAGGGGCTTTTGGCCTGTTCCGTGGCGTATTTCGGGCGCTATTCCCGCGAAAATGCCCTGACTTGGGAGAATATGGCGCTGACCCGGGCGCGGGTTATAAGCGGATCGGCAAGGGCGCGGGCCGCGGTCGATGCGGTCCTCGCCGATCAACTGCAGCAGTTTCGCGATGCGGAACAATTGGTGGCCGATGCGCGGGCCATGCGCGCCCGGATGGCCCGCCACAAGCCGGCGCGCGATATTTTCGACGTCAAGCTGATAGAAGGCGGGCTGGTTGACCTTGAGTTTGCCATTCACGTTCATCAACTGCGCGAGCGGATCGGCTTTCACGCCAATCTTGGCATGGCCATTCGGGCGCTCTGCGGGCAGGGGCTGGTCAGCGAGTCTCTGCTCGACGCGCACCGGGTTCTGACGCGGTTGTTGATCAGTTTGCGCGCTTATTCGACTGGCAAACAGGAGCCGCCACCTGCGTTGCGTAGCCTGATTGCCGAAGCTGGCGGCTTTCCCGACTGGCCCAGCCTTGCGGCCGCCTATGCGCAGGCAAGGCTGGCGGTGCAGGCGGAGTGGATGAAAGTGACCGGTCTGAACATGGTGCCCAATTAAGCCATGCCCCATTAAACCAGGCGGTGTGGGGTGGCGGGCGGCGCAGTGGCATGGCCGCTAGGCCCAGCCCGCCCCCCCTGTCAGCATTACCCCTGTCAGCCCTTCAAGGTGCTTTCAATGCAGCCAAACCAACCTAATCCGCGATAGGTTTCATAGCCGGGCGTCAACCCATAGGCGACGATCTTGCCTTTTTCCACCTTATGCCCCCAGGCGTCGGTTGGTTTTAGGGGATAGGGTTGGCCAAACGCATCCGGCTGGGTTGAGGCGATCACCCGGAACCTGGAATCCAGCAGCATTATCTTGCTGGTGGCGCGCTCTTCCTCGGATAGCGAGATACCATCGACGATGGCCTGGGCCTGCGGCTCCCAATCAAAAAATATCCCCAAAACACCAATTTCCGCCCCCTTGGTGGCCCCGCCCTTGCGAATCGCGGTGGCGTATGTGGCGACTTGTGATCCGGCGAGTTGGGCCGACCTGTCGACATCGCATACGACAAAATCGTCGCCGTCGGCGGTTTTAAGGCCGCGCTGAAACCATTCCTCGCGGGAGACATCGGAGCCGACGACATGGCGATAGAGGTCGGGACGGCCATTGGCGATCACCCGCCCGGATCGGTCGGCAATCCACAGGTCGAGGTAAACCGTGTAGGAGCGCAGGATCGTGGCCAGGCGCGACGTCGCATAGGCGGTCGCTTCCGCACTGGGCTGCTCCACCGCGTCCACCACCGCGCTGTCTGTTGCCCACCAGCGCACATCGCAAGAGCGCTCGTAGAGGTTGCGGTCAATTATCTCGACCGCATTGCGCGCCATGTCGGCATAACGGCTACCCCGGAAGTTGATCGACATATCCTGACCGGCATCTTGAATGCGGTCGGAATTTTCGGTGATCACGGTATTGAGGGATGCGGCCAGCGCGGTGACCTGTTGCGATACCGCTCCCATTTCCTGTGCGACAATCGCGAAGCTCTTGCCCGCCTCGCCTGCGCGCGCGGCTTCCAGGCGGGCGTTCATGGCCAATATTTGCGTGTGCAGCATTATTTTGGCCAGATCGGCCATCTTTACCTTGGTCACTTGCGTCAATTCGAGCGCAAGGTCGACAATTTGATCCTGCATTGTGATATTACTCCCGAATAGGTCGCATATTTTCACTTATGGCGAATAATTTCCTATTCAGAATCCATCTCCATAGCATTATTTTTATATGAAAATATGGATGGAGTGGATACGGCAATACGGTTTCTATATTGCCACTATATAATTACGCGTTTTCCGCATTATCGGAGAAAATTGCCCCAACCAATCTGCGCTCCATCCTTACGGATGACACAATCATCCGCCGTAAAGCGGCGCTTTGCGATAAATTGCGGGATTGTCGCGTCAACCTTGGGGTGTTCCGGCTCGATGATATCGAGGATATGGGCTGGCGAGCCATCCCGGTGACGATGTCGCGGAAGGTTGCGGTCTCAAGGCGCTTGACCCCATCGGCGCGGGTGCCGCTGCCAGCCCATTTTACCCGTGCCAGCGCGACGCCATGCCCGCACAGGATTAACCCCCTCGCCGCTACTCTTCCCCTAACCCCTCAAATCGTAACCAGCACCGCGCGCACCGCCAGCGCCAGCAGCGTCAGCGACGAGAGCAGGAACAGGGCGAAGCGCAGCGGAATGGTGTTTACCAGCCCCTGCCACAGCGAATGGGCCACCCGCAGCCCGACATAGGCCCAGGCCAGCCGCACATCGAGGCTGCTCGCCCCGGCCAGCGCCAGCACGATCACGGCGGGATAGAAGATGGTCGGCTGCTCCATCAGGTGGTTGTAGTTGTGGGCCTTCCACTGGGCCTTGTCGGGCAGCACGCCATCGAGCGAGTTGCCGCGCGCGCCGGGCTTGGCCTTGGCAAGATCGATACCGGCCTTTTGCGTGGCGCCCATCCGCGTGACCATCATCCACAGCAGCACCACCGCCGACCACAGCACCAGCGCCGCCGCCGGGGCCAGCATGTGCGTTTGGATTGTCATTTTCCATCTCCCCAATGGATTGCGGGCCGGCTTTTGCCGTGCCCGGATTAGCGTTGAACAGCAAAAACCGGCGGGAGGAATGTCCACCCGCCAGTTTTTGCTTTTATGCGATTAGAAGGCGGCGATCACCGCGTAGCCGATCAGGCCCATCAGCGCGAAAGTGCTCATCGCGAAGAGGGCGAAGCGCAGCATCACCTTGTTGATCGTGGCCTGCACCAGCGAATGGATCACCCGCAGGGCCACATAGACCCACGCGATCTGGGTGGTGATGCCGTCGCCCTTGTGCAGCAGCGCCAGCGCCAGCGCGACGGCGTAGAACACGGTCGGGCTTTCGTGCAAATGGTTGTAGTTGTGGGCCTTCCACTGCACCTGCGGCGGCAGGATGGCGTCGAGCGACTTGTCGGGGTCGAGCACCAGCTCGTCGGGATCGATGCCGGTGGCGTTCATCGCGGGGATGCGGGTGGCATACATCCAGAACCACATCACCATCGTCCATGCGGCCAGCGCAATCACCGGCTGCACGATCGTCATACCATCCATTATACTTCCTCTCCGGAGAACTCCGATTACCCGCTGAGTCTGCGCTGGCTTGGGGTCTTGGTCAATGGGGCTGATCAATTTGGCGGGCGGGATGCGCGGTGTGGTTGTGATGTAACGTGGGGGCGGTATAGGGCGGCACGTCGGTTAAGATGGAGATGCAGCGGTGAGCAAGGTTCTGGTGATTGGCGCGGGCGGGGTTAGCTCGGTTTGCGTGCACAAGATGGCGATGAACAAGGATATCTTCTCGGACATCCATCTGGCCAGCCGCACGGGGAGCAAGTGTGTGGCTATCGCGGAATCGGTGAAGGCGCGCACGGGCGTGGATATCAGCACCTATGCCATCGATGCCGAGGATGTGCCGGCGCTGACCGCGCTGATCCGGCGGACGGGGGCGAGGCTGGTGGTTAATCTGGCGCTGCCGTATCAGGATCTGACGATCATGGATGCCTGCCTCGCGGCGGGTGTGCATTATATGGATACCGCGAACTACGAGCCCAAGGACGTGGCGAAGTTCGAATACCACTGGCAGTGGGCCTACCAGGATCGCTTCAAGGCGGCGGGTTTGATGGCGCTGCTGGGGTCGGGTTTCGATCCGGGCGTGACCAGCGTGTTTGCGATGTGGCTGAAGAAGCACAAGCTGCGCACCATCCGCCAGCTCGATATTCTCGATTGCAATGGCGGCGACCATGGGCAGGCCTTTGCCACCAATTTCAACCCCGAGATCAATATCCGCGAAGTGACGGCGGCGGCGCGGCATTGGGAGAACGGGGCGTTTGTCGAGAGCCCGGCGATGGGGCGCAAGGTGTCGTTCGACTTTGAGGCCGTGGGCCCCAAGAACATGTATATGATGTATCACGAGGAGCTGGAGAGCCTTGCGCGCTTTGTGCCCGAGCTGGAGCGGGCGCGGTTCTGGATGACTTTTGGCGATGCCTATATCACCCACCTCAATGTGCTGCAGGCCGTGGGCATGACGCGGATCGATCCGGTGCTGTATGAAGGCCGCGAGATTATTCCGCTGCAGTTTTTGAAGGCGGTGTTGCCCGAGCCCTCGACGCTGGGGGCGACCACCAAGGGCAAGACCAATATCGGCGATATCGCCACCGGCGAGGCGCTGGATGGGTCTGGCGAGAAGACCTTCTACATCAAGAATATCTGCGATCACGAGGAATGCTATGCCGAGACGGGCAATCAGGCGGTTTCTTACACCACTGGCGTGCCGGCGATGATTGGCGCGGCGCTGGTGCTGACCGGGGCTTGGGCCGGCGAGGGTGTGTTCAATATCGAGCAGATGGATCCCGATCCGTTTATGGCCATGCTGAACACGCAAGGTCTGCCGTGGACGGTGGAGGAACTCGCCGGGCCGGTGGCGTTCTGATGAACTGGGGGGCCATCCTGCCGGTGGTGATGCTGGCGGGGTCGAACCTCGTGATGAATGTGGCGTGGTATGGGCATCTCAAGACACCGGGCCGGGCGCTGTGGCTGGCGGTGTTGCTGAGCTGGGCGCTGGCGTTTTTCGAATATTGCCTCGCCGTGCCAGCCAACCGCATCGGGGCGAAGGTCTATTCGCTGGCGCAGCTCAAGACCTTGCAGGAAGTGTTCTCGCTGGCGGGGTTTATCGTGGTGGCCTGGGCGCTGTTTGGGGTGAAGCCGGGGTTGAGCCAACTGGCGGGCTTTACGCTGATTGTGGGCGGCGCGGCGCTGGTGTTCAAGTCGCCGCTGGGTTGAGAGGGAAGTGCGGATGGCAACGGGAGCTGGCTGGTGAACTGGACTACCCCGGTGTGGCTCGTCTTGCTGGCGGGGGCCAATGTGACGCTGAATCTTGGCTGGTTTGGCCTGTCGCGGGCGAGTGCCCGGCCGCTGTGGCAGACGTTGGCGCTGGCCTGTGTGCTGGCGCTGGTGGAATATGCGCTGGCCTTGCCGGCGATCCGCCTGGGCGCGCGCGGCGGGTTCACCCTGCCGCAATTGAAGACGGTGCAGCTGTGCCTGTCGCTCGGGACTTTCGTGCTGGTGGGCTGGTGGCTGTTTGGCGTGCGGCTGGGCGGGGGGCAGGTGGCGGGTTTTGGGCTGGTGGCGCTGGGTGCGGCGCTGGTGTTTCGGGGATAGGGTATGGAAACGAGAGCGGGCGATCCGGGGGCCTTTGCCCGGTTTGATTTGAGTCGCGTGGATAGTCCGGCCTTTGTGGTGGATGCGGCGCGGTTGCGGGCTAATCTGGCGGTGCTGGCCGATGTGCGGGATCGGGCGGGTGTGAAGGTGCTGGCCGCGATGAAGGCCTTTTCGATGTGGCGGGTGGCACCGTTGATCGGGGCGTATCTCGATGGCGTGTGCACCAGCGGATTGTGGGAAGCGCGGCTGGCGGGGGAGCATTATAAGGGTGAGATCGCCACCTATTGTGCGGGGTATAAGGCGGAGGATCTGGGCGAGATCTGCGCTATTTCCGATCATGTGATTTTTAACTCGCCGGGGCAGATCGCGCGGTTTCGCGGGGTGCTGGAGGCTGCCAAAGCTTCTGGGGCTGGCGGGTTTGATGTGGGGCTGCGGATCAACCCGCAGCACGCCACCGGCGAGGTGCCGCGCTATGATCCCTGCGCGCCGTTTTCGCGGCTGGGGTTTCCGGTGGAGCAGCTGGAGCCCGCGCATCTCGACGGCGTTTCGGGGCTGCATTTTCACACGCTGTGCGAGCAGGATTTCGCGCCGCTGGCCGAGACCTGGGCCGCGCTGAAGCCGCGGATCGCGCCCTATTTTGGTCAGCTGAAGTGGCTCAATTTCGGTGGCGGGCACCATATCACGCGCGCCGATTACCAGCGCGACGAGTTGGTGGATTTCCTGAAGGCGGTGAAGGCCGAGACGGGTTGCGCAATCTATCTGGAGCCGGGCGAGGCGGTGGCGCTGGATGCGGGGATTTTGGTGGGCACCATTCTCGACACGGGGTGGAACGGGATGCATCTCGCCATCACCGATATTTCCGCCACCTGCCATATGCCCGATGTGATCGAGGCGCCCTATCGCCCGGCGATGTTGGGCGAGGGCCCCGCGCCAGAGGCGGGCGAGCCTTTGCATGGCAGTGACGTGGTGCGGCTGGGTGGGCCGTCGTGCCTCGCGGGGGATGTGATTGGCGATTACCGGATGCCGGGTGCGGTGGAGCCGGGGGTGCGGTTCGCCTTTCTCGATCAGGCGCATTATTCCATGGTGAAAACCACTACCTTCAACGGCGTGCCGCTGCCCTCGATCTGGTTGTGGGATTCGGCGGATGATTCGCTGGAATGTGTGCGGCGATTCGGCTGGGAAAGCTTTCGCGACCGGCTGAGCTGAGGGCGGGGTGGCTGGCGGATTGTCACAATACCGTCACATAAACGCCATACAGCCTTAACATGGCAGAGATTTGCGCGAGTCGCGCTGCTTCCCGCCATTTTTCGCCCCCCAGCCCCGCATTTTTTCTTGCCAATTTCAGGGCTTGGCCTATTAGCGACCTCCGCTGCCCCAAGGGGACTTCCAAACCGCAAGGCAGCTTCATCCTTTGTGTTCTGGCCGAAAGGCCTATTGGGGGTCCCTTGAATTGCACATCCATCCCGATGCACCGGCTGTAGTTCGCGCCCTCGCGCCCAACGAACCCGTTATTCTCAATCGCCCACTCGCCGCCGCGAGGGCTGCCCGCTTCTTCGTCGAGAAGTTTCCGGGCAAGAGCCTCTATGCCGTGAAGGCCAATCCCAGCCCCGATCTGTTGATCGAGCTGTGGCACGCCGGTATCACCCATTACGACACCGCCAGCATCGCCGAGGTGCGGCTGGTGCGCGAGACGCTGGGCGCCGAGGCCGTGCTGTGCTTCATGCACCCGGTGAAGCCTGCTGCCGCCATCGCCGAGGCCTATCACATCCATGGCGTGCGCACCTTCAGCCTCGATACGGCCGAGGAGCTGGAGAAGATCGTGGAGGCCACGCGCGACTCGCAAGGCAATCCGGCGGAGGATCTTTCGCTCTGCGTGCGGCTGCGGGTGTCTTCGGAATATTCCGAGATCACGCTGGCCAGCAAGTTTGGCATCGATCTGGCTGATGCCGCGCCGCTGCTGCAGGCCACGCGTCAGGTGGCCGATTGCCTTGGCATTTGCTTCCATGCCGGCAGCCAAGCGATGACGCCCTTTGCCTACGTGACCGCGCTGGAGCGGGTGCGCGCGGCGATTGTGACCGCGGCCGTTACCGTGGACATCATCGATGTCGGCGGCGGTTTCCCCTCGATCTATCCCGGCATGGAGCCGCCGCCGCTGGAGGATTACTTCACCAGCATTCACCGCGCCGCCGAATCGCTGCCGGTGTCCTATTCGTCCGAGCTGTGGTGCGAGCCGGGCCGGGCGCTGTGCGCGGAATATTCCTCGCTGATCGTTCAGGTGGAAAAGCGGCGCGGCAACGAGCTGTTCATCAACGAGGGGGCCTATGGCGCGCTCTATGATGCGGCGCATGTCGGCTGGCGCTTTCCGGTGAAGCGGGTCAATGGCGATGCCGCCAACGACACCGCCAACGACACCAGCGCCACCATGGCAGAGTTCGCCTTCTATGGCCCCACCTGCGACGACGCCGACTTCATGGAAGGCCCGTTCCTGCTGCCCGCCGATATCAAGGCCGGCGATTATATCGAAGTGGGGATGCTGGGCGCCTATGGCGTGGCCATGCGGACGCGCTTCAATGGCTTTGGCGAGGGCATCGTGGTGGACGTGAGCGACGAGCCGATGGCCAGCCAGTATCTCGGCAACCGCCGCGATCCGCGCCATTCGGACAATGTGGTGTCGCTGCGCTGATTGCGAGCTGACGCTGAAATAAAGGGGCTGGCTTTCCGGAAGGGGGCTGGCCCCTTTGTTTTGGGAAGAGGGGTAGGTGCGAGGGGCCGGGAGTATCGCGCTTCGCGCGATGCGACCCACAAGAACGCCCCTCGCGCTCCCATTAATGTCTACGTGGTGCGCCGGTTCGGCCATGGAGCAAGGTCGCCGCGCCGCAGGCTGTAAAGCCGCTTCGCGGCGGGGCGCGACGCTGATGTGGTGCGCGAGGCCAACAGTTCCGGGGGTTTGGGGGTGTAACACCCCCAAGACTTCCTCTATTCCTTCCCTTTCCCCTGATCTTCCGCAGCCTCCCCCCACAAGCCCCTTTCGCGCCGGGCCATCCGCGCCTACATCGCAAGACTATGGCACGCCCGAAACCAATTGAATTCGAAAAGACCAAGACCGTCGCCGAGAACCGCCGTGCGCGGTATGAATATTTCATCGACGATGTTTATGAGGCCGGGATCATGCTGACCGGCACCGAGGTGAAGAGTCTGCGCTTTGGGCAAGGGTCAATCGCCGAGGCCTATGCCGAGGTGAAGGATGGCGAGGTGTGGCTGGTGAACGCCAATGTGCCCGAATTCAGCCACGGCAACCGCTATAACCACACGCCCAAGCGCCCGAGGAAGCTGCTGCTCAATGAGCGCCAGATCGCCAAGCTGACCGGCGCGGTGGAGCGCAAGGGCATGACGCTGGTGCCGCTCAGCGTCTATTTTAATGGGCGGGGCCGGGCCAAGGTGGAGCTGGCGCTGGCCAAGGGCAAGAACAACGCCGACAAGCGCGCCACCACCAAGGAGCGCGAGTGGAAGCGCGAGCAGGGGCGCGTGATGCGCGAGTTGTCGTGAGGAGGAGGGCTCGCGCGGCGATTTCCGGAAAGATCCGCAAGCTGGTGCCCACGCGCGCGGGGCTGGAGGCGAACCGCTGGCTGCGTCCTTTTACGCGCGGTGTGTTGCGGCCGGAATTGTGGCGCTTTACCCGGCGTTCGGTGCCGCGTGCGATTGCGCTGGGGTTTTTTCTGGGGGTGCTGATTCCCTTCGCGCATAGCGTGATCGCGGCGCTGCTGGCGGTGGTGGTGCGGGCCAATGTGCCGGTGGCGGTGACGGCGACATGGATCAGCAATCCCGTGACCTGGCTGGTGATGTGGCCGCTGGCCTATCGGCTGGGCTGGCTGCTGATGCGGATGGACCGGCTGATGGGGCTGCGGCCGATGGCTGATTCTTTGCCGGAAATAGCCGCGCGATCGGGCGTGGGGAACGGCGGGGGGCATCACCAGTTTGCCGCGCGCGTTTCCGAGATGGGGCTGACCATGGCCTGCGGGCTGCTGGCCGAGGCGGTGCTGGTGGCCACGATTGGCTATGGGGTGGCGAGTCTGGTGTGGCGGTGGCAGGTGGCGCAGCGGCGGCGGCGGCGGCTGGCGCGTGGTTTGCTGGCCCGGCTGGGCCGCGAGCAACTGCGTAAAACGCGCGAGGCCGGGGCGACAGGGATAGCGGGGGTCGAAGGGTGAGCGCGGCTGCGGGGGAAAGCCCTGCGAAGAAAGCCACCCCCAGCGGCGCGCCCTCGGATTGGGATATGGCGCTGCTGGCCAGCGCGCTGGTGGGCAGCATGATCGCCATGGCGCTGGCCACCGGCAATTCGGGCGTGACGCTGGGCTTTGCCGCCGGGGTGATGGGGCTGGGCGCGGTGCTATGGGTGGCGCTACGGCGCGCGCCGGGTGCTGCCGAGGGTGGTTTCGCCTCGCCGGACTGGTCGGTGACGGTGGCGGCGATAGACCGGGCGGATTGCGCGCTGGCCATTACCGATCGCGCGGGCAGGTTGGTTTGCGCCAATGCGCTGTATCAGGCGGATTTTGGCGTGGCGGAGGCTCCCCCGCGCGTGGATTTGAGCGAGGCGGCGCAGGATCGGCTGGCGCAGGCGGCAAGGCTGGCATGGCGTGATGGCGCGGCCGCGCTCGATCGGGTGGCGCGCGAGGGTGACCTCGACGGCGCGGGCTGGCAGGTGGCGCTGGAACGCGCCGGGCGGGCCGATGATTTTCTGATCTGGCGCTTTACCCCGATCACCATTCTCGATCCGCTGGCCGATCTGGAGCAGCATATCGCGGGCAAGCTGGGCCGGGCGCTGGCGCAGGCGGGGTTTGCGGCGGTGATTGTCGATGCCCAGGGGGCGATCCGCGCGGCCAGCAGCGGCTTTGCCCTGCGCGCCACCGGCGACGAGAAGGCCGCCATGGCGGGCAGCGAATTCGTCGCCTGCCTGGTGCAGGACGATCACGACCGTATCTTCTGGGCGCGCGATAGCCGCCGCACCGAGCCGCTCATTCTCTATTATTTGCCGGTGGTCGATCCCGATCTCGCCAATCCGCCCGGGCCGGAAAGCGGGGGTTCCTCGCTGATACTGGTGGTGGAAGCGGGGGCGGGTGTGGGCGTGGGCTCGGATGTGGGCAGTTCGGTGCCGCATCTCGAAGCCTTGCTGGCGCAATTGCCGCTGGGCCTCGCCATGACCGACCGCGATGGGCGGATGCTGTTTGCCAACGCCGCCTTTATGCGCGCGGCTGGCCACGAGGGGGCCGCTCCGCCGACCTATCCCACCGATCTGGTGGTGAAGGAGGACAAGGCGGCGCTTTCCGATGCGGTGCGCCGCTTTGGGCAGGGCGCGGCGACGGCGGGCGATGTCGCCATTCGCCTCGCCGCGCAGCCCGACGAGCCGGTGTCGCTGAGCCTGGCCGGGATGCGGGGCTTGGGCGAGGCGGCGGTGCTGCTGGGATTGACCGACAGCACCGAGGAGGCGCGGCTGAAGCGCCAGATCGCGCAGGCCACCAAGATGCAGGCCGTGGGCCAGCTGGCGGGCGGCGTGGCGCATGATTTCAACAATGTGCTGACCGCCATCATCGGCACCTGCGATCTGATGCTGCTGCGGCATACGCCGGGCGATTCGGACTATGACGATATTCAGCAGATCCGGGCTTCCTCGAACCGCGCGGCCTCGCTGACGCGGCAATTGCTGGCCTTCAGCCGCCAGCAGACGCTGCGGCCGCAGGTGTTGCAACTGCCCGATATCGTGACCGAGATTACCCAGATGCTGCGGCGGCTGATCGGCGAGAAGATGCAGCTGGTCGTCTCGCACGACCGCGATCTTGGCCCGGTGCGCGCCGATCCCACCCAGCTGGAGCAGGTGATCGTCAATCTTATCGTCAACGCCCGCGATGCCATGCTGGAGCAGGCCGGGAAAATCGGGCGCGATGGTAGCGGGCGGCTGTCGCTGGCAACGCGGCGGGTGAGCGCGGCCGATGTGCGGGCGATGCGCAGCGAGATCATCCCCATCGCCGATTATACCGCGCTGATCGTGGAAGATACTGGCGCGGGCATCCCCCCTGAGCATCTCGGCAAGATCTGGGAGCCGTTTTTCACCACCAAGGAGCATGGCAAGGGCACCGGGCTGGGGCTTTCGACGGTGTATGGTATCGTCAAGCAATCGGGCGGGTTTATCTTTGCCGATAGCGAACTGGCGACACCGGGGAAGCCGGGGGGCACGCGTTTCACCATCTATCTGCCGGTGCATCATGGCGGGCCCGGCGAGGCGGTGGCTCTGGCCAAACCGCGCGAGGAAGCGGCGAGCTGTGCGGGCGGCGGCGACATTCTGCTGGTGGAGGATGAGGATTCGGTGCGGCTGGTGGCCGAGCGGGCGCTGACGCGGGCGGGATATAGCGTGACCAGCGCCAGCGATGGCGACGACGGGCTGGAGCAATTGCGCGTGCGACTCGATGGGGGCGGGCGCGGGCGGTTCGATCTGGTGCTGTCGGATGTGGTGATGCCGGTGATGGATGGGCCGGCGATGGCCCGTGCGCTGCGGGCGATTGCGCCCGATTTGCCGGTGTTGTTCATGTCGGGCTATGCCGAGGAGCAATTGCGGCGCGAGATCGATATCGAAAATATGTATTTCATTCCAAAGCCTTTTTCTGTGCAGCAAATCTCGAATAAGGTGGCCGAGGTGCTGACGGCGTCGGCTAGGGGGAAACCCCTGTAGGAAATTTATGTTCGCCCCTTGTTCTTGTGGAACAAACAAGATACAAAACCGTCATTGACCTTTCGGGTCTGACGCTTAGCAAGGAGACGGGACATGGCAGCGCAGCTGAAACTGATTCAGGAAGGCAAAGACAAAGTTATGGATCGTCAAAAGGCGCTAGAAGCCGCGCTGGCGCAGATCGACCGGGCCTTCGGCAAGGGCTCCGCGATGAAGCTGGGCTCGAAGGAAACGATGCAGATCGAGTCGATTTCGACCGGGTCGCTGGGTCTGGATATCGCGCTGGGCATCGGTGGCCTGCCGAAGGGTCGTGTGGTGGAGATTTACGGGCCGGAAAGCTCGGGCAAAACCACGCTGGCGCTGCATGTGATTGCCGAGGCGCAGAAGGTCGGCGGCACGGCGGCGTTTGTCGATGCCGAGCATGCGCTCGATCCGGTCTATGCCAAGAAGCTGGGTGTGAATATCGACGAGCTGATCGTGTCGCAGCCCGATACCGGCGAGCAGGCGCTGGAGATCGTGGATACGCTGGTGCGCTCCAATGCCATCGACGTGCTGGTGATCGATTCGGTGGCGGCGCTGGTGCCCCGCGCCGAAATCGAGGGCGAGATGGGCGACAGCCATGTGGGCCTGCAGGCGCGGCTGATGTCGCAATCGCTGCGCAAGCTCACCGGGTCGATCAGCCGCTCGAACTGCATTGTCATCTTCATCAACCAGCTGCGGATGAAGATTGGCGTGATGTATGGCAATCCCGAAACCACCACCGGCGGCAACGCGCTGAAGTTCTATGCCAGCGTCCGTCTCGATATCCGCCGCACCGGCCAGATCAAGGACCGCGACGATATTACCGGCAACACCACGCGGGTGAAGGTGGTGAAGAACAAGGTGGCGCCGCCGTTCAAGCAGGTCGAATTCGACATCATGTATGGCGAGGGCATCTCGAAAATCGGCGAGATTCTCGATCTGGGCGTGAAGGCGGGGATCGTCGAGAAATCGGGCGCGTGGTTCAGCTATGACTCGGTGCGGATCGGGCAGGGGCGTGAGAATGCCAAGACCTTCCTGCGCGAGAATCGCGAGCTTTGCGACAAGCTGGAAGCCGCTATTCGCGGCCAGACCGAGGGCCTGGCCGAGGTGATGATGGCCGGGCCGGACGCCGAGGATGGCGAGGTCTGAGGGTAAGCGGCGCGGGGCTGGGGGTGTGAAGCGGGAAACTTCGCCCCCCGGAATAGGGGAAGCTGCTGTTTTAGCGCCTTTGCGGCTTGTCCGGCGGGGCCCGGTGGCTTATCGGCTGGCTCCATGACCTCGACCAACGATATTCGCCGTTCGTTTCTCGATTATTTCGGGAGCAATGACCACGAGGTGGTGCCCTCGGCGCCACTGGTGCCGTATAATGATCCGACGTTGATGTTTACCAACGCGGGCATGGTGCCGTTCAAGAATGTGTTTACCGGGCTGGAAACGCGGAGCATTCCCCGCGCTGCCTCTAGCCAGAAATGCGTCCGGGCTGGCGGCAAGCATAATGATCTCGACAACGTCGGCTATACCGCGCGGCATCATACCTTCTTTGAAATGCTGGGGAACTTTTCCTTTGGCGATTATTTCAAGGAGCAGGCGATCCTTCATGCGTGGACGCTGCTGACCCGCGAATGGGGTATTCCGGCCGAGAAGCTGACGGTGACGGTGTATCACACCGACGACGAGGCTTTCGATCTGTGGCGCAAGATCGCGGGGATCCCCGAGCAGAAGATCATTCGCATCCCTACCTCGGACAATTTCTGGTCGATGGGTGATACCGGGCCTTGCGGGCCGTGCAGCGAGATTTTCTACGACCACGGCGCGCATATCCCCGGTGGGCCTCCGGGCAGCCCCGACGAGGATGGCGATCGCTTCATCGAGATCTGGAATCTCGTGTTCATGCAGTTCGAGCAGGCCGCCGATGGCAGCCGCACGGCGCTGCCCAAGCCCTCAATTGATACCGGCATGGGGCTGGAGCGCCTCGCCGCAGTGCTGCAGGGGCAACACGACAATTATGATATCGACACTTTCCGCGCGCTGATTGCCGCTTCGGAAGGGCTGACCGGGGTGAAAGCCGAGGGCGAGCAGCGCGCCAGCCATCGCGTCATCGCCGATCATCTGCGCTCGACCAGCTTTCTGCTGGCCGATGGCGTGCTGCCCAGCAACGAGGGGCGCGGTTATGTGCTGCGGCGGATCATGCGCCGCGCGATGCGCCATGCCCATCTGCTGGGCGCGAAAGATCCGTTGATGCACCGTTTGGTGCCCGCGCTGATTACGGAAATGGGCGCGGCCTATCCCGAGCTTGGCCGGGCGCAATCGTTGATTGTGGAGGTGCTCGAGCGCGAGGAGACCAAGTTTCGCCAGACGCTGCATAATGGGCTGAAGCTGCTCGACGAGGCCACCGGTGCGTTGGACGCGGGCGGCACGCTGCCGGGCGAAACCGCCTTCCGCCTTTATGACACCTTTGGTTTTCCTTACGATCTGACCGAAGACGCCTTGCGCGCGCGGGGCATTGGCGTGGATCGCGCCGGGTTCGATGCGGCGATGGCGCAGCAAAAGGCGGCGGCGCGCGCGGCCTGGAAGGGTAGCGGCGAGGCGGCGGCGGGCGAAGTGTGGTTCGACATCGCCGAGCGCGCCGGGGCGACCGAGTTCACCGGCTATACCGCGACGACCGGCGAGGGCGTGGTCGTCGCGCTGGTGAAGGGCGGCGCGGAGGCGGACAGCGCCAGCGTGGGTGAGGACGTGATCGTGCTCACCAACCAGACCCCGTTTTATGGTGAAAGCGGCGGGCAAAGCGGCGATGCCGGCACTATCTCGGGGCCCGACGGGCTGCTGCTGGCGGTGTCGGATACGGCCAAGCCGCTCGGCAGGCTGCACGCGCATCACGCCAAGGTGGTGGCGGGAACGATCCGCGTGGGCGATGCGGTGGCGCTGGCGATCGACACCGCGCGGCGTGATGCGATTCGCGCCAACCACTCGGCGACGCATCTGTTGCATGCGGCGCTGCGGAATCGGTTGGGTGCTCATGTCACGCAGAAGGGCTCGATGGTTTCGGCCGAGCGGCTGCGTTTCGATTTTGCGCACCAGAGCGGGCTTTCGGCGGAGGATATCGCCGCGGTCGAGGCCGAGGTGAACGCCGAAATTCGCGCCAATGATCCGGTGGTGACGCGGCTGATGAGCCCGGAAGATGCCATCGAGGCCGGGGCCATGGCGCTGTTTGGCGAGAAATATGGCGAGGAAGTGCGCGTGCTCAGTATGGGCAGCAAGGCCACCGGGCAGAGCTATTCGGTGGAATTGTGCGGCGGCACGCATGTGCGCGCGCTGGGCGATATCGGCCTGGTGCGGGTGGTGGGCGAGAGCGCGGTTTCGAGCGGCGTGCGCCGTATCGAGGCGCTGACCGGCGAGGGCGCGCGGGCCTGGCTGGTGGGGCGCGAGGAGCAGCTCAAGGGCGCGGCGGCGATTTTGCGGACCACGCCCGACGAGGTCGAGGCGCGCATCGCCGCGCTGGTGGACGAACGGCGCAAGCTGGAGCGCGAGCTGGCCGAGGCGAAGAAGGTGATCGCGCTGGGTGGCGGCGCGGGCAGCGGCCCGGCGACGGCGGATGAGAGCATCGCGGGCGTTACTTTTTCGGGCCAAGTGATCGAGGGGCTGGAGCCCAAGGAATTGCGCGGGCTGCTCGACGCCGCCAAGCAGCGCATCGGCAGCGGCATCGCCGCGATCTGCGCGGTGAACGAGGGGCGCGGGACTTTTGCCGTGGCCGTGACGGATGATCTGACCGGGCGGTTTAGCGCGGTCGATCTGGTGCGCGTGGGCGTGGAGGCGCTGGGCGGCAAGGGCGGCGGCGGAAGGCCCGATATGGCGCAGGGTGGCGGGCCCGATGGCGCGAAGGCTGGCGAGGCGATCGCGGCGGTGAAGGTGGCGTTGGCGGGGTGAGGTGGTTCTGGGTCTTTTGCCATGCCGCATTTCTGCCGGGGATAGCGGCGGCGGAACCGGTGAGTGGAGCGGTTGCTCCCCGTGTTGGGGCGGGCATATTCGGCGACACTTATCGGGACATGGAAACCGGCGATGTTGGAGGCATTGAACTTCGGGTGGTGCGTCGGGATGGCCATGATTTTGTAGAGTTCTATTTCGCTGAGGGCGCTTGCGGCGATCGCCAGTTTTCATCCCTTCAGCACGATGGCGAGCGTTGGCGTTTTGGGTATACCGATCTGTCAGCCCCTCAAGCCCCCGACCATCACTTTTGGTTCTGGATCAGCAAGGAAGGAAACGGGATCCTTTTGCAAACCAATGTAGACGGAAGGTGGTTGATTCCTTCGCCCCACGGCGCGCATTTAGCCCCTGTTCGACAGGCACACTGCTTTCGCACGGGGCGCAACTGAAACAGTTTGGGAGCGCGAGGGACGAGTCCCTCGCATCTTCAGCCTTCCCGTTCCCTTAAACTCGAAGACTTGAGCTTCGGCTTGGCCGCCAGCTGGCCCTCTTCCATGATCTGCTCGCGCAATTCGTCGCGCTTTTCGTGGATCGAGGCGATGACGAAGCCCATTGGCACCCCCATCTCCACCAGCACCGCCTCCGACAATTGCAGCGAGGCTTCCAGCGCTTCGGGCACGGCGAGGGTCGCTCCCGCGCGGTAGAGCTGGGCGGCGTGGTGGGCGTCGCGGGCGCGGGCGATGATCGGCAGGGTGGGGTGGCGCGCGCGCAACGCCCGCACCACACGCTGCGCCGTGACCGAATCATCCATGGTGAGGATCACCGCGCTGGCGTGCTCCAGATCGAGGCGGGAGAGGGTGCCCGGGCGCGCGGCGTTGCCGAAGAGCACTGGGTGGCCCTCGGCGAGGCCGGTGGCGATGAGGTCGGGGTTGGTGTCGAGCGCGAGATAGGGGCGACCGTGGCGGCTCAGCATATCGGCGACGAGGCGGCCTACCCGGCCA
>Ga0007882_10000472_pt1 | contig 23717 bp, 24 predicted proteins | sample CryBogCBH12Aug01_FD_71195 | JGI IMG/M metagenome (GOLD analysis project Ga0007882, IMG submission 71195) | Freshwater microbial communities from Crystal Bog, Wisconsin, USA - CBH12Aug09.1 | ecosystem: Environmental > Aquatic > Freshwater > Lake | place: Crystal Bog, Wisconsin, USA | collected... | reverse complement strand
CGCCGCGCCGGTGCTGTTCACCGTCGGCGTGTTCGCCCTGATGCCGTCGCTCGACCCGCCGCACGGGCCGAAGCTGGAATTTTCCGGAGCGCTGCGCAGCCTGCACGCGGCGACCATCCTGCAAGCCTACGGCGCGTTCGGCCTCGCGGCGGTGGCGGCGGTGATGTTTCTGGGGCAGCAACACGATTTAAAATTTCACAAGCTCCGCGCGCTGCTGTCGTTCCTGCCGTCCATCCAGCGGCTGGAAGTCATCACCACGCGGCTGGTGGCGGTCGGCTTCATATTACTGACCATCGGCCTCGTGGCCGGCTCGCAACTGCCGCGCAAGGACGGCGCGAGCTATTTTGCCGATGCCAAGGTCATCTGGTCCGCGCTGCTCTGGCTGGTATATCTGGAAATGCTCGTGGCGCACAAATTTTTCGGCCGGCCGGCGCGGCGCTTTGCCCTCGGCGTCATCGTCGCCTTCACGTTCCTGCTGATGACGTTCGGCATCACCAACCACTTCTCCGGCCTGCACAATTAAATGAGCGTCGTCGTCATCGGTCTGAGCCATCGCTCCGCGCCCGTGGAATTGCGGGAGCGCTTTGCGTTCGTTGAAAGCCGGATTCCGGAGGCCCTGCAGCAACTTCGCGAGACAGGCCTCATCACGGAAGGGGTGGTGCTTTCCACCTGCAACCGCGTGGAGATCTACGCCGCCACCGCGCTCGCGCCGGACGCCGCTTTTTTTGCCCGCGTGAAACAGTTTTTCATGGCGCATCACGCCTACGACGGCGAGCTGGGCGACGAGCTTTACACCTATGCCGAACCGCACAGCCTGCAGCATCTGTTCCAGGTCGCCGCCGGCCTGGATTCGATGGTCATCGGTGAAACGGAAATCTTCGGCCAGCTCAAGAAAGCCTACGACTTAGCGTTTTCCCACAAACACACCGGCGCGCGGCTGAACAAGGCCTTCCAGCGCGCCTTCAACGTGGCCAAACACATCCGCACCGAGACGAACATTCAGCGGGGCAGCGTGTCGGTGATGTCGGCGGCGGTAGAACTGGCGGAGAAGATTTTCAGCGCGCTCGCCGAGCACGAAGTCCTCGTCATCGGCGCCGGCGAGACCAGCGAGAAAACCGCGCGCGCCCTCCAATCGCGCGGCGTGAAAAAGATCACGGTCACGAACCGTTCGCCGGAACGCGCGCTGGCCTTGGCCGCTGAACTTGGCGCAGGTGCCGGCACGGTGGCGTTTGAGCAATGGCCGGAAGTGTTTGAGCGCATTGACATCGCTGTGAGCAGCACGGCGGCGACGACGCACATTCTTGACCGCGCCAAGCTGGAGCCGCTGATGCGCCGCCGCCGGAACCGGCCCCTGCTGCTCATCGACATCGCCGTGCCGCGCGACATCGACCCGGCGGTGAGCGAACTGGACAATGTGTATCTCTATAACGTCGACGACCTGAAAGCCATCGCCGATGAATACCTCAAGCTGCGCCACGAGGAGCTGGACCGTTGCAACGAAATCATCGCGGGAAAAGTCGCCGCGCTGCTCGCGGCGAACCAATTTTCCGGCCCGCGGTAATCGCGGTGTTAAAGTCGTAACATAAATCGTTTCAATTTGCCCCGACCGCCGCACGGTTGAAATATTCCGCCATCGGTCATGGGGACACTGAGGAGGACATTCAGAAGTCTCACTGCCATCAGAAGCAGATGTTGCGCGTCGCAGGGGATGGTTTTGCCTCATCCGTTCGCCGCTACCCCGATTTAGGAGACGCTCAATCCAGCTGGAGTGCCAGTTTATGGCAAAATGGTCGCGCGAAGATCGCGACGGAAGCGAAGGAAACCCACTAAAAATCATGAGCAACCATGGCCATAAATCATCCAGGGTTTGCTCCGTGCCAAATCAAGCCGGATTTCATTCTTCTTTCTGCATTGGTTTTGACGGCGGGGCAGTCTGTTAAAGATTTTGGCCGCGTCGCTAATTTTTTCAAGGCGTTGGCTGCCCCGATTTAGGAGGCGCTCAATCCAGCTGGCAGTGCCAGTTTACGGCAAAATGGTCGCGCGAAGATCGCGAAGGAGGCGAAGGAAGTCCATTTTTCACATCGCCCAACTGCCCGTTCCTCACTCCTAGAAATCATGAGCAACCATGGCCATAAATCACCTAGGGGTTCGTTCCGTGCCAAACCAAGCCGGATTTTATTCTTCTTTCTGCATTGGTTTTGACGGCGGGTTAGTCTGTTAAAGATTTTGCCCGCGTCGCTAATTTTTCCAGAGCGTTGGCTACCTCGATTTAGGAGGCGCTCAATCCAGCTGGCAGTGCCAGTTTACGGCAAAATGGTCGCGCGAAGATCGCGAAGGAGGCGAAGGAAATCCACTAAAAATCATGAGCAACCATGGCCCTAAATCACCTAGGGGTTTGCTCCGTGCCAAACCAAGCCGGATTTCATTCTTCTTTCTGCATTGGTTTTGACGGCGGGTTAGTCTGTTAAAGATTTTGCCCGCGTCGTTAATTTTTCCAGAGCGTTGGCTACCCCGATTTAGGAGGCGCTCAATCCAGCTGGCAGTGCCAGTTTACGGCAAAATGGTCGCGCGAAGATCGCGAAGGAAGCGAAGGAAATCCACTAAAAATCATGAGCAACCATGGCCATAAATCATCCAGGGGTTTGTTTCGTGCCAAACCTATCCGGATTTCATTCTTCATACATCTTTTTGCATGCGTTTTGAGGGCGGGCAGTTCATCAAAGATTTTGCCCGCATCGCTGATTTTTCACGGCCTGGGCTGCGTAAGTGATGGACACACGGTGGGGGAAAACGTCCAGGCGGGTCGATGCTTGTTTTCTTTTCATCTGGGTCCATCTGTGTGAATCTGTGTTTTTAAGTTTATGCCTGAAAAGCCGATCATCATTTGCACCCGGGGCAGCGCGCTGGCGCTGGCGCAATCGAACATGATTGCCGCGCTGTGTCGCGCCGCATTTCCCGAATTGCAGTTCGAGCTGCAGATCATCAAGACCACCGGCGACAAATTGCAGAAGGCTTCGATGGCCAAGACCGACCCCAGCCTGCCGAAAGGCTTGTTTACGAAGGAGCTGGAAGTGGCGCTGCTCAACGGCACGGCCGATCTCGCCGTCCACAGCCTGAAAGATTTGCCCACCGAATTGCCGGCGGGCTTGGAGCTCGCCGCGACGCCGAAGCGCGAGGATGTCCGCGATGTGTTGATTTATCGTGCGGCGGGTGTTTCCGCCAAGCGCGGCTTCAAAGCCCACGCGGCACTGAAGGATTTTCCCCAGGGTGCAACCATCGCCACCAGCAGCACGCGGCGCAAGCAGTCGCTGCTCGCGTTGCGGCCCGATTTGAACATTGTGGAAATCCGCGGCAACGTGGCCACCCGGATGCAGAAGGTGGCGGACAACAGCCAGGTGGATGCGACCATCCTTGCGCTCGCGGGCATGACGCGGTTGAATTTTAAAATCAATGCCGACGGGACCATCAGCGGCGATGGCGTGCCGGCGGGAATGCTAGCCACGGTCCTAGGCCTGGACGTAATGCTGCCCTGCGTCGGTCAGGGGGCGATCGGGATCGAAATCCGTTCCGGCGACGAGCGCATCGGCAAGATTGTCGGGCGGCTGAATCATGCGCCAACCTTGCAAGCGGTGACGGCGGAGCGCGCGTTTCTGCGCGGCATGGGCGGCGGCTGCCAAAGCCCCGTCGGCGCGCACGCAGAGATTTCCGGCGAGCAAGTGACCCTAAAGGCGATTTCCTTCCGGGACGAGACGGTGAAGCATGCCGAAGGTAAAATGCCGGCCGCCGAAGCGGCGGCGTTGGGTGAGCAGATCGCGGCGAAGTTGAAATAAATTCCCGGGCGGAAGCGCTTGGTCGGCGCGGTCCAATTCCTTTGGACAAACCGGCTGGATGGTCGTAGTCTCGTTTTCATGAAAACCTGCGTTGGACTTGCCAGTCTCCTGCTGGCGGTCACGACATACCTGATTCCCGTCCGCGCCGAAAACACAAACGAAGCGATGCAGGTTCGGGCCACGCTGGAGCTGCAGGATGGTTCCCGATTGGTGGGGCTGCCGCTGGAAAAAGTTTTGCCGATGAAACTGGATTTCACCGAGGCCAAAATCCCGCTGGAAAAGATCCGCCAATGCGAAATCCGGCACAAGGACGGGCGCGTGGTGTTGAACCTGATCAACGGTGACCGGCTGACCGGCGTGCTCGCGCTCAAAGCCTTCAAGCTGGAAACCCTGATGGGCAAGTTGTCGCCGGAACTTGCGCAGATTGACCGGATGACTTTTTCCGCGGGCCGCGGCGGCAGGCTGCCGGCCGGCGAAGGCGAGATTAATTTTGGCGGCGTGAACTGGCACGGCTGGAAAATGTCATTTGCGGTGCAGGGCGACAAGCTGGCTTCGTTGCCCCAGTCACGGCCCGGCTTCAACTATGGTCACAGCGGCGGCGGCCGCGGGCCCTATCTGGTCTCGAATGTGGGCAACGCGGACTGGCGTGACTATCGAATTGACTGCGTCTTTTGCGTGCCCGGTGTTGATCCGGCGTTCAATCCCTACGGGCTGGGATCGGATTTCCACGATGGATCCATCTGGTTTCACGTGGCCGATGCGAAGGAAAGCTGGAACCAACGCGGCGGCAGCCTTTACCGGCTGGGCTTGGGCGGAAACGGCAGCTGGACGCTTTCCTGCACTTACAACAGTTATTGCCAGGTGCCGATGGGTTACGGCAATCCCCACAACGACGCCGAGCGCAAGTTGGCGGCCGGCGACGGCTTGAATCCGGATCGCGTGAACGGAAACCACTTCCGTATCGAGGTGCGCGGCCAGCGCATCCAAGTTTGGGTGGATGACCGGCAGATTGCCGATGTCACGGACGAGAAGATGGATGAACCGATTGGCGGCCAAACGCTCGACCACGGCGGCGTGGCCTTTGTCGGGGAATTCGACGCGATGATCTGGATCAAAAACTTTTCCGCCACGCGTCTTTGAACGCCGAACGGGTTCAAATCCGGGACCGGGAAATTATTTCTTTCCCAGCGCTTGCTTGGTGACGGCCTGGAGGTCGTCCAGTTCCGGCTGCAATTCCTCTTTGGTCTTCTTGTCCATGCGGTCGATGAACAGCAAGCCGTTCAAATGATCCGTCTCGTGCTGGACCGCGCGCGCCAGCAGGCCGCCGCAGCGGAAGGCGATGGGCTTGCCCTTGGCATTCAGCGCCTTGACGTCCACGGTGCCGGGCCGGGAAATCTCGGCGTAAATTTCCGGAAAACTCAGGCAGCCTTCGCCGCCTTTCACGGCTTCACCGGCGGGGGTGACTTCCGGATTGATGAGCACGAGCGGCATGATGCTCGCCACGTCGGCAGGTTGGCCGTCCAGCTCCAGCGTGGAAGGGCGGTCGGTAATTTCGCGCACATCAATCACGGTAAGCTGCTTCGCCACGCCGACCTGCTGGGCGGCGAGGCCGACGCCGTGGTTTTCGTTCATCGTCTCGAACATGTCGGCGATGAGCTGCTTGATATCCGGGGTGATGTTTTCGATGCGTTCACCCTTTTTCCGGAGGACGGGATGACCGTATTTTACAATTTCGAGGACCATGAAATTTTAGTCGGCGGACACGTTGAGGATTTCGAGGATGCGCTGCAGATCGTCATCGTTGAAGAAGGCGATCTCCACCGCGCCTTTGCCGTGGGCGTATTTCAAATGCACCTTGGTGCCGAATTTTTGACGCAGATTTTCCTCCAGCCGCGCGATATTGGAGTCAGTCGGGACGATGGCCTTGGGCTTGAGGTTGTCGCTGTTGATGCGGGCGGGGCGGGCCAGCAGCTTGGCAACCAGGCCTTCGGTCTGGCGGACGTTCAACGCGTCCTTGATGGCGCGTTCGGCGGCAATGAGCTGAATCTTTTCATCCGGCAACCCCAGGATCACCTTCGCATGGCCGACAGAGAGGCGGCCTTCGCGCAGATAGCCCTGCACCGGTGCGGGCAGCTTGAGCAGGCGCGTGGCGTTGGCCACGGCGGCGCGGCTCTTGCCGACTTTCGTGGCAATCTGTTCCTGGGTGAGCGCAAACTGTTCCGCGAGCTGCTGGTAGCCCAGCGCCTCTTCCAGCGGGTTCAAGTTCTCGCGCTGCAGATTCTCGATGAGCGCGAGCTCCAGCACCGCGCGGTCATCGGCCTCACGGACGATGACCGGGACTTCCGGCAGGTTCAACAATTGCGACGCGCGCCAGCGGCGTTCGCCGGCGATGAGTTCAAAGAAACCACCGCGCTCGCGGACGATGAGCGGCTGGACGATGCCTTGTTCGCGGATGGAATCGGCCAATTCCTTGAGGGCCTCATCGGAAAACTCCTTGCGCGGCTGCATGGGCGAGGGGCGCACGCGGTTCAGCGGCACGCGGCGGACGCGCGCGTAATCGGCGGGCGCGGGCGCGAGCGGAGCCGGCACCGTGGCCGTTGGCGGCAAAGGCGGATTGCCGCCCAAGAGTGCGCCCAAACCCCGACCGAGAGCTGGTTTTGACATCCGCGCAGAGTGTCGCAGGGCGGGGAAATTGTCAACGCGGAGGCGCCATCTCGTCACCGAATCGTAACTTGCCGTCACCGGATTGTCACCTATGCTGGCGGGAATGAATCCGGCAGAATTATTTGCCCACGAGTTAAACCCGGTGCGCCTCGCGCCCGGCGAGGTTTTGTTTCAGGCCGGCGAGGCGGCTGACGGGATGTATGTCGTCCTGGACGGCGCGCTTGATGTGCTAGTGGCGGACAAGGTGGTGGAGACGTCCACGCGCGGCGCGATTCTCGGCGAAATGGCGTTGATCGATCACACGCCCCGCGGCGCGACGGTGAAGGCCCGCGAGGCGGCGACGCTCGTGAAGATTGATGAGCGCCGCTTCCAGCGGGTGATCCAGCAAAATCCCTTTTTCGCCACGCACGTGATGAAAGTGCTGGTGGATCGCATCCGGCACATGAACCAGTTGCTGGCGCAAAATCCCCCGGCCTGAACCGGCTGGCGCTGCCGACGGCTACCCACGGGCGGAAAAGCTCCGCATCGGCCCCAAGAGGCCCTTTCAATTTTTTTGCTATTTCGGCGCCTACATTGTATTTAATGAGATACGGACTGTCTCGCTTTCGCGGCCTAGATTCATGGCTGCGGGCAATGGTACGTTAACTAAACTATGCAATGCTGCGTTTGTAAGGAAAAGCCGGCGACGGTGCATCTGACCCAGATCGTGGGCGAGAAGATGCAGAAGCTGGATTTGTGCGAGGACTGCGCGAAAGCCAAGGGCATCAATGACCCGACGAGCTTCGCGATGGCGGACTTGATGCTAGGCCTGGGCGCGTCGCAAGAGCTGGATCCCAAGGCGGGCGCGGCGGAAATCAAATGCCCGCGCTGCGGGTTTTCGCAGGCGGATTTCAAGAAGTCCGGCCGGCTCGGCTGCCCGGAATGCTACCAGACCTTTGCGGAAGGCCTGGCCGGTTTGCTCAAGACGATGCACAAGGGCACGCGGCACACCGGCAAGGCGCCGGAGGCATTGCGCAAATCCCGCGAGACGGGCGACCGGCTCAAGCTGCTGCAGAAAAAATTGAACAAGGCCATCGAGGCGGAAGACTACGAACTGGCGGCGCAGTTGCGCGATGAGATCAAGGCGTTGAGCGGCGCGGCCCCAGCCAAGGCGGCGAAATGAAAGACCTGCATCAATTTCTGATTTCACCCCTGCAAGCGGCGCAGCAGCACGGGCCGAACGACCGAATTGTGATGTCGAGCCGCGTCCGGCTGGCCCGCAATCTACGCGCAGCATCGTTTCCCGGCTGGGCGAAAAAGCCGGAGCGGGTGAAGATTCTGGACCTGGTCATGCCGGCGGTGAGCGCCCTGCCGGAGATGGCGGATTCGTTTGCCGAGGCGATGGATAATCTGACCACGCTGGACAAACAGATCCTGGTGGAGCGGCATTTGATCAGCCGTGAACACGCCGCGAAGAATGTCGGCAGCGGCATCGTCCTGAACCGCGCGGAGTCGTTTTGCGTGATGATCAACGAGGAGGACCATCTGCGGATGCAGGCGTTGCGGCCCGGCTTTCAAATCCGCGAGGCGTGGAACGCGATTGACCGGCTGGACTCCGCGTTGGAGAAGAGACTCGATTTTGCCTTCGACAATGAACTCGGCTATTTGACCGCCTGCCCGACGAATCTCGGCACCGGCATCCGGGTGAGCGCGATGCTGCATCTGCCGGGACTGGTGCTGGCCGAACAAATCAATCCCATCATCCAGTCCGTGAACAAACTCGGACTGGCGGTGCGCGGGCTATACGGCGAAGGCACCGAGGCGCTGGGCAATGTCTTTCAGGTCTCCAATCAGATGACGCTCGGAGAAGGGGAAATCGTCATCGTGGAACGGCTGGAAAAAGTTTTGTCGCAGATCATCGAGCATGAAGAAAATGCGCGGCTGACACTGCTGGAGAAAAAGCCCAAGACCGTATTCAACCACATCGGCCGCGCCTATGGCATTCTGGCCAACGCGCACAGCATTTCCTCCAAGGAGACGATGAACCTGTTATCGCTGCTGCGGCTGGGCATTGACCTGGATCTGTTTCCCGGCACGGCGCGCGCGCTGGTGGACGAACTGTTTTTGACCACGCAGCCGGCACATTTGCAGAAGCAGATTGCCGACAAGCTATCCGCCGAAGAGCGGGATTTGCTGCGCGCCGACATGGTGCGCGCGCGGCTGAAGGACGTGAGCCGGCCGGTCACAAAATAATTTCAAGGCTGCTTCGCGCGAAGGACGAGCAGGGGAATGTGGGTGTCGTGCCGCACCTGGGTGATGGTGCTGCCGTGAAACAAATCGCCAAAAAAACGATGACCATGTCCGGCCATCGCAATCAAATCGCAGTTTTCCGCCTCGGCCACCTTGATGATTTCCGCCGGCGGGTCGCCGAGGGCCAGGACGGTTGCCACGGAAAATCCCTCGGTGCGAAGCTGGTCAGCGATTTTTTCGAGATACGCGCGGTCGGTTTTCATCTCCTCGGATTCGGCGAGTTTGAGCTGGTTGAAATTGCGGGCCACCCAGCCGTCTGCGACATGGAGCAGCAGCAGCTTCGCGCCGGTCAGGTTCACCAGCGGCCGGACGTGGTTGAGAATGGCCTGATCCGTGGCACTATTCTCCAGCGGGATGAGGATATGGTTATACATGGCGGGCTAATGGGCTGGCACGGGCAATCCGAGGTGTCCGTAAAACACTTGCAGCAGCGTGACCGGCAGGAAAGTGTCAAACAGCAGCTTCACGTTCAGGATGATGATGACGGCGGTGGTCGTCCAGCCGAGAATTTTCAGCCAGGTCCGGTTGACGAATGGGCCCATCTTGGTTTTTTCGCCGGTGAACCGCATGAGCGGCCAAACGGCGAAGCCGAGCTGCATGGAAAGCACCACCTGGCTGGCGATGAGCAACTGGGTGGTTTTGCTTTCACCCAAAAAACCGATCACGCAGACGGCGGGAACAATCGCAATCAGCCGCGTGATCAGGCGGCGCAGCCACGGCCGCAGCCGGAGGTTCACGAATCCCTCCATCACGACCTGCCCGGCGAGCGTGCCGGTGAGCGTGGAATTCTGCCCCGAAGCCAGCAGGGCGACGGCGAAGAGGATGCTGGCCACGCCGACGCCCAGCAGCGGGCTCAACAATTTGTAGGTGTCCTGAATTTCCGCCACGTCCTGATGCCCCGACCAGTGAAACGCCGCCGCGGCCAGCGCCAGAATCGCGCCGTTGACGAGCAACGCGAACATGAGCGCCACGGTCGAGTCGATCGTGGCAAACCTAATGGCCTCGCGTTTGCCTTCGGTGTTCTGCGCGAACTTGCGGGTCTGGACGATGGATGAATGCAGGTAAAGGTTGTGAGGCATGACCGTGGCACCGATGATACCGATGCTGATGTAGAGCATGTCCGGGTTGGTGAGCAGCTGCGGACCGGGTACAAAACCCAGCAACATTCCCAGGTAACCGGGTTTGGACCAAACGAGTTCCGTGGCAAAGCAGGTCGCGATGGTGGCGATGAGCGTCATGACGAGGGCCTCGATGTAGCGAAATCCCTTGCTCTGCAAAAACAGCACCGCGACCACATCCGCCGCCGTGATGACGCAGCCCCAGACCAGCGGGATGCCGAAGAGGAGCTGCAGGGCAATGGCCGAGCCGACCACCTCGGCGAGGTCGCAGGCGGCGATGGCGGTTTCACAGCCGAGCCAAAGGAACCAAACCGTCGGCGTGGAATAGTGGTCGCGGCAGGCTTGAGCCAGGTCGCGACCGGTGGCGATACCCAGTTTGATGCTCAAATGCTGGAGCAAAATCGCCATGAGATTTGAAATCATGACGACGGACAGCAGCGTGTAACCGAACTGCGCGCCGCCCTGCAGGTCGGTCGCCCAGTTACCGGGATCCATATAGCCCACGGCGATGAGAAAGCCGGGGCCGGAGAACGCAAACAGCTTACGCCAGAACGAGGCGGTCACCGGCACGAGGATGCTGCGGTGAACCTCGGGCAGCGACGCCTGTCCCGCCGGCTTACGCCAGTCGTTGGCGCGGGCGGGGCGGGTAGTTGGAGGCGACGATTCCATTAATATGTAGCATTTGATACATCGGCCGGCCGGCGCGGTCAACTGAAATGTAGCATTAGTTACAAATTAAAACCTCGACTAAACCGCCGGCTTGGGTTTGATTGATCCGGATTTATGCCGCGAACCAATATAACGGACACCGCGCCGCCACGCTCGCCGTTGCCCCAGGCGGAAAATTTCCGGCGGCTGCGCCGCGATCATGCCGGGGAAATCGCACAGGATTATGCCGAGGCCATCGCTGACCTGGCGGCGGCCGTGGGCGAGGCGCGGGTGGTGGACCTGGCGCGGCGGCTCGGCGTGACCCATGTGACGGTGAACCGCACGCTGGCGCGGCTCAAGCGCGCGGGCTATGTGAACACCAAGCCCTACCGGGCGATTTTTCTTACCGAGGCCGGCCAGAAGCTGGCCGCCGAAAGCAAGCTGCGGCATGAAACCGTGGTGGCGTTCCTCCAATCGCTCGGCGTCTCAAAGAAGGTTGCCCTGATGGACGCCGAAGGCATCGAGCATCATGTCAGCCCGGAAACCCTGGCGGCTTTCGAGCGGCGGCTGACGCGGCGTGGAAAGCCCTGACGGCCGGCCGGCCGTTTGCAGAATTGACTTTGGGCCGTTGAATCCCTAACTTTTACCCGCAAAGACCCCGCCGCTTTGCCCCGGATTTTCATCCGGGGATTTTTATTGTTCATCGTGGCGCGGGCAGCAGAAAATTTATGGCAAACACAATTCTCGTAGGCGCCCAGTGGGGCGACGAAGGCAAAGGCAAAATCATCGACGTGCTCACGGAGACGGCGGAAGTCGTCGTCCGCTATGCCGGCGGCAATAACGCCGGCCACACGGTCATCGTCAACGGCAAGAAGACGGTGCTACACCTCATCCCGTCCGGCATTTTGCGCAAAAACAAATTGTGCGTCATCGGCAACGGCGTGGTGCTGGACCCCATCGGCCTCGTCAGCGAAATGGAAGGCCTCAAGAAAAACGGCGTCAGCGTGACGCCGAAGAATTTTGTGCTGAGCGAGACGGCGCACGTGGTATTTCCATATCACCGCGAACTCGACGGCGCGCGCGAGACGCTCAAGGGCAAAAATAAAATCGGCACCACGAAGCGCGGCATCGGCCCGGCCTATGGCGACAAGGCCGCGCGCGTCGGCCTGCGCGTGAACGATTTGATTGATCCGGCGAAACTCAAGGTGAAGCTGGAAGCGCGCATCAAGGAAAACAACATTGTCCTGAAATCCCTCGGGGCAAAGCCGCTTTCGTTTAAACAAATTTTTGCCGAATACAACCAGGCCGGCCAATATCTCAAGCCGTTCGTGCAAAACACCGTAGTGCTCCTGCACGAGCAGATTCGTCACGGCGCGGACATGTTGTTTGAGGGCGCGCAAGGCACGTTTCTCGACATTGACCACGGCACGTATCCGTTCGTGACCTCATCGAACACCACGGCGGGCGGCGCCTGCACCGGTTCCGGCGTGCCGCCGCATCGGATGGACCGCGTGGTCGGCGTGATGAAAGCCTACACGACGCGCGTGGGCGAAGGCCCGTTGCCGACGGAGAACCAGGAAATTTCCGATCTGCTCCACGGCATGGGCCGTGAATTCGGTGCTACGACCGGCCGCGCGCGCCGCTGCGGGTGGTTTGATTCGGTTGCCACGCGTCACGCGACGATGGTCAACGGCATTGACGACCTGGCCGTCACGAACCTCGACGGTCTCGACACGGTGGCGAGCATCAAGGTCTGCGTGGCGTACCGCCACGGCAAGACGCAATACGATTACATGCCCAACGACGCGCAGGTGCTGGCGGAATGCACGCCGGTATACGTGGAGTTTGAAGGCTGGCTCACGCCGACCGACAAGTGCAAGAAATTCTCCCAGCTCCCGAAGAAGGCGCGCGACTATGTGAAGGCGATTGCCGAGCTAAGCAACGCGCGCCTGTTCATCGCGTCCGTCGGGCCGGGCCGCGAGCAGACGATTTTTGTTTGATTCCCCGCCTTGCGGGCATTGAAATGAGCACCGCTGCCACCAATTTGAGCGCCGAAGCCGCCGCGAATCTGCCGCGCCATGTGGCGGTGATCATGGACGGCAACGGGCGCTGGGCCAAGGCGCGCCACCTGCCGCGCGTCGAGGGCCACCGACGCGGCGCGGATTCGGTGCGCGAAATCATCCGCACCGCCGGCGACGTCGGCATCAAATATCTCACCCTCTACGCTTTTTCGGCGGAGAACTGGAACCGGCCCAAGGACGAGGTGGACACGCTGATGAAATATCTCGTCCACTATCTCAAGTCCGAGACGAAGGATCTGAACAAGAACAATGTCCGGCTGGAAGTCATCGGCCAGATCCACCGGCTGCCGGACAATGTACAGGAGCAAATCGCCAAATCCATCGGCGCGCTGGCCAAGAACAACGGCCTGACACTGATTTTGGCATTGAGCTACGGCAGCCGGATCGAAATCGTTGAGGGCGTCCGGCAGATCGCGCAAAAAGTAAAGAACGGCAAGCTCGATCCCGCTGACATCACAGAGAAGGTGGTTTCGGATCACCTCTGGACGCGCAACGTGCCGGACCCGGATTTGCTGATCCGCACGAGCGGCGAGATGCGCGTGAGCAATTTTTTGCTGTGGCAGATTTCCTACGCGGAACTGCTCATCACGCCGACGCTCTGGCCGGATTTCCGCAAGGCGCAATTCTTCGCCGCGCTGGAGGAATACGCCAAGCGCAACCGGCGTTTCGGCGGCATTTGAAGCCAAGGCAGAAGGCGGAATGATGAATGATGAAAATTCTGCCGGCGCGCGAACGGGAGAGATTCTGCAGGCTTCATTCATAATGCTTGCCACCGAATGAGCCCGTTGTTCCAAGTCATCCACGAGGATGAAAATTTACTGGTGGTGCACAAGCCTGCCGACCTCGTGTGCCATCCGACGAAGGGAGACGAATATTCCAGCCTCATCAGCCGCGCGCGGCTTTATCTCCGGGCGGCATCGGAGCCGCATCTGGTCAACCGGCTCGACCGCGAAACTTCCGGCCTCGTGGTCATCACGAAGAATGTCCTCACAGCGCGCGAACTGGGACAGATTTGGGAAACGCGCGCGATTGCGAAGGAATACCGCGCCATTGTCCACGGCCACGTCACGGCGGAGCAGGGGATGATCGATGCGCCGCTTGGGAAGGATGAAGCAAGTGTCGTCGCCATCAAGGATTGCGTGCGCGCCGACGGCACGCCGGCGCAGACGGAGTTTTTCGTGGAGAAACGATTTTCCAAGGACTTGTCGCGCGAAGGTTGCGAAGGCGGCGAAGGAATTGCCGGTAAAATAAAACCTGCGCACCCTTGGCGAGCGGTGCGCGAACAGCCTTTTTCCCTGCTGCGACTCTTGCCGCGAAGCGGGCGCAAGCATCAGATCCGCATCCATCTCGCGCACCTCGGCCATCCGATTGTCGGTGACAAGATTTACGGCGGCGACCCCGACTTGTACCTCGCGCTGGTTGAAGGCCGGTTGACCGAGGAGCAACGAGGGAGACTGATTTTGCCGACGCATGCGCTGCATGCGGGTCGGCTGCAATTTCACTGGCGTGAACGGGACTGGGAATTTTCCTCACCGCCGGAACCAGGGTTCACGGATTTTCTGCAGGAGTGACCGGGGCGCTCGAAGTTTTTCCCGACTTTGGCGGCGTGGGCTTCACTTCCGGCTTATTCAGCCGAAACGCTTTCAGTTCGGCGTAGATCGATTGCGCGAGACCGGACTTGGTGAAGCCGACGGCCTTGGCACCTTTGACATTAAAAAATTTTTCCAACTCCGCCGCCGTGAAATGCTGCACCACCGGATAAAAGGAAAAATCCTTGAGCACCTCGTCGCGGCTGGCCTCGGCGATATCCGTGGTGATGAGGACGAAATGCAGCTTGCCCTTGTTGGCGCGCATTGTGTCGCGCCCCACCAGCAGGCCGCGCGTTTTCAAGACAAACGGAAACATCCGCGAGACATCCCGGGCCGGCACTGAAGGTTCTGCGGCTGCGTCGTCGCTCATCACGCCAGTTTCACTTTGACTTTGTGGCCTTTGATGTTCGCGCGGTTCAGTTTGGCGATGATGCCATTGGCGTGTTCCTCCGCCACGTCCACGAACAGATGTTTCTCCCGCACGTCCACGGTGCCGACGACCTTGCCGGGCAAACCGGTTTCACCGGCGACGGCGTTCACGACATCAATCGGCGTGACGCCCTGCGTTTCGCCGAGGCTCATCCACAGGCGGGTCTGGCCGGCCGGCGTGGCGCGGCTGACTTTCACCTTGGGCGCGACGGGCGCGGAAGCAGGCTTCGGCTTGATAAATAATTTTGATTCCGGCTTCGGCTCCGGCGTTTTTACCAAGGCCAAAATTTCCTCGTCCGAATACGTTTTCACCGGCATGGCCTTCGTTTCGCTGGTAGGGCGCGGCACTTCGGGCGCGGCGCCGGCAGGTTTTTCCGTGACGACGGGCAGGGGACTGCCCGCCCTACCTTCAACTGATTTCGCCGGCGGCGGAACAATTGCCTTGGACGTCGGCGCAGCGATGGCCTTCCACGGCGCGGCCTTGGACGCTTTCGGGTCGGCAAATTTGGTAACCGGACGCGGCGGCCGATCTTCGAAACGGCGCGGCCGCTCCTCGCGGCGATCGTCACGGCGGTCATCAAAACGCGTGGGCGGCCGGCGATCATCACGAAAATTTCCCCGGTCACCGCGGTCATCAAACCGGCCCGGGCGCTCTTCACGTTGCGGCGGGCGGTCGTATGCTTCCACCTTTGGTGCGGGCTTGGCCGAGTCGCCGCTTTGCAGCAGGTGAATCAGCGCGGAGGCGATGTCGTTGGAGGCGAAGCCTTCCTCGGCCAGCCGTTCCACCAGGCGATCCTGTTTGGGGAATTCGCCGCTGGTGAGGAGCGCTTTCAATTTGTCCGTGAAAACATTTTCGCGCGCCTCGGCCACTTCATTTTCCGTGGGGATTTTGCCGCGCTGAATCCGCATGTTCGTGAAGCGCTCGATGTTGCGGATCTGAAACAGCTCGCGGAACGGTACGAGTGAAATTGCGCGCCCGCTGCGGCCGGCGCGGCCCGTGCGGCCGATGCGGTGAACATAATCTTCCGGGTCGTAAGGCAAATCGTAGTTGAACACCACCTGCACATCGTCCACGTCAATGCCGCGCGCGGCGATATCCGTCGCCACGAGGAATTCCAGGCCCGACTTGCGGAACTTGTTCATCACGCGGTCGCGTTGCGCCTGTGTCATGTCACCGTGCAAACGGTCGGCCTGATAACCGGCGGCTTCCAGATGATCCACGAGATCATCGACCATGCGCTTGGTGTTGCAGAAAACAATTCCCAGCTTGAGGTCGTAAATGTCAATCAGCCGCGTTAGCAAATCCATCTTGTAGCGGCGGTCCACCTCGTAATAAACCTGATCCACCGTTGGCACCGTCATCGCCTTCTGCTCGATTCTCACGTTCTCCGGCTCGTGCGAATACTTCTCGATGAGGTCGCGAATCGGGCGCGGCATCGTGGCGGAAAAGAACACCGTCTGCCGTTCCTCCGGCGCGTCTTTCAAAATCGTTTCGATGTCCTCGCGAAAACCCATGTTAAGCATCACGTCGGCCTCGTCGAGAATCACCATCTTGATGGTTTCCAGCCGCAACGTCCCGCGCCGCATGTGATCCATCAGGCGGCCCGGCGTGCCGATGACGATCTGCGCGCCCTGTTTCAAACCGAAAAACTGCCGCTCGTAGGATTGACCGCCGTAAATCGGCAGACAATTGATGCCGCGCTTGAAGAACGCAAGTTTGTGAATCTCCTCCGAAACCTGGATGGCCAGTTCGCGCGTCGGGCAGAGGATCAGCACCTGAACGGCCTTCTGGTTCGGGTCCACCTTTTCCACCGCCGGCACGCCGAACGCGGCGGTCTTGCCGGAACCGGTCATGGACTGGCCGACGATGTCCTTGCCCGTGAGCAGCACGGGGATGGCGGCGGCCTGAATGGGCGAAGCCTGTTCGTAACCCAGCTTGTCAATGGCCTTGAGCAGTTCGGGGGAAAGGCCGAGTTCGGTAAAAAGTTTTGGCGTCATGAAAATGTCTTTGCGACTGCGCTAATCGTAACAGGAACGCGCCCAGCGGCGAGCGTTAAATGGGAAAGCCATGCCAAATGCGGCCCGCCCGACAATGGATCAAGGCAGCGGTCAGGTGAACAGCAGGTCGCGCGTCTGCCGGGAAATTACCATTGACGCAGGCGCCGGGCGGAAAGCGTCACGTTTTCTGCGCCGGCGATTTCGAGTGTGGTGGTGCCGCTGAAACCAATTTTCCGCAAGGCTTTCACAATCGCCGGAATGCCGACCACGCCGTCGCCGAGCGGAATGACCGCCATGCCGCAGCCGTAGATTTTGCCCCGCTTCGGCAGCCACGCCGCCGGCATGTCTTTCCAGTGGACGTGCTGGATGCGCCGGCCAAAGGTCATCACATAATCGAGCGGCTCCGCGCCGCCGAGCCAGCTATTGCCGGTGTCGAGGCAGATGCCGACAGTTTTTTCATGGCCGAGCCGGTCGAGCAAATCGCCCATGTGCTTGACGGAATCCGTGACGATTCCGTGCGGTTCGAGCAGCAGCTTCACGCCGAGTTCTTTCGCCCATTCGATTGGCGACTGTAATTTTTCGCAGATGGTGAACAGCCGTTCCTTTTCCGTGAGCGCGTGGCCAAACTTGGTTTTCGGATCGCCTTCCGTCGTGATGACCTCGGGAATGCCCAGATCGGCGGCGAGGCGAATGGCTTTGATGATTTGAAACGTGCCGTAAATCTCCGGCGCGGCGGGATCGAGCAGATTGGCATGCGCGCAAACGGTGCTCAGTTTGAGTTGGTGTTTTGCCGCGAGTCGGCGAATTTTCGCCGGGTTCCCATCAAGGCTCACGGAGGCGGCGAAACCAAACTCGGCGCCGAGCGATGCGCCGTCGTGATTGTCGGTGAGGTCAACGTAATCAATGCCCAGGCCACGAATTAGTTCAAACTGTCGTTCCATGGGCGAGAACGGTTCCACCAAAGCGAAGCAGCCGATTTTCATAATTCAGCTTTGTTTCCAATCGCCCCGCACCGGACGGTGCATCTGGTCGTTCAATTCTTTCGGCGATTTGATTTTGTATTTGTGCGGATCCCAAACGACTTCGCCACCGGTTTTGATGGCCATGAGCGAGAGATGGCTGAGGGCGTCCGAGCGCAGCGCATCCTGAATCGGCGCGATGGACGGCGAGCGTTCGCGCACGCTGTCCACGAACGATTTGTAATAGTGATTGTGGTAGAGCACGCGCCGGGTGCCTGCGCACTGCTTGAGCTTGAGCCAGTCGGGATTGCTCGCAGCGACGCCATTGCGGCTCAAACTGACCCAGCCTTGGGAGCCGAAAAACGTCGTGCCATCGCTCTGGTTGTCGTCGCGATATTGTTTAACAATCGGCGCGGCGTGATTGGTGCTCATGAACCGCATCGGGATGCCGTCGCTAAATTTCAGTGCCACATCCCACGTCGCGCAAGTGTCGAACAATCCGTTGGGCGTCGGGAAATCGCCGGTGCCGTGAATTGAAATGGATCCTTTGGTGTCCGAATCCATCCCCCAAATCGCGATGTCCAGCGGGTGCGCGCCCCAGCCGGCGATGAAGCCCAGCGCATAATCCGAGCAATACCACGACCCGTGGCTGGTGATGCGGTCTTTGGTGCAAGGCTTCATCGGCGCCGGGCCGATATAGAGTTCGTAGTCCAGACCGTCCGGCACGGGAATTTCCTCGAGCGAGCCGCCGCCCTGGCCGCCGGGCGCCCAGACTTCGAGCCGTTGCAATTCGCCGATGTAGCCGTTGAGCACCAGTTCCACGCCGCGCTTGATCAATTCGCTGCTGCGCTGTTGCGTGCCGTATTGAAAGACGCGGTCATATTTTTTCACCGCCGCCAGCATGGCTTGGTTTTGTTCCAGACTGTGGCCGAGCGGTTTTTCGATATAAACATCCTTGCCGGCGCGCACCGCCGCGAGACCGATGGGCACATGCCAATGATCCGGCGTGGCGATGACCACGGCATCAATACTCTTGTCTGCGAGCAAATCACGGAAGTCGTTGTAAAGTTTCGGCTCCAGCTTTTGGGTTTCCTGCACGAGCTTGGCGGCCTTCTCGCGCCGCTGGCGGAACGGATCGCAGATGGCCACGGACGCCGCGCCCTCCACCGCCAGGAAATTCCGCAAGTCATTCGTGCCCTGATTGCCCGTGCCGATGTGGCCGAGCTGGATTTTTTTGCTGGGCGTATTTTCGCCCGCCAGCACGCGCAGCGGGATAAAGTTGGGCGCCACGCTCGCCACGATTGCGCCGCGCAACAAGCCACCGACAAACCGGCGGCGGGTGATTTCAAGGTTTCGTTTCATATTTTTAAGGGAGCTTCGATGAAGATAGCAGGTTGGTGCGCGAAATCTTGCAGATTTCTTCACCGAAGGATTTTACAAGTTTTAAAATTAGCTTACTTTGATTCGCCGTTCGCCCAACCGAAAATTAAAATGCCGGCACCCAAGAAAACCAACCCGCGCGCCACCTATCGCGCAGCGGGGAAAATCTTTGTCGCCGACAGTTGCCGCTCGCTGGTGGCGGCGGCTGAAGCTGGTTCGGTCAAACTCCACGCGCTGGGTCGGGCCGGTTATCCGGGCCGCCGGCTGCCGTCCGGTGAGCTTCCGGGCTTGCGCAGCGTGGGAACTTGGGACGCCGCCTCGGCGCAAAATTGGGGGCTGCCTCTGCATCGGAATGAGGGAATCGAGATCAGTTTCCTCGCCAGCGGCGAAATTTCGGCGCGCATTGAAAACCGTTTTGAACCGCTCCGGCACGACCAGTTTCTCGTCACGCGCCCGTGGCAGCCACATCAGCTCGGCAACCCGCACGTCGGCGCGAGCCGGTTGATCTGGCTGATTCTTGATGTGGGCGTGCGGCGACCGCATCAGGACTGGCGCTGGCCGACGTGGATTGTTTTGAGCCGAGCCGACCGCGCGGAACTCACGCGCTATCTGCGCCAGAACGAGCAGTTCATCTGGCCCAGTTCGCCGGACATCCGCCGCTGCTTCCTCCGCATCGCCCGTGCGGTCGAAGAAAATAAAAAAGCCGGTGACGCTTCCCGGCTCGCGGTGCTGATCAATGAAGTGCTGCTGGCGGTGCTGGACAATTTCCGCGCCCGCCGGATTTCGCTGCGAAAATCATTGGCCAGCGCCGAACGCACCTTGCAACATTTTATTGCCGAATTGGACCACACGCTGACCGAGCCGTGGTCGCTGGAAAAAATGGCCGCCAGTTGTCATCTGGGCGTGACGCAGTTCGTCCATCACTTCCGACAGGCAACGAACCGGACGCCGACGCGCTATCTCATGGAGGCGCGAGTGCGTCGCGCCGGCCAGCTACTCGTCACGCAACCGGAAGCACCAATCACCGGCATCGCGTTTGAATGTGGCTTTTCCTCAAGCCAGTATTTCACGAATGTCTTCACCCGGCAGATGGGCTGTTCGCCGCGCAGCTACCGCCGCAAACACCAGCCAGCTTAAATTTTCTTCCGGCTTCAAATTGCCGGAACCACCACCATCAACTGGCCTTGTTCGTTCGTGGTGGTTGACAGCACCGGCAAGTCGCGGCGCGCCGGGCCTTCGGTCACCTGACCGGTGGAATCAAACGTCGAGCCGTGGCACGGGCAGTAAAAAGATTGGTCTGGTTCGGCAGTGAGTTTGCATTTCCGGTGCGTGCAGATGGCCGAAAGCGCAAACAGTTGATCGCCCCGGCGAATCACAAAAAATCCAAGGTCGCGAAAATTATGGTAAACACCGGCTTTGGCAAAATTGCCGACCGGCCCGGCGTTGACTGTCTGCGCTTGGCTGGCGGTGGTATGACGGTCGTCGTTCACCGCCTGACAACCGGTGGCTAGACCCGCCGTCAGTAGCAAAAATTGTCGGCGGCTGATGATCATACGGTGGTGGCTTTGCCGCGCATCCGCTTTCAATACTCAAACACGAGGCTGGTGACAATGCCGCTGTGAACGTCCGCCCGCGCGTTGCCGTTGATGGGGAAAATAAAGCCCAATCCCAGCCGTGACTGCACGCGACCGATGGTTTTTAGATTCAGGCGGAAGCAGGCGTTGCCGAGCAGGCTGTTTTGGCCGGCGGTGTCCTTGTTCAACGGCGTTTCGCCGACCAGTTCAAACATCGGGATGAACCGCTGCACGCCGGGCAGGGGCAGTTCACGGTGCTCGATGGCATAACCGAAGGTGAAGCCGTATTCAAAGGTCTGCAAGCCGCCATCCGCGCCACCACCGGTGAGCGTTGAGTAGCCGAAAATGGATTGCACGGTGAAATGTTCGCCGATTTTGGTGTCGTTGAAAATTTTTGGAACGAATTCAGGATTCACGCTGATGGCCGAGTTGGCCGGAATACCAATCTCCACCGCACCGCCGAACGTTGTGTCAAAAAATCCGCTACGGGAGACGTATTGGAAAAACGGATACCGCGCGCCGAGGTCAATGTTGCCGATGCCTTGGGCGATACCATCCGGTGACGCATCGCGCTCATAGGGAATTTCGATTTCCACCGTCAAATTGCCAAAGCCTTTTTCCACCTCGGCGGTGACGGTGTCGCTATGTTGCGCGCCAGCCTTGGTGTGCCGCCAGTCCAACCGCGCCTCGTTGATTTCCAGACCGGAATCGTCCACGAGAAACGGCTCTGGAAAATCGCCCTGGCTGTAAAAACTCCGGTGGTCGAGGCCGTTGAACAACCCGTAGCGCGTGTCTGGCGTGGCAAACGAACTGTTGGCTGGCGCAGCTGCCGGATTATCCGCCCAAGCGGTGACATGAATAAAAGCGGCGGCAGACCACATTCCCAAAATTCGGTTAATTTTTTTCGCGAACAAACTCATGCCGGTGGATTTTATAATATAACCATTTCTTGTCAACAGCATGTCAATTATTGTTCACCTTGCGAGTATTTGTCGCCTTGCCACCGGCAGACATAAGATTGGGATTGCCACCACCGGTTCCTCTGCTATTATCACCGGCTCGCTGCGATGGGCGACCGTCGCCGCGAAAAACGGCCTTCAAATTTGCCTTCGTGTGAAGGCGAGCGGCCATAACAACACCAAATAAAATCCTGTATTCCGCAGGATGCCTTGAATTTTTTCAGGGTGATAACCAAAGGAAAATTACAACCATGAGCACAATCGGAGTTAAAGAACTGTTGGAAGCCGGCGTCCATTTCGGACATCAGACGAAACGTTGGAACCCCAAGATGAAGCCGTTCATCTTCGACGCGCGCAACGGCATTCACATCATCAATTTGAGCAAGACCGAGGAGCAGTTGAACGCCGCGCTGGTTTTTCTCGCCAACACCGTCCGCAAAGGCGGCAAGCTGTTGTTTGTCGGCACCAAAAAACAAGCGCAGGAAGTCGTCAAGGCGACCGCCAAGGAAACCGGCCAACTGTTCGTCACCGAGCGTTGGCTCGGCGGCACGCTGACCAATTTTGCCACCGTCAAGTCCTCCATCAAGCGCCTCAAGGAGATTGAACGCTGGGAAACCGACGGCACGCTCGGCGGTTACGGCAAGCAGGAACAGGCCGCCATCCGCCGCGAAGGCGCGCGGTTGCACAAGTATTTCGACGGCCTCCGCGATTTGGACAAGATGCCCGGTGCGCTCTTCGTCGTGGACGTGAAGCGCGAACACAACGCCGTGGCCGAAGCCAAAAAACTCGGCATTCCCGTCGTCGCGCTGGTGGACACCAACAGCGATCCCGATGACGCCACCTATCCGATTGCCGCCAACGACGACGCCATCCGCTCCGTGCGCCTGATTCTCGGTGCCGTGCTACAGGCCGTCACGCAGGGCCGCGCGGAATTTGAATCCAAGAAATCCCGCCGCGTGAACGAAGAAGCTCCCGCCGCCGAAGCCAAGCCGGTGGAAGCCGCGCCCGTCGCTGTTTAATTAATTATTTAATCCGGCGGCCGGAAATATTTTTCGGCCGCCGGCAACTTTTAACTTTCAACATTTAACCTGTAACCAATATGGCTGAAATCACCGCTGCAAATGTGGCCAAGCTCCGCGAGATCACGGGCGTTGGCATGATGGAATGCAAAAAGGCGCTCGTCGAAGCGCAGGGCAATATTGACGCCGCCGTGGATTTGCTCCGCAAATCCGGGGCCGCCAGCGCCGCCAAAAAAGCGACCCGCGCCGCCAACGAAGGCGTCATCGCCCAATACGTCGCGCCCGGTGGCCAGTCCGGCCTGCTGCTCGAAGTGAATTGCGAAACCGATTTCGTCGCCCGCAACGAAGCCTTCCGCGCGTTCGCCGACGAACTCGCCAAGAAAGTCGCCACCAATCCCGCCGCCGATCTCGAAGCCGACCGCCAGGCCGCCGTCAGCAAGCTGGGCGAAAACATTAAGATCACCCGCAACGCCCGGCTGGAAGTCACCGGCAACGGCCTTGTCGCCGCCTACATCCACACCGGTGCCAAAGTCGGCGTGCTCGTCGAAGTCGGCGCCGGCAAAGCCGAAACCGCCGGCAAGGAAGAATTCAAGCAGCTCGTTAAGGACATTACCCTGCAAATCGCCGCCGGTTTTCCGCAGGTCGTTTCCCGCGAAAACGTCGCGCCCGAAGTCATCGCCAAGGAACGCGAAATTGCCGCGAACTCCGACCGCTTGAAAGGCAAGCCCGCCGCCGCGCTGGAAAAAATCCTCGCCGGCGTGCTGGATAAATTCTTCCAGACCTACTGCCTCGTGGATCAGGGCTTCGTAAAGCGCAATTCCGAAGTCAGCGTCAAGGAACACGTCGCGCAAATCGGCAAGCAACTGGGTGACGAAATCACCATTCGCCGCTTTGTCCGGTTCCAAGTGGGCGAAGTGGCGTCGTAAGCTCGGTCTAAAATTCTCTCAGGCGTCCGGCAACGGACGCCTTTTTTATTTGCCGGTGGTTTCACGCTCAACCGCTTTGCCGGTCAAGTAACGGTTGGGTTTCGCGCGAAGACCGCGAAGTGGGCGAAGGGAATTCATTTCACGTTTTTAGCGCCATCGGCGCGGCATCTTTGTAGCCACCGGCACCAACAAAATTCCAGCCCCGTCGGGGCGGCATAGCGGACACCACCGTGATGTCGCTCCTGACGGAGCTT
>Ga0007882_10000470_pt1 | contig 23749 bp, 36 predicted proteins | sample CryBogCBH12Aug01_FD_71195 | JGI IMG/M metagenome (GOLD analysis project Ga0007882, IMG submission 71195) | Freshwater microbial communities from Crystal Bog, Wisconsin, USA - CBH12Aug09.1 | ecosystem: Environmental > Aquatic > Freshwater > Lake | place: Crystal Bog, Wisconsin, USA | collected... | reverse complement strand
CAAGAAAAAGCGTATCAAAACTTGCTGGTGACGACGAAAAATGACAGGGAAAAACCATGATCGCTCAAAATCACGGTTGCACCTAATGCGAGAGGTCGTTTCCTGGCATGACCACTGATCTGTTTGGTGAGGTAAGGCAGTCAACTCATGATCCTGGGGGAAAGGTCAGGACTGCCCTTCCCGCAGGTTTGCGTGGTGACGCTGAATTTTCCATATGCGGCCAGTACCGTCGAATACTGCGAAGGTGGATTGGCGAAACATTCCCCTCCAGGCATTGGTTGCTTGTTGGCATGAATCCAAGCACTGCTGACGCCTTTGTAAATGATCCTACAATTACTCGCGAATGGAGATTCACGGTTCGTGAAGGGTATTCCGGTTTCGCCAAGACAAATATTGGGGATTACCGCGCAACAGCACCAGCAGACTTGGGGAAGCAAGGCATTGTTGCTTGTTCAAGCGACAACCTGCCAACAATTTTGAATGCTGCCGAAGCGGCAGACCGCGTGGTCATGTGCTTTGGAAAGGTGCCGCATGCGTTAAAGTCGTCCGCAGTGGAAACTGTTGAAGCCCTTCGGGGCCGCGGTTTGCAGCTTTGGTGTTTTGGGGTAAATGGCGACGGGTCGCCCAAGCACCCGCTATATCTTCGCGCCGACACACCTCTGGTTCGCTTTTGAGAAACGAGAAGTTCATGGATCCAGTAATTTTGAAAACCAACATCGTTATCGGCGTCTGCGTGAGTCTGACGGTCGTTGCCGCGCTCGGCGTGTTGTTCTTCAATGGATCCAGTCATTGTAAAGTTGTTCATCAACTGACGCATGATGGAGTATTGGCTCAATCAGACTATCAGGCCAGCGGTTGCTATGTCGCCGGCGTGCGTCAACGATTTTGAGACAGCGTTCTGTTCAGGATAGGCAGCTAACTTCTCCGGGAGGCCACCCGTCTTGTGGTCAGGGGGCCGACAAAGTCGCCTTCTTGGCCGTGTGGTGGGGGGCACGACCACGGGGCCTGATGGTAGACCCTTGAGCTAACCTCCTATAGACGCTATAGTGCCTATAGGATGGTGCCGAACTGGAGGTGTGGGTGCGCACATTCTTTCCGAAAGAGTCAATTAGGCTGGACGCCGCTCACGTCCTTGGAACCGGCGCCAGTTATTTGGTCAGCCGCGGCACGGAAATGTGGGAAGACGGACCGGCGGATGTCGTGAAAATTCAAGTAGCGCAAGATGCCAAGGTTCTGGGCCGGCGGGCACCATCGTTTGTGGTGCATCAAACCAATGGGTTCGCGCACTGCGACGATTTCGAAAATATTGCGGCGGCGGTGGAAAAACTGGTTAGGCCGTTGCGACGCTGGGTTGTCACCTGGGATCGACCACGAAATCACGCAGGCGATGTCTCCGAATTTGTTGATACTGCCCTAAAGGAGTTGTTCACGCTCTGTGACGACGAAGTTGAAAGGCCATTGCACCAGGTGCGGCTGGTCGAGGTGGAAGCGGGAACGACGGCGCGGCAATTGGTTCAGCAGATCCGGCAGAAAATGGCGGCGCTTGGCGCGCCCGCCGGCACCAGGATTTGGGTGCTGCGCCTGTCAGAGGATGGAATGGCGACCATTTAAACAGCAAGAACGACCGAATAAGGCCATGCGATATATCCCGACACTTGCGATCGTATTCTTAATCACGCTGGTGGCCGACGGTGTCCGGGCGGGCGAGTTTGATTTCGGCGATGTTGATTTTCCAGTGTTTACCGGGCAAATCGTGCGCGGCGATGCAAAACGTTTGGGCCTGCGATATCATGGTAAGGAGGATCGCCCTTCAGCGCTGGTGGTCAATTCGAGCGGTGGAGATGTGTACGAAGCAATGGCCATCGGCCGCTTCCTTCGTTCACACGAGAGCCAGGTGATATTACCGGTTGGGGCAAGGTGTCTCTCAGCCTGTGTGCTGATTATGGCCGGCGCGGTCAATCGCGCTGTCCTGGGCCAGGTGGGGGTGCATCGACCTTATGGAACAGGGGTTTGATGTGACGGCCCAATCGGCTGAGAGGGACTATAAACGCGTTTTGGCCGATATGCGGGCATATCTCGATGAGATGAATGTTCCGCAGCAGATTGCGGATCTTATGGTGTCGATACCGCCGGAAAGAATGAAAATACTGACTGACAGTGAATTGGCGGGTTTTCTGCTGAATCAGATGGATCCGGCACATGACGAACTGGTGGCATCCCGGTTCGCCAAGCAGTATGGGCTGGACCTTGTTGAGTATCGGCGGCGTGAGAGTCGTGTGGGGACTGTCTGTACCAATTTCACACCGTCTGTTTACACGTCGTGCAGAGATGATGTTCTCAGCGATCGGCGTTAAGGGAGTGTGTGCTTTTCTCGAGGCGCGTTACGCGCTGGTAGCGGGGGAACGGAAATGCCTAAATCAAAGTCGAAACGCCGGAAGGTGATGAACAAGGAACGCCAGGAGCGGGCTTTCGCGACGACCAACGCGTCACGCGCCAATAGGCTGATTGATTTGCCTATTGCGCCGGACGGCGAACTCTTTTTGTCCGACCATGGCGGCGTACCGCAGGTTATTGGGGTCGACGATCTGCCGGAGCAAATGCGGGAGACGTTTCGAAGAGGAATCGCGGACATGGAGGCGGCCGGCGAGGGGCCTGTGACGATCAGGCGATATCCGGACGGCACGTTCAGTCTGGCGGGCGCAGGCCAGGGGATGTTCGGATAAGGACGAAGGAGGAAGGAAATGGCTGTTGAAGAACATCCGCTATATCCAAAATGGAAAGCTGCGCTGGAGCGGCTGATTTACGCAAAGAAGCGTATGGACATGGCGCCAGCAGCAGACTCGGCTGCGATGGTGGTCGAGTACAATGCGGCGCTGCATGCGTATTCGCGGATCGCTGAAGAGATTTGAAGGGAACCAGAATGACATGGAATAACATTCCAACAGGCCGCGATTGTGACCTTCGCGGATCAGTGCAAACAATTCGTGAAATATGGAGGCCTGTAAAAGAAGCTGATCCAAACGCCGTGATCATCACATCGGAGGCAGATAATATTGGAGTGATCGGTACCAACACGTCCACAGGAGCACTGATTGGGCGACTGAGCGGAGATTTCTCAATATCCGTGACGAAAAACCGATAGAAAATTTATAAGGAGAATCAATTTGACCGAGACAACCAAGATGGCAGCGAAACATCTACCGAAAGTCTAAAACAATGTCCCATTCAGTGCTTGAACAGATATTCATATCGACGTTGACGTCAGATGGTTCATTTACGAATGAAGAAGCAGCAAAGATGTTGGTGGATGTATGCCTGCCTGTAGAGGCTACGGCTGAAGAAGTTATTCAGGTGGCACAGCTTGTTCTGGGGTATTGCCAGTTGCCTAAATATGACCAAGCTGTAGTACGCCAGCATATGGCGAGTGTTGTTATGGAGAAGCGCCCGGATCACGCTAAGCGAATAATGAATCTTCCGTCATTGAAAACCAGGAATCCGTCGATCCAAAATGTCTGTTGTGATACTGAGGCGGAATAACGAGTACGCGAGAAACGTATACGCACTTGACGTGCGTGACTGGCGACGCCATTCTTGGACAAAGTTTTATCGCTCCAAGGACGAAGGAAAATGACGTCGGTGCCTGCCGAATTAAGAAAGATTAGAAAAGAAACAGGGCTTTCCATGCGCGACGTAGCTGAAGTTGTTTTTGGCCCGGGAAAAGCAGCGTCCTCGTATCAGCATTATGAGTCGGAAACTAAGTTCACTAAGCATTTTCTTCCTATGGAAATCGCGGAAAAACTTGCTGTGTTGTTTGCGGGGCATGGAGTAGCGCAAGAACGTGTTTTTCGGTTATGCGGCGTTGATGCAAGCAATAATGTTCCACTGAACGCCGACCTGGTTGCTGATAAAATTCGCCGTACAGTCAGAACGCTCAATCGACTTTTGGAAGAGGGTGCTTCAATTGGTGTTGAAGTCAGCCTAGTCGTCACTAAAGGTGAGAAATCCTGTAGGATTGAGGGTGTCGTCACAAGTCCATTGGTATAGAGGGAAACATTAATGGCACATCCAGCAGGAAATGATGGGTTCATTGCGCCCCGTCCGCCGAATGTTGAATACGTTGTCCAAGCCCAGCAACGGAATGGCAAGCGCATCGAACTTGAGCCAACTGGTGTCTTTGTAAATGGAGATCGCGGCGTGGGTGTCTGGTTGAATCATGCTGGGGTTGACGGCGGTGGGACATTTCATCTTCCCGAGGATCCAGCATTTTTGAGGGACATCGCCGATGCCATTACCAAGTTGGCCGATCAAATCGAAAGCCGTCGAGGAAAACGGGAGCACAAGCATAAAGGGAAAGCGCTTTCCGACCAGGGGCCGGCAGAAGCAATGTTGGAAAACAACAGATGAATGACGCGGAAAAAATCGCCATGGGTGGGCTGGTGCCAAGAGCGGCGGACATGATTCGTGGCGTCACGCCTCTTGAGATGCCAAAACTCCCCACGCAGCCTTTGCACCAGACGAATCCCGCTGCATGGACCTACGAGAAGCTCATAAAATTTATTCGTGAATTCGAAAGCAAACTCGATGACCAACATGAGGTCGGCGCCAGCCTGGTCTCATTTGGACCTGCAACGATATTCCATATCGAAAGCATCGGCTATGCCGGACCCCATATCATCTGCTTTCACGGAAAGATGGATGATGGCAGCCCAGTTCAGCTTGTTCAGCACATGAGCCAATTGAACGTGCTGTTGACGGCCATGAAGAAACAACAACCAGTCGCCAGGCGCATTGGCTTTGTGCAGGGAGGAATGTCGGGTGAACTCTGATCGGATTCAAGGAAACTGATAATGGCGACAATTCGAATTTCTATAAATCCTAACGGCCAATCAGCCACCCTTGATGTAGACGGCATGGTGGTCGGCGGCATCACCATGACCGGTCGCGGTGCCTTCACGGCCGACACAAAGGGCAAGGTGCCCGCTATTGACGGCCTGGCCGCCGGCTCTGTCGAAGATGTCTGGAAAGACGTCAATGCCAAGGTCCGGGCCGGCGGCGTCACGCTCTGCTGGCCAATCTCTTCGACGGATCTGGCGTAACAATGATGGTAGACCCGGCGCAACTATTGAAATTGGCCGCAGCGCAGCCATCCGGCTTGGCGACTGTGGCCTAGTTACAGGGGGAATGGTGTTGTCGGGCAAGGTCCTCAGGGATAATGACATTCACGTTCGTCTGACTGATGCGTTGCAAGCCGAATTCGGTCTGGAGTTGGAAGGGGCCCGGCGCCTGGCAAAAGTCGCAGGCGTATCAGTGAACACCGCCAAAAATTGGCTGGCCGGCCGGACAGCTATGCGCTGGGCAAATCTCATGGTCCTGATGGGCACGGTCGATCGAATATATGAGACGGTTATGGACCTTACGGCGAGAACACCTCGCAAGATCGCTCCTGAGGAGATGTCAGTCCCCGTGCATCCCATCAAACTTATGGCGGACAAGAAGCCAAGTCAGCCATGGTGAAAATGACAGGAGGTCATCAGCATGAGTTTGATTCTGAACATTCTGTGGATTTTGCTTGGTGGCTGGCTTTTGGCCCTGGGGTGGCTGTTTGCGGCAGCACTGATGGCGATCACCTTGATAGGCCTCCCGTGGGCAAGAGCGTGCTTAGCGATCTCCCGCTACGCGCTGTGGCCGTTTGGGATGGACACCATCGATCGCGCCCTGCTCACCGGTGAGAAGGACATTGGCACCTCAGGATTTGGTGTGATTGGAAACATCATATGGTTTGCCCTGGCGGGATTCTGGCTTGCGCTTGGGCATGCCATTGTGGCGGCTCTTGAAGCCCTGACGATCATCGGTATCCCCCTTGCCGTTGCGCACCTGAAACTAGCCAACCTGTCGTTGGCACCGATCGGGAAGGCAATTGTCACCAAGGAAATTGCAGAAGAACTTCGCCGGGCGGCGGCTAGAGAGACCATCAACAGTCTCAACAGTTCCCCAAAACAAGCCAAGCTTCCTATATTAGTTGCAGCCGGCGCTGTCTTGGCAATAGGCATCGCCTATTCACAGTTTACCGGAACGAAACATCCCGAGCCAGGTACGGCCGCCACCGCCGTGCCGGTGGCTCCGACGATAATGACGGCGCCGGCTGTTCACCCCGTCGTGCCGGTTTCGACGCCAGACCCGGCTCCAGCGCGTCCCAAAACCGTGGATGTTGTCACCGGAAACGCCACGGTCATCAACACCGCTTCGCTGGCTGTGGAGGGACGAACCGTGCCGCTGGTGGGGTTGATTGGGCTGTATGGGGAATATAGGGACCAATTGCAGGATTTTATCAGGTTGCAGGGAGGTCATGTGTCTTGCACCGAAGTTGATCTCACCTATGACTGCAAGACCGTCAACGGCGTCAATATCAGCGAGGCGGCCGTCCTGAACGGGGCCGCGAAGGTGGCGCCGGACGCCAGCCAACGGCTGGTGTCGCTGGAACAACAGGCACGCGAAAATCAGCGCGGCGTCTGGAAGCACTGAGAGGGGAACCCAGCAATGAAAAAGAACCTTTTTACTGTTTCAGTGGTGTCGGCATCGCTGCTTCTTGGCTCTTGTGTCACCAATGGCACCGGCACGACGGCCGGATCGTCCAGCCCCTCCAACGAGACGCTCGGCACGGTCCTTGGCGGCCTGGCCGGCATGGCGGCCGGTGCCGCGTTTGGCAAAGGCAGCGGGAAGGCGGCGGCGATCCTCATTGGCGGTGGCCTTGGGGCTTTGATCGGCAATCGTATCGGCGCCGGCCTTGATGAGATCGAGAAGCGGGCACTGAGCCAGGCCAGCCAAAATGCTGCGGAAGTGGCGAAGACCGGCCAGCGGATCGAGTGGAATGCTGCCCCAATAGCGCAAACAAGCCCGACGGCGCCGGCGGCGCCAATATCTGCGGCGTCAGCCCAAGACACCTCGAAGGCGGCTGCACCAACTGCTGCCGCGCCGAGTAAAAAGGTTTCCGCGGTCAAGACTGCGCCGGCACCCGTCGTTGCGGCGGCCCCAGCTGACGTTCCCACCGCGGCGGGCGCCGGTAAGAGCGCGAGTGGTTGGGTGATCCCGACATCTGACGTCTATCAGACAGCCCAAGGGCGAACCTGCCGTAACATGCATCAGGTGGCAGTCAAGGATGGGCAGCAGGCGGAAGATGACGTAACGCTTTGCCGTCAGACCGATTCCTCAGGAGCTGCCCAGTGGGTGATCCCGACGCAAGGCTGAGCGGTCAGCATGTCGAAATAAGGGACTCCGGTATTTCGAAAGAGATGGGCGGTCAAGAGCCTACCATCGGTTCGGTCAGGCACCCGCGCAACCTGGAAAATGGCGCGGGCCCTGGGATTGTCGGCGGCCTGGCTTGCCGATGGCTCACTGCCCGAGAACTTGGAAGACCATGTTGCGGCGTTGGAAGCGGAAAATAGGCAGGTTGTCAGAATGTTTGCCTTGCACATGAACGATTTTGGCAAGGTGTTTCAGATACGTCGGAAATAGAGGGACGCCATGCTTTTCGCAAAACCTACAACCAGAATGGCCGGCCTCTGTTTCTGGGGCGACGCTTGGGACCTGGACCGCATCCACGATTTTATTCATCGCATTTGCGACGAAAGCAATCCCTACCTGAGGGACGATGACGACTACACATTGGCCTTGGCCTACGACATCCGTAAGGCCAAGGAAGGACAGCGCAGCAAGAAGGAACTCAAATACTTCGAGGACAAGAAGACGGTTTACGGCGTCGAGGTGCTTTGGGTTCACGCGGCTGTGCAGATCGGATTGCTGCGCAAGGCGATGGCGTTCAGCAGTCCGATGACGGCCCGTGACCAAGCCACGATGTACGAACTGGAAGCCGCTTTCGAGGATGCTGTCCGAGCTGGCTTCGGCCCGAACGCAGAGGGCGTCATCAACGAAGCGCGGCGCGTGGCAGACTCGAACTTGCCTGCAAAAATGAGCCGATTGGCCATTTCTCGCGGCAATTATTTCGCTTGCCTCACGTCCGCCAAAGATCGGCGTGCCAGCCTTGCGGGGCTCCTTTTCTCGTTCGGTCACAGCTATGACTTGATCTACAAAGCCCAGCAGCGATCTGGCACAAGTACAGGCCTCGTTGCGCCCGAAGAGTTAGCGCGGTTCGAGAACCTCGAGCCGGTCGATTTTAAGTGGTGACCTTTCACACGAAAGGAACGGCGGCGGTGCGGACAATGTAAGGTGAGCCAGAATGTTTGACGGGATTCGGCGGGAACGAGAAATTCGGAAGGCTTTCAAAGGGCTGGCAAGGCAGCGGGTCGTTGCAGTGCTGCAGCCTGGCAATGTGTGGGCTGTAGAGCGTGCTCCCGGTCTCCGCCCTGGGTTGGTGGAAGCATACGGCACCTGCCTGATGCGTGGGTGGATCGAAATCTTACACGATGCCATTCCGACCGGTGACCTCGATCCGGATGGTCATTTGCCGATGGATGCCATATTCAACCGGCATGCGCCGGTTTATCGGATAACCGACTCAGGATGGTCAGCCATTCACCGGTCGCACCCGTGGGTTTTGGCAACATTTGTCGTCGCCTCTCTTTCCCTGGCGGCAACGATCTTCGCGCTGCTACCGGAAAGCGGTCACGTGAAAACAGCAGTGTTGGGCGCCGCGGGCGCGTCTGCGGGCGGACCAGGGCGCCCGAATGTTTCTGACACAAGGTGAAGGGGGTGGCCCCCGCCAGGTGGTGGTCAGGGGGCCGAGAATGTCGTCTTCTCGGCCGTTTGGCGGGGGGTACGACCACTGGGCCTGACGGTAGACCCGTTCTTGGGCTGATGGGGCTTCTATGTTTTGGGGCTGCTAGCGCTTCGGCGGGCATATTCTTTTTCCGCCGTGCCGATGATGCGTCGTTGCCCCAGTCGCATTGATTCGAGGGGAAGTCATGCCTGAGCGATACATCGTGTGGAGCAAGATGCAGGCGGAGGCCGGGGAGCCTCTGGCCGCGATCATCGCTCGCAAGGAGGCGGAACGGATGGCCGGCGACGGTGTGTTTTTTTGGGGAATCGGGTCGGCGCTCGGTCACGCCGTCATCGATGCTGCCCGGTTGGCCGGGGGTTCCCTGCCGGTGCTGTGGTCGGTCATGAAGTCGCGGCCGAAGGCGATCGATGCCGCGCCCGCCAACGTGGTGCGCTGGACCGCCTATGAGGACTGGACAGGTCGGGAGCACAGATTGCCGGACCACGTGTTGGTAACCAGTCGACTGGCCAGACGCGATTACCACTACGCCCTGGTTTGTCGCTCATCGGTGCCATTGACGCTCGGCGACCTTGGGCCCTTTGATCCGTCCGCCTGCCGGACCGTTGGCGGGAAGGCGCCTGGCGCTTCCCAGGTGACCGCGTTGCTGCAAGATTGCGCCAACCATCAGGCCGGCACGTATCGTATCTCTTTCCAGGCAGAATTGGTCGAGCCGTGGGCTGTGAGATTGATGCGGTCGACCATTCACCAGGTTGCTGCATAGAGGAAATGACATGGGCGAGGTGAAGTCGTACCACCGGCAACAGCATTACGTGCAGCGTGATCGCCTGCCGATGTGGGTGATCTACAATCCGACGACCAAGGACTTTGCCGGGCAGTGGGTCGCGCGCATGGACCTATCCCTGCCCGAGCCGGAACCGACGGATCTGGTTATCGTGGCCGCTACGATTGGCGGAGTTCGAGGGCAACTGCCCGAAGGACTAACCAACATCGGCCGTCAGCCGGGCGATGACCCGGCGATCGCCGAAGTCTGGCTATAAGGGGAACGGACGGAATGTCTCCGCGTCGGCCGATTATTATTGGTGCCATCCTAGGTGTCTTTTTAGGTGCAGTGGTGGGTTACGAGGCCCAATTACGGTGTCTATTCATGGACGGTATTTGGGCGTGGAGCAAGGCATGGTTTCACGTGTCGAGTTGTCAAGGATGGCAGTCCTCTCCAAACGACGGATGGGCGATATTGGCCTTCGTCTATAATGTGTTGACAGGCGGTTTTGGCCTGACCGGAATGCTTTTGCTGATTGCTACCGGTATTTTTGGGGCAATGGCAGGATATAAATTTTGGCGGAAGACCCTCGTTAAACCCCAAAGCCAGCGCCAAGGCGAGAATGGCGACGGCAGGCGCGCATTCCGATCATGAAAATACGACAGGATGATTACGGAAGGAAAGAGCGCAATGTTTAAGCGAGAAGTCCGAGAGGCATTTAGGAAAGCCGACATCGCCCGGTCCAAGGCTCTCTTTGGCAACTTGGAAGATTATTTTGCGCTGTCCGCGGATGACTGGATCCGCGACATTCGGCGCACGGCGGGAATCGCGTTTGAGGCCGGTCACATCGTCGGTGACGCGACTGAATAGAAGGGGAAAGGCAGTGGCTCAAGGATCTATCACCCATCGGCCAGCCTGGGCGCAGTATCAGCGCCAGGAGGAGTTGATATCGACGGAGGAGAGACCTGACCTGCCGAACGCCGCCGCGCGTTCGCCGCAGCCACCAACCGTTGGTAAAAAAGCGTCTCGTATTGAATTGGACGCCGACGGCTTCGTTGTGGCCATCAATGGCCGGGCCATTGTGCAAAAGGGAAAAGCCAAATGAATTCTGGCCGAAAGTGGGATGAAGTAGGGCGCGGTGGAAGTCTGGGCGGGATGCGGGATGCCATCTCGAAAGTCGATAATCCCGATGCCGCGCCGCCCGACTTGGGGCCGGCAATTGACATGCTCGACAACCTAACGGGCAGTGCCATTGATGGGGCGACGCCGGAACAGCGGACAAAGTTTGCCGATCTGCTTCACCACTGGAAAATGTTGACCGATGCCGCTGTAGCGCGTGATCGGCGACCGGGGTAATGCAAGGGGGAGTACTATGGTGAACCTGCCGATTACAGATACTCGCCGAGGCGAGACAAGGAGATCTCGGCGCCCGAACTGCCCTTGCCTATCCGAAATGTTAGCCATTTTTTGAAACACAGGAAACCAGCCCGAAACTGCTACATTTTTCGGGCAACCTCTGGAGTAAGATCGGACCTATGCTGCTGCTCCACATCTCGGATATCCATTTTTGCGAGCCAAACTGCCTTCACCCCGATATGGACCCGGATCGTCCCTATCGCACGCATGTCGTGCAGGATGTGCGGGAGCGGGTCGAGCGTCTCGGCCCAGTCGGCGCAATCCTGATCGGAGGTGATGTGGCATTCAAGGGCCGCCCGCAGGAGTATGAGGCCGCAAGAAACTGGATCAGCGAGTTGGCCCAGGCATGCGGTTGCCCGCTCGAGCGGGTGTTCGTTGTGCCTGGCAACCACGATGTCGACCGTAGCGTGATCATGGGTTCTCCAGCGGTGCGGAACGCTCAAACTGCGATTACCGACTCAGCGTTTCAAAGCCGCGAAAGCGAGTTCCGGATCCAGTTCATGGATGCCGACACCGGCCGCGCCCTGCTGAAGCCGCTCGAAGCCTATAATGAATTCGCCAAGCTCTTCAGTTGCCAGATTTTCGCGCCGGATCGCCTTTACTGGAAGCAAGATCTACCGCTGGAAGGCGACGTGCACCTGCGCGTCTACGGCTTGACCTCGGTTCTCCTGTCGGGCGCGGGTGGGCGCGACGATACGCGGGGAAGTCTGTATTTAAGCCCACTCCAGACCGTATTCGACCCCATCGACGATGTCGTCAATCTCGTCCTGAGCCACCATCCGCCGGAGTGGTTCATCGACCATGACGATGTGGACGAGAAGACCTGCAATCGATCGATGATCCACTTGTTTGGGCACAAGCACCGCCAGCGGATCCAAAACGGCGGCAGTTATATCCGGTTCAGCGCTGGGGCCGTCAACCCGGATCGTCATGAGCACGGCTGGCAGCCCGGGTACAACCTCATCGACGTTCATGTCGTTGGTGATGGTCCGGGCAGGGTTCTCGAAATCGAAGCGCATCTCCTGCAATGGCAGGAGAATCCCGAGCAGTATCGTCCTGTGCTAACCAGAGACCAGGAAGAGGTTTTTCGACACCGCATTTCGATCCCAGGCCGCATCCGCGCTTTGCCAGATGCGCGCGTCGAACCGGTGGAGACGGCAGAGGCCGCAATCGCGGAAACCGATTCGGACGTGGAGGCTGCGATGAGCGATGAGGGCACGCGCAACCTTGTGTTCCGCTTCTGGCAGCTCACCAACAGCCAACGACGCGATATCGCGCTCGGCCTCGGGCTAATTGACCGTTCCGAGTTGGCGCTTCCTGAGCCGGAACGGTATGGACGAGCACTGCTCCGCGCGGGGCAACGAAGCTTGCTCGAACAGGTCGCGCGTGAGGTTGCACAGCGGGAGAACTTTTGATGGCGGATACAGCACCGACAATGCATGAGGACTTTCCGCGGTGGCATGCCGTGGTCACGGTTGGCGACGACGTCGAGCGCAGGGCCGCGCGGTGGGCAGCTGTTCACGCCTTGGCGGAGAGCGCGGACCACTCCATGGTGGAGGCTCTGGTGCGTCTGGCGTTCGCCACGGCACGTCACCAGCCGGCCAAAGATTGTTGGGCTAAGATTGTCGAGGCGTTTCGCCACGCGGATGACACTTTCGACCCGAAGAATGCCGCCCGTGAAATGCAGGTGTATGCGGGCGCATGCCTTCAACTTCTGTTCGAACAGGGAACCGAAGTTGGCGCGGCCGCAGCGCTGAGCATTACCACGGCCGCGTTCGTTGGCGGGCGCACGCCCGACCTGCCGCTCGACCTTGTCGGCCTGGCCGAGGCGGCGCTCACACAAATCGCCGACGCCAGACGGGTGCGGCCGACCTTGGCAATAAGCGGCGACGTCCCGAAGTTCGACAGCGAGACCGCTGTCAATAAAATGCGGGCAGAATTCACCGGGGAAGTGGTTGCGCAAGCGCTGGCGTCGGTGGGCAACTCATTTAGCGCAGCGCTAAAAATACTTGCGACGAGGCAAGCGGCCGCGATCGCGGACATCGACCGCTTCATCCAGGTGCAGGACGAAGAACTGCAGATGCTCTGGTGGTTGACCGGTGGCAGAAGTGTCGGCCTCGATTGTCCCTTTGATGAGATCGCATCTGAAGCCAAGCCGCTCGTGCTTTCCAAGGAGTTGTCGGACAGCACCACATTGCTTCCCGGTCCGCGTTCCATCAAGGCGTTACTGATGCGCGCCGGCATGAAGGAACGCCAAAACCTGACCGTCCCGGCAGCGATCAACGCGACGGAGGCAGAATGGTTGTCTGTTCTCGACAATGACAACCCGTCGCCGGTGACCGCGCCGCTGCATTTCGCGATCAGCCGTCAGACGGAGGCCGGCGGAGGAGAGACCTGGGTTCCGAACTGGTCGGCGGTTGTAGGGGTCGATGGCGAGCGGCAGATCTCGGCGGTGGCGCTGGCGGTCCAGTTTTACCGTGAGCGACTCTTGGCTCCGTTCGGATGAGCGCTATGACGGACGACGTACAGGCCACCTGTTCCAACCCGGACTGCCGCGTTGCCGAGAGCGGCCGCTGCGTCGAGGGTTTTTTGGAACTGACGGCGTGCTCCCATTACGGCCATGATCCGACCGCCGAGGAGCGGTCATCGACCCCTGAAGCCGCCGACACCGACGTTACCGGTTCGAAACTACCTGGGGCCGACACCCTTACCTTGGACGACGCATCGCGCTTGCTGCGGAGGGCGGGCGGGCGCGTTATCGCCGTCATCGGCCCCAAAGGCGCAGGCAAGACAAGCCTGATTGCCAGCCTTTATGATCTATTTCAGGAAGGCGCAATAGCTGGCGTTGAATATGCGCGATCCGAGACGCTCCATGCCTTCGAACTCGCCTGCCACGAAGCGATTGCGGACCTGGTGCTGCCAAGGTCAGATGGGCTCAGACCCTTCCTGCGACGGATTGGCGGCGATATTCCGGGTGGCCGCAGCACGTTTCGTAGTCTCTGTGAATTTTACCGTCTCACTAGAAAGTTCGAATCCGAGCCAAGCGCGCTAGATGCGGCCATTCAGCTTTTGGACGGGGAACTGGGCGGCGTTCCCGCTCGAGCCGCCCGGGTGACGGTGGTTGCCGCTGCGGTGCGGCATGCTGGGCAGATCAGCGAAACTGGCTTTGATTATCTTCTTGAACACCTGAACTCAATTGAGCCGCATGTGCTGGACGTTTCCGCCTTGGAGTTAGGCCGCGCGGTTCTACATCGCCGCCCCTCAGTGTTCGGCGGAATGCTTGATTCGGATGGCGCTAGCCGCCGTCTTGCCGACGACGTCCTGGCGAATACCCCGGAGCCCGAACTACTGGCGGCGATGGAAGTGGAGCCTGGACTTGCAGGTCCGCTCCTGCGGCGCCAGCCACAGTTGGCGGCTCTACCCGGCGTCTGGTCTCGGAAGCTGCAGGCGGAAGAGAGCGGGTTCGAGGCGCTCCGCGCCCAGGAGCGGTGTCAGCCTGTTGTGATCGCCATGATCAAGGCAGGCAGGGCTGACCTTGCGAGGCGGGTTACCAGCGAAGTTGGTGCGCTACAAGTGTTGCAATCTCTTACCTTGGCGATGGATTTCGAACCGTCAGACAGAAGGGATTATGAGAATTGGCTTCGGGTGGCGGCACAGCCGAATGCCGTGGCGCAGATGCTCAGTGGCGCCGAGGGACAACCTCGACGACTCTTAGCGCTCCTGGCGCAAGTGATGGGACCGGACGAGGTTCCCAATGACTTTGGTGAGGATCCCTGGCTTTCGGCGGTGCGGCGCGCCCAGGCATCTACAACCAATGCCGACGAAACGGTGTTGTGCGCCTTTCTTCTTTCTCGAAGCTTGGGGTTGAAATCCCGCAATCAAGCTGCACTTGCGCAAGTAGCCTTCGAGCACACGCACGCCGCTGCCGCTGCCGATCGGTTATCGGACGATAGTTGGCGATTGCTGGATCCACGGCTCCCCGGGTCGATGCTGTGGTTCGACTGGGATCGTTGTCAGCGCCTTCGCGCTGGCGTAGTGGATCTCTTCGTTGAGCGTCAATTGGCGCCGGAAATCTTTGGCCGGCTGGTCCGGGATGGATCGCTCTTTGGGCTTCTCGCGGACCACGCCGCACGACGATCGGCCGGGCGCAGATATCTCAAAGGTGTTCACCGTGCGCTCATGGACGCCGCAGAGGAGACTTACTCGGAACGCTGTCGATATATTGAGAGACTGCTGCGGTGAGGTGCCACCGCACTGTCCTAACGGGTGGGCCCCCCCACCTGGCGGTCAGGGGGCCGTATTGGTCGTTTGGCGGCGGGTACGACCACCGGGCCTGACGGTAGACCCGTCAGGGAGCCGATAAGAAGAGAAACGCCGGCGCGAGACGTCAAACCGTTGGCACCGACGTCTCATTGAGGAATCTCGCGGGAACGGACGCCAATCACATCGCGAATGCGCTGATCGTCCAGGCCGAGGCTGGTCAGCAGCGCTGGAAGGGAAGGGGCGTCATGATCATAAACGACGACCTGCTTCTCCTTCAGCCGGAAACACATTACCTGGCCCGCCTGCGTCTTGCCCCACCACTGCCCATCCGTGCGGGCGAGGGTTCTCGTATGCACACTCTCCGCGATGGATGCAGCATCGGGCCAGGCGGCTGATCCTGGCGGCAGGCGACGGCCGGTCAACGCTTCGGCCGATTCGCCACACCAGTCTTTCAAGAGGGGTTCATTATCAATGCCGGTGACCACCGACCGCACTGGATCGAAGCGGCCTACCGGGATGACTTCGTCGCTGCGGAAAAAATTCCGCGCGGAGGTCAGATATCCGGAGTTCTGACGGCTCGCCGCGACTACAAGTTTCGAATAATAGTCCTTGAGGTTGGCCTGGTTGTAGATGCCGCCTTCAAAATAGCAGAAGAACCCGCCGGCGGTCGGTTTGCCGACGACGGCACTGCCCCGCCAAATTATCTCCGAGGCAATACAGTTGGGACAGGGAACCAGGATGATAAGCTCGCAAATCGAAACATGAGACATCATCCATTCCCTCCGTTGCTGGTGGACCATTCCCGCACCCGTGCCAAGTGATCGTAGTCTCCGTAACGCGGCGCCCAATCCGGACGCGGCTGGCAGGCATAGGGAGTATTCGGATCGTCGAATTTGGCGACCAACGCAGACACCCCTGCCAGCGCATCCTCAGCGAGTTGTTTGGGATCTTGCCGACAGACGAGAATGTTGCCAGCCGTCGCGCCTCCACTCAGATGCCAGTATTCCAGCCCGCTGACGGAAACCGCCGGCACCTTGGAGAAGCCGCCATGTTGCGCAATGATCGCCTCCAGCGGCAGTTGCGGAGCGAACCCCAGGCTGACTGCCGGCCAAGCCGGTGGCGTGCCTGTCTTGTAGTCGACCAGCGCCAGCGTCCCATCGGTCCGTTCCTCGATACGGTCGGCCTTCGCGCTGATGGTGAACGGTCCAGCAGGGCCCTGTACCACCAAGGATCCGGAAGCTTCGCAGTGCAGGTGGCGGACTTCACCCCGGCGCTTGCCTTCGCTTTCGACAAACCAAGCGGCGATCCGCTCAAACCGTGGCCACCAGAATGCCCAGACCCCTGGCTGGGAGATCTTTAACTGAAAGACTTCCCGCCCGGTGGCCAGCAACTCGTCCAGAGCGTTCCCTGGAAGATGAGCAGGATAGCGACGAACGAAGGTTTCCAGCGCCTCGTGAGTGATGGTTCCGTAATCGGCCACGCCAGGATCCGCGTCAATCGGATCCAGCGGCTTCAGCTTCAGAATGTGGCGGGCGTAGAGCGCGTAGGGATCCCGCATCCACAGTTCCACCTGGGTGACAGACAGGGCGCGCGGCCGGGCTGACACCGGCGGGCAGGGCATCGGAGGCGCGATCGGCTGAACCGCACCGACGGGGTCATCAAGATGCCTTTGCCAGTCGAGCACATTCTGCCGGCCTGCCAGCACGTCGGTTCCGCCGACCAGCGTGAGCAGCCGTTCCAACCAACGAGACCTGACCGTCGGGGTGCCATCAACACGGGTTGCCCGTGTCAGAACAATCTCCGGCGCGCAAAACGCCTGCGTAAAGTCGTGAGCCGCCTGGCCGATCTGTCGCTCGACCGGCGAGAGACCAAAATTCTCGCGCATCGGCCGACTCATCCACGGATCCGCCGCCGGATCCGCAGGCCAGGTCCCTTCATTGAGGCCACCAAGGATCAGCAAATCGGTCCGTTGCAACCGCGCCTCAAGAGGCCCCCAAATCGACAGACGTGGATGATGCTGCTGTTGGTTCCGAACGACTTCATTGTTGATCAGAACGTCGAACAGCGCCGGATAGTCGATGCCGGGGATGGTCGGCATCCACTGAGCGTTTTCCGCCAGATCAGCAATAAACCGAGCCGCGGCGTCGCCGCTTTCTCCCGCCCATAGGCGAATTTCCCCAGAGGTGTCGGCGGTGGCGGCGACGGCCTCGGCAAACCGGATATGCACCCTCAGGAGTTCCTCAAAGGACGCGCCCGGCGCTTCGAGCAGTTCGCTGAATTCCGAGGCCAGTTGGGCGAGGTCGTTGGCCAGAGAGACAGCAGACGGAGAACAACCGGCAACGCCATTAGCCGCGCCGCATTGCACGGCAGCCACTAAATCACCAGGCCGTGGTCCCCGCAGCACGCCACGTTCAAGATCGGCCACAACGGCGCTGAGCGCCGCGGCGGGGCGGCCCATTCCAGCCAGCGGGTGTTTCAACAGAGCCAACAAGGGCGACGGCGCCATCCGCTGAGCCACCATACCAAGGCAGAGGCGTAGAAAGCTGCCGGGCAGTGTGTCCCGGAGAAAAACACCGCCGGAGTCGTCAATGGTGATGTTCCACCGTGCGAGTTCCACCGAAACGCGGCGCGCCAACTGACGGTCAGGGGTCACAAGAGCCGCAGTCCGGCCGGGGGTCTCCAGGGCCTCGCGCATCAATAAAGCGATTGCCCCCGCTTCCTCGCTCGGACCTCCGCTCTCCAGGAGCGTCACACCATCCAAAGCCTCCGGATCAGGTCCCGTGAAATCGCGCCAGGCGTCGACGGTGCTGGCCGGACGGAGAGCCTCCGCCACCAGTCGCTGGCGGGCCATACCCCGTCCGTCGGCATTGTACTGATACGGCCACTGCGCGACGGCGCCGGCGTCGATTTCGAGATTGGCAAGTAACTGCCGCAGGCCGAACTGCGGGTGGCTCGGGGTCAGCGCCGCACGGCTCTCATCATCCATTTCCTGGTCCAGGCCCGGCAAAACAACATACCCCCCAGGCAGGGACGCAATGACCTTCAACACAGCTGCCGTGGCCGGTATTGAGCCGGTGGAGCCGGCGGCGATGATGATGTCTGCGGGAGGTGAGGAGCGCCACGCATCGGCCTGTGCTTTGAGCAGCAGATTGCGTCGCGCGGCCCCGCCGACGCATCCCTGGTCCCGCATCAACGCAGTCCATTCGCAGGTCAGCACGTCGAGGAACTTAAGCGTCTTTTCCCAATGCTCGGCGAACTCGCCGGGCACAAGTTTGGCCAAGCCGTCGAAGCCCAGGCCAGCGACGTCCACCTGATCCTGCAGGCGGCCAAGTTCCTCGGCAAGCCGGGCAGCCTGATCGGGGGACTCGCCGGTTCCCCTGGCCAAGATGAGATGAGTCAAAATCAACTGCCGGCGTCGCGGCGGAATTGCCGGAGGGACGCTGGCGAAGGCGATGGGATCAGTCGAAGAACCCTGAACGAAGATCTCCTCTTCATCGACATCGCCCAGCGGCGTCATGCGGGGCAACAGCATAGGTTTTCCGGCGGTAAGCCTGAGGAAAACCTCCCTTAAGGCCCGACAGGAGCGCCTTGTCGGCAGCAGTACCCGGACCCTGGAGAGACGAAGTGAATCACAATCCGTCAGGTCGAGGATGCCGGTGGCCAGACAATCCAGGAACGGCTGACTTGCGGGGATGGAATAGACGTTGGGAGAGATCATGATCGCCTACCACGCTTTGGTGTATTGCTCGCCGAGGCGGGCATCGGCGCGCTTCACAGCCGCCAAGATCGTGCGGTTCAAGACAGGCGACGGTGAGGACCGCCGCAAATAGGAGCCGGCCGCGGCAATCCGATGACATTCCTGAGTGGACAGATCCTCACGGAACGACATCCAACTTTCCTGCAAAGCAGCGGCAAAATAGGTGCCGACCAACCCACCAAAGCGAGCAGCCCCAGACCGGGCTATTTGCCAGGCTACGCGGAAAAGGTAGCGTTTCGAGAGAACCGGAATGGCCGCAACCCGCACGGCAGATATCGGGCTGGAAACGTGCCGATCAGTGAACCGTGAATGAGTTGAACCGGAAGCCGGAAGACGACGGAATTTCATGGGGAAGCCCCTCAGGTGCTGAACCTGAAGATATCCTTGCACCAAGGCCCCATGTTGCAAGGGGCCCTCATCATCACCTGCGATTGGCCCCCAGCAGATCTGTTATATGCGTCTCTCCGACCGCAACTCGCTGAATTGCGCGACGCAACACCACCGACATGCTAATTCCCACCTTACCGCAGGCCTCGTCGAAAGCCGTCTTCTCGTCAGCAGCGCACTGGAACGCAATTCTTTCCTGCTTTTTCTTAGGCTTTTTTCTCATGGGTCTAGTCCTTTGGCAGGAGCCAGGCATTACGTCGGGTGCTGCTATCTGATGGGCGGCTGAGTCTGACAGTTTCTGATGCGATGAACGTGGTTTCAAAGAACCGTAGTGGAAGACCGCCCCATCTCCGCGGCATGCGGGTCTTTTGGCCAGACTCAATTGTATTCTTCGACCTGTACCCATTATTCGAGTCATCAGCCGTGCCAGTTTCCGCCGCCTGAGAAATTACGTGCCTATCAGGCCAGACAGGCCGGCCGGATGGCAGGGGCCGTTGTTGCGATCGCGGGACGAGAGTGCACAGGGCAGGGTCTTTTAAGATGGACTTCATATGCGAACCCAAAATGCGCCCAGCAGCGCTGTCGATGCGCTGGAATCGCAGGGTATTTGTCTTTTGAAGGCCGATATGAAGCATGAATGAAAGCCAGCCATCTTCCGAATCGCGAGGGCGAGTGATTGCAAAGATACTATCTACCAAAACACATGACCGGATGACAAGGTCAATCCACCCGACAATCCCTAAAAAAGGTTTAAAGTCTCCGTTCCGTCGGGCGAGGCAGGGGGGCGACAAGACGCCTGGGACTTTCTGCAGGGCGACACCACGAGGGCAGAGGAGTCCCCACCAAGGGGTAGTTAGGGAATTCGATAACAATATCATCCAATCCACCCTGTGGCAGGGGGACGGCAGCCGGTCCGCATGGTCGGCCAAGAAAGGCACCGGGCGGTCACCAACTTGGGATGCACAGCAGCGCGGATTCATCATACCGGCGAACAGCTCGAACATATTCAAAGGTAGTTTGAATCTTGCGGTGACGGAGGCCGTCCTGTGTCGCTTTCACAGGGGCGCCGGCGGCGATCGTTGTCGTGGCGAAGCCTGCCCGCAGACTGTGGCCCGCATAGTCGCGAGGATCGAGGCCGACAAATTTAATGGCACGTTTTACCGCCAGGGCTACGGCACCGGATTGCAGACGCTTCTCGCCAATGAAGCCGCCGAGTGAAACCGGGCGGAACAATGGCCCGGATTCAATGCCGGCTTCATCAATCCATCGTTGCAGCAGGCGCACTGGGCAGCGTGACGCTGCTCGCCGAAGCGGAATTGCAACCATTTGACCTGCCGCATCCTGGTCCGTTTTGCTTCGAGTAAGGACTACATCAAGACCACGGGACGTGAATCTGACAAAGCCGGTGCCATCGCTTCCGGGCAAAGCGTCGAGGCCAACCAATTCGGTGCGACGAAGGCCAGCGGCCCAGCCAAGCATAAGCATCGCGCGATCTCGCACAGCACGCCGCTTGGTGCCCAATCGCTCAATTATCAGGTCAAGATCGTCAAGAACGAGAGGGCTTTTCCGACTAGGCGCTATACCTTTGGCTCGACGGATGCCCGCCATCCGTTTTCGGACGATGCCATGCTCTGTCGGCGAGAGGAGCCCGGCTTCCCGATGGTAATGGGTTATTGCCGCCAAATGCACGCCGATTGACGATGGGCGCAGTCGCGCGGCCAGGTGGGTCGCATAGGCGGCAACAACCTCGGGAGAGGCCGGCAAAGGAGATGCCTCGTAGGGTGAGCACCACCGCAACCAATCAGCCCAAATGCGTCCGTAAAGATCAAGGGTCCGAGGGGCTTTTGCATGTTGATCGAATTCGTGGCCAATTGCATGGAGGTCGGCCATGGCCATCTGCCCGGTCATGAGTCCGAACGCTCGAAGAAATCGGTCAGGACCCGGACCTGCTCGATAGCAAGACGAAGATGTCTGGTATCAAGAAGGCTTGTTAACGCTGTCAACCGAGCCTCTAGAACTACACGTTCCTGGTCGGGTCTTCTCTGTTCGTTAATCCACCCAGCAAGAATCTCGACAGGAAGTGCCAACTGTTCCGAAAGACGGACCAACGTGTTGGAACCTGGCAAACTGAGACCTCTTTCCATGTTGGATACGGCATCCACAGACCGATCGATCATTTCGGCAAGCTCTTCCTGGGTAAGCCCGCGTTCCTTACGGACAGCCCGCAACCGGAGCCCAAATTGGAGTGACCTCGCCATTCGCGTAGTTTCCTCCGAGAGTCCGCGCGTTGACCACCGCGCAAACTACGGGAGAAATCACGCCATTCCGACAAAAGGCGGAGACGAGCCTAAGTTTAATCTCATGGTCTAACCTTGGATCGCAGTAATGTTCCGTCGAGAAACGGATAAAAGAGGCACACTTCGCCGATGCCATGAGTCGCCATCCACCTAATGCTCGTCATCCCGAGGGGTGGCCCCCGCCGACTGGTGGTCAGGGGGCCGATAATGTCGTCTTCTCGGCCGTGTGGCGGGGGGGTACGACCACTGGGCCTGACGGTACCTCCAGACCGCTGACCGCCGGACCGTTCCACATTAGCGATGGCGGAAAACGTCCTTAGCGTCAGCGGGTTGGCCGGCCAGGCGGTCGCCCAGACAACGCCACAGACCTACTGTGCGACGCTGGGGAACCCTTCTTGCGAACTCCTCAATGTGGGTGACCCGGCTTTTTCACCAGACACAGTAAACCACCCAACGTACTACGGCGTTGGGCTTATTAAGTATTGTCTCAATGGTATTTTCAAGGCTCTACCATATGAAGTCACGTACTCCGTAAGTACAGATAATGTGCAGTTAAGAACTGGAAATGGTTCAACTAACGTTTGGAATGACCTGCAAGGGCATGGGACCCCCTGGTCTACAGCATCTCTGTGCGCTATGCCCATGCCATAAATCAATCTCTGGGCATTGCTACGCTGCTGACTAACGTCCTTATCGACGGCGGTTTCGCCGGCCACGCTGCGGCGCAGACGACGCCGGCCACCTACTGCGCAAGTCTTGGTAATCCCTCCTGTGAGGTCCTCAACGTCGAACCGGTAGGAATAGACAGTCAGTCCTATCAATATTACTTGGTCAAATTGTGCCATAATGGACGATTCGAAACCCGTTCTGTTACTGATTTGAGCACTGCGGGTCAGGGCGCCATTATCGCAAAAACGGCCCTGAATGCATCCGGCACCCTCGACTCGTATCCTGTAGCGCTCTCCTGGGCCACTTATGGCCCGACATTTTCCGGATCGACCAATATTGGTGGCTTTGCAGCAATAAACTTCGCGGGAGGCTGCTTCTGAGCGCTTCTAACGTCCTTATCGACGGCACTTTGGCCGGTCTGGCGGGTGCCCAATCAACGCCGTCAGGATACTGTGCGACCCTCGGAAACCCGAGTTGCGAGACCCTTAACGTCGAACCGGTGGGAGCATTCGGATGGACCGGCGGTGCAAACCCGCTTTGGACCAGTGCACAAGCTATGTTCTTGGTCAAACAATGCCGAAACGGAGTTTTTGAAACGAGAATAGTAGCGTTTCAGTCAATTGGCGGCGGTTCAAATACCGAAAATGGTATGGTGGGTACACCGTTCGAATACAATGCTTCGGTTGTAAATCCAGTGGTTGTTGGGGCTGTAGATAACGGCGACGGGTATGTGCACACAAGACCGCTCTCGCCCCCAGTAGCGACGTTCTGGGGGCGCACCGTCATGGCCGGCTATGGAGGTTCATATTCAAACTTTGACTTGGCAAAATCGTGTTTTTGATCTTCCCGGTCGGATAACGTCCTTAGCGTCGCCACTTCTGCCGGCCAGGCGGACGCCCAGACGACGCCGGTGACCTACTGCGCCAGTCTGGGAAACCCGTCCTGCGAGGTGTTGAATGCAGATTTCAACGGCAATGGCCCAGTAAACCTGGCATCCATGCCAGTGTACGCTATGGGAACCGTTAAGTATTGTAGGGATGGTATATTCAGAATATATCCGGCCATGCTCGTCATAGCGAACATTGGTGGATTCCCAAATGTCTTGGTCGACAACCCGTCCATTACCGCTCTGGCCATTAATGGCAATGGATGGGGGCAAAGAACTTTAAACGGCACGGACTGCAATCATCTGCCGTAAGCAAAAAGCGTATTTTTGAATCGAGCTGCACCGCCGCATCTGTTCCGCCTTGCGGGAGCGGTTTCCGGACTGGCCCGGTCAGTTGGTGTAACGACGTTATCTGGTGGCCGTTCCGACGATCAGGGAAGAAAGGAGCAGAAGTGCGTGGCGCTTTCCGCTGCGCCATTAACGTGCTGTGGACTGCCATTGTTATATACGGCACCTGAACTCGCATAGTTTGTACCCGCAACATTGTAGAGATAAATCTGCGTGCCAAAGGTTTCGTTAC
>Ga0007882_10000469_pt1 | contig 23767 bp, 16 predicted proteins | sample CryBogCBH12Aug01_FD_71195 | JGI IMG/M metagenome (GOLD analysis project Ga0007882, IMG submission 71195) | Freshwater microbial communities from Crystal Bog, Wisconsin, USA - CBH12Aug09.1 | ecosystem: Environmental > Aquatic > Freshwater > Lake | place: Crystal Bog, Wisconsin, USA | collected... | reverse complement strand
GCCAATGTATTCAATGGCATTGCCCGGCTCCACCGTCAGCATCATGGCATCTATCTCCCTGATCATATCGGTCAAACCAAGTTCGTCGCGCTCCTCCAGTAACTTCTCCAAGTATTCATTAAAAAACAATGAGTTTTTAACGCCGCAATGGGCAGGATAAGCGAGTGATCCGGAAACAGAGGTCATGGTGATTGCCTGTGAAAATTACCTATTATGACAAGCAAAAAAAGTACCAACATGGCAACAAGCACTATAAAAATTTAACCACTTGTTATATAGCGTATTATGCTCCAAGACTGGCAGTCCGCCAAAAAATAGGTCATAAAAGGGGCGAAGGTCGCCATAAAATGCACAACTTTAGTGCATTTAACCGGCATACCAGACCTTACCGCCAAGTGCGTATTTTAAAAGCGGGGCCGTATTGGCGTAGACAAGATGCTATGGCGGCAAGGCAATCACCAGCGGGATACCGGATGATTCAGAATTTAAATGGTTGCCCTGCCGCTGGATAATGGAACGGATATGGTTAGGCAAGTGCGGCTTACCCAAGCACACTTGCCGTTGTCACACTCAGCGTTTTTGCTTGGCGGTGATGTTGCCTTTCCGGTCCATGGTGACATCCCAGTCGCCTTCGGCATTATGGATAATAAAGTCGAATTCTTCACCTACCCCATTAGGGTTAACGGCCATAATGGCTTTGCTGATGTCATAGTTGGAAAAAGCGGCCGTAAAGGTGGCGGCATTATTCAGCGGCAACATATCAGAGGTTTTGGGCGAGGCGACCAGAACACCGGCAACAAAAAAATGCCCGTTGCTGCGGAAATATTCCATTTTTGCTTCGTCATGATCTTTAAACGTTATGAGATATAAGTCCTGTTTATAATGGTTTGTTTTCTCAATGACCACATCAATGGCATCTGGGTGGCGCTTATAAAGCTGTTCAGTCACTTTTTCAGGCACACTGGCCTTATCCAGCGGTAAAGCAGAAACAACCAGCGGGGAGAACGCTAACAGAAGTGCTGTCAAGTTGAGAGATAGTTTGCGCATTTTTATTTTATCCTATTGTTATTATTGGTTAAGACAAGTAGTTATTGGTGTTATGCCCATTTTATCGGTACAGTTTGCCAGCGAAAAGCCTAGATGCCAACATTATCGTTAACATTTTGTATTTTATGCCCCCCACAAGACCCGTTTCACGACAGCAAGGCCGCCCATTATCGTTGGCCTGCCTGCCGTCTAGCCATAAGTCCAGCCAGTAGCCAGCCTAACAACAACAGCCCCGCCACTGGGACATCACCCCAATAGCTGTAGGGTGTGCGGCCTTGCATCGGGGTAATGCGGGTGGTCAATGCAGTCTGGGTAAACAGCGGTGCTTGGGCGATAACCGTACCATTAGGGGCCACCACGGCGGTCACACCGGTATTGGTTGCACGCAGCAGATAGCGACCGGTTTCTAGCGCCCGCATGGTGGCAATTTGTAAATGCTGATAAGGCTCCAAGGAACGCCCAAACCAAGCATCATTGGTGACATTGACCAGAAAAGCGGCGGCGGGCAAACCGGCAATGGCGACCTCGCCAAACGCATCTTCATAACAAATGGACGTGGCAAACGCATAACCCGCTGTTTTAAGCAAGGGCTGTTGCCCACCACCTGCGCTCAGGTCGCCTAAATCCAAATGCAATTGCGTCATCACCCAGGTGGAAAAAGGCCGCCAAGGCATAGTTTCGCCAAACGGCAACAAGTGGTTTTTACGGTACACGCCAGGCTCTTGCCCCAACAGCATGGCTGAATTATAAAGCGTGCCGTCTTGGTCACTGTCTTCGGGCAAGCTGACCAGTACATCGGTATGATGGGCTTTTGCATCCTCAGCCAGTGGCTTGATAAAAAAATCATCCACAACCGACAGATTCACCGGGATTGCCGTTTCTGGCCAAATAATCAATTGTGACTCCCAATGTTCGGTGGTCATTTGCCGGTACAAACGCAAGCTGTTAAGGCGGTTTTCTGGCCGCCATTTTTGGTCTTGGCTGATGTTGCCTTGCAGCAAGGTCACTTGCAGGGGTGGCCCGGCGGGTGTCGTCCAGGTTAGCCGCTGCAACAAGCCCCCCACAATCCACACCGACACCAGCAACAGCCAAGGCCAGCGGACACGCTTTGCCGTCCCCGCTAGCCCATGCAGCACCGCCCAAGCGGTAACCACCAGTAAAAAACCTGTGCCATACACCCCCAGCAAGGGGATATAACCCGCCAACGGGGTGGCCATTTGCGAATAAGCGGCTAGCAACCAAGGGAAACCACCCAACAACAAATAACCGCGTACAAATTCCACCAGCACCCATACCAGTGGCACGGTCAGACCACTAGGGACGCCGGGCCGCCGCCCTAGTGCCGACAGCAACCCTGCCAAAGCGGGGAATAATGCCCAAAAGCAACAAAACAGCAGAGATACCAGCGCGGCAGGCCAAAAACCAACCCCGCCAAAATCATGGATGCTGACATATACCCAAGACACACCCAAACCGAATGACCCCAAGCCAAAGGCATAGCCTCTGAGAGCCGCCCGCAGCGGGCTGACAGTGCGCCAACTGGCAAACAGCAAGGTCAAACTGAGCGGGGCGCAATAAGCCAGATTGAACGGGGCAAAGGCGAGCGTAAACAACACACCAGCCAAGACCATCAGGCCATCGGCACGTTTGTTGCGCGATGCCAAAAAAGCTGGCAATAGATAAGCGGAGGGGAAGTTAGGCATGGGTCAGATAATGGGGGAAGGCTAACCGCACCTGCCGCGCTAGTTACAAGGGCTTATTCTTCCACAGTGACAAACGCCAATTGGCTGATGCCTGCGTGTTTGACCGCCGCCATCACTTGCGCCACTTTGGCGTACAACACGTTTTGATCGGCATAGATATGGACGATGGTATCAGGATGGGCCGCTTGTTCTTTTTGCAACATGGCAGTCAATGCCGCCAAATCGGCAACCGGTATCTTATTGAGGGTGATCACCCCTTGGGCATCAATGCCCAACTGCAAGGGTTGTTGTTCGGTGTCGGCTTGGGTGCGGGCCGTTTTGGGCAAGCTGACCTTAACCGATTGGGTCAGCAGGGGGGCCGTGACCAACAGAATAATCACCAACACCAACATCACATCAACCAATGGTGTGACGTTGATCTCGCTCATGGCTTCTTCGCCGTCGCCTTGCGGTTTAAAAGCCATGCTTACTGCTCCAAAGACGCGGGTTTGTTGAACACCACATGACTAAAACTGACCAAAAAGTTTTCCATTTCCATCCGCTGATGCTTAGTGCGGCGCAGAAAAAAGTTATAGGCCAACACCGCTGGCACAGCAACAGCAATGCCGATAGCGGTCGCCACCAAGGCATCACCAATAGGGCCGGCCACCACATCCAAGCTGGTGGAACCGCTTTCGGTGATCTGATGCATGGCATGCATAATACCCATGACTGTACCAAACAAACCGACAAAAGGCGAGGTGCTGCCAATGCTGGCCAGTACGGTCAAGCCATTTTCCAATCTACGCTGCTCTTGTTGCAATTGCTCCAATAGTGCGTGTTCCAGCAATTCTGAAGGCAGGCCGGAATACTTAAGGTTTTTGCCATGCTGCTCGCGGCTTTCATTAAGCCAAGTGAAACCTTGCCGCGCCATATTGGCTTGCGAGCCGGTAAACACCGCATCAGGCAATTTTTCTGCCGCCGCCAAGTCTGCCGCATCCCAAAACACTTGGTTAAAGCGCCGGTTGGCTTGGCTGTTGCTGAGCAACTGCCAAGTTTTGAACAGGATCAGTGTCCAAGTGATGACTGAAAAGGCCAGCAGAATGTACAAGGTACTGTCGGCAATCGCTTCCGGCGCTATTGAGTAAGGCATTGAGGTCTCCAATAATGTGCAATGATAGGCACGGTTACATTTTAAAGGTAATCCGTTGCGTGGCAGTTCGGGTCACACCGGGCGGGCCGGGCGCAAATTGCCACTCGCGGACATCGGCAACGGCGGCCTCGTCCAGCAGCTCATGGCCACTGCTTTGCAACACAGTGACGTTGACCACACTGCCCTCGGCGGACAATTCCAGCTTAAGCTGCACCACCCCTTGCATATTGTGGCGGCGGGCAGCGGCTGGGTAATCAGGCTGGGGGCACGCGACACAGGCCACCGGATTGCCCGCAGCGGCCTTGCTGGCAGTGCCATTATCCGCTGCCACTTGGTTGGCTGGCAGGCTGGCTTTGGTCGTGTTGGCGGGTGCTGGTGCTGCCACATCAGCATGAGTGGCAGCTTGGTTGACCGGCGGCGGGGCGGACGGCGGACTGACCGGCACCGGTATGACCGGCGTAGGCAGCGGTTCTTTAATGACCGGCTTGGGTTTGGCGGGTGTGGTTTTTTTAGGCGCGGGTGGCACAGGCACTTTGGCCGCCAAGGCTTTGGTTACCGGCGGTGGTTGCTTGGTGGCGGGTTGGGTCCCCACCTTATCGGCAGAAGCTGCGGCAGCGGCAGCTTGCTGTGCTGACTTAGGGGCAGCTACTGACACCATGGATATTTCAAGCACTTTTTCCTTGAGCAACAGCGGCTTGACCACCGCCCGCCCCAGCCAAAAAGCCAAGCCACCATGCAACAACACAACCAGCGCAGCAAACGCAATAAGCGTAGGGCGGTCACCTAAGGTGACAGCGGGGACAGGGTTGCCACCGCCCGCCCCGTTACGGTTTTGCAGGCACCCGCTCATTTTTCAATAACGACGCTATCTTTTAGTTGCTGCAAAGCTTCGCTAGCCAATTCATTAAACGCATCGCCTTGTTGCTCAATAAACAAAGCGGCAATCCCCGCTTTATTGGCAACCTGCAAACCGGCAGTGCTGCCCAAACACAATAACGCCGTATCCCAAGCATCGGCCACAGTCGGATCGGCATCAAACACCGTGACCGATACCGTGGTATGGTCAACCGGACTGCCTGTCCTGGCATCCAAGATATGGCTATAGCGTTTGCCGTTAGCATCAAAATAATGGCGGTAAGTGCCAGAAGTCATCACCGACATAGGTTCAGTACGGTTGATGGTGATAACTTTTTGCAAAGTCCGTTCGCCAGGCAGAGGCTTTTCCAAAGCCACTTTCCACGGTTTGCCACCGGGCTTTTCGCCACGGGTTTGCAGTTCGCCGCCAATTTCGACTAAATAGCGGGTAATGCCCTGCTGCTCCAATAATCCGGCAAGACGACCGACACTATAGCCTTGACCAATGGAACCCAAATCGACCCGTAACTGCGGCACTTTTTTGCTTAAATGGCTGCTATCCAAAACCTCAAGCTGCTTAAAACCCACTTGCTGCAAAGCCGCTTGCAGGCTTTGGGCATCAGGGATATGTAAAGTGTCAGCCTTAAAACCCCATAAATCAAACAAGGGTTTGATAGTCAAGTCATAGCACCCCCCCGTGGCTTCACTGACCACACGGGCTTGTTCAATCAAGGTGATGATTTCCTCACCAACCGCTTGTGACCCAGTGGTTTGGTTGGCATTAAAACGCTCAATGGCAGAATCGCTACGGTAATTGGACATGAGTTGATCAAGCCGCGCCAATTCCTCATCCACGGCTTTTTTTACAGCTTGCACATCACTGCCCTGCACAGCCACATAACTGATATGGTAAGTTGTACCCTGGGCATAGCCACTGAATTTTTCTACATTTTCAGCCGGTGAACAAGCCCACAACACGGACACCATAACGCCCAACGCCCACAGCTTGCCCCAAGGTAAATAAAAATTTGCCGTCATGGTTTTACCATCATCAATAAACCCACTATTTTAACCTGCCTTAAGCATTGTGATAAATTTTCCTTCAGTGGCTATCCGCACCGGCCTGTTGCCCGTACATCAGGAGGCTTTTTTCAAAGCCCCCATGCCATTCGGTTTTTTGACCATCTGCAATTGTGCCTTAAAGCGTTTCTTCACCACATCAACATGGGAGATCACCCCGACCATTTTGCCATGGGTATGCAGCCTTTCCAGCGTGGTGATAACAGTAAATAAGGCTTCGGAATCAAGATTGCCAAAACCTTCATCAAGAAACAGCGAATCCACCGATTTGCCGTTACTCGCCAATTCCGACAGCCCCAGCGCCAGTGCCAGACTGACCACAAAGCTCTCCCCGCCCGACAAGGTTTTAGGCAAACGCCTTACATTGCCTTGCAAGGTGTCTTCGACCTCTAATGCCAAGCCTTGTTCACTCGCGGCTTGGCGCAAATAATAACGACCGCTGATTTTTTCCAGCATGGTATTGGTCGAAACCAACAAACGTTCGGCAACTTGGTTTTGCACCCTGCGCCGCAACACCATACCGCTTTCGCTGCGGATACGTTCCGCCTCCTCCAAATGGGGTCGGGCACGCTCTTGTTGTTGCTGCAATTCTGCCAAGAGCCTGTGCTGTTGTTGTTGCCATTGCTGCTGTTCTTGCAGCAGTTTTTGCAAGCGTTGCAACTCCATTTGGGCAATGGACAATTGCTCGGCATTGCGTTTTAACTGCTCCGCCAACACTTCTGCTGTAGGCATTTGGGCGGCCTCTGCCAATTCTTGTTGCAACTGCTGGCCAAGGCTGTCCCGTTCAGCCGTTTTTTGTGCCAGTAAGGCTTCCAACTCAGTTTGTTTTTTCTGCACTTGCGGACGGGTGGCCAGTAATTGTAACGCCGCCTGCAATGCTTCGGCGCTGGCAAACGGACTGCCTTGCAAGCGGTTTTGCAAAGCTTGCCTGATAACCTCTGCCGCCAGCTGTTGTTGCGCCAAATCCTGCGCTTGGTCGGCAATCAGTTTTTGTTTTTCAGTGACCGCCAAATGCAAGCCAATCAGCTCTTCTGCCTGTAGCTTATTGCTGTAAATGCCCAACTGCTGATTGTATTGGTCTATCTCGGTCTGGCAAGCGGCTTGTTTAGCCATCAGAATGGCAAGATCGTCACCAAACAGTGTGCGCCGTGCCGTATATTCAAGATAAGCTTGCCTACGTTGGCTAAGGCGGTCAAACAGCGCGTCTTCTTGACCGGTTGCGGGCATGGTTTCGCCCAATAAAGCCAATTGCCCCGCAACAGTTGCGGTCAGTGCCTGCTCTTCTTGCTGAAGTTTCAACACCAAGGCATTGTTGGCCTCTTGTTCGGCGGAACAGCTTTGCCAAGCGGCATCCAGTGTTTGCAGGTCGGCTTGCAGCTGCTCCACCAAACCCGTGTTTTTGGCAAGCTGCGCCTTTAGCTTGTCAATAGTGGCCTGTTGGCGGCGGTGGTTGTTGAGCAATGCACTAATGTTTTTTAAATCATCGGTTTCAGTTTGCAGCAAGCCTTTTATTTTAGCCAAACTACCAATGCCCAATTGCTGGTCGGCGGCATTCAGGCGGTTGCATAACAACGTCCATTCCGCTTGCAATTGCTGGATGCGGACTTGCTTGGCCTGATATTTGTCGTGCTGCTTTTGCGCTACGACAATGCTCTTTTCAGTGCTGTCAATTTTAGCCGTCAGGGCTTTCACCTTAATGTGCTGGTCTGCCAATGCCTGCACCGAGTCCGCCATAACCGGCAGCTTTTGGGCATAAGGGTGCTGTAATGCGCCGCACAATGGGCAGGGCGTGTTATAGGCCAAATGCTGTCGGTCATCATGCATCTTTTTAAACAAGCCTTCCCTTAATACGGCATTTTCTAGGGTGAGAGCAATATTTTGCTCGCGTTTAAATGCTTCCCGTAACACTGCCAAGTCGCCCGCCAAGGCCACCGGATCCAACAACACTTCCGGTGCTTTGCCAGCAAATAAGCCCAAAAAGCCGCTGTTGCCCGCCAATTTGTCATAAGCTTCCGCCAGTTTATTCAGCACGGTGAAATCTTTCACGCGCTGCTGCTGTTCTTCGGCCAAAGATTCAATATCAGCAATGGTTTTACCGTCCGCCAAGTCCTGCAAGTGTTGTTCGGCTTGTTGCAACTGTTGCTGCAATTGTTTGCCAAGCTGGCTTTTCTTATCCAGCGTAGTAGTGCTGGACTGTAATGAACTGTAGGTTTGTTTAGAGGATTTCGCCAGCAACGCTTGCTGTTGGCTTGCTTCTGCCAAATCCTGACGCAATTTTTTAAGCTGTGCGGTGTCAGGAAATTGCTCCAGCAGCACGGCATCTTTAGCCTGTTCTTGCAACCAAGCGTCAAGCTCCGCCAAGACGGCCTTTTTTTCGTTGATTTGTATGCCCAACGATTGCCAAAGGCTGGTTTCCGATTGCTGGTTGGCTGCCAGCAAATTGACTTGTGCTTTTATCGCGCTGATGTTTTGCAGTTGTTCGGCAAACGGCCTGGAACGGTCTGCTTCAGCAATCGGGGCATTACCAAGGCGTAACTTGAGCTGTTGCAATTCATCGTTTAAAGCTGCCAATGCGGCGCGGCTTTGCTGGATGCCCTGATCGCCTTGGGCTACGTCATGCAAAACCGCTGCGAAATCGGCGGCGGCTTGTTGGCTGTCTATCTGCGCCAAAGCCATTGCATTGGCCTGTAACTGGGTTTCGGTGTCCGCCAAATCTTGATTTTGCCAGTGCAATTGTTCAGTCAAGCCGCTTACCCTAAACTGTGCTTGTTGCTGATGCTGAAGCAGCTTCTTAGCCTCGCGCAAAGTTAGCACCTGTTCTTCAAAATCCGCCAAATCATGCCCGTTGGCTTCCAGTTGGATGTCTGGTAACAGTGGTATATCCTGCAATTGCTGATTTAACGCATCAATGCCTTGTTGTGCTTGGCTAGCTTTGGCAAACGCCTCATTTTTGTAGTCCGCATAAATGTCAGTACCCAGGATAGTTTCCAAAATAGCCATGCGCTCACTGTCCAGCGCATTCAGGAAAGCGGCAAAATTGCCTTGTGCCAGCAAAATGGCGCGGGTGAAATTGTGGAAATCCATGCCAGTGACCGCCAATATCTGCTTGCAGACATTGTCCACCCCGCTTGCCAGCATCGTGCCGTCGCCCAAGCGGACAAGCTGCATCTCAGCAGGCAGCAATTCGCCTTCAGCCTGACCGCCTTCACGCTGAACGCGCCAGCTTGATCGGTATTTTTCGTTGGCTAAGGCAAATTCAATAATGGCAAAGCATTCGGCTGTGCGTTGGGTCATGACAAAACCGGCCGGGCGGTCAAAACGGAACGTTTCGCCATACAAGCCCAGAGTAATGGCATCCAAAATACTGGATTTGCCCGAACCGTTCGGGCCGGTAATGGCAAACACGCCGGTATCGGTAAACGGGGGCTGTTCAAAATTTACCCGGTTCTCGCCTTCTAATGAGTTGATATTTTTAAAATAAAGATTAAGTATTTTCATAAGGCAGGCAAGCGGACGGCAACGGCAGAAGATTTGCAAAGCCTGCATTATAACGCCGGTGACTGTTTATTGCTAAGTGCGTGTTTTAAAAGCATCCGCTTAGCGACCCTAGTGGTCAGGCCGCCCCTATAACAGCCCGCACCACCCCAGAAGCTACGCTGTGTTACGGCTTATGCCCATAAATGCTTTATTATTAGCGTATTGATACTTACAAAAACACTTATAACAACAAAGCCCAGCCATGACCCCACGCCACCCAAACCCTGCCCTACCAACCCGCCACGCACTGCCGCAGATTGTGCTGTATGCCGCCACCTTGTTCATCAGCGCCTTACTGATGTTTGTCTTGCAGCCGTTGTTCGGCAAACTGTTATTGCCGTTACTGGGCGGTTCGCCAGCAGTTTGGAACACCTGTATGGTGTTTTACCAAAGCGTGTTATTTTTGGGTTATGGTTATGCCCATGTATTGTCCAGCTATCTGCCTGTACATCGGCAAATACTGGTGCATGGCGTGGTGTTATTGGTCAGTTTTGTCGCCTTGCCGGTGGCCTTGCCACTGGATATAACACCTCCTAACGCAGGCAACCCGACTTTTTGGTTGTTATGGGTGCTGCTGCTAGCTATTGGCCTGCCGTTTTTTGTAGTGTCCACCACTGCCCCGCTAATGCAAAAATGGTTTGCCCAAATAGGCCACCGCAACAGCAACGACCCGTATTTCTTATACGCCGCCAGCAATTCGGGCAGCTTGCTGGCATTACTGGCCTACCCATTTTTATTGGAACCCAATATCGGCTTGGCTGGGCAAAAAAGCTACTGGAGCGTGGGTTTCGTGCTGCTGTGCCTGTTGGTGGCGGGCTGTGCGGCAATGTTGTGGCAAAACCGGCAGACTGTCCAGGCTGCGGCCAAACAGCCCCTTGCCGCCGCACCGCTAGGCTGGCCCAAACAACTGTATTGGTTGGCCTTGGCCTTTGTGCCGTCCAGCTTATTGCTGGGCCTGACCAACTTTATCAGCACCGATATTGCCTCAGTGCCGCTGCTGTGGATTATTCCGCTGACCCTGTACCTGCTGTCATTCGTGTTGGTGTTTTCAAAATGGAATGACAAGCTGCACCCGCTGATGGTGCGCTTACAAGCGCTTTTTCTGGTGCCGTTTATTGCCTATGCGTTCATCAATCCGGCAGATTTGCCGTATTGGATGTATCTGGTGTTACACCTGATCGCATTTTTCTTCGCCGTTATGGTGTGCCACGGCGAACTGGCGAAACAACGCCCACCCACCGAACATTTGACCCGATACTATCTGGTGATGTCCTTTGCAGGTATGTTAGGTGGCCTATTCAACACCTTTGCCGCACCGGTGTTGTTTAATGGTGTCTACGAATACCCCATCATGATTATTGCCGCCCTATTGCTGCGCCCCGGTGTGCAATGGCCCTCCGGTAGCCGGTTGCTGCTGGAACTTGCCGGCCCTGGCTTGTTATTGGCGTTCGGGCTTATCATGAAGGGCTTGATTGCCAAACCGCTGGATTATTTTGATGTGATAGTCATCACCCTGATTTTCTTGGCGGTATTGACCTTTACGCTAAGAAAACGTCCATTGGCTTATGCCTTGGTAAACGGCGTGGTGATATTTTTAGCCTTGGGCGTACATGGGCTGTCTTCACATACCCTGTTCCAACAGCGGACTTTTTTCGGCGTATTGGCAGTACGGGAAAGTGAACTGAGCAATGAACAAAACCAACCGGAAACCTACCACGAGCTATTCCACGGCACCACCAAGCACGGTGCCCAACGCCTGCCCGCCGCGTTAAGCAAAATACCACTGACCTATTACAGCCAACCGGGGCCAATGGGGCAATTGTTTAAAGAGTTTGATGGCAGCAATGCCGAATGGCGTATTGGTGTGGTCGGTTTGGGCGCGGGCGCACTGGCCTGTTATGCCAAGCCGTCGCAACAATGGACATTTTACGAAATTGACCCGTTGGTGGTGGATATTGCCAAAAACGGCCGCTACTTTAGCTACCTAAGCCAATGTGCGCCCCATGCCGCCATGCGCGTTGCCGATGCGCGTTTGTCCTTGGCACAAGAACCCGACCAACAGTTTGATTTATTGGTGATGGATGCCTTCAGTTCCGATGCCGTACCCACCCACCTGCTCACCCAAGAAGCCTTGCAGTTGTATTTTAGAAAACTAAAACCCAACGGCATATTGGCGTTCCATATCACCAACCGCCATTTATTGCTGAAAAAAGTGCTGTCCATCCACGCCGAACAACAACACTGGGCCGCCTTGCTGCAAGAATTTGTGCCAGTTGCAGAACTGCCCTTAGTGGTCAGCACCGATTGGGTGGTTATGGCACGGCAAGAAGCCTCATTGCAACCTTTAGCGCTCAGCACCTTGGGGCAATGGCAGAAAATGCCGTTATATTTTGATATGCCCGTGTGGACGGATGATTTTACTAATATTGTAAGGATTTGGAAGTGAGGGAGGTGAAGGTCTACCTGTCGGCTGTTGACTGACATAAAGGCACTCTGTTGGTTTGTGCAAATTGTGCCGAAGTTCTTGATTTTTGGCACAATTGGCAATGAGCAGCCCGTAGGTCGGGTAAGACACGATGCGTAGGATGCAATTTATTACACCGCACCTAAGATACCCCACCACCCGCTATATTATCGCCTATTTCTGCCCCGCCTCTGGCGGGGCTTTCTGGGATTGCTTGATCTTTCCGCCAGTATATAGGTCAAGATGAAAAAATAACCAAAACAAAATCAAAACATTACTGATCAGTTGTTACTCGTTGCTAATCAAAAATGGGCTTGTAGTAACGACTATCAGACAGATAACAGCCGCTGATTGTTTTTGGTCAAATCCGGCTGTTTTCAGCTTATCAACCAGCTCAAGCCATCGAAGTCATGGCCTTAGCACTGTATTTTTAATGCTGTAAAGATAGCCACTTGGCACGGGGGGCAAGATGCTGCAACAGCTATAAAAACCTCTCATTGTCGAGGCCATGCCCGCCCCCCCTTTCTTTCCATCTAAACAGACCATAGTCGCTTACATAACTCGACGCTTATCCCTCATCCCCCTAGCCATCCAGCACCCTCGCCCGCCATATATGGAATTGTAAATATATGACCTAAAACAAAAAAATCTTGCCGTAACAATTTTGTAACAATATAATGGAACTCAACCAATACCAAGTGATATACTAGGTATTGGTACGGATAGACAAGGTTCGGCTGAATAATAACAATCAAAAAAACATAAGGCATCACCACTTGCATAACAGTACTACCGGGTAGCTTGCTCTGGCAAGCTAATTGAAAATGTCATAGCCCTTACATTTAAGTTGCCCTGCAATTACACGGAACTTAGGCAAGTAGGGCATCTGGGCATTTAATAATAATAAACGGAGGACATATCATGATTACTCCTACTCCCTTTACCGTTTCCAATGCCTTGGCCTACGCCAAAACATCCGGCAACCCCATTGCCGTGGCGGACAGCGGCTACTCCATCGCCAACGCCGCCGACGCGCTGGTGGCCTTGGGCGGGCAACTGGTGTCAATCCAAGAGACCTCGAGCTTTTTCTTCCCCTGGCCGATCAGCGCCGCCGACGCGCTGGCGCTGGCCCCCAAGCTGACCAACAGCATGGGCATGCCGGACACCTTCACCGCCATCACCGGCAGCGCCGCCGACATTGCCGCCCACGCCAGCCAGTTGCTGGCCTTGGGCGCCCAGGTCGCCCAAGGCGGCATCGCGGTCACCGACACGGCGGCCAATGTGGCGGCGCATGTGGCGGCCTTGGTCTCGCTGGGCGGCAGCCTGTCGGTCAACCTGTCCGACTCCACGGCGAACGTGGCCGCCAACGCCGCCGCGCTGGCGCAGTTGGGCGGGCAGCTGTTCGTCGGCCTCACCGACACGGCGGCCAACCTGGCGGCCAATGCGGCGGCGCTGGCGAAGCTGGGCGCGGCGCTGTCACTGACGGTGGCGGACACGGTGGCGCATATCAACGCCAGCCAGGCGAAGCTGCTGGGGCTGGGCGCGTCGCTCACCGGCCTGTCGCTGCCGGACGGCACGACCCTCGCGGTCAAGGACATGGACGGCAAGTCACTGACCTTGTTCAGCGGCAGCGCGGTGACCTTTTTCAAGGAGGGCCTGACCGCCCCCGTGCATGTGGCGGATTACGGCGCCTATATCGCCAGCAATGCGGACGCGCTGGCGGCGCTCAGCGGCAAGCTGTTGTCGGTGCAGGAGACGTCGCTCAACAGCGCGTTCCTTTGGGCCATCAGCGCGGCGGACGTGGTGGCCTTGGCGCCCAAGATGACCAACAGCCAGGGCAACGCCGAGACCTTCAGCAACGTCACCGACTCGGCGGCGCATGTGCTGGCGCAGCTTGACGGTTTGCAAGCCATCAACAGCCGCATCAGCGCCATCGCGCTGACCGACAAGGGCGCCGCCAGCTTTGCCCTGTCCGCCACCCAATATTCTAATGACGCGCCCGTGCTGGGCAAGCTCAATTCGCCTTACTCAATCAGCATCAGCGGCGCAACGGCGGCGAACGTGGCGGCGGAGGCCAAAAACAGCCATGTCGCCAAGATCACCGTGGCGGACAGCGCCGCGCACGTCGCGGCCAGCCTGGACGCCCTGCAGGGCAACACCGCCAAGCTGGGCGCGGTCACCCTGACCGACAGCGCCGCCCCGACGATGACCATCACCGCCGCACAGGCCAGCAACGACCAGGCGGCGCTGAACGCCATCGGCTCGGCTTACACCTTGTCGGTGCAGGACTCCGCCGCCAACCTCAACAGCATGGCCTTGAACAGCATCCACGGCGCCACCGGCAACGGCGGCGCCGGGTTGGGCGGCATGCATGTCGAGATCATGCCCACCTCGTTGGCGGCCGCCATGACCATCGCCACCCCGGTCTATGACGTCAATTTGTCCATGATCCACCTGGCCGGCGACAGCATCAACGAGAAGGCCTATAACGGCACCGGCACGGAACTGGACATCATGGCGGGCAACGGCACGGCGCTGGGCCACCTGTACTTCACCCAGGACACGGAAATACAGCTGCATTTGTTGGGCATCGGCAACACGCCGGTGCATTTGATGTAAGCCAAGCGGCGGCAAATAGACAGCCAAACGCGCTAAAAAAAGCCAACCACCTTAACAAGTGGTTGGCTTTTTTGTTAGGCCATTAACGGCTTCTGGGGGTGTTCATGTGGTAGGGTGGACACGCTTTTTGTAGCCACGCGGAAATTTTTGCCTTACTTCCCAACAGTCTTGGCAAAAAAACGCAAACTGGTAGACAAGGCATCATGATCAGACATCATCTGGCCATTTTTAAGCGGACGCGTATCCAACAACCATTGCTCCGCTGCCACCCCACAAGGCCCACCCGCCAAAATATGGTCAATACGCCGGTCAGGGTGCAAAGCGGCGGCCACCGCCGGTGAACCCGCCAAAGTATAGGCATTTTCCAACAACGGCGGCTTCGCATCAATGCCACTAAAACGGCGGTAGCGCTCGGTATCCGCAGTGGTATTAAAATCCCCTGTCACCACCATCGGTATATCTCTCGCCAAACGGGCAATACGCTCACGGAATAGCGACGCGCTCGGCTCTTTATTGGCACCGGCATTATCAAAATGGCTATTGACAAACAGAAAAGTAAACCCGCTGGCCTTATCACGCAGCAATGCCCAATTGGCATACCGTATCATCGACAACGGTCTGAAACCCAACGACATAGGCAATTCAGGGGTATCCCCCAACCAGAGCTGCCCACTATCCAAGCGTTCAAAACGCGCGGTTTTAAAAAGCAATGCCGAATCACCATATTGGAAGCTTCCCAAATGATAACTGACCAACGTATATTGATCTGGCGGGGCAATCGCCTCCACAGCACTGTCCTCCCCCATCTCCTGCAATCCTAATAAGTCAGGGCCATAACTGGCAATGCGCTCACGGATTTCCGGCAACCGCACCGACCAAGGCAACTCCCCAGCACCGGTCGAACCGCCGCGAAAACGCGCCGCCAACGCCTCAATGACCGCCGAACCATACATCACATTAAAACTCATCACCCGCAACGGCTGCACAGTGCACTGCTGGTTTGCCGCCAAGCGGCTACTGTCCGGCAGCGGATTGGCGAAGCCAGCGCCGGAATAAGCAGCAAGATATTGCCAGGCTTGCAAGCGCAGCAGCACAAACAGCAGCACTAATAAAACACCAAAGGCTATGGCTACTTTTTTTAGCCCAATAAGCATGAACATCTCCAACAAAGTTATCCGGCAGTAAGCCAGTTATAATCAGGCACATTCCATCCAACACAGAACGTTTCGGGTATTATCCTAAATTTGTCGGCCTGATAGCCATTTTTAATAATTGACTGATGCCAGGCGGCATGTTGGCTGAGCGTAGCCGAAGCCCGCCACTATGATTCGTTGGTTTGCTTTGATAGACTAACAAGCTTTTGCATCCAACAAAACACCCCTTTCTGGCCCCTAAACACCCTACTATGAAAATTGTTTCGTCTATTTTACTGGTGATTGTACTCAGCGGCTTATTGGGCTGGCTAAGCAACCAACCCCAAAGTGTCGGCCCGGACGTGCCACAAGGCAAGCTCAACAGCCTATCGTTTGCCCCTTACTGGAACGGAGAAAACCCTTTCGACAAGCTATTCCCGACACCGGCACAAATAGCAACCGACATACAACTGATGGCCGACAAAACCCATACTATCCGCACCTATGCCAGTGCCGAAGGCAATATGCCGGTGATTCCGGAACTGGCCAGACAATACCATGTCGCCATGCTGCAAGGCGCTTGGTTAGGCCGTATTGAAGCCAGCAACCAGCTAGAAGCGGAAGCCCTGATCCGCTCCGCAAACAGCTACCCCGACGTGGTCAAACGGGTGATTGTGGGCAACGAGGTGCTGTTGCGCCGCGATTTGTCGCCACAACAGCTGATCCGCTATATTCGTATGGTCAAGGCAAAAATCCAACAACCGGTATCGTATGCCGATGTCTGGTCAATGTATGTCCAACATCCAGAGCTAATAAAAGAAGTCGATTTTGTCACTATCCACATCTTGCCTTATTGGGAAGACGAACCTATTGCCGTAGACCAAGCCCCTGCCCATATCGAACGCATCTACAAAAACATGCGCAAACTGGTCGATTCCATTGCCCCCGGCAAAGCCATCCTGATTGGTGAATCTGGCTGGCCCAGCCAAGGCCGCCAACGGGGCGGCTCATTGCCCAGTGTGGTCAATGAAGCCAAATATATCCGCAGTCTGATTAAAGTCGCCGCCAACAATGGCTTTGATGTCAATATAGTTGAAGCCACCAACCAAGGCTGGAAAAGCGAACTGGAAGGCGTGGTTGGGGCCAATTGGGGATTGTTTTCGGCTGACCGCCAAGAAGTGTTCCCCTTGACTGGCGAGGTACAAGAAAACCGCCAATGGCTTTGGCAGTGGCTCGCCGCCAGCCTGCTACTGGTCGTTGTGCTGGCTGTAAGCTGGCAAGCACTAACCCAACTGCCCGCCCGCCCGGCACTGGCAATGGTCGCTTTTTTACAACTTTTGACCAGCCTCTGGGTGTACAGTGCTTGTCACCTATGGCAAACCAGCTATACCTTAGCGCAACAACTGCTCACGCTGCTATTGCTGGTTGCCAATGCCGCTTTCGCCAGCCTGGCTTGGCAACACATCAACGGACATCTGGCCCATACAGACCATAGCCCAAGCAAAAACAGCCTATATTTGCATAACATTTACCTAGGCTTTGCCCTTTTCGCACTGTACCGTAGTCTTATGTTAGCCATCAATGGACGCTATTTAAGCTTTCCTGCCCCTCAAGAAGCGGTCATGATCGCCGCCACTGTGGGTTTAATGGTCGCCAGCCGCTTAGCACACAACCGCCCCCGTCATGGGTTGGCGTTAAGCACCCTGGTCGGACAACCTGCCATTAGCAGCCACCGCTACCGCCTGTACGGCGGGTTGTTGCTAACGGCAGGCATAGCCCTGATCATCGGCGAAAGCTACGGCTTTATGGCAGGCACCGACCTGATTGCAGCCTACCCAAACGTTGCTGAAAGGCTAGCCCAGTCGTTCCTATTCACGGTCACCAACGGACAATTATTGGCATGGTGGCTATGCCTTATAGTATTGTCCATACCTTTGCTCAACAATGCCCCCCAGCATACGCCAACAAGCTAACGCCCAGGCTGCACTATGAACTTGGACAAATGCCTCAATTTAACCCAGCACCATATCACTGGGCTGCTGTTAGCCGTGTGCGGCTTACGGTTAGGTTTTTTGTTTGCCAACAACCTCGAATTGCTGGGCGATGAAAGCTATTACTGGGACTGGTCCAGGCAACTGGCATGGTGTTACTACAGCAAACCGCCTATGGTGGCGTGGCTTATTGGTCTAATAACCCGCTTAGGCGGTGATAGCACCGCACTGGTGCGTATCCCCGCAGTGCTGCTAGGCACGGTGTTTTTAGGCTATTTTTACGCCACTTGCCAAGCTTTTTACGGGCAGCGGGCGGCAGCCTTAGGCGTGTTGCTGATGTTGGCAATGCCCTTTAATGTGCTGGCCAATATCCTGATGACCATTGACCCACCATTAAATTGCTTCTGGATGATGGCGGTGTTTTACCTACGCCGCGCGTTGTTCGGTGGCAATCAATATGCTTGGCTATGGGCGGGCCTGTCAACCGGCGCCGCTGTGCTCAGCAAACAAGTGGCCTTGTTTCTGCCAGTGCTGTTGCTGGTTTTTTTATGGCAAGACCCACTACGTCGCCGCTATTTAAAATGCGAATTTTGGCTTTATTTAGTGCCCGTCATTATTTGCCTGCTGCCCCTTTTGCTCTGGAACCAACAGCATGATTGGGTGACCTTGGCCCATAGCCAAAGCCATTTTGAGGTGGCCGTAGCACCCACTCTAAGCCCAGCCAAAAGCTTGCAACAATGTATGGAATTTTTGTTGTTGCAATGCCTGCTGTTCACGCCCATTATTACCTTTTTGTCCATCGTGCTGGCGGCACAACTGTTCTTCCGTTTCAACCGGCAAAGCGCTGAAACACGCTTTTTGCTGCTGATGGGCCCTTTGCTGCTACTGGCTATTTTGGCGCTCAGCACCCTGCAAAAAGTACACGGCAATTGGCCCACGCCTTTTTATTTCACCACTGTTATTTTACTCTGTGGGCAATGGCAGACGGGTCACTGGCAAACCCTTGTCAAGCGAGGCTGGCAACTGGGTATGGTCATGGTCACGCTCACTTACCTGCTGCCCCTGCTCATGCCGGTTGTGGTCCCGCTATTAGGCTGGCAAAACAGCCAGCTCGACCCGCTGGCAAGAATGCATAATTGGCGCGAACTGGCCTTAAGCGTAGATGCTTACCGGCAAAAAACATCCGCTAGTTTCTTATTGGTTGATGGTCACCGCTATTTGACCAGCGAACTGGCTTTTTATCTGCCCGACCACCCAACCGTCTACCGGTTTGAAAAAACCGGTTTGGTTTATTCCCAATATGAAGTATGGCCCGGCCCGATTGAACAGTTGGGCAACACCGCCTTAATTATCAGCGAACAAGCCGACAACGCCATATCGCCCGCCCTAACAGCGGCTTTTGCCCATGTCACCCCACTCGGCATCATTGAATTGGCTGACAAGAGCAGCCATTATTATATGTACAGGGCGGAACAACTCCGCTATTGGCCGCCACTACACCATTAAACCCATCACTCCCATAACCCCACTACCTAGATGCCTAATTTGTTATCCGTCTTAAAAGGGCAACGCCGCTGGCGTGAATTGTCAATTTTGCTTATCTTGGCCCTGCTGACCACCCCCGTGTTCTGGCTGACTGACTGGGACATCCGTGCGGCAAGCTGGTTTTATCGCCCCACTAACGGCGAATCACCTTGGCCTCTGCAACAATTTTGGCTTTGGCAAGTCATTTACAATTACGCCTACGGTTTTGCCTACACAGTGGCTATCAGTGCCTTGCTGGTCGCACTTTGCGGCTATGGTTTTGCTATTTTCAAAGCTTGGCGCAAACCCGCCTTGTATATTTTGCTGGTGACCGCCTTAGGCCCCGGCCTGGTGGTCAACCTGATTTTTAAAGACCACTGGGGTCGCCCAAGGCCGGTGCACATGACCGGATTCGGCGGCGAACACCAGTACATACCACCCCTAAAAATAGGTGGCACCAAAGAAAAATCCTTTACCTGTGGGCATTGTTCAGTAGCTTTTATCGCCTTCGCCCTGTATTTCCTGTCGCGCAAGCACAAAGCCAAGTATTTCGCCCTAACGCTAGTGCTCGGGGTAATAGTCGGCATAACCCGCATGTCCGCTGGCGGGCATTTTATCTCAGATATTTTATGGTCGGGGTATCTGGTGTTTCTGGTGGCGTGGCTGCTGTATTACGGCTGGTATTGCCGGGGTGGGCAAGTGGACAGAACAGGGGCGTAGTCACATCCGATAGGCACTGAATTGCAAATTCAATTTACCGGAATACACGGTTTTTTATTAATGCTGCCCTCAACCTGAAACCATGCAACGGCATCTTTAATAGCCAGATGGGCCGGTCGGGGGTTGTAGCCTAAGGCTTGCTGTGCTTTGGATGATGAAAAGTACATTTTATGCCGGGCCATCTTTAACGCATCCAGACTGACTCTAGGCTCACGTCCGGTGATGCGGGCCGCGAGTGCCATGCAGAGCGCAACGGGATAAATGGCCTGGCAACACAGTTTTATTTTGGGGACAGGATGACCGTCAATTTCTGCGATTAAACGGAGGATTTCACTCAGTGCAAGATTTTCCCCACCCAGAATATATCGCTCGCCAATTTTACCGTGTTCAAACGCCATCCAGTGCCCTTGCGCCACGTCATCAACATGCACTATGTTTAGCCCGGTATCAACATAGGCGGGTATACGCCCATGGATTGCATCGGCAATAATCCGGCCGGTCGGTGTCGGTTTAATGTCCCGCGGCCCTAAAGGTGTGGTAGGGTTGACAATGACTGCTGGGAGTTGATCGTGCTTGACCATATTCAGCACTTCTTGCTCAGCAAGATATTTTGATTGCTTATAAGCCCCGACCATATCACCAAAGGTGACAGAGGTTTCTTCATTGGCGAGCATATCACTATGGTTTTGCCCCATTGTGGCGACTGAACTGGTATAAACAATGCGCTTGATACCCGCATCCAAAGCAGCCTGCATCAAGGCCCGCGTCCCAACCTTATTAACACGGTACATATAGTCCGCATCGGGCACCCACAACCGATAATCGGCAGCGACATGGAATAAATTCTGGCATCCTTGCAATGCGTCGCGATAGGTTTCGGGCTTAGTCAAATCACCCTCTATCATTTCCACATCCAGTCCGTGCAAATTGTGCCGGCTGTTATTGGGACGCACCAGTACCCGTAGTTTATGGCCTTTATCAATAAGTGTCCGTGCTACAGCAGAGCCAATAAAGCCAGTGGCACCGGTCAAAAAAGTGGATTGGGACATTGGCAAATTAGTTAATGTGTTGACTGAAATTGGCATATCAGGAAGTTTTTATTATTAATATGCAGAACCTGTCATCCTGTTCTTGTGCATTACAATGAAGGAGAAAGGCGCAAACAATTTGAATGCAATATGTAAAGATTGTGAACGTTTGGCAGACAAGGGGGCTTGCATCAGCAAACCACCACCCGGCAAACTGGCTAAACAAACAACTTACTGACCGTCAACACAGTCTTGTAAACCCCCCAAGACAACGGAGTTATCACACATGCCCAAGCTAGCACCACCGCAACGGGGTGGCTTGGCTTTGCGGCGACCGTGTTATGTTGCCCACTGGGTAGCGGCTTGCTTTCCAGCAAGCGGTTCTCGGCTTCCGCTTCTTCGGGGAGCATAAACCATTTTTCGGCTACTGGACGTATCAACAAATTGCAGATCAGACCCACCACCAACAAGCCACCTAAAATTAGCATGGTTTGGTTGTACACTTGGGCGCGGGGCATCCCTAAACCCAGTTGGTAATCACGCATATAATTGACAATCACCGGCCCTAAGACCCCGGCAGTGGCCCAAGCCGTCAACAAGCGGCCATGAATTGCCCCGACCATTTGCACGCCGAACAAATCCGCCAGATAAGCGGGCAAGGTGGCAAAACCGCCGCCGTACATGCTCAAAATAACACAAAATGCGGCGACAAATGCCAGTTTGTTGCCAGTTTGCGCGATATCCGGAATACTGAAATAGAGTGTCCCGCCGACCACAAAAAACACGCTGTAAGTCAGTTTGCGCCCCAGTTTGTCGGACAAACTCGCCCAGAAAAACCGTCCGCCAATATTGAACAAGCTGAGCAGGGCGGTAAAGCCTGCGGCAACGGCAGCAATTGCGGTCAATTGCCCCTTGTCCAGTTCGTTGAAGGGCTTGTCTACGCCGACCAATTGTCCAGCAAATACTTCTTGCAACATCGGTGAAGACATGCCGATCACCCCAATACCGGCACTGACATTCATGCATAATACCAACCAAACCAACCAAAATTGTTTGATTTTAAATATATTTTTTACATGGACATTGTGCTGGGTCATCATTTTTTTGACCGCCTTATGCTCGGGTGGTATCCATCCGGCAGGCTTCCAGCCAGATGAGGGTACACGGTAACCCAATGCACCTGACATCATAAACACAAAATACACCGCCGCCATCACGACAAAGGTTTGCATAACCCCCACATCTGTGGCGGTGGCAAAGATTTTCATCAATTCCGCCGCCAATGGAGAACCAATCATCGCACCACCACCAAAACCCATGATCGCCATACCGGTTGCCATACCGCGCCGGTCTGGAAACCATTTGATCAACGTGGAAACGGGCGAAATATAGCCCAGCCCCAAGCCGATACCACCCACCACTCCCGAACCTAACAGTAACATCCAAAATTGGTGCATATAAATGCCCAAAGCGGAAAACAACATGCCACCACACCAACACAAGGCACTGACCACACCTGCTTTGCGCGGCCCGGCGTGTTCCAGCCAACCGCCAAATAAGGCGGCGGATGAACCCAGAAATACAAAAAACAAGGTGTACATCCAACCCAGGGTGGATACTTTCCAATCACATGTAGTTATGAACAATTCCTGAAAAAAACCGACATCCGCCGGACAAGCAAGGCTTTCTTTTACCCCAACCGCCTTGGACAACGGCAGCCAAAAGACCGAAAAACCATAAGCCATGCCTATACATAAATGAATAGCTAAGGCGGCGGGTGGCACCAGCCAACGGTTAAAACCGGCATGGGCGATAGTGCGTTCTTTACTGAAAAAACGCGGTGATGATGGCTGTTGCATGAAAAATCCTGTCAGTAATGGTAAGCATTTGCCCGCTATTATAACCACGGATAGGCTTCGCACAATGGTCACATCTCCTACCCCATATTAACAACACCTTGAGATAAAAGGATTAATGGATTGCCCAGTCGTACATAAAACAGGCTATTGGCAGTGCTTGGCACGCCTAATCTTTTCTGTGTCCGCGCTTGAAATAGGCAATAGCCACCCAATATCATTACTATCTAAAATACCAATTAAAGGTGATGATCATGCGCATGGACAAACTAACCAGCAAATTTCAAGCCGCCTTGGCGGATGCCCAAAGCTTGGCCTTGGGCAAAGACCATCAATTTATTGAGCCTGTGCATTTGTTGCTGGCAATGCTCAATCAGGAAGGTGGCAGCATCAAGCCTTTATTGGCCCAACTTAACATCAATAACGAAGGCTTGCGTAAAGAGCTGATGTTTGCTCTAGGTCGCATAGCATCCGTTAGCGGCACCGGCGGTGATGTGCAGATTTCTAACGAGTTGTCACGCCTGCTTAACCTGACCGACAAACTCGCGCAACAACGCAATGACCAATTTATTTCCAGTGAACTATTTTTGTTGGCTGCTCTGGAAGAAAAAGGCCAACTGCAAGAACTGCTGAAAAAAGCCGGATTGGCAAAGCCAGCCTTAGAACAAGCTATAAGCCAAATGCGCGGCGGGCAGGCGGTGGACGACCCCAATGCCGAAGACCAGCGCCAAGCCTTAAACAAATACACCATTAACCTGACCGAACGCGCCGAACAAGGTAAGCTTGATCCCGTGATAGGCCGCGATGATGAAATCCGCCGCACCATCCAAGTGCTGCAACGCCGCACCAAAAATAATCCAGTGTTGATTGGTGAGCCGGGCGTGGGCAAAACCGCCATTGTGGAAGGCTTGGCGCAACGCATTGTCAACGGCGAAGTGCCGGAAGGCATCAAGGGCAAGCAGGTGTTGGCATTGGATATGGCGGCTTTGATTGCTGGCGCCAAATACCGTGGCGAATTTGAGGAACGCCTAAAAGCAGTGTTAAAAGACCTTGCCAAACAAGAAGGCCAAGTCATTTT
>Ga0007882_10000468_pt1 | contig 23790 bp, 18 predicted proteins | sample CryBogCBH12Aug01_FD_71195 | JGI IMG/M metagenome (GOLD analysis project Ga0007882, IMG submission 71195) | Freshwater microbial communities from Crystal Bog, Wisconsin, USA - CBH12Aug09.1 | ecosystem: Environmental > Aquatic > Freshwater > Lake | place: Crystal Bog, Wisconsin, USA | collected... | reverse complement strand
GTGCGGTTGAGGCCGGCCATATTGATTCTGAACGTTACGAGAGTTACCTTGCAATTTATGAAAGCATTGACCAGGACAGTTGAATCCGATGCTTTACCTCTGTAATAATGCATGCAATGCATTTGTTTCTGGCTTCTCTCATCATTGAACAACTCAACCAATGATTATTACCGTCAATCCAGCCACAGCAGAACCTATTGCAGAATACCATACCATGACATCCGGTGATATTCGTGAAGCAATAACCCTTTCCTACTGGGACTATATTTCATGGAAAGACCGTCCTCTTTCTGAACGCAGCCAGCTCATGAAACGCCTTGCAAAACTCATGCGCATCGAAAAAGACCAGCATGCAGCCCTGATAAGTCGTGAAATGGGCAAGCCCTTTTCACAGGCAGTCGCGGAAGTGGAGAAGTCCGCATGGGTCTGCGATTTTTATGCCGAACATGCAGCATCGTATTTAAAGCCCGAAGAGCGCGATCTGGATGGTGGTATGCGAGGCATGGTGAAATTTGAGCCCATCGGTCTTGTTCTGGGCATCATGCCGTGGAACTTTCCCTTCTGGCAGGTCTTCAGGCTCGCTGCACCAGCCATCATGGCAGGCAATGGCATTATTCTTAAGCATGCTCCCAATGTTACCGGATCAGCCATTGCCATTGAGCAGTTGTTTCGCGATGCTGGATTCCCGGCAAATATTTACAGAGCAGTGCATATCGATCTCGATGATGTCGACCGTTTGACAGGCTTCATCATTGACCATCCCGCAATACAGGGCGTATCATTGACAGGGAGCACAGCAGCAGGTCGAGCAGTTGCGGCCAAATCCGGAAAAGCACTCAAAACAACCGTCCTTGAACTCGGCGGCAGTGACCCATACATAGTTCTTGACGATGCCGACATTCCCGAGGCAGTCAATATCTGTGCCGCAGCCCGACTTCTCAACAGCGGACAAAGCTGTATAGCCGCAAAACGCTTTATTGTACACGCACGGGTGTTTGAGCAGTTTGAACAACTCCTTCTGCAACGCATGCAGTCAGCAGTCATGGGCGACCCTTTTGACCCGACGGTTGAAATCGGTCCTCTCGCCCGCCACGACCTCCGCGAACAGCTTCACAGCCAGGTATCACGTAGTGTTGCCGAAGGTGCACGGCTGCTTTGCGGTGGCAATATCCCCGAAGGCAGGGGCTTCTTTTACCCACCAACACTTCTCACCGCTGTTCACAAGGGTATGGAAGTCTATAGCGAAGAAACATTCGGCCCAGTCGCAACCCTTATCGAAGCCAAGGACGACAATGAAGCAGCGCTTATAGCTAACGATACCCCTTACGGACTCGGATCAGCAATCTTTACCGCCCACACCGAACGCGCGATGGCCTTAGCCGATCAACTTGAAGTCGGGAACTGTTTTATCAACAGCATGGTAAAATCCGATCCACGAATGCCTTTTGGCGGTGTAAAACAGTCCGGCTATGGTCGCGAACTCTCAAGCTACGGAATTCATGAGTTTGTGAACATCAAAGGCATCTGCGTCAAAGCCCTGTGAAACACTCTTGTTGTTTATAGCTCTGCCAGGTCGAGAAGGTCAGTAAGCTTTTCTGGATCCTGTACTGGTAAAAAACAGGTTCGATCGACACAGAGAGATGCTTGTGGATGGTCTGTATCGGCTTGAATGCTTTCCGGAAAGCGCTGTACTGAGATAATTTCAGGGGAACCATGCACGATAACGTTTCCCGGCAGGTATCGATCATCAACAACAGCGCGGAGCTGAGCCATCTCTGGCGCAAGCAGGTCTCCTGAAAAAATAACCCTGCATTTTCTTTTGCGTGCAAAGTTCAGTGCAACCAGCATCTGAGGCAGAGCATGGCTGTTTTCAGCTAGCATTGTACCGTACGACGTGATGGTTTCTTCTGCTTTGATGGCAAACAATTCGTTTCCTGTTATCTCACTCAACCGCAAAAGGTTCTGGGCACTGACCGAGTTAGCTGAAGGCTCAGCACCGTCATAATCTTCCTTGAGTCTAACTGGTACGGTATTATCATCAACGGCAGTACTGAAATAACCTCCCTGTGCAGTGTCGTAAAACAGGTCATTCTGCAGTTCCGCAAGTTCCAGAGCGATCAAGAGATAATGCGGCTCAAAAGACGCTTCGTACAAGTCTATAAGCCCCTGCACAAAAAATGCATAATCCTCAGCTTTTCCTGCTATAGCAGCGTTTCGATCTCTATATCGGCGCAGGAGACGGCCTTGTTCGCGATCATAAAGTTTTTCCATAATAAAATCGGCAGCTTTTCTTGCCGCCACAAGGTATGTATCGTCATGCAATACTCTGTATCCCTTTGCCAAAGCGGAAATCATCAAACCGTTCCAAGCAGTGATTATTTTATCATCAAGAAATGGTCTCGGCCTTTTTGTCCTCGCCGTATAAAGTTTTGCAAGAGCATCATCAAGGAGAACCATGATCTCTTCAGCAGTCTTACCAAACTTCTCTGCCGTTTCCTCAATGGTAGCCTGCTGCATCAGGATATTCTTGCCAATGAACTCCCCATGCGGATCGTGCAGTGCATTCCCTTCAACTCTTATACCATAGGCAAAAAAGAATATCGCAGAAACCTCTTCATCGCCGAGATTCAGGCGAACCTCATCGGCACTCCAGACGTAGAATGCGCCTTCTTTTTTTATAGAGCTTGATTCTGTTTCCAGGCTGTCGGCATCTTCAGCCGAATAGAACCCTCCATCAGGTGAACTCATATCACACAGCACATAGTTAAATATGTCCTGCGCTACACTCTTGTAAAACAATTCACCACTGCACTGAAAGGCTTCGAGGTAGGAAACGGCCAGTTGAGCATTGTCGTAAAGCATTTTCTCAAAGTGAGGTACATGCCAACGTGCATCGGTTGAGTACCTTGCAAACCCTCCACCACCTTTGCCTGCAACGCCAATATGGTCATGAATCCCTCCTTTAGCCATGTTCTTCAGGGTATAGAGCGCCATTCTGAGAGCAGTTTTGTTTCCGGTATAGTAACCGTGGTTGAACAGAAAGTTCAACAATACAGGACGGGGAAATTTCGGCGCTCCACCAAAACCTCCAAACTCATGATCATAGGTTGTTTCAAGCCATGCTAAGCATTTTTTTTGTGCCTCATCTTCATTGGGTAGCGCAGCAGGAGGATTTCTGGAAAATGTATCAAGAGTATTGAAAAAGTTGCCGGAAGTATCAATGATTTTCTGCACATCATTACTCCACAAGCGAGCGATAGATAAAAGGATGGTTTTAAATCCCGGCAGGCCATACCGATCTTCAGGGGGAAAATAACTTCCACCGTAAAAAGGTTTCTGGTCAGCAGTAAGCCAGACAGACATAGGCCAGCCACCGCTTCCAGTGCTTGACTGAAGATAGTTCATATAGAGACGGTCAACATCCGGAAGCTCTTCGCGGTCTACCTTGACCGATACAAAATGATTATTCAGCAGTTCGGCAATTTCAGTATTCTCAAACGACTCCCTTTCCATGACATGACACCAGTGGCAGGTTGAATAGCCCACGGAGAGGAACACCGGCAGGTTGTCATGTTTAGCTTTTTCAAAAGCCTCATTACCCCAGGGAAACCAGTCCACAGGATTCAGTGCATGCTGCAAAAGATAAGGACTTTTTTCAAGGGCAAGCCGGTTCCTTGTCGTATGTGCTTGAGCCATAGCAGTATCTCAGTGATTTCGTTAAACACGTATCCATACCAAACCATATACTACCGCTCGAAAGTTCTTGACTTATGCAACCATGCTAAAATTCATAAGGTGTGAAAGAGAAAACCTACAGAGGAAAAGAGGAGGGTCAAGCTTTACAATCGAGAAAATGTTCTTGGGGTTTACGGTTTGCAAAACCATCAGCAATAATTAAGGCCCAGATATTTAGAAAGAATTTTTTCAAGATCTGGTTTCCGGATTGGTTTTGGCAAATAATCGTTCATTCCAGCACTGATGCATTTCTCTCGATCACCAACCATTGCATGTGCAGTCATAGCCACAATCGGAACATCCGGAGTTTCGCAAAGCATGCGGTTATTTCTGATGATTCTGGTGGCTTCATAACCGTCCATTTCCGGCATCTGACAATCCATTAAAACAAGATTGTATACTTTTTTGCGCATAGCGTCAAGAGCATCTTTTCCACTGGAAACTACATCAGGCAACAGGCCCATTTTCTGAAGCATGGACAAGGTAACTTTCTGATTGACCGGATTATCCTCAACAACAAGAATATTGAAAGTATTAATCGCAGGTATTTCTTGCGGTTTGATTATGTTTTTATGACCAACAGGGGTATCCTGCACATGCTTTTCAGTATGAATAATATTCGCGATAGAATCGAAAAGTTCCCTGCGCCTTACAGGTTTCTGGAGTATTTTGAATGCTTGTGAGCCAAACCGGTTTTTGATCTCTCCGTACTGAACCAGTGAAGCGAGAATGATGATCGGACATCGATGTTCCTCATGAAAAGCAATCATAAACCGGTCAAGTTCTTCCCCGGTTGTATGCTGCATATTGATATCAAGAATAACCGTGTCCCAGAATTGAAATGACTCATGGCTACAAGGGTCACTCTCAATCAATGCAAGTGAGGCATCAATGCTCGTAGAAAGGCTGCACTCACAATGCCATGAATCCAGCAGATCCGAGAGCATCTCCCGAGCATAAGCGTTACCATTAACGACCAGAATTCTTGCGCCGGCAATCTTGTCCCTTTGTAGTGGCAGCACTTCCGATCGGGTTTTCTGTTTTTCAAGCAAAACATCAAAACTGAAGATAGAGCCTTTTCCCGGTTCGCTTTCAACGTTGATGCTCCCACCCATTTTTTTTACAAGGTAGCTTGATATCGACAAACCAAGTCCTGTTCCTCCATATTTTCTTGCTGTTGTGCCGTCCGCTTGAATAAACGGTTGAAATATAGAGGCAATACTTTCAGGTTTTATACCAATTCCGGTATCCTGGACGGTACACCTGATCAGCACATGTGTTGCAGTATCCTCAACAGGCATTACACGAACAACGATGTCTCCTTGATGTGTGAATTTTACAGCATTACTGATAAGGTTGACAAAAACCTGCCTGATCCTTACAGGATCACCTTTCAACGCAAAAGGAAAATTTTTACCGGTTATAATCGTTAACTCAAGACCTTTTGCCTGTGCCTCAAAACTGAGCATCCCGCAAACATCTTCAATGAGTTCGAGAAGATCAAAGTCAACAATATCAAGCTCAAGGCAATTAGCCTCAATTTTAGAAAAATCAAGAATATCGTTAATGATTTCAAGTAGATTTTTACCGCAGCTGATAATTGTCTCAACGTACTTCCGTTGCTCCTGGTCAAGATTCGTGTCAATAAGCATATCTGACATACCAATTACCCCACCCATCGGTGTACGGATTTCATGGCTCATGTTAGCAAGAAACTGACTTTTTGCAGCATTGGCTTCACTTGCTTCAATGACTTTTTCTTGAAGCTTGCGGTTCATTTCCTGCAACTCTTTTCTTGCCAGATTAGCATCTTCAATCAGATTGAGAAGCACACTTCTTTGATGCTCCCGATACAGTTTATTTGCCTGCTCATCACGCTCTGTTTCATCTACATCAGATTCTGAAAAAAAATCATCATCAATCAGACAAGTCGTTATCTGCTCATCCTTTTCACGAGATATACTGTCTGCAATAATTCCGGTATACTTTCTGAGATCCTGCCTCAAATCCGAAACCATTATTTTAAGCTCTTTAATGCGCAGTTCTCTGCCTACCATTAAACGGTTAAAGCGCTCAAGGTCGTTCAGCATTCTCTTCAGCTCTTTTTCCATCCTCTTACGCTCTGTAATATCCGACAAAAGTACCGTGACGGAAGTTACCGAACCGTTGATTATGGACGGGCCGAACCGCGATTCAATGTCAATGGTTTCTCCTTGAGATAGAGCAAGTGCACACTCGACTATTGCAGCTTCACCTGTACTGAAGACTATGTCGAGAGCATGGTGATAACTGTTATCTCGACCCTGCTCAACAATGTGGTCGCAGAGATGCTCACCAATATGGAGGGAGGTGGGGTCACCGGGTAGAGATCTGTTGATATAGGTTATTCGGTGATCGCTATCAATGGCAATAATAGTATTGGGGCTATTGACAAGAATTGAATTAAGGGTATTCTGGCTTTCCTGCAACGAAGTCAACGCCTTTTCCAGTTTCGATTGCGACAATTCAAGCTCATAATTTTTATCTTCGAGCTGCCGTTTAATATCTGAAAGTTCGATTGATTTCTTGATCATTTTGATATTCTGATCAAGCAGTGCCGCCTGTTTTTGCAGTAGTTCTTCTTCAATTTTCCTGCTGCGTAATGAAGCGTTTTCAAGCTCTATTATTCGCAGCTGAAGATTATGGCTATCGCTGTTAATCATCACCGATTTTTTTGGGAAAATAGGTTATGGTGGGGGACCCACACACATTATTCTTTTCCAAGAACCCAGAGAACAACGGTTTCATTATGAAATTTCACCGATAAAAGTTCTTTTTTAGTCTTATCAATAGGCCCTATTTCTCCATAGGTATAAAAACCTATAAGAGGCACATCCAGACCAATACATTGTTGCACTGCGTCAATCTCTTCCTGGATCCGTCGCCCGAGAACAATCTTTCTTCCAACACAGCTGAACATGATAATTGCCTGCGGAGTTGCGCCTTCAAGCGATTTTTTTGCCTGCTCTGCAGCCTCCCTCGCACCGTTGATGATATCACTCCTGGACGCTATAGTTAAAGTTACTTCACTCCCTTCAGGAATTGATGCTGCCAGTGAAATTGTTCCTTTATCATGATCAACGGATAAACCGCACCGCAACTGAAAAAGGTTTTCACCGTTGTCAGAAGTATTTCGGTCAATGATGCCAAACGGATATTCCAGACAAACACCAGGAAGCCTTGCAGCTCTTTCTTCACCAAGAAAATCCTTGTACAACCCCAGCGCATTAGTGTGTTCAAATTCTTTTACAACATTTCCTTCAGACGAAGTACAGATAAAACTGTTTCCAATCGATGTAAATCCGCTTCGAACCCCGATACCAGTTTTAACCCCCTTCTTTTTAATAACCATCAGACCAACGATGGCATCTTTATATACCATTCCATTATAATACTGAAACGTACTTTCAAACCTTTCGTCATCACCAAGGTAGCCGCCGGTAATCTCAAAATCTTTACCTAAAACCAACTGCAGACCATCAAGAACCTTAAGTCCATCCCCCCCCATACCGTTAGGAAAAACCAGAAGCGATGCATTGGGATCAAACGCAACTTTCTTGAGAATATCATTTGCCATTTCAATACTGCATGCCGTTTCATCAGTACTCATATCATGCCCGATACCGGTAGCAAACTCAAGTTCCTCATTACTGAAAGCCATAACAACTACTGAACCGGTAGAAAAGCCTGCTGTTGAAATTTCTCCCGCAGTTGTACCGCCGATCATAGGAACTGATCCGGCAACAGAAGCAATACCCGCCAGCAGGTCACGATGATTAAATCGCATCGCACCAAAAACGATCAGTATCTTAGGTATCCCGTCAGACTTCCCTATAGCATCCCGAGCCGCTGCTTTACCAGCTGAAAAAGAATCCTCGAGGCTACTGAATCCAACTCCGATATGATTGTGTGGCATTACCCATTCTCCCCGAAGATTATTATTTAATGCTAATAACTGGATCTTGGTTAATTCCTGCTTCGCCTAAGACTGTTTGTCAGTAGGTTTCTTGTGATCACAGGCAAAACATTACCCGAGACCTGAAAACTGAAGATGAACAAATGTAATGGGGAACTTATTTCTTCTCTAATATAAATCAACCCCGGCATTATACCTGTGAAATTGTCGGATACCCTGATTTTTTTATGAGAGAACAACTTAATAATTACCCTTTCAGGAATCGAGGAAAGTCAGGTTCTCAATGAACCCGATTTCAATCAGCTCAAAATTGATGCTGAGGTATTATGAGCAGGGGAGGATCAAGAGCCATCAAGCCAGTTCTGTTTTTATAATCAAAAACCTCTTGCTCGATAGAAACAAGAGGTTTTTGATTATAAAAACTAATATATATCCGGCGCTTAAAACGAAAGAGACAGATCTGAAAGATATGTCTTTATTGACTGATGTTTCCCAAGTCCCAGCTTTTTATGCATCCTGTAGCGAATGCTTTCCATACCTCTGGTTGAAATACCGACAGAACGAGCAATCTCTATCGTGTCGTAATTTAATTTAACAAGCAAACTGATTCTCAATTCACGCTGGTTGAGGTTCGGATGTTTCTTCTGTAATTTTGACAGAAAGTAAGAATCGGATTCAGTCAGTTCAATATTCAATCTTTTTTCTATAGTTTCCGTTTCAATCAAACTCAAGCACGAATCCGTCATCAGTCCTTTTACGCCAGCATCAATTTCAAGGTCTTGTATCTGGTTAAGAAGATTACGCAATGCAGTAGTTTTTTCTGCGATAGCAGTAGAAACTCTTGTAAGTTCCATATCCTGAGTCGCAATTCTTGTTGTGAGAGCGGCGATCTCTTTTTCAAAATCAACCGAAGATTTCTTGTTTTGTAAAGCTTCTGTATTCATTTTATGCTCATAAGTGTTATGTATCGTTGAAAGTAATACTCAGGGATTGCCTTTTTATTCCCCCACCATCCTTAATCATTAACCACAGAACGTAACCATCAGTTCCTTTGAGGCTGAAGTGTTATCAGGTGTAATATGAATAATATTATTTCATATTACCAAGAAAAATCACAAAGGAAATTCGCTTTTCTTGTGTAAAAATTCATACGATGGCGTCTTAAGTACGCTGATACAAGTAATTATAGTTCCCTCGTTGATGTAAAAATACTCCGTTATTATCTATAATAAGTTGTTGTTTATCGTGTACGCTCATTTTTTACGTATTATTTTGTTTCTGATGTATAAATAAATCTTATGTCTATCAACGTTATTTTCATCTGCTATGAAAATATCTGTCGTTCTCCAATGGCAGAAGGAATATTTTCCGATCTCCTTATCAGGAATAATCTTCAGAACATATTTTCGGTCTGCTCAGCAGGTACTATCGGCTATCAGCATGGATCCGCTCCCGATGATCGAGCTATAGCAACGTTATCATCTCGTGGTATTGATATATCTTCAGTCCGTGCACGTTGTATTGAAGACTTGGATATGTATGCTTATGATTGGATATTCGTCATGGATCATGAAAATTATGAAGAAATATGCCAGCTTTTCACTGCACCCGAACGGCCAAGAGTACATATGGTTATGGATTTTGTTGCAGGTCGATCCGGCGAAGAAATCTCTGACCCTTATTACGGAACCGCTCAGGATTTTAAAAAGGTAATGAGTGATCTTGAAACCGCTTCCGAATACATACTTGTTCGTATGTTGGAAGAATACCCCAGCCTTGTTCCGCAATCATAAAGAGCATAGCAGAATAGTCTACTGCTTTATATATCCGTCGTAACCATGAAAAAGAGTTTCCGTTTCCTTTTTATTTTTAACCCTGCCGCCAATAAGGGACGTGCTGCAAGCAAAGCTGAATGGCTTAAAAGCCTGATTGTCGGACGTGAAGACTCAGCACTGGTTACCACAACCCATGCCGGACATGCAGAACATATTGCCCGTTCATCGATCCCGGAAAAAAATTGCCTTATTTCATGTGGTGGAGATGGTACCCTTCATGAAATAGTTAATGCAGTAGCGGGAACCGGCACAACAGTAGGGATTTTCCCGATTGGTTCGGCAAATGATTTTATCAAAACATTGAACCCCCACCACAGGCAAAAGCATGGTATTACTCATTTGTTCAATGCATCAAGTAAATATGTTGATCTTGGAAGTGTTGTATTCGGTCAGACTGAGCAACGGTATTTCATCAATTCTCTGGGCCTTGGGTTTACCGGCAGGGTAGCAAAATCAGTTAAAGGTTCGACATGGTTAAAAGGAGAACTTTGTTACCTGTACGCGCTTTTCAGCGTGCTTGCAGGCTATACGTCATTAAAAATGCATATTAAAATCTTTCTGGAAGGCTCAATTCTGGAAATTCAGGAACCTGTTTTTGCTTTTTCAGTTTCTAATGGAAAAATAGAAGGCGGCAAGTTCAGGATTTCTCCCCATGCCGAACTGTCGGACGGGTTGCTTGACGTATGTATTCTCAAGGCAGTCACAAAAATTGAATTTTTCAGCTACGTGCTCAAGTATCTGAAAGGAACCCAGATCAACGATCCAAAAGTTCTTTACTGCAAGGCAACGGCTGTAGAAATTTCTCTACCTGCAGCTGATATTATGCACCTCGACGGGGAGGTTTATGAAAACATTCAGGGCAGGATCTCAATTTCCGTATTACCAAAAGCGCTTCCTGTCCTTTATGACCATCATATACCAGATAAATAAAGCAAGGCGATAACCCATTGAGTTATGTACAGCTATTAAGCGTGATTAATGGTAGTGATAAAGGGTCGTGAGCTTAACTGACTTTTTTTATATTTATACATGCAGATTATTGTCTTTGAAGATACCAGGGTTCAAGAGCTGAAACCTCTTGTAAACCTCAAACCGGTTTACGGTCTCTATACGGGATTTCGTTCCCTTCAGGAAAAGTTTGAACATTTTACAAGTGGTAGTGTAAAGCTTACTTACCACATGCGCCGGTATCTGGCGCCTTTTTATGCCGAACAACATCCGGAATTGGTTATAAATACCCTTGAAGACGATGACCTCCTGCTCGTCAATGGACGGCTGGTTTGCAGAGCATCTGTAGCCCGGATGATCATTGATCAGGCATTGGAGCCCGGAAAGGCCTATATGCAGGGCGACGATCTTATCTTCGCACGACTGCATCGCCGTCACATTGCAAACGATAACAATCCTATGCCGGATATTGTTGATACCTCCCGTCTCGCAGGAGAACTTGTTACAGAAACAGTGTCCGGATTCAGGATCATCAGTCATCTCTGGGATGTTGTAAAGTTTCATCCCGACGAAATTCAGCATGATGCTGAATCTCTCAAGCTTGGTCGCTGTGAAGGTTCCGTTCATCCATCGGTGTCCATGATCAACCCTTCCAACATATATATTGGCAAAGGAGCAGTTGTGCGGGCGGGCGCTGTACTCGATGCCGATGAAGGATTTGTTGCAGTTGGAGATGGAGCGATTATCGATCCCCAGGCGGTGCTCATGCAGAACGTTTTTCTTGCACCCCGGTCAAGGGTTAAAACCGCCGCCAATATCTATAGCAATGTTGCCATAGGGATGGGTTCAAAAATAGGAGGTGAAGTTGAAGATTCCCTTATTGAGCCGTTTGCAAACAAGCAGCATGACGGGTTTCTTGGTCACTCCTACATCTCTTCATGGTGTAACCTTGGTGCAGGCACTACTACGAGCGACCTTAAAAATAACTACAGTTCGATAAAGCTTTCAGTCAACGGCCGTGAAGAAACGACCGGCCTGCAATTTCTAGGACTTTTGATGGCCGATCACGGAAAAAGTTCCATCAATTCGATGTTCAACACCGGCACTGTGGTTGGTACCGCAGCCAACGTTTTTGGTGGCGGGTTTCCTCCAAAGGAGGTGCACTCCTTTGCATGGGGCGGCAGCCAGGGTTTCGAGCCTTATGACATTGAAAAAGCTCTTGAAACAGCAAGGAAGGTCATGGATCGCCGCCACATCGTGATGAGCAGCGCTTATGAATCAATGATGCGTTTTATTGCTTCAACAGATGGATCCAGCCGTTTATTCGTATAACTTTTAATCATGAGTATGCATGATTCTTGTCATTGACAATTACGATTCCTTTACCTACAACCTGGTACAATATATAGGCGAGTCCGGGAAAACTGTTGAGGTCTACCGAAACGATGAACTTTCTGTACAGGAAATTATAGACCTCAATCCCGAAAAGATTGTTATTTCGCCAGGTCCCGGAACTCCGGATGATGCCGGTGTATCGGTGCCGTTAATCCATGCCGTAAAAGGCAGAATCCCTCTTCTGGGGGTTTGTCTGGGTCATCAGTCTATCGGTGCTGCTCTCGGGGGCAACGTCGTGCGGGCCGCCAGCATCATGCATGGCAAAACCTCACTGGTCTACCACGATAATCAGGGCATATTCAAGGAAGTTGATAATCCTTTTGTAGCAACCAGATATCACTCTCTTATTGTAGAACGCGAAACACTTCCCGATACCCTTGTTATCCGAGCCTGGACTGACGATGGCGTTATCATGGGAATGGATTCAAAGAAGCTATTGCTCTATGGAGTCCAGTTTCATCCGGAATCAATCATGACCAGCGAAGGGAAAAAAATTATCAGGAATTTTCTTGAACTGTAGTATTTGAATTGAGAGGATAGGCACAGATGGATATCTATAGACCTGCATCAGGCACAGAGGATGATAAGACAGGCAAACCTGTTCTGCAACCGCTTGGCGGAACCCGTGAAAGTGATTTCATGGCAGACGGCTGGCGTGTCTTCAAGATTATGGCTGAATTTGTCAGCGGCTTTGAAATGATGTCCGATGCAGGACCGTCTGTATCAGTTTTTGGCTCTACCAGGGTACCTGCCGAAAGTCCCGAATATCTCCTTGCCGAAAAAGTCGGCAGGCTGCTTGCCGAGGAGGGCTTTTCTGTCATAACCGGAGGAGGACCGGGAGTTATGGAAGCTGCCAACAAAGGCGCTCAAGGCGCTGGCGGCCCATCCATAGGATTCAATATCAAGCTGCCGAACCAGCAGCAGCCCAACAAATATATCGATCATAACAAGCTCGTCAGTTTTCAGTATTTTTTTGTCCGCAAAGTGATGTTTTTAAAATATGCACAGGCGTTCATTGCCCTGCCAGGCGGTTTTGGTACGCTCGATGAAGTATCAGAAGCCATTACCATTATACAGACCGGCAAGAGTGAACGGTTTCCAGTAATATTGCTCGGAAAAAGCTACTGGGGAGCATTTTATCGCTGGATTCTCGATACCATGTATCAGGAGAAAGGGTATATCAGCAAAGATGACCTTGGATTTATTTACCTCGAAGACAGTCCCGAAGAGGCCATAGCAATCATCAAAGGGTTTTATCCTGACGGTTATTACCTGAATTTTTAATCCGGAATGGTTGTTCTCCTCTACTGTTTGTAAACCAGCAGAGAAGCATCTTTCTTTCCGATTCAGTTAACTGCGCTTCTGGGCTCCAAAGATAATAGAGTCGTTGATGCTTTGATCCTGCAGCAATAATTCTGCCGATTTTCTTTTTTTGCTGATCACGCTCTGCTTTATTGTTGTTGTTCCATATTGAAAAATTCAAGACATTGCGTCCAGACGACACCGTCGATGATAAAAACCAGGATACCGGAGCTATATAGGCAATGCCCGGCCATCTGGTTTCATTCGAGTGGCAGTCGTAGCAGGCTTTTTTCAAGGAGTGTTTTATTGAATCCGGAGTCTCAAAATCTGCAGGTGCTGGTTGGTTGATGCGGTTAAGAGGTACGAATTGCATAAACATGAGCAGAAGAATAGTCCAACTACCCATAGATTTTAAAGAAAAAGTCATTGTCGCCCGTAAAAATCTTTCTGTATTATTCCTGTTAAACTCAAGATAGTGTTATCGTGATATTTCCCTGTGAAAAAGCCGTATGGTATCATCTTCCTCAAATCAGGGCTGATCTTGCAATTGAGCTCGTCAAGACAGGAATGACCCAGTCACAGGCTGCAAAAAAACTTGGCGTTACTCCAGCCGCAGTATCACAGTACATTCATAAAAAAAGAGGTCTTCAAACTGCCAAGAGCAGGATATACCGTCAGGAGATAAAAGCTGCGGTTAAAAAAATTTGTGAAGATGCCTCATCTGACGACCTTCAACTGATTGTCTGTAACTGTTGTCATATGCTGCAGAAGGACGACAAAAAAAATCCTGACGATACAAAATCCTGATCTCTTTCTTTATCGTCTGAAATTGTTCTTCGTTTTTTCTACAATTCAACAATGATATGTGATTCAGTTGAATGACCGCTCAGTAGATTTTTCAAGGTATCGATCAGGTCCATTCCGTATTTGTTGAGATAATAAAAAATATTGATCAATCTCTCTTGAGGCAACCCTTCCGGAAACAGCGCAGTTTCAGCTTTCAGGATTTGCTCAAGCAGTTCTTCGTGTTTACGTCTGCTCGCCTTCCAAGCCTTCTGCTCAATGCCTTCAACAATTTTAGTTGCCTGTATGGACGAAGCAGCCAGAAGCGGTTCAAGAGTAGGGTCGATTTTTGAAAGCGCTGGCCTAAGGCTTTCAATAGTTCGGCGCATCTCTTCCTTTGTCTGTTCAAACAGCGCCTCCAGTTGAGGGTTTTCAGAGATACCCACTGCATTTTTTTTCACCTGCTGAAGGTCACCGAATACAGCATTGTAAATCTGCTTCCGCGAAAACCCAGGTTTCCCCGTTACCCTGAGCAACCGATCCATGATCCTGTTTATTTTCGGTTCAACCAGCGTAAAACTTCCCCGAGGTATAATAAATGGCATTGATATCCCGAAATGCTCGTAATTTTTCCGGTACTGAGCCAGATAACTGATTTCTCCAGGCCCAGCAATGCATGCAAAAGTCGGCAGAACATAATCCTGTACAATAGGTCTCAGAACAACATTGGGGCTGAACCGTTCAGGATGATCCTGACACAATTCAAGCATCTGGTTTCTTGAATAACGTTGTTTATCGGGAACAATCGAAAAAGAGTCCTCTGATGGAGATTCTATTTTTTGACGTTGTCCATGCTGATTGATATAAAAAAGATTAACAGCCCTTGGTTTTGTCTGTGCAGAATACCCAAGGTTTTCCAGACGCGAACTCTGTGCCACTACATTATAGGACGACGCCGGTGAAGATGAGAGCTCCTGTAAAAAAATCTTTGCTGAAAGTTTTTTAAACTCCTGGTCCTGGCTCGAAAGCAGAATCAGAGGCTGATCCTTGAACAGCCGCATCATGGTCCGGGCAAAGCTCATCTCAAAGGTACTTCCCGGATAATAGCACTCCGTAAGGATAGTTGAAATCGTCTGTTTGTGGGTTGAATCCGGAAGCAATTGAACAAATTCATCAACAGTTCTTCTGATCTCTTCACCAAAACCGGTATTGGCAACCATCTGATCGGCAAGACGCCGGTAAGGTTCCGGGTTAAAGTGGACGATCTGATTTTCAGAAAAAATCGCCGTATGGGCGGACTCATTATAGTCATGGTCTTCACCTTCAAGCCAGAAGATGGGAACAAAATCATATTCAGGAAAAAGCGTTTTCTGACGTTCAGCAAAAATAATAGCTGTAAGAGCCTTATAAATGGTATAGACAGGCCCCGTAAAAAGTCCAAGTTGCTGACCGGTCACTACAGCCATGCAACGCGGCGATCGGAGTTTTTCAATTTCCCGAAGCTGCAGAGTTGTACACCCGTAACTGGTATTTTGCCTTGTAAGAATTCGAGTAATGGCTTCTCGATCAAACGTTCTTGAACCAAGCAAACCAAGCTGTCGGTAGTAATCAGCCTCTTTCTGGTAATCAAGGTGAAAGCACTCCGAAATTAATTCTGAACGTTCAGGACCATCGGATGTATAGTCACGAAAAAGCTTTGAAAATCCCTTTTTTGGGGTCAAAATATTTTTGTAATCAAGCAGAAAGGTATTCACTCTTTTATTTTTGCAGATTCCATTGATCCAGCGTGCCAATTAATTTATGGTTGGTCAGATCGCACGAAAGCGGTGTAACAGTTACATAATTTCGCCGTACAGCAAACTCATCTTTGCGCATATCTTCATCAAGCAGCATCAGCGTTCCATTGAGCCAATAGTAAGGATTGTTGAACATATCGTTTCTTTCAATGGCATTCTCTTCCCAGCGTGAACGGCCTTGCTCGGTAATAACAACACCGCTGATTTCCGACTCCGGAACATTAGGGACATTTACAGATAGAATCGTATCAGCCGGAAGTCCTTCAATCAGCACTTTTCTAGCAAGTTGTCGTGCAAATTTTCCAGCATAGGTAAAATCAGCATGCTCATAAGTTGTCAGAGAAAACGCCAGAGAAGTTATTCCTTGAATAGCTCCCTCAAGAGCCGCAGCTACAGTGCCTGAATATAGTGTATTCATGGCAGTATTGCTGCCGTAATTAATGCCCGAAACAATAAGGTCAGGTTTTAACGGCAGAATATGGCTCAGCGCTACTTTTATGCAGTCAACCGGAGTACCGGACACCGTATAGCCAAAAAAACGATTGTTCTTTAAAAACTTTTTAATTCTCAACGGCATACCGAGTGTCATGGCATGACTCATGCCACTGTGCGGTTCAGCAGGTGCGACCACCGTCACGTGGCCTATTTTTTTCATCGCAGCCGCAAGTACATGAATACCCTCACCTTCAATGCCGTCATCATTACAGACCAGTATATTGGGTTTTTGCATGGTGTTCACGCTATATCTTTTTCTTGATCATGAAACTCTGTCTGTTCTAACGTTACGCAGGCGCGTAAAAATACAAAAAAGTTGTGCTCAAAAGTCATGACCGAGGCTGAAATAATAGATGGTATCAGCAAATCCAAGCGACGAAGAACCTGGATTTGCCGAGGTTTTGAGAAATGCGAACGCTTTTGATACAGTAAATCTTGCAGGCCCCAGCGGAGTTGCCCATATCAGACTTGTACCAGTACCATGAATAAGACGGCCAAACGATATTTCATCTCTATCATCCCAGGCATTTCCAACGTTGTAATGGAGAACAACCGATGTTGGAAAAAGCAAGGCGAACGAAGGGCTGTAGCGTATATGCATTCCTGCCGCTGCAATATTGTTACCCGGCAGATCATTTTCTTTCAACCCGATGAATTGCTGGCTGTAACTTGTTCCCGGCCCACCAAGAAAAAATCTTTCTGACAACGGCATGCTGTTGCTGCTCAGACCAAACAGTCCGGAAAGTTGTAGCGTGGTATTTCCACCAAGTCTGATGTTTTCTTCATGGTTACCTGAAATCTGCCAGAAGATATCATGCACACTGAGCGACCCCGAAGAATTTGAATATCTGAAATTCGTATAGCTGCCCGAAGTAGGAATCACAGGGTCATTTCTCGAATCGAGGGTAAGCTGAGTACCGAACGAAAGCATATTGCTATTTGCTGTAGCCAGCGGCAGTCCATTCAATTGTTCAATATAGGACAGGGAGTTCTGGCAGGTCATATCCACAACAAATTGTCCGTTTTTATTGATTCTCGTTCCAAACGCAGTGCTGATGCCATATTTCTGTAAGCCGTAAGTACTCGTTTCGTATGAATGAGAATCGAAAACCGCCTTTGAAAATGTTATGACACGATTATCAAAGAGATGCTGGTCATAAAAAACACGAGACGACATCGTGAAATGAGAGGACCCTATACGAGGTATATTAAACTCAAGATTCATCGAGTTGTTTCTTTTTCCTTCTTTCATCCAACCGCCGATTGAGCTCGTCGTACCTCCAAGATTTTCGTTTCTGAAATCAAGCAGAAATTGGGCATTGTTCGTTTCATCATACCGCAATCCAAGTCTCAGCACAGACGGTGGCTTCTCTTCAAAAGCAAATTTAAGCCTGGTGTTTCTGTCATCATCAGATACCGCAGAGGCTTCAGCCGAGAGTGAAACAGTATTAAAAACACCGGTATCGTAAAGATTATCAACCGACTCTTCGGCTTTTTTAAAGTTGACAGCTTTTGTCGTATCAATTTTTATTTCCCGTTTTAAAGAAGTGATTCCAGTGATGTTTTTGTTCCTGTTGAATTCGATACCATCCGCTTTTCCCGAAGAGACCTTTACATGCAAGCTGCCCCCGGTGACTGACGTACGTTCAATGGAAACAAGACAGAATCCTTTTTCTCGATACTTGTTTATCAACGCTTCAAGGGCTTTTGTTCCAGCAGCATTAGTATAAAGAGCTCCAGTTACAGGCCTGAAACATGCTTGGATTTCCTCCCGGGTAAGTGCATCTGCAGGTCCACCTGTGACTGCTATCGTTGTGATTCTCGGTAGCGGATAAAGATGAAATTGCACAGTTTTATGCGGCCTGTCCAATTCAACATATACACTCGTGAACAAATCTGTTGCAAGCAGTTCTTGCAGAGTTTTCTTTGAATCGGCAGCATTTCTGACAATACCCGAAACAATCAGGTAATGTTCCTTGAACTCCTGGCTCTCTTCAGGGAATACTACTGACTTTGAATACCCCTCAATAGAAGTGCCGCCACCACTCCTTTTTTCAATACTGTTTTTAATGGTTTCAGCAAGAATTTTTCCTTTCGCATACCCTGCATCAATAAGCGACTTGATATCAGAAAAATCAGTAGCCTTATGTTCATTGAGATCCGGAGCAACAACAATGTCAGCTTTTGCAAGCTGAGCAGGATATTGCAGATTGGTCAGAATGGTCGTAGCCTGATCAGCGGCTTTCCATGGCAGGTCAAGATCCCCGCCCTTTGAATACATGCTGCCATGGGTATCAACCGCAATTTTATACCCGGCATTCACCTTATCAAGTTCATCGACCGGTAAATTAGCCACAAGTCCACCGTCAACCAGCTCATAACCGTCGCGAATAACTGGCTCAAAAAGAATTGGAACGGTACTGCTGGCCCGCATAGCCCCTGAAAGCGAACCCTCAGTAAGCGTGACTCTCTTCCCCGACACAAGATCCGTCGATACAGCCCTGAAATTGATTGGGAGCGATGAGAAATCTCCAGAACTCTTATAAATACCGTTCAGCGCCAGAAGATCCAGAGTTTCAGTCATCTTTTGAGCGGAATTCAGCGCTTTAGGCATGAGCAGTTTCAGCTTCTCAAACCTCAGCGCAATGGATGCCCGATCACGGATTCGTTGCTGTTCAAGAAAAATATTAGACCTCGCATAATCATTATTAAAAGAAATAATTGATTGCCAAGGCAGTGCATGGGCAATTTCTTCAAGTTTATCAGTGCTGTATCCGCAACTGTAGAGCCCACCTATAATTGCCCCTATGCTTGTTCCCGCAATAAAATCAACAGGAACCCCCTTTTCATCCAGTGCCTTCAGTACACCGATTTGTGAAAGGCCATTGGCGCCTCCACCCGAAAGAGCAATCCCAACAGTTTTTCTCGCCGGCCTCATATAAGGATGTATGATATACCGGTGCTGTGGCAAGTCAAGCGTGTCCGGATAGACAACTGTTGTTGAAAGTGAAGATGGTGCAGCTGCGGCAAGTGGCGGTGCTGCTATTTCAGAGAGAATCACAGCAACGAGAGCAGCTATGGATAAAAGAATTCTGATAGTAAACAATGCTATTACTCCCGGGTTCAAAAACCTATAATGTGGATATTTCCAGGCTATCTTTGACTTCTCATGCGGACTTCATATCTTGAACTTTAATGTATAACCTTTACTTCTAATTGTGAAAATGGCTTGGTTTAAACGGGTAAAACCCTCAATACATCCGACCGACAAACGTGATATGCCGGAAGGACTGTGGTGGAAATGTGACGAGTGCGGTGCGATGATTCATAAAAAACAGCTTGAAGATCATTTTTATACCTGTTCAGCGTGCGATCACCATTTCAGAATATCTCCCTATAAATATTTTTCGATTCTTTTTGACGACAGCAACTATTCCGAGTTTGCCGATAATCTGCGTGCAGCCGACCCACTTGGCTTTATTGATACAAAAAAATATCCAGACCGGGTTTATGATACCATAGAAAAAAAAGGAAAAACCGAAGCTTGCCGAAATGCACATGGTGAAAGCGGAGGTCAACCCCTGGTCGTTTCAGCGATGGACTTTGGTTTTATCGGTGGCTCTATGGGATCAGTTGTCGGCGAAAAAATTGCCCGTGCAGTCGATAAATCACTTGAACTTAACGCCCCTCTCCTTATCATATCCCAGTCTGGCGGAGCCCGAATGATGGAAGGCGCATTCAGTCTCATGCAGATGGCCAAAACCGCCGCCCGACTCACCCGCCTCAGCGAAAGAAGGCTGCCCTATATCTCTCTCATGACCGACCCGACCACAGGCGGCATCACCGCATCCTTTGCCATGCTCGGCGATATCAATATCAGCGAACCCAAAGCCCTGATAGGATTTGCCGGCCCCAGAGTAATCAGAGATACCATTAAAAGGGATTTGCCCGAGGGATTCCAACGCGCCGAATTTTTACTCGATCATGGCTTTCTCGACCGTATAATCCATCGCCGCGATTTAAAAACCCAGCTGGTAAGTATACTCAGTATGCTGAAAGTCTAACCCCACCCGAGAGCTGCGGCAGTAACCGGGAACTGCGTCATAAAAATTGTTTTAATTTCCATGGCAATTTCCCGGTGTTCCTGTTGTGTACTTTTATCAGTTCTCACTTCAAGATAGTGGATCCAGCTTCTCACCGACCCCTTCATATAAAGCTTGGTTCTGGTACCCATAGGCAGCAGTACCCTGGCACATTCCTTGGCGATTCCCATTTCAAGAGCACAGTTATACTGTTCCATTGCTAGCCGCGCGACCTTATCCTGCGCATCGTCAAACCACTTAACCGTCGCATCATCAAGATCATCAAGTGAATTCTGCCGATTTTTACTATCCTGACGCCTCGGCAGGTACCGCTCGATCTCCTGCACTTCAGCATACCGTTGTGAAAATTCCTGAAACTGAAAACTTTTATGCCGGAGAATCTGGGGCGATATAGCCCTGGATGTCACAATTTCCACTGTCATATCCACCATTTCAAAAACGCTCCAATGTCGGTGTGTAATACAGTAAGCAAGCAGCTTTTCATAATTAAGCGTTTCCTGATGAGGGCTCGATACCCTGGCGCAATAAGCAATAAGACCTTCAGGCGTAAGCGGTTGATGTTCAACCTCTATCAGCGGTGCGGTGACTGAAATGAGACGTACCTGCATGTTCTACAACAATTTTGATCATTGATTTTTTACAACCTTCAATGTAATACATTTTTATTTAGCGGTTCCTTTTTTGATAATTGGAACCGGAATTCTTGATTTGTTGTTATCACTACGTATTTTAAGTATCTATAACAGAAATTCGGAAACATGCAGGCATCACAAAAAGCTTATGCAATTCCGATCTGATTTTATAACGGCTTACCAAATTCAAACGACAGAGCAGCTATGGCAAATATTAATTTCGGGTTTGAGCATCAAGCCAAAAAAATGTACTCGGGCGCAATAGAGCAGGGGATCACCAACTCCCTTGTTCCTATGGTCATTGAAACTTCAGGACGAGGCGAAAGAGCCTTCGATATTTTTTCAAGGCTGCTGCGCGAACGTATTATTTTTCTTGGCAGCGGGATTGACGAACACGTTGCAGGTTTAATCATGGCCCAGCTTATCTTTCTCGAATCAGAAGACCCCGATCGCGATATCTATATTTATGTCAACTCACCCGGCGGGAGTGTGTCAGCAGGTCTCGGCATCTACGACACCATACAGTATATCCGCCCCGATGTATCAACTGTCTGTGTCGGCATGGCCGCAAGCATGGGCGCATTTCTTCTTGCAAGTGGAGCTAAAGGCAAACGGGCATCCCTTCCTCACTCAAGAATAATGATTCACCAGCCCTCAGGTGGAGCACATGGACAGGAAACAGATATCATCATTCAGGCCCGTGAAATTGAAAAAATCCGTCACTTGCTCGACGAGCTTCTTGCCCGCCACACAGGCAAAGACGTCTCACAGATAAGGGAAGACTCAGAAAGGGATCGCTGGATGAACGCCAAGGAAGCGCTCGATTATGGTCTTATCGACTCTATTTTCGAAAAACGTCCGATGCCCGAAAAGAAAGAATAATCCGGGTCATTCGTCAGCTTAACATTATTTATCTATAAGCAGTAACCGACTTTATTATTTACCATGAGCGATCAGTCCGCAGCATTCAATCTCGAAAAAACCTATAATCATCACGACGTAGAAGACCGCTGGAAAAGTGCTCACTGGGAAGCACTCGGGAGTTTCCATGCCGAAAGCTCCCGAGTGCTCAACAACGGCAGGACTCCCTATACCGTTCTTATGCCTCCGCCCAATGTAACCGGAAGTCTTACGCTCGGCCACGTACTGAATCATACGCTGCAGGATATTTTTATTCGCTACAACCGAATGACAGGACATGAGGCACTATGGCTTCCCGGCACCGATCATGCCGGTATAGCCACGCAAACCGTTGTCGAAAGAAAACTTAAAAAAGAAGGCATCACCCGTCACGACCTTGGCCGAAAAGAGTTTCTCGACCATGTCTGGCAATGGAGAAACGAATACGGCGACCTTATTCTCAAGCAGCTTCGCCGGCTTGGCATTTCGTGCGACTGGCGGCGTAATCTTTTCACCATGGACGAAGGCGCATCAAAAGCTGTTATCAATGCCTTTATAACCATGTATCGCGACGGCCTGATCTACAGGGGAACCCGCATTATCAACTGGTGCCCTGTTTCTCAGACGGCTCTTTCCGATGAAGAAGTCATCATGAAGACCCGTAAGGATCAGCTTGTCTACATACAGTATGCTCTTGTCAACCATCCCGGCCGCTATATTACCATAGCTACGGTACGCCCCGAAACCATTCTTGCCGACGTAGCAATTGCCGTTAATCCCAAAGATCCCCGATACCTCGATCTGGTAGGCGAGCTTGCTGTCGTTCCAGTTGCAGGACGGCATATTCCCGTCATAGCCGACGATTATGTCGATATCGACTTCGGTACAGGCGCATTAAAAATTACACCCGCACACGACCCAAACGATTATGAAGTTGCCAAACGACATAATCTTCAAGCCATATCCGTTGTCGGAAAAGACGGCAAAATGACCGATACATTCGGCTATGGCGGAATGGACCGATTTGATGCCCGTAAAAAAATCCTCAAGGATCTCGAAGAACTTGGCAATCTTGTCCGTGTTGAAGAATACGAACATAATGTAGGCTATTCCGAACGGGCAGATGTTGTCGTTGAACCATACCTTTCCGAACAGTGGTTTGTTAAAATGGCGCCCCTCGCCGAACGAGCACTTGAAGTCGTTAACAATGGCGACATCCGTTTTCATCCCCCGCACTGGATCAACACCTACCGCCACTGGATGGAAAATATACGCGACTGGTGCATATCCCGACAGCTGTGGTGGGGCCACCGCATTCCCGCCTGGTACGACACCGAAGGTAAAGTATGGGTTGCTGCGACCTATGAAGAAGCATGTCATCTTGCTGGAACCGAAAGGCTTTTTCAGGACGAAGATGTCCTCGATACCTGGTTCTCCTCATGGCTCTGGCCGCTCACAACGCTCGGATGGACAGATAAACATACCGATAACGACGATCTAAACGCGTTTTATCCGACCAATACCCTTGTAACTGGACCCGACATCATTTTTTTCTGGGTAGCCAGAATGATCATGGCCGGCCTTTACTTTAAAGGTGAGGTACCTTTCCGCGATGTATATTTTACAAGCATTATCCGCGACATGAAAGGGTTTAAACTATCAAAGTCACTCGGCAATTCCCCCGACCCCATCAAGGTCATGGATACCTACGGCACCGATGCCCTTCGTTTCACCATCATTTACATCGCCCCTCTAGCTCAGGACGTTCTGTTCGGCGAGGAAAAGTGCGAGCTCGGACGGAATTTTGCTACCAAAATATGGAATGCCTCGCGCCTTGTCTTTATGCAGCGTGAAAAATATTTCAGCAACCACGAAGAATTTGCCGCTGTTTACCAGAATTTCGATCCTCGC
>Ga0007882_10000465_pt1 | contig 23900 bp, 20 predicted proteins | sample CryBogCBH12Aug01_FD_71195 | JGI IMG/M metagenome (GOLD analysis project Ga0007882, IMG submission 71195) | Freshwater microbial communities from Crystal Bog, Wisconsin, USA - CBH12Aug09.1 | ecosystem: Environmental > Aquatic > Freshwater > Lake | place: Crystal Bog, Wisconsin, USA | collected... | reverse complement strand
CCAGTGATCTTTGTTGTGCCGCTTCCGTAATACCATCACCACTCCTGCACCATTCTTCTACATCGTAATGATAATATTGTTTGCTCCATAATAAACCAGCGTATGCCTGGCGTTGAATAGAAGCCAGGTCATCACTAATACCAGCAGGCAGTATGGAGGAGTAAAAAACATCCGCCTCTTTTTTTCGCTGATCAAAAATCTGTTCAAAACCATTGTCAAATGGTTGAATCGTTTCTGTATTGGTCAATCGCAGATATACCTGTTTGGTTTCTCCAGCTGCTACATGAAATTGATATACTGACGCAGATTTGGTTCCCTGCTTTATGTCTATCAATGCCTGTCGGTTCTGGTTATGTAATAATGCATTATGAAACGCATCTTTTACAAATAAAGAAGTATTGGGACGGTTGAATAATTTTTCAGTATTGGTTTCATTTTCAGTAAACCAGATTTCCGGAGCATCTTTACAGTATAAAAAATAATCACCCAGTTTTTCATGAGCCGCATGTACAACCCCTTTTTCAAGATATTTTAAGATTGGTTTTGGCTTATTGCCTGAAAAACTCCATTTATTTGAAAACCATAAAGTAGGTAATAAGGTTATCGGTGCGGGTTCTTTCCCTTTGTTGATGATGTTTACACGAATACAGATATCCTCACTGTTTATTTTCGCATACTCTGTATACACATCAAAATACTGGTTATCATTAAATACGCCTGTATCCAATATTTCGTATTCTTTATCCTGTTTGGATCGGTTCCTGTTTATTTCAATAAGGTCTTCATAGGGAAATGCTTTCTGCGGATATTTATATAGATGCCGCATATAATAATGCGTAGGTGTATTATCCAGATAATAATACAGTTCCTTCACATCCTCACCATGATTGCCCTCCTGGTTAGTCAATCCAAACAATCTTTCTTTTATGATCGGATCATTCCCGTTCCACAATGCAATTGCAAAACAGAGTTGCTGTTCATAATCAGAAATTCCCGCTAACCCATCTTCGCCCCAACGATAAGCGCGACTACGGGCATGATCATGTGGAAAATAGTTCCAGGCATCGCCGCCAGGACTATAATCTTCTCGTACCGTTCCCCATTGTCTTTCACTCAGGTAGGGCCCCCATTTTTCCAATGGCACTTCTTTGCCGGCATTCTCATCTAAACGTTGTTGTTCTGGGTTCATTTGTTATATGCTAACCATTGGTGGAAAATCCGGGATATAATGTCATACCCCCATCACAGAAAACAGTAGTTCCGGTTATATAATCTGATTCATCGCTTGCCAGCCATGCGGCCAGTTTGCCAATATCTTCGGGTTGTCCGATTCTATTATAGGGTATCAGGGTAAGTAAACTATTCAATGCTTCTGGTGTATCCCATGCAGAGCGATTGATAGGGGTTTGAATGGCGCCGGGGCCAATACTGTTTACCCTGATTCTCTTAGGGGCCAGTTCCTGGGCCATGCTCTTCATCAGCATCATGATACCTCCTTTAGATGTAGCATAATTCACATGACCACCCCATGGAATTACTTCATGCACACTACTCATGCAAATGATTTTACCTGCAGCCACACTTCTTTCTGGAACAACCCCTCTGCGTAAAAATTCTCTCACCGCTTCACGGGCGCAAAGAAACTGACCGGTTAAATTAATATTGATCACCGTTTGCCAGTCGGCAAGCGACATATCCTGAAAGGCAGAATCTTTTTGCAGACCCGCATTATTCACCAAAATATCAATCGTACCAAAAGCAGCAAACATATCGCGGAACATAGATTGCACCTGTGCTTCATTGCTAACATCGGCCATGAGTGCTATGGCCACGCCACCATTGGCTTTTATTTCGTCAACTACTTCTTGAGCTGCTTCGGGGTGGGTTACATAGTTTACCACAACATTGGCGCCATCATTGGCAAGTTCAATGGCTACGGCTTTTCCAATGCCACTATTGGCACCGGTAACCAGGGCAGACTGCCCCTTTAGTTTTGGATTTACATTCATAGACAGGACTATTTGTATTTGATCTTATAAAAAAGAATGATGGCCGCAAAAATTAAGGTAACAAAATTGGCAGCGGTAACGGGTATATTGCTACTAAGTGCACCAAACAGTAACCATAAAAAAGTTCCGAGTGTAAACAGACCATACATGGAAAGCGAAATACCCGAAGTGTCTTTCGTACGGATGGTTTTGATTGCCTGAGGCAAAAAAGAGAGCGTAGTGCAGAATGCTGCAACTAGCCCGATGATGGTGATTGTATTCATATTTTTTATTTTCCCTCAGCACTAATTAAGCGACAGGGAATCATTAAATCTTCTGATAAGTAATAGATAGCACATAAACGATGATAACCATCGGCAATAATCAATGGCTGTCCACTTACCAATAATATTGGCGAGAGCTTTAAACCCTTTTTTACTTTTTTCAGGTTTTCTTTTACATGCCTGTTTTCCTGAGGCAGCAGCGGCAAACTACTTGCACGTAAAATATCTTTTGCTTTTTTCTGAATAGTGGTTGCTTTTCGCAAACCCGCTGTAAGCATCTTAGCTTTGGGTGCAGGAAAGAGAAGTTCCAGGTAATCCTGTGCCGCAGGAAAATCATGCTTTTCCGGTTCCGCTAACCAATAGGTTTTATCCATAAAAATAGTATCTGATCCTTTTGTAAATTACTATAAATACCGGAATCGAATCATTTCTCATGCAGCTTTTATGCGAGGCGATTCCGGAGTATAGAACAGCATATCGATAATAAGCTTACACCAGATTAACACACAGGGCAATGCTTTCAGATCATAGGGTATTACATAATTTTTGCGGATAGCTGCCGGGAAAATATCCGTTGCCGATAACACCGTAAGCAAAAATGCAAACACGATCAGAATCTTATTAACCAGGGTAGCGGGTTGTGCAATATACCAGATAGCCAATCCGGCCACCGCAATCACAAAAGTGGGCGATTCGGCCTTATGGTTAAAAATTACCATCCAGATAAGTATCGATGCCAGCAGACTCAACTGAAAGCGGGTTTCTTTATATAAACGGAAACGGGAAAGAGGCAAACAAAATAATACAACTCCTGCCACAAATACAATTTGTTTGGCACTGATTCCAAACCAGGTAAACAAAATACCTCCTACAGATATGCCTTGTGAAACCGAATAATCATCTCGTAGTAAAACCAGCCAGTTCTGGTATTGCTGGTATAGCTGAGAGGGGGTATTCACCAATAAGGGTAATAATACCAGCAATATCGTCCAGCCGATTGTATAGAGTATGGCTTTGATTTTATTCGGATAGAGAAGAAATAAAGCAAACCCTACCAATCCAAAAATTTTGATAAATACGCTCAATACAATACAAAGCGTTGCCATGGCAATCTTCTTTTTCTCACACATGGCAAAAGCCAATACAATTAATCCGGCCATCAATCCATTACTCTGGCTATTTTGTAAAGAAGTAATCAATTCAATCAATACAAATGCAACTACAAACAGTTTTTGTTTATTGTAGATTTGGGGTAATTGGTAAATCCCAAAAAATAATACAAAAACGTTTAGCAGGTTCCAGCATAATAATCCCAGAAAATCAGGCATAACAGACATGGGAGCCATCAGGGCTGCGAAGCTGGGACTGTATTTAAAATAATCCAGATCAAAATCAGTATACAGAAGATAGAGATTTTGATTCTTTACCAAATGAAAGAATGAATGTTTAAAAATCAGGTAGTTTTTATAATAGGCATAATACATTCCATGTGCATCTGCCTGATTACCCAGTAAAATACATTGTGCAGTAACTCCTATTACAACCAGCAATAAAATAGTAGCCAGATAAGCAGGCTTATCAATCAATTTTCCGTAAAACGATTTCACCATAAAAACAATAGTTGGCTTATAGTATGATAGCGAAGTTATCTCTTTCCAACGTACCACTCCCGCCACGCTATTACAGAACTTATCTTTCCAGCTTAAAGCCGGCATCCAGAGCTGGTCTTTTTGTCGCATTGGCTACTTTCCATCCTGTGCGGTACATCCAATCAGCCATTTTTTTCAATTTAGCATAATCAATATTGGCAGCATTATCGAGGGGTGTATGATAGTCTGGGTGCAATAAGGTAGTATACATCAAAGCGGGAATACCTGCTCTTGCATATGGCAGGTGATCACTTCTAAAATACCATCCTTCGGGATGAGTAGGTTTATCCCATAAGGTATCGAGTTTAAAGGCCGGTCCTTCTTTATTAGCTTCCAGCGCCATGTTTACCAGATCAATTGAATTTCTGTGTGGTGGCTGTACCCCTAATAATGCGGCGCTATCAATGTTATTTCTGCCGATCATATCTCCATTCAACACCGCCACCATACTTTTTTGTGGTACGGTAGGATGCGATACAAACCATCTCGATCCCAAAAGCCCTCTTTCTTCTGCACCCTGAATTACAAACAACACAGACCGTTTACCAGGATTCTTTTTAAATGCCCGGGCAGCAGCCAGAATAGCGGCATCTACACTGGCATTATCATCTGCGCCGTAATAAATGCTATCGCCATGTATGGGATTTCGGATTCCATGTGCATCCTGGTGACCACTATAAACCAGGTATTCAGAAGATAATACTGGATCTGTGCCCTGAATTTTTCCAATGATATTTACAGAAGGGTATTCAAACCTTTCAAGAATGATATTCGCTTTTAAAACCGCTGTTCCGGATTCCATTTCTTTTTTAGCTGACCCATGTACCCATAATACCGGGACTGTTGTACTAACCCTGCTCGCCGGTCCGCCTTCAATATCATAACTACCTCGCTTAAAATTTTCAACAGCATCTGCCCATCCGTTTTCGGCTACTTCGTCAGCAATAAAAATAATTGCAATGGCTCCCTTGCTAAGCAAGGTATTACCATACTTTACCATAATGTTTCGGGTATATCTCCAGGTAGGCAGTGATACATTTTGGTTGATGCCTTTTGGATTGGCTTCAAGAGCTACCACCTTACCTTTTATATTTAAGGCAGCCGTATCCATTGAAACGGCATTCCCAAGATATACAATGGGTGCTTCTATATTTTTAAGCGCCATTTGAGCGATGGCGATATCGGTCCATAAAGCCAGTTTATGATCATTGATACTGATAGAACTGATATCAGCCACCCGATTGCGCCAGATAGAGAAGAATTGCAGATAAGTACCATCCTCCCCAGCAGGAAGTAACCCGATAGAACGGTATTTTTCTACCAGCCATGCTGATGCTTTTAATTCATCCAGCGTTCCGGCAGAGCGACCCCTGAAATGGGCATCCGATAAATCGTAAACATCTTTCTTCAGGTCTTCCATGTGGATAGAAGAAAGACCGGGAGGAGCAGAAACATTTTTAGCTGTTTGTGCAAACACTGTCAGTTGCAGCATACAGATACTAAATACTAGGATCCATTTTCTCATGCAGGATTGGGTTTTATCTGTTCAAAAAGGAAATTAGCTTTTTATTCTTGAATTTTATCGGCTTGTATAAGTAGTAAACAAAAAATTCAGCGATTGTTTTCACATGATTTTCCTATCAGAAAAACCAGACTTGCCCGCAAATCGGTATTTTTAAAAATGACCGGTTATCAACTGTATTAACTGGCAGAGAATTTGACAAGACTAATTAAGAAGGGATTGGAATATTTCCAGCCAAACAAATATTATAATACAATTTCAAAATGACCAAACAGGAATTATTAGAAGAGTTACAAAAAGAAATGCTCATTACGCTAAAACCATCCGGCATTCATGGTATTGGGGTATTTGCTACCTGTGATATACCTAAGGGTTGTAAAACCCTTTTTTCAAGAAATACCGGCGGATGGATTTTACTCAGTTTTGCGGAAGCGGAAAAACTACCCCTTCAGGCAAAAGAACATATTGAAACCTATTATCTCTACGATGAGGAGAATTATTTTATTCCTGATCATGGCTGTAAAATAATGGACATGGCCAATTACCTAAACCATTCCAATATACCTAATATTCATTCTGTAAATGATGGCGAATATTTTGAAACCCTTCGGGATATTAAAGGAGGTGAAGAATTGTTGGTTGATTATGGAGAGATTGTGGATGGTGTTGACTCTTATAAATGAGATTACTCAATCTTTCATAAATAGCATTTACAAAAGTAATGACTTCATATACAATTCCAGTATTACCAAAACCCCATTACTATATTACCAAATAGTTAATCTATTATTACCACAGAGTTACCATTCTGTTACTAAAATGTAAATCACTCATAGCGGGTATACTAAGCAATAACATTGCCGAAAATTAAACGCTTATGAATGGCTTTTTCATCCGAAAAGCATTGCTGTTTCTATGTATCGGTCTTGCTACATACAGTTTTGCGGGAACAATTAAAGGTAAGATAGCAGACAAAAAAACCGGCGAACCACTTGTTGGTGCAACCGTTACCGTTTCCGGTAAAGGAGGTTCTTTTACCAGCAAAACCAGTCTTGATGGTTCTTATATCTTCAAAAAATTACCAGAAGGCAGCTATACCGTTAAAATTCAATTTGTTGGGTATACAGAGTTTACTAATGATAAAGTAATTCTCAAATCTGCCGACGATATCGCTGTGGTAAATACCGACTTATCAGATATTAATACCAATCTGGCTAATATTACGGTTAATAGTAAAAAAAGCAGAGAAAGCGATGAGTTTGCCAGAAAAACTGAACACTTCTCAGATAATGTAGTCAATATCGTTTCTGCCAGAGCTATTGAAGTATCTCCGGATATTACTGTGGGTAATGTATTGCAACGTGTTTCCGGCGTATCTGTGGTAAGAACAAATAGTGGTGATGGTCAGTATGCCATCATTAGAGGGATGGATCAACGCTACAATTATACTACAGTAAATGGTATAAAAATTCCCAGTCCAAATGATAAACAAAGATCCATTCCAATGGATATATTTCCGGCGGATATGATTGAAAGACTGGAAATAGTAAAAGCACCTACACCCAAAATGGAAGGTGATGCTATTGGGGGTGCGATGAACCTGGTAATGAAAGATGCACCCAGTACGCTTACCGTGAATGCCAATCTTGCATTAGGTATGAGCCAGGTATTTTTAAACCGTGCTTTCTCAGGTTATAGTACGAGCGGCATTGCTTCCAAAGCACCAAACGAAATCAACGGTACTTCTTATGTTGCTAAACCAGCTGATTTTTCAACCAGCCAATTAAATTACCATAATGTAGGATTGCCCGCTAATACTTTTGCCGCTTTAAGTATCGGCAATCGCATTTTTAATAAAAGACTCGGTTTTCTGTTGGCAGGTAGTTTCCAGAGCATTTACAGAGGTGGTAACACCACGTATTATAACTCTTTGGCTCCCGGACCTGATCCAGCTAACTCCCCCAATTTCGATGTAATACAATACCGCAAATATTCTAATCTGCAATCAAGGTTGGGCACCCATCTGAAACTGGATTATGCTTTTAACCCTGATCATAAGATCACTTTGTACAATTTATTCCTGCAACTGGATGAAGCTGGCCATCGTTCTATGTTAACCGTTCCTGTATTACCGGGGCCTGGTGAAGTACATAATTTGGACCGCTCACAGTTTACCAGAAAAACAGTTTACAATTCAACCCTGAGCGGTACTGATAGGTTTACCAAAGATTTCGCATTGGATTGGTCACTTGCCTATTCTCTTGCTACTTCCAAAACGCCGGATTGGGTGGAGATGGATTTGTTAAGAACAGATATTACGAGCACTACTTATTTTATCAAACCAATATCACATATCTGGACTCATAGCCGCGATGAGGATAAAGCAGGTTATCTGAACCTTACTTATAATGTGACCAAAAATTTTGAATTGGCCGGTGGTGGAATGTACCGCTCAAAAGACAGAAGTAATTTTTATACCCAATACAATCTGAGTACGGTTATACCTGGTGGGTTCCAGCAGGTTTATTCAACAATTAACAATACGGTCTTTAGTTTTTCTCCCGCATCTAACGCAATTGGCGATTCTACCAATGGAAATAATTATTCAGCCACAGAAAAAGTAAGCGCTGGGTATATTCAGGGAAAATGGAACCTGAAAAATCTGCAGATACTGGCAGGTGCCCGTTCAGAACATACCGAACTTTCTTATGTGTCTCAATTATCATCACAGGCAGCCGGTAAATTTGGTACTATCAGCTATACAGACCTGCTACCTAGCGTACATATCAAATATGCAATTGATGCCCGCCAGAACCTGAGGGCTTCTTATTATACGGCTATTAGTCGCCCTTCTTATTTCGAATATATTCCTGCCAATATCACGGGTGATTATTATACAGAAAGTGGCAACTTCAATATCAAACACACCCAGTCAGATAACTATGACCTGCGTTATGAAAATTATTTTTCAGCAACAGATCATTTATTTGCGGGCGTATTCTATAAACATCTTAGCAATCCTATTGAATATGCGTTTCAACAGGTATCCAATAATGGATATGTATATGAACCACAAAACCTGGGTAATGCCACTAACTATGGATTTGAACTGGTATTCTCAAAATATATACGCAACTGGGGATTGAGCGGTAACTATACTTATACGCATTCTGCCATTACAACCACCAAACAGGTATATGGTTTGGATGCTACTCTTCACCCTTCTTATTCCTATGCCAATCAAACCCGCCCCTTACAAGGGCAATCCGATCATATCGGAAACCTTTCTTTGTTATATAAAAATCCAAAGAATGGATTTGACGGGCAATTAAGTCTGGTATATACCGGAAAAAGAATTAACGTAGTATCTCCTTATTTAGGATTGGATTTTTGGCAAAGGGCCACCACCCAATTGGATTTCTCTGCTGAGAAAAAACTCAATAAACGTTTTACCGCTTTTATCAAAGTCACCAACCTGTTAAACAACCCGATTATTGTTGATGTACTGCATGCCAATACTTTATTGGGCAGGCCCGAACAAACAGATGCATCAAAAATATTGGTACAGAAAGATGTGTTTAACCAAACCTATATGGCCGGATTACGATTCAAATTATAATCACTAGCAACACAATCACACAATATGAAAAATAAAATATCCATAATTTTTACCGCGCTGATTGTTCAATTGGCATTTTATTCCTGCACAAAACAGGAAGTAACTTCTATTTCGTCGCCGGTATTCTCTGTTAGCCAATCAGTAAAACCAGGTAATATATCAGGAACCATTAAAGGAACATTGCAAAGCGATTCTATTTATTGGGTAACAGGTGATGTTACCATCAATAAAGGAGATACGGTTACTGCACAACCCGGAGCGAAAATCTATTTTACCGGCAACTATAATTTCTTTATTCACGGTAATTTATTATCCATTGGTACACAGAATAAGCCTGTTTGGTTTACAGCCGCACCCAATAAAACATTGTTGGTAAAAAAAGATATCCCTGGACAGGACCCAACAACTGATCCAGCTTACAGAGGATGGTGGGGTGGATTATTGGGTGATACTACTACCCAGTTTATGATTTTGAAATGGACACATATTGAATTTGGTGGTGGTACAGTGGGTACTTCTCCTGTATTCGGCATCAAAAATGCCAGCACGGCTTATATGATTTCGTTTGTAAATCCAAAAGGTATGTTCGTATTGGAAGATTCCTGGTTATATGGCGGAGTAGATGATCCCATTCGTATTCAGGGAGGTATGATTCATATTATGCGTAATACTTCTGAAAAAGGAGGATATACCGGTGGTGAAGGAATTGGAAATATTAAAGCGGGTACAGTTGGTAATGTTGCATACAACCTGATTATCGGACCAAATACCAATGGAGTGAAGCCATCCAATAACGGAGGCAGAAACCCACAAACGAATATTTATGCCTATAATAATACTATCCTGAATGGTGGTTACAGACGTTTACGTGTTGGTAACTCTTTGGGAAGAGGTGGTTCTATCAATTATGAAGAAGGCTCTGAAGGACTTATCTATAATAATCTATTTGTGAATTGTATGTTTGGGTTGCGTATTGTTGGTACTGCCAACTATCTGGGAAATGCCCTGATTGTTGCTGATACGGCGCATATCAGCTATGGCTATAATTTTAATTATGGTGATAGCGCTGCAACTGTTAACCAGTTTTACCCGGTTAATTTTCTTACCAAACCACAACCAACCGATATACCAACACCTTCCAGCTATTTGCCCGCTTCTTATACTGTTGGATCTGTGTATGACGGAAGCGTAAATATTCAAAAGAACAATCCTCAGTTTGTATATTATCCACTTCCACAGGCATCTGGAACATTGGCAGATATCTCTTTTGCAACAGGATGGGATTTCAGATTAAAACCAACTTCGCCTTGTGTAGGAAAAGGATTTATCAATTTTACCCCACTTAGCCAGATACCAGTTGATCCAATTTATGGAGCAACAGAAGTTACGCCTCCGGGGTCAGATATAGGTTGCTATCAGTTAAATGGTTCCGGGAATAAGCACTAAATCTATTTTACAGTATAAAAAACGAATGCCTCTTTTTAAGAGGCATTCGTTTTTAGCAAACCCAGTAAAATTTTTAATTTAATTCTCGTAAAGAAGGTTTCATATTAACTTGTTTTTCTGATGATCCAAACCGCAACAAATGATTCCAATAAACTCAATGGAATCGCATACACCAATATACCATAAGGCAAAACCCCTAAATTTCCAATCGTTACCCACATCAATACAAAGCCCACAAACCAAGACAGGAAAGCCGTTTGTATAAATGTAAATTTTTTTGACAAGATAGCTATCGCCACTGCAAACAAAAGCGACCAGAGTCCCCATACAGCCCCGTTAAATGCTGATGAAGGAAATTGCAGACCCATATGCTTATAATGTTCTACCCATTGTTGTTTTACCAAAAATTCATTTCTAAAAAACTCAGAAATACTGATCCACACAGTGGCCAATAGAACCGGGCTAATTCTTTTTATGATTTGCATACAGGCAGGGTTATAATTTAAGTTACGGAAGCAAATTTACTCAACCATTGATCATATTAAATAAGGCAACAAAATATTTCCCCACTTATGCACTGCCTATAGTAAATACATAAAACAATTTCTATCTTACTACCCTTCAAACCATTCCTATGTCAAAAATACTTAAGGCAAAAGATGTCTTTGCACAAATAAAAGCCGATTTGATTGGCAAAGATTCTTATCGTGGGGTTACGTTAACGTATACCTGGCTGGCCAATCAATTCGGACATTTCTCGCTTGGTTTTATACCCTCCTTTATTCTTTATCTTATCCTCTCAAATTTTCATACGAATTCCTATGCTATTGCGCGGGCGCCTTGGTATATCTGGGGGTTTTGGATCGCATTTGAAACCTATAATTTTTTAGGGCCCTTGTTATTGAAAAGTCATTCCCAGTCAAAACTCCTGTATGTAAAAGGCAATTCCTATACTTTTCAACCCGCCTGGGGCAATATTCTTTTTGATACACTTACGGATCTTAGCTTTTTTGGACTGGGGGCTATGTTTTTGGGATTTCTTGGCAATGGAGGAGAAATTTATAAGATAGTTTGTATTAGTATCGCAATCCTATTGCTGTATCCATCTGGTTATTGGTACCTCACAAAAATGTATTTGCAGATACCCCAATACCCGTATCAATTGCGTTTGGCTCAATGGGATTTTCCCATAAATGATAACGGTAGAAAATCAGTTGCTGATTTTTTGAATAATGCGAATAGTAAACTCCATCTATTCGTATTTGGCGAAGAGAATACGGGTAAAACCAGTTTAAGTGTAGGACTGGCCACCGAATTATCTATTCGGCATGAAGCTTCGGTATATACGACTGCTATGAAATTAAGTAGTGATTTTTTTTATCCGGCAGGTCAGACTGGTTCAGCTCCAACACCCTGGACCTGGCGCGATGCTTCTGTATTGATCATTGATGATATCAACCCCGGCAAACCCATTACAACACCTATGGTAAGTGCGGAAACTTTCCTCAGCTTTATCGATACCTATGCTACAAATCCTGAAAATCGAAAAGCACTCGCTTCCAGGAAAACGATCTGGGTATTGGGTTCCACAAATGAAAAAGAGAGTTGGCGCAAGATGTTGCTTACTATTGGTGTAGCAGAAAATGATATAGTAGAGATCTCCTTATAAAACCTAAAGAAATTTTATTGACTCAGGATATGATTATCATAAGCAAAACTGATCAAATGCGTAAGGCTTTTTACATTAAACCTTTTGTATAAAGGCAATATCCTTTTTTCAATAGCCGATTGTGTAACATTTAATAAGCCGGCAATTTCTTTGAAAGAGAACCCTTTTGCCACCATGCCAAGCGCTTCTTTTTCTTTTTCTGAAATGGCAAAATATTGAAACAATTGTTTGTTCAACTCTTCTTCAAATTCAGATTTGTCAGGTCCATAAGCGGCATAACGCATTACTTTACCCAGGTTAATACTTCTATTAATATGAGAATGCCCCATAATAGCTGTGACTCTTCCATTTTCTGAGCTATATACGCCTACTTTTGAAATCAGCGGAACAGGCGTTCCATTCTTATGCATTTTCTTTAACTCAATCGTGAAACTATATTTCTCCAGTTCTTCTGTTTTATTGAGAATAAATTGCAGTGCTTTATCATTTAATTCATTAGAAAAAGGGGCATACTCTGGGGTAGTAATGCTCACAATCGTCATCATACTGATTTCATCATCTTTATATCCCAAAATCTCTTCCCAGCCATCTGCATACAACATTCTTCCTTCTTTAAAAGAATAGATATAAATCGCTTCTTCCGGAAATCGGGGAATGGTTTTTTTGAAATGACGGGCCTGCTCAGATTGGAGATCTGCAGGAATATTGGTAATACGTGATTTAGAATAATTTCCTGTTTCTGACATCTTCATTGATTTTGACAACAGGTATCGAATCTTTTTCCCAACCTGCGACTTTTCGCAGTTGTCTTGCCTTTTATGATCCGCTACTTTTACAAAATGGTATAATTCAATGCTGTTAGTATACTATGATAGCAGAATAACCATACTCGTTTTTAAGACCCAAAAAAGAAGCAATTATTCTACCATCTACTGTCATAACAAACAGATAGACAAGGAATTAAGTTAGTACAAAATAATAAAAAATCCTAGGAAAACCAATTTTCTATCAATATCGAGAGGTAAAAACCACCTTTCTGATTGAAAGAATATTCCGGTAATCACTCCGCGCAGAGGATTCGGGGCAAAATAAAGAGCATGCTTTATTTTGCTGTTTTTAAAATTGATACCAAACCGGGGGGAATGGTATTGAGCTGAGTCCTCTGCGAGGGGCCCCCCGGAATCTTCTCATTTCACACCTATTATTTTCCGGGGCTATTTCTACCATAATTGCTTTATTTTTAAACATTCCTTCTATTCAAACCTGCCTTATGCCCAAGATTGCCCCCATTGAACCCAAGAACACCCGTCGCGATTTTTTGTGTCAATCTGCATTTCTTACAATCGGTCTTGTCGTGAGTGGGCGTACAGTTTTTGGGGCAGGTAGTTTACTAAGTGCGGATGAAAAACCAAATTCTTTATTCCATGGTGTACAGATAGGCGCCATTACGTATTCTTTTCGCAGTTTGCCGGGAAGTCCGGAACAATTGCTACAATATTGTGTGAATAGCGGTGTTAGTGCTATTGAGTTGATGGGTGATTCAATTGAAGATTTTGCCGGGAAACCCGTAAATACTTTCAAAGCGCCACCAAGGATAAACGGACAACGGGCTCCTCTTACGGAGGAACAGAAAAAACAGGTTGCAGATTACCAGAAACAGGTAGCTGATTGGCGGGCTGTTGTTTCGATGGATAAGTTTGAAGAAATCCGTAAAATGTATCATAAGGCGGGAGTAAGTATTTATGCATTTAAACCCAATGCACTAAACGCCAACAATACCGATGCAGAAGTTGAATATGCTTTGCGTGCAGCAAAAGCATTGGGTGCACGATCCGTTACCGTTGAATTACCAACTGATCCCTTACAAACCCAACGCCTTGGGGATTTCGGGGCTAAGCACAAAATATATATCGGTTATCATGCCCACCTGCAGGCAACCGATACAGCCTGGGATACTGCATTAGCGCAATCCCCTTATAATTCAATGAACCTTGATTGTGGACACTATATTGCTGCCGGTGGCAACAACACAAAAGAAGGTTTATTAGCATTGATTGAAGCCAAACATGATCGCATCAGCAGTATACATATTAAAGATCGCCAGACCAAAGAGCATAGTGGTAATAATAAAGTGTGGGGAGAAGGTGATACACCCTTACAAGAAGTTCTCGGTTTGCTGAAACAAAAAAAATATAAGTTCCCCGCTACAATTGAATTGGAATATGATATACCTGCCGGCTCAGACCCTGTTCAGGAAACCCGGAAATGTGTTGAATACGCTAAGAAGATACTGGATGCCTGATCAAATACTGCCCTATGCTTTCGCAGCAAACTGAGGTCTTATTACCCAACTCCGCTGATTAGGCTTGCGTAATAAAAACCAACTGAAAAAGAATACAGTCGTTGTAATGGTCATGGCTAAAATGCTCCATTCCGGTAATATTCCCCGAAGATTTACCAATACCGCATCTTGTGCAAATTTTCCAAAACCCAATAAAGCGGGTATCCTGTACCAATAATAAAAGGATACACCAGTAGCCGCAAAAAAGCTAACCAATTGTCTCTCTTTTTTACCTTGAAAATATTTTTGCAATATCAGGTAAGCCAGTATGGAAACAGCAAATCCGGCAATTGGTAATTGGTATACATCGAAAATATCGGTCAGATGAATGGGTGTTCTCAGATCAGGAACATGAAACCAACCCCAGATAAATCCAGGCAAGCCCCCTATAATTAATATTGAACCCAAAGCCTGATAAGCATTTTTAGTAACAAGCGCGGGATGAAAATTAGGTGTGGAATCGGGACAGGGAACGGAACAATTTACACATTCAACGCAATGTGCGTTTGGCACACTTACTAATGTGTTGCCACCATATAATTTTTCAACCGCATGTACCGGACAAAGCGTAGAACACCAGGCAGATTTCCAGTCGAAAATAAAACTCATGGTAAAGCCGATGGCAGATAATGCAAATAATAGAACGGCTGTGGCCATACCATTATTATTAAAGAGTAAATGTCGCAAAGGAACAATGGCATATAATAAGATGATCGCTGCCAATTGCAGTTTTGATTGGGTGGTAACCGATAATTTTCTTTTTTGTGATAGCCCTAAATGACGAGGTAATAAATTGGTGGTGGATAAAGGACAGATATTTCGCCAAACACCCGTGGCAACCACCAATAATGCAGGCGCAACCGGTATCAGAATATTCCAAAAAAGCAATAGCCCAATAGAAGGATAAAAAATCAGGGCAAGAAATATGACTAAGCCAACTATCCAAACCAGCACTTGCAATAAACGCCATATAGATAAGGAGCGGGTGGGAGTAGTATTTGCATTGGTGATAACCTGACTCATAGACGAAAATGTTAATCAGCCTGCAAATTAGAAGAACCCATTTCAGAAAAATATGATTTTAATCAGGTGGGCCTGAGTTTTGATTATTGCTGATAATCAATGAGTTTGGGTGAAACTCAGCTGTACATATTTCGGCTTTATGATTTCTTTAACATTTCAATCTTTTACAAACAGGCTTCTATACGTATCCATAATAGACAACCGTGTTAAGATGAAAAAAACAAGCATTTTGGTAATCGCCCTGGCCATGTTCCTTGTATGGGGGTGTACCAAAACATCTTCAACACCCATATTTGACCCTGAAAGTGCTGCGGCTATTTTACCCCTGAAACCAGGAAACAGCTGGATTTATATGGATAGTACATTTAATGTGGACGGCAGCATCAGCGAATCAGATACCGATACATCTTATGTAAACACAATTACTACTACCATTGGGGGCGTTAACTTTTTTGGTATTACAGACTCTCTGGGTTGGTTTGGAACCAATAGCCTGTTAGCCATCGACCCATCCAATACGGCTATTTATAGCCTGGATAGTATCAATGCCACAACAGACCCTTTGATCGTGTTTTCACTTTCCACATCCGATGGCTATTTGATAGGTACGATGAATAATTATTCGAATCCAACCTGTGTTGGAGTGGATGGCTTATATGGATATGCAACCACCTATACCATTGGACAATATACCTGCTATAAAAACATAGATACCCTGAAAGATTGTGAAGGCAATATCATCTCAACAACGGTTATGTATATTTCTCCGGGTGTAGGTATTGTTAGAATTGAAGAATATTCGCAAATACCCGGCAGGTCTTCCAAAACAATGTATCTCGATTATTCTCAAACCTTGCAATCGGCTACTTTGAAATAGTTGTTTTCAATTTTTTATTTTTCTGCAAACTTAAGAACCCATTAAAGCAGAACTAAAATCTCCTAAAAATCGCTGCGGGTAAGGGTTTGGCATTTTTTTAACAGCAACAGATTTAACAATCGGTACTAATTTTGACTCTATATCGTAGTTAATATAAAGCGCATTAGATGAAAAAACTATTCTTATTAGTATTCCCCGCCCTTATCTTTATCTGGGGCTGTTCTAAATCAGCTTCATCAAGCAGTGCGGGGTCTAGCAGTAGTACTTCTATCTGGCCACTAAAAGCGGGAAATACCTGGATATACCAGGATTCTATTTTCAATACTGATGGTACTATAGGAGAGGTCTATTCAGATTCAACCTATATCAATAGCCAGATTACCAGTCGCAGTGGTGTAACTTTTTATGGTATTACCGATTCATTGGGTTGGTTTGGTACAGGTAGTTTGTTGGCAGTAGATCCTACGAATACCACTATTTACGGTCTGGATAGCATCAATTCATTGAACTCACCCTATCTTATTTTCGCGTTAACCGCTTCTGATGGTTATTTGATCGGCACCAGTCAGGATTTTTCTAACCCTAGCTGTATTGGTTTAGATGCTTTATATGGATTTGCTTCAACCTATAGTGTTGCATCCTATACCTGTTATAAAAATATCGAGTATATCAAAGATTGTAACGGCAATATTACCTATACAACGGTCTCTTATTATTCTCCGGGTGTAGGTTTGGTAAGGGTAGAAGAATATTCTCCCGTACCTGGCAGTACCACCAATGCGCTGTATCTCGATTATTCTCAAACCCTGAAATCGGTTAAGCTGAAATAGTATTTTTATCGGGCCTTCCAAAAAGATGTTGAGAAAACAGCGTCTTGAGAAAATTCATCCCTGCAATTCTGCGCTTCATACAACACTATGGGATAGTTTTGTGTCTTTAATTTGGGATATCCCAACATCCAGGTAATCTATTGTATTCGGGAAAACTATCATCTCCCGGAAATTAGTATGTTTACCAAATAACGATTGCCTGTTTATGAAAAATTCAATATTGCTAGTATTGCTGGTTGTATTATTTGGCTGTAAAGACAAAGGAAGCAGTACAACCCAGCCTGTTGTGGTTCCCAATGATCAGCATGTTTCTGTGCTTACCCAGCACAATAATAATAACCGTTCTGGCTGGAACAGCCTGGAAACGAAACTGACCACTACGAATGTAAATACACAAACGTTTGGAAAGCTATTTACTTTAAAAGTAGACGACCAGGTATATGCGCAACCACTGGTAGTGGGTAATGTTAGCATTGGCTCCGGAACACATAATGTGGTTTATATTGCTACCGTTAATAATTCTATTTATGCCTATGATGCAGATGCCGGTAATTTATATTGGCAGAAAAGTTATAACGCTTCCGGCATGCGCCCACCGCGTAATACCGATATGAAAGGAGCCTGTGGCGGTGCTTACCAGGATTTTAGCGGCAGTATTGGTATTGTAGGAACACCGGTTATTGATTCAGCAGCCCAAACTATGTATTTTGTTGCCCGCAGCACAGATGGTACCCGTTTTGTTCAATACCTGCATGCCGTTAATATTACTACCGGAAGCGAAATGACGGGTAGTCCGGTTCAAATCACTGCTACTTACCAGGGATCCGGAGATGGCAGCGTAAACAATACACTTAGTTTTGATGCCCAAAAACAAAACCAACGGCAAGCACTAACACTGGTAAATGGATTGGTATATGTAACGTTTTCATCGCATTGCGATTGGGGTCCTTATCATGGTTGGATTTTAGGCTATGATTCCAAAACACTTACTCAAAAAATTGTGTACAATGATACTCCAGACGGAGGGGATGGTGGTTTATGGGAAAGCGGTAATGGCATATCTGCGGATAATGCAGGCAACCTGTATGTTGTAGTCGGCAACGGAACTGTGGGGGTTACCAATGATCCAACAAACCCAAGAAACCGCGGAGAAAGTGCTATGAAATTATCTGTATCCGGAAGTAGTTTACAGGTAAATACATACTATACTCCTTTTAATTACCAATACCTGGAAGATAATGATCTTGATTATGGAAGCATGGGCTCCTTTCTGATACCCAATTCCAATTATTTCTTTACGGCTGGAAAAGACGGTAATATTTATCTATTGAATAAGGATAATATGGGTGGCTACAATAAAACCAGCAACCAGGTGCAACAAACCATTAGCCTGAATGGAAATGCCAATATGCATTGCCAGGGAGCCTATTATGGTGGCAGCCCGGAATACGCCTATATATGGTCTGAAAATGATCAGTTACATGCGTTGCCTTTTAACCGATCCACCAATCAGTTTGATATGGGTAACCAGATATTATCTTCCGCCAGCGGACCCACCGGACAAAGCGGTGCTTTGTTATCAGTTTCATCTAATGGAACAACTGCAGGCACTGGTATCCTTTGGGCGGTTTATCCAAAAAGTTGTGATGCGGAACATAATGTTTGTCCCGCTATTTTACGTGCTTTTGATGCCAGTAATATTAATAAGGAACTCTGGAACAGTGATCAAACGATCACTAAGGATGCTGTAGGGAGTTATGCTAAATTTTCAAGTCCTACTATTGTAAACGGACATGTTTACCTGGCCACTTTTTCAAATAGTATAGTGGTATATGGTATCAAATAAACGATTAACGTGGTTTTGAAAATCTGAGGTAGCTTCTGAAACGCCAGTAAACCATAAGAAATCCAAATATAGGCACAACAACAGAAAGCAGGATTAGGCTGTTTCGGGTGGGCTTGTCTATTACCTGTCTTTTGAATAACATCCTTAGAAGGTCGATGGCAATTACCAGTAATATAAAATTTACAACAAGGGCTATATAAAATGTGGCGGTTCTCATAGCTGGCACTTTTACTAAATATACGAAATAGGAAACAAAAGGAGGAACAAATAAAAGAAATTTGGTATGGGTTTTGCCTTTGTATTTACAGCAGAACTGAGGAAACCGATTATCATTTATTGATTCCGTACACCCTTTCCGTCTGGGTTTACTTCCTGTAAATTGGTATCTTTATACACCACACTAAACGATCATCGCCATGAAAAATTCATTTCGGCTGTTGATAATCTTACTCCTCACACAAAAGTTTACCCAGGCACAAACAGTATATGCAGGCAACGACGGAGCCATGCGTTTTTTTGAAATGCGCGACGACCAGGGAGCGCTTATTAAAACCGCGAGTGAAATGGGTGTTAAGGGTAGCCCCATGATACAGGACGGATGGGCAGCAGGAACCATTCATTTCAAAAACGGCTTAACGTTCTATGATACGCTCATGAATTTTTCGCTCTTTACAAATAAATTATATATAGCCCGGAATAATCGCTACCTGGAATTGGTTCAACCAGCATCTTCTTTTACCCTTAATTTTCGAAACGAATCCGGTTCAATGGATAGCTATCTATTTAAGAATGGTTATCCCGCAATAGAAGATCACGACAGCAGTTTTATGTATGAAGTATTGTACGCAGGCGAAAACCTGCAACTGCTATCCTGGCAACACAAAAAAGTGATCGAAACTTTTAATTATGGAAGCCCGCACGAAAAAGAATATGCCATCGTACAAAAATTGTATGTATACCTTCCGAAAGAAAAAAAGATGACCCCTTTAAGTTCGTATGCAGTACAAGCGGCTAAAAAATCATTGCCTGATTATGCAGATAATATTCAGGCTTATGCAGCTTCACATAAATTAAACGGGAAAGACAAAACTCAATTTGTAGACCTCTTATCGTATCTGGACAAAAATCATTGAATAGATTTTAGCTAACTACTTATAGCAGGCCCAATTTCTTTTTCTCTTTTTTGCTCAATTCTTTTCCTATCAATTCTTTGGGATAAGCTACTTTGAAGGTTTGATTTGGCATTTGTAATGAAGAACTATGCCCATCTTCTCCAATACAAAAAATTGTGGGTAAAAAACGATAAGCATTAACAATGGTTCCATCTGAATTGTTTCTGATAGCAGAAATCTTTTTCCCGTCAAGGTATCTCACTGATAGGATCATTTCATAACCCTCATTTTCTTTGTTAAATACAGCAATAGGTTGACCCGGTATTACATTGTCTCCTTTCTCAACCAATAATTTTATTGGGGCTCTCACGGTATATTGTGCAAGAGAACCGTCTCTCTGCTGGATAAGAATTTGATTGTTCGTTCTCTTAAATATGACTTTCCCCTTTTCTGATTCTTTCTGTTCATCGCTGCAATCGTAAACCAGTCCTGCGCGTGCTGCACAAATAGTATCGCCGGAAGCATAGGAAAATCCGGTACCAAAAAATGCATCTTCCACAGGTTTTCCAAAACTGGCTTCAAAACTGCTTACTTTGGAAATTCGAACAATATTATTCAAGGTTCCCGGTAATAGATACAAAAATCCGGTATCGGAAGGGGCTTTATTTAAATAGTTACCCGGGAAATAACTGTAGGAATATCCATATGAATAAACAGTAGCAGATTTTTCGGGTTCTAATTTTACCAATTCCCTGTTTCCTCTTTGCACCACAAATATGCCTACATCGCCAAAAATTCCAGATCCCCGATACCCTTGTAAAGTTTTAAAACTGATTCGTATTGTATAATCACCATAAGCTAAACTCTCTGCATTGATACTAATCGTTCTGTCTGGATTTGAAACTGATCTAAGGGTGATGATTCCATTTTGCGAGAATGCCTGGGTAGCCAAACAAATGAATATCAATAAAGAAAGGATATGGGTTTTCATAAGCAGTTTTCTTAATAATTTGATATTGTAAAATAATAAATATAAATACAAATGACAAATAATATTTATATATTTCTACACTATTTTATTACCCAGTTTGGGTAACTGCTTTTTTATTTTTTCAGTATTCTTTTTCATTCTAAAACAAATCGTCTCGTATTAATTCATCACATTCAACACGATCCGCGAAGCATGATGAAAAATGCGGATACTGGATTTTTGGTAATCCGATATTTTGGCATGATAAATATCTGCAAATACCTGCGGGTTCCTATCGAACAATGGAAACCAGCTACTCTGTACCTGAATCATCATCCGATGTCCTTTTTTGAATGTATGGGCAATATCCGATAAAGTATATTTTACCTGTGTAGGTTTACCCGGCACAAAGGGTTCTGGCTTTTCAAAACTATTTCTGAATTTCCCCCTCATCAGATCACCCCGCACGAGCATTTGGTATCCTGCCATTTCATAATGATTCGGTAAAGGCTGTTCATACTGAAAATCGTCTGGGAATACATCAATCAGCTTTACTACAAAATCTGCATCCGTAGTAGAAAGACTTGTCAATAGGTCGGCAACTATCGGTCCTGCCACCGTAATATCTTCTTTCAAAATATCAGTTCGGTAAACCAATACATCTGGTCTTTTTGCAGCAAATCGCTGGTCATCCGTCATATAATCGCCATTCCTTCTTAATTGAATTCCTTCAATAAAAGGGACTGGTTTTGCCGGGTCGTTGATATATTCATCAAAGCTTTTGGTATCCGTCAAAAGCTTGTCATCAAAACTGATTTTCCCATTGCGTTCCAGATGCAATACCTGTTGATGGCTTTTCACAGGCGGCCATTTATCGAAGGTTTTCCATTGATTGATTCCACTGAAGAAGATACTGGCTTCGGGTATCTGTTCTGCTGATCCTTTGCCTTTGAGGTAATAGTCAAAAAATGGCTGTTCTACCTGTTCCGAAAACCAATCGCAGGTATTGCTGTCAAACAAAATATTCCCTATCCGATTACCTCCATAGCCACCCCATTGACCATGTGTCCAGGGGCCCATTACCAACTTATTTGTATTCTTTGCCTTGGCTTCAATGGATTGATACATATTAAGTGTACCATAACAATCCTCCGCATCGTATAAACCTCCTACCAATAAGGTAGCAATACCCGGCGCAACCTTTTCTGCATGATTCATCGGGTTTCTCGATTGCCACCAGGCATCATTTACGGGGTGATTCATCATATCCTTCCATAAAACCATGGAATCACCCATGATCTTCGAGATCGTATCCAGATTACCCAGTCTGAGAAAATATTCATAACTGTCTTTTGCCGGAAAGGTCACACCATTGGGATATTGTGGACTGGGATTAGGTATTGGTTTTTTCATATGGAAATAGGCGTCCATTTCCATAAATGCACCATTGTGGTGATAATCATCTCCCATAAACCAATCGGTTACCGGTGCCTGTGGGCTCACAGCTTTCAAGGATGGGTGATTACTAAAGGCAGCATGTGATGCATAAAAGCCGGGGTAAGACGTGCCCATGACGCCAACCCGATTATTATTGTTGATTGTATTCTTTACAAGCCAATCAATGGTATCATAGGCATCGGTAGATTCGTCAGTATCTGTGGCTGTTTGCTTATGATCGTTAAACGGACGGATATCTATAAACTTTCCTTCGCTTTTCCATCGCCCACGTACATCCTGTTGCACGTAGATATAATTCTTTGCAAAAAAATATTTACGGGGAGAATTCCAGATCGTTGTAAAATTGCCTTCTCCATAAGGTTTACATGAATAGCCGGTACGAAACAATATGATCGGATGTTTTTCAGTTTCCTCTTTGGGTGTATAGATAGCTGTAAATAATTTTACCCCATCACGCATGGGGATCATCACTTCTTTCTTGGTATAATGATTGACAACCCAGGCAGAATCGATAGATTGGGAGAAACAAAGGATTGGAAAAAAAAGTAATCCGATAAGGCTTTGCTTTTTCATATAGTGTTTTCTGTATTGAAAGATAAAGATTTTACCCAGCCTTATGGGCCATTCTGAAACAGGATACATACGACACGACTCAATTTATTCAACATAAAATGAAAAATAGTGCCGATTCATTTGGAATTACCCGAAATATTCGATAATCTCATTCAGCGATTTATTTAACTGATTTAACATGAAAACAAGAAAAGCGTTTAGATTACCTGCACTTCGTCGTAATATTTTCAGTCCGCTGTTGGTACTGATGGGTTTTTTCGTATTGGCTTTTGCCCATGCACAAAACAGAGATATTAGTTATCTCTCTTCTGGCGGAAAACTGAATCCTTTGCAGGCCATTATGGATATCCGCCATTATACCATTGCATTGAATGTTGATATCGACAAGCAACGAATTGATGGCAGTACCGAAATCAGTCTGTTACTTTCAAAATCCACAGATACTTTATTATTTGACCTGGTACATTTATTGCAAGTGCAAAAAATTAAAGTGAATAATAAACCAGTACAATTTGTTCAGGCAAATGATAAAATCTATATCACTTCGGATAAAGCATTTACACCCGGTAATCAAATCGTAAAAATCGAGTATGGAGGTGTGCCGCCTGTGGCTGTAAGACCACCCTGGTTGGGTGGTTTTACCTGGACAAAAGACAGAACAGGGAATCCCTGGGTGGTGATCAATTGCCAGAA
>Ga0007882_10000464_pt1 | contig 23909 bp, 19 predicted proteins | sample CryBogCBH12Aug01_FD_71195 | JGI IMG/M metagenome (GOLD analysis project Ga0007882, IMG submission 71195) | Freshwater microbial communities from Crystal Bog, Wisconsin, USA - CBH12Aug09.1 | ecosystem: Environmental > Aquatic > Freshwater > Lake | place: Crystal Bog, Wisconsin, USA | collected... | reverse complement strand
CTTGGTCAGCCAATTGTGATTGATAACAAACCAGGTGGTCAAAACGTAATTGGTGCGCAAAGCGTTGCCCATTCAACACCGGACGGCTATACCTTTTACTTTGCAACAACTGCAGCCTTGATTATTAATCCCTTACTTTTCAATCAACTAGCGTATGACCCGCAAAAGGATTTTGTACCCGTTTCATTTATTGCAAGAAGCCCTTTTGCAATTTTGGTGGACGCCAATTCTCCGATTCAAAATATCGACGATTTAGTTGCAAAATCAAAAGCCTCCAACGGTCAGTTCTCTATCGGGGACGAAGGTCCTCGCACATTCAGCGGTATGACAGCACGCCTCTTTAACTCCCGATCAAAGGCCGGTGCCAATTTGGTCCCGTATGCCAATGTCGGCGTAGGCTCTCAAAACCTAATGGGAGGTCATGTGGACGCGTTGGTCGCTGATTTAGCTTCAACGGCTCAACTTGCGAAACAAGGCAAGTTACGTGTAATCGCTACAACTGCAGCTAAAAGAGTTCCTGGCTGGGAGAGCGTTCCTGCACTATCCGAGAAGTACGGTAATTTTGATATGGTCGGCTGGTTTGCCATCGTCGCACCCAAAGGAACACCACCAAAGATCATCTCTAAGATGAACCATGAGGTTAATTTAATATTGTCAGATAAGGAACTAGCCACGCGGATTGCTAATATCGGGCCATTGGCTGACTCCACGATGTCAGAGGCAGATGTCGCAAAGTTCTTAAATTCCGAGATGACTCGTTGGACGGAGGTGACAAAAGAAATCGGAATTGTGCCGGAATAGAAAAATCACCACCGGATGTGAATTACGAATGGGCGCAAACGTTTGCGCCCATTTGCATTCTTTTGTCCTAACTCTTAAGGGACGAAGCAGCAACTATCTAATGGTAAACGCTAGTTTAGAGAAGTTGTCAGAATGACTTACCTGGGCCCATACGGCTTTAGTATTAGCAGATAAATTGAATATCATTTAAACTCGCGCAAATACGGCATTGCATACTGTGCATACCCTAAGTTAATTGAGAAAGTTTATAGTTTCTTTTTTTAAATGGGATTTAAAAATGATGGTTCGTTCAATACTCAATAAAAATCTCTCGAAAACACTTTGCTTTTTGGTTTTGTTTTTATCCAACATTTGCTTTGCAGATGAATTTCCAACAAAATCTTTAACAATGATTGTTCCGTTCTCTGCGGGCGGGCCAACCGATGCTGTTGCACGTTTATTGGCTGTTCCAATGGGAAAATACCTTGGTCAACCTGTTGTGGTTGAAAATACTGTGGGTGCTGGGGGAACACTTGCGGCGAATAAGGTTGCGAAATCACCCAAGGATGGATACACACTTTTAATCCATCACATCGGTATCTCAACTGCACCTGCTTTGTACGCAAAATTAAACTACGACACTCTTAATGACTTTGAATACATTGGTGAAGTTGTTAATGTGCCTATGACTCTTATTGGAAGCAAAAATTTCCCGCCCAACAACTTTCAAGAACTGTTAGCTTATATCCAAAAAAATAAAGACAAGGTAACTTTGGCAAATGCAGGGCCCGGTGCGGTGTCTCAACTGTGCGGAATGCTTTTTACGAGTCAAGTTGGTATTGCTCTTACTCAAGTTCCCTATAAAGGTACTGGACCTGCAATTACTGATTTACTAGGGGGACAAGTAGATTTGTTGTGCGACCAAACCACCAATACCCTCACTTACATTAGATCCGACAAAGTTAAATTGTTCGGCGTCACCACCTCTAAGCGCCTAAGCAGTTTGCCAAGCGTTCAAACAATTAGTGAACAAGGCTTGAAAGGATTTGAAATAGTAGCCTGGCACGGTCTTTATGCACCAAAAGGAACTCCAAGCGCTGCGCTTGATAAGCTAAACAAAGCACTGCGCGCCGCTTTGACCGATCCAGACGTTAAAGCAAGACTCTCAGATTTGAATGTTGAAATTGCAAAACCTGATGAACAAACTCCTGCCGCGCTTAAGATGAAAGTTGAGTCCGAGGTGAAAAAATGGGCTCCTATTATTAAAGCTTCCGGCGGTTTTATTGAGTAATGTCCTTAATTTATAAATTAAGACGTTTTGAATTTTTCAAACCCAAATAATTAGTTGAATCCTACAAAACTCATTTAAAAAAAATCATTTATTTTTGAATGAATGAAGGTGAGGTTTACTATTATTTGGGTTGTGTGCTGTTTGAAATATTGTTTTGAATTAAAGCTTTTCGAATATTTCAAGTAGTGAGGGATACCAATCAGTACCAAGTAGTACTAAGCAGTACTATCCATATCTGCTGTTTATTGCCGCCTAGGTTTTTAAGTACCTTTCTATTAGTAGATTATTGGTAGATTAAAAGTGAAAGTATCGATAATGACTCGTGTATTTTTTTTACTTTCCCTTTGTTTAGTATTTTCTACACAAGCTCAGACTTTCCCCTCTAAACCAGTCCGGATAATTACCCCTTTCCCCGTTGGTAGCGGCCCGGAAGGGGTTGCTCGTCTTGTGGCTGACAAGCTCTCGAAAAATTGGGGTGTCCCAGTCACTATTGAAAATCGTCCTGGGGGAAATGGATTCATTGCGATAGAAGCCTTCAAACGAGGGGCCACTGACGGAACAGACCTAATTCAACTTGACAGTGTGCATTTAACTGCGTATCCCCATTTGTTTAAAAAACTTCCCTACGATACAAAGAACGATTTCGATGTTTTGTTGCCTTTATTTAAAACGTACTTCTTCTTTACAACTTCAAGCGCAAGTCAGTACAAAACGGTAGGTGACATAATCTCAGATGCAAAAGCTAACCCTGGCAAACTTAACTACGGATCATGGTCAGTCGGTAACCCCGTACATCTAGGCTCTGCATTGTTTGAAACGATCAGTAACATAGAGATGCAGCACGTTATTTATAAGGAAACGTCGCAACTCTACTCTGCCGTGTCCACAGGTGAGTTATCTTTTGCATTGGGATCAATAGCTTCGGCTGGGCCCCTTTACCGTTCGGGGAAATTAAAACTAATCGCCATTGCAGCTCCTCGCCGACTCCCGGGCTATAAGGATATACCGACTGTAGGGGAGGTAGGTGGCCCTAAGGATTTTGAAGTAAGCGGATCGACTGTCATTGCTGCTCCAAAGGGGCTGCCCAAAGCGGTGACTGACAAGATCTTTAACGATATAACAATCGCTTTAGCTGAGCATGACGTCCGGGAAAAATTCATCTCATTTGGCTACGAACCTTTTGTAGTAACGAAGGAGCAGTTTGCCCAATATATCCAGGACGAATCGGCACATCAGGCAATCATTATTAAGAAATCTAAAGCTGCGCTTGATTAACTAACTAACTAAGAGATGGACTAATCGTATCTGCACATAAGCCTCTCATCTATGAATTTCCACTAGAAGTTATAACTGGGATTGATGCCGGTTCAGGGTATTCCATTACTCTTTAAATAATTCTTTTAAATTTCTTCGTCTAACATTCAAGAACTATCTGGAGAGACACTACATGTTAAAGACTATTAGAAATACTTTCATAGCTGCTTTTTTAATTTCCTCTACGGTACTTTGTTTTGCGCAGAGTAACTATCCCTCTAAGCCCATTCGGTGGCTGGTACCTTACCCCGCTGGAGGAGGATCAGATTTTTTAGCGCGTACTATTTCACAAGAGCTATCAGGGTTAGTCTCGCAAACTGTATTAATTGACAATAAGCCAGGAGGAAATACAGCTATAGCAGCCGCTGAGACTGCTCACGCGACGCCTGATGGATATACGATTCTCTCTGCAGATAACGGGACCATGGTTAACAATCCTGTACTGTATAAGAATTTATCTTATGACCCAGTTAAAGAATTAACGCCAATTACTCTCATGGGTAAGTTCCCTATGATTTTGATTGTTGGTCCTTCATTTGATGTTAAATCACTAGCAGAATTCATTGCTAAAGTTAAAAGCACCCCTGGAGGCCTTAATTTTGGATCAGCCGGTGCAGGTAGCCCACACCACTTGGCTATGGAGCTTGTCAAAGTGGAGACTGGTCTGAATATGACTCACGTACCCTATAAAGGTGCCTCTCCAGCGTTACAAGACCTAGCCGGTGGGCATATCCCCGCAATGATGGTGGATCTAGCCGCAGGCGCTGGGTTTATAAAGTCTGGAAAAGTCAAGGCTTTGGCCGTTGCTAACTCAAGCAGATTAGCCCAACTCCCCGATGTACCAACTTTTGCAGAGTTGGGTTATAAAAACATTGAGGCCGCTGCTTACGTAGGACTTGTAGCGCCTAGTGGCACACCAAGTGATGTAGTCTCGTATTTGCAAAAACAAGTATCAGTGGTGATTAACCAACCAGCCGTAAATAAAAAGCTGACTGATTTTGGAATTGAACCCATAGGTAATACACCCCAACAGTATCAAACACTGTTGAGGAGTGAGACTAGCAAATGGCAAAAATTAATTAAAGATTTGAATATAAGTCTTGATTGATTTTATGAATACTGAGGATTTAAGATTCAAGACAAGTGCGATTGATTTAGATGATGAAGAATCTCAAAAACAATTCGCACAAAATTTTGACTTAAAAAATCTTCCTGCCAATTTTTTTGAAAATCCTTATCCTTATTATGATGCGCTTCTCAAGTACGCCCCAATACTGAAGCTACCGGATGGGGGCTATTTCTTATCAAGTTATAAAGATTTAGATTTCGTTTACAGAAACCCCAAGATCTTTAGCTCTGATAAGCGCATATTATTCAAATCAACCATGGGTGATTCACTGTTGTTCCAGCATCACACTCATAGTCTAGTCTTTAACGATCCCCCTTTGCACACAAGGGTCAGGAAGTTACTTGGTGGTGCGCTCTCACCCAGGGCTATCCAAGTTCTTGAGCCTGGACTGGTAGAGTTGGTGAACCGTTTATTAGATAACCTGTCGACACAATATATAAAAGTCGGCTCGGTTGATTTGATTTCCGATTACGCCGCAGCCATCCCTATTGAGATTATTGGCAACCTACTAGGAATTCCACACGAGGACAGGGATCCCTTAAGAGAGTGGTCCTTGTCTATATTAGGTGCGTTGGAGCCTGTTATATCGCCTGAGGTATTTAATCAAGGTAATAAAAGTGTCTCTGACTTTTTAGAATATCTCAAAACTTTGATAAGCGCTAGAAGGGCAAATCCAAGAGATCCCACTCAGGACGTACTTACTCAGTTGATACAGGGGGAGCACGGAGGAGAAAAATTATCCGAACTGGAATTACTGCACAACTGTATCTTCTTACTGAATGCTGGTCACGAGACTACAACCAACTTGATTGGAAATGGATTAGTCCTTTTGATGAACAATAAGGGCGAGAGAGAGAGATTTTTGGAAAATCCACAATTTGTCAAAAGCGCTGTAGAGGAGATTCTCCGGTTTGAGAGTTCCAATCAACTGGGCAACCGAATCACAACTGAGGAGGTGTTAATTGGAGATGTGTTAATTCCAGCTAATTCCCAAATCACCCTTTGCATTGGCGCTGCAAATAGGGATCAGCACAAATTCTCTAATCCTCATAACTTTGATATAACGAGGGAGAACAATAAACATTTAGCTTTCGCAGGTGGAATTCATACCTGTGCGGGTATGGGACTTGCCAGGTTAGAGGGAGAAATTGCTTTAAGTGCCTTTTTCAAGAGATTCCCTAGTGCAGTCCTATCAGAATCGCCTGAGCTCACTGGAAGAATCAGATTCAGGGGCTACTCAAAAATAATCGCTAGACTGTAATTCGATTCGTAAAACTTTGAATGTAAAGAAACGTTTTACATAAAAACCTTCCCTTGAGGTATTTATATCCTAGGAAGAAAGTTAAACTGGTTTAAAGCTAAAAATGTATAAAGTGAATCTCAATGAGTTCATTTTGCACCCATGGTTTTTACTAATCTTGATCTAAAAGGTTTTTATATTAATCGATAATAGTCGCTTTACTTTACGCGACTGAGTATTTTGATTTCTCCGTCGATATAAAAAATAATGCAGCAAATTTTTATTTTAGATGCCTTTCACCCTGCTGGAGTAACGCTGGCCAAAGAGCATGCAGTGGTGACGAATTGGTCAGATGTCAATGTGAACAATTGGATTAACGAGGCAGACGCGATTATGGTTCGTATGAGTCCGATTACTCGAGAAATGATTTCAAAAGCAAAAAAGTTAAAAGTTATTTGTAAACAAGGTGTCGGCCTTGATACTATTGACCTCGAGGCTGCCAAGGAGTTTAATATACAGGTTTATAGAACCCCCGGTGTTAATAGTGAGGCAGTTGCTGAAATGGCTTTTTCGCTCTCTTTGGCTGTTTGCAGAAGGATTGCGAGATTTGACAGACTTTTACGTGCGGGCGTACAAATTGTTCGTCCTGATCATCTAGGCATTGAGATGTGGGGTAAAACTGTTGGAATAGTTGGTATGGGAAATATCGGCACTAGAGTGGCACAAAAGTGGAAAAATGCCTTTCAAGCTAATCTGATCGCATACGACCCGCATGCTCCTAAAAATGCTTGGGCAGAGATTGATCACGAAAGAGTCAATAGCCTGGGTGAAATGATTTCTCGTGTCGACTTGCTGACACTGCATCTACCCTTGACAGAACAAAGTCATCACCTTATTTCATTAAAAGAACTTAAATCCATGAAAAAAGATGCTGTTCTAATTAACGTATCTAGAGGTGGAATAATTGACGAAAGAGCGTTACATGATGTACTGAAGGAGGGGCATCTGTTTGGTGTTGGTTTAGACGTAGTCGAAATCGAACCCATAAGACCGGACAATCCATTGTTTGAATTTGAAAATGTAATATTTACCCCTCACGCAGCTGCAGGAACGATAGAGACTCAAGAGCGGAGCGCCCTGCAAGTGGCCCAGCAAGTTATTGATGCCCTGGCAGGGCGAGAAACAGCTAATAGAGTAGTTTAAATTTTTGCCAACTGATTGATCATGAATTTTGAAACATTAAAAATTTTCTCTCTCAAAATACTGGGTGTATTTGTTTTACTAGTTTCTAGCGCACCGAATTTGTATGCTATTGAGTCTGTTGTAGATACTAATTTGAAACCTTTGCGAATAATTGTCCCTTTCGCACCCGGAGGGAGTAACGATATAGTTGGACGAGCGCTGGCAACTGAATTGAGTATCAAGCTTAAAAGAAATGTATTTATTGAAAATCGCCCCGGAGCCGGTGGTGTGATGGGGACTGAAATGGGTGCTCATGCTGAGGCGGATGGCAATACTTTGGTTCTTATTTCATCAACATTCACGATGAATCCTTCCGTCATGAAGTTGAATTATGACCCCATCAAATCATTTGTACCTGTGGCAATGATAGGAATGGGCCCTAGTGTGATTGCGGTCAATGCCCAATTGCCTGTCCAAAATATGAGGGAATTTGTAGATTATTCAAAGAAAAATCCAGGGACTGTATTTTTTGGCTCCGCTGGGGTTGCTAGTTTCCAGCATTTTCAAATTGAACTGCTTAAGCTTCGAAGCGGAGCGGATATCACAACGATTCACTATAAGGGCGGTAGTCCCGCTTTGGTGGATTTAGCCTCAGGTCATGTTCAAGTAGCTTTGGGCAGTTTAATTCAAATGCAAAATTTCATAAGATCTGGCAAGGTTAAATTATTAGCTGTTGCTGGGCCAAAGAGGTTAGATCTTATACCCAACATACCAACCTTGCATGAGAGTGGCATTGATATGGACGCAAGCAATTGGTGGGCTATCATGGCGCCTAGCGGAACGCCCACCTCAATTGTGGAGGGCTTACACCGCGATATTAACTCAGTACTTGCAAGCCCGCAGATGAAACAACATTTGGATAACGAAGGCGCAGAGATAATGGTCCTTAGTAGATCAGAATTAGATAAGCTAATAAAGGACGACATCGGCAGATGGTCAATTATTGCCAAGAAAACTGGTATTAAAGCAGAATGAATTTATGAAAATCACGCAACTAACACCCACATTCGGAGCGAAGATATCTAATATAGATCTATCAGTTCCTGTTACAAAAGAATTAAAAGAAGAACTCAATAAGCTTTTTGCAGAGCATGCGGTATTGGTATTTCCTGGGCAACCACTGAGTCCGCCTCAATTTATTCAAGCTGCAGAGATTTTTGGTGTTTTGATGGAGCAGCAAATAAAAAAATTCACTCTCCCCGAATATCCAATCGTTGGATATAACTCTACCAAGGACTTACCAAGAGTTAACGGTAAACTTCAGGTAAGGGGGGAGAACTACCATACAGATCATTCTAATGATCTGGAGCCCCCAATGGCTACTTCCTTGGTTGCTGTTCAGATACCTTCAAGCGGTGGGGATACTCAATTTGTCGATACCAGAAAAGCTTTTGATGATTTAGATGCAGATCTCAAAGAAACAATAATTAAGTTAAAGTCATTGCATGTCCACCAAAGCAGTAGAAGTCCTAGGTCATTTGCAAAACTCTCCAATGAAGAAATGGCCAAAATACCGCAAACCTTGCAACCCTTGGTGATAGAGCACCCTGTTAACAAACGACCTGCTCTTTATTTGAATACAGGGCGTATGGAGGGAATTGAGGGAATGGAGATCGAGGCAGCATACGCACTCATTGATAAGCTTTATAAACACGCCACTCAGCCTAAGTATGAGTATCGCCATAAATGGCAGGTTGGTGATTTGGTGATCTGGGACAACAGGGCGGTTATGCATCAAGCGAATGCTGATTATGACCCTGAGGAATATCGATACTTATACCGAGTTATGCTTAAGGGTAATAGGCTTAATAGTTACAGGCCTGCGCTCTAACCAGGAGTTGTCAGTATTTACTTTAAAAACCCAACGGTGAATTAGCTGTCATATTTTGGGTAATCAAGGCTTCGACTACTTGCCTCAAGGTAGCGGATCATTGCAGGCCATTCTAAAATTCCATAAGGCCTTCTTGTAGTTGGCTGATAAAGGTGGGCTGTATGTTCAAGGACCTCGGAGCTGGGGATATCTAAGTCTGCTTTACTTGCCATGGCATCTACCTGGGCTTGGCAGGCCATCTCCAATTGATACATAGTATTGAATGCCTGTTGAATGCTAGCACCACAAGTTAACAATCCATGGTTTTTAAGAATCATTGCGTCGTGAGGTCCAAGATCTTTTACGAGGCGTATGCGCTCCTCTAAGTCCACAGCTGGACCCTCGTAAGCATGATAACCAATGTGATTGTTAAACCTTATGGACGTTTGAGACATAGATAACAATCCGCATTTCATTGCGGATACTGCAATTCCAGCTCTTGTGTGAGTATGCATGACGCAGTTAACGTCTTCCCTGGCCTTATGAATTGCGCCGTGTATTACGTATCCTGACTTATTGATGCCGTAATCAGTATCCGGTTTAGAAATAATGTTCCCTTCAACATCAATCTTAACCAGGCTAGATGCTGTAATCTCCTTATAGAGTAATCCGTATAAATTAATTAGCAAGTAATCAGTACCTGGAATTCGTGCAGTGATGTGGTTATAGATTAAATCGGTCATGCCGTATAAATCAACCAAACGATAGCATGCCGCGAGCTCAACCCTTGTTTGCCATTCCTGCTCTGTTACTTGTCCTTTGAGGCTGGGGAAATTAGTGTCGTATTTCATACTTGAATGTGTTTAGCGCTAAAGATTTTAAAAATTAGTCTGGTTTAATTCCAGCGGTGTTGACTAAAGTAGTTACTCTATCAACCTCTGTTTTCAATTGAATTCTAAAATCCTCGGTTGTTGGGCTAGCTATCAATTCAATTCCTTTTTCTGCGAATCTTGAAACTAGATCTTTATTTTTCATAACTTTTTGAATTTCAACATTCAATTTAGCTGTTATTTCTTTAGGCGTACCGACTGGCGCCAAAATGAAATTTAGGGTTACATCCTCATAACCAGGAAATCCTGATTCAGCAATGGTAGGGATTTCCGGGAAAAGAGGAGATCTTTTCATGCTAGTAATTGCTAGGGCCTTTAGCTTGCCCGTTTTATATTGAACACCAGCTGTGCTGAGTTGATCAAATATGAGATTGGCTTGTCCCCCCATAACATCAACCATTGCTTGAGAATTACCTTTATAAAAGACATTTAGAAATTTGATATTTGCTCGGCTGGCAAATACTTCACTGGCAATATGACCTGTTGATCCATTTCCCGAACTCGCGACAGAGATCTCACCAGGTCGTGTTTTAGCCAGTTTGACAAGCTCATTTATGTTTTTAACTGTAGTTTCGGGATTAACGAGCACCAACATGGGACTTTTACAGGTAATCGTAACGGGTGCAAAGTCTTTTATAGGGTCGTAACCCGCATTGGGAATGATGACTGAAGCAGATATAAATGTGCTGGAAGTCGCTAAAAGGGTATAACCGTCTGCTGGCGAGTGCGCAACTGCTAAGGTTCCAACCAGTGAGGCTGCGCTTGGACGATTTTCAACGACGACTGTTTGTCCCAGCGATTTGGTTAATTCATTAGCGATTGCCCTTGCAACTATGTCTACAGTTCCACCCGCCGCAACGGGAACTATTATCCGTATTGGCTTATTAGGGTAATTTTCAGCTGGATTGGTCTGAGCGTTTGTGTATGAGTATGCGAGAGATAGAGTAACTGTAATGACCAAAGAATAAAGTTTCAAGAGATCACGGAGCTTATTGATACACAAAGAGATTAACGGCATAACGATTTCAATTATTTATGTAAATGAGCTAGGATAGGGAGGATTTAATAAATGATTGACTAGAACGTTTTTTTTTAGCTCAAAATATTCCGTTGAAGTAAAAAAACTAGATAAATCCATATTTAAAAATATAGTTAATTATTTAACGATTAAATATAGACTGTGGGTGGTGTTTTCCCCTAGATAAACCATTTGAAATAACATGGGCTAAAGATGACGAAACGTATAATTAATTTATAAAGATCATCGATTAAAGTTAGTTAAATTTGTTATGAAAATTGCCGTCCTTGACGATTACCAAAACTGCGTAAGATCGCTCACTTGCTATAGTAAATTAATAGGTCAGGATGTGACTGTATTCAATGATACGGTTAAATCTGTAAATGAATTAGCCCAACGTTTGAGAGATTTTGAAGCAATAGTTCTAACTCGTCAAAGAACCAATATTTCCAGCGAGTTGCTGCATTTACTACCTAATTTAAAGCTGATCTCCCAAACTGGTAAGGCGGGCTCGCACATAGATCTGAATGCTTGTAAAAATCTGGGTATAACTGTGATGGAAGGTGATGGTTCGGGCGAGGCAACAGCTGAGTTAAATATGCTATTGATTCTTGCTGCGCTCAGAAACTTCACTTTTGAAGTGAATCGAATGAAAGAGGGCAAGTGGCAAGGGACTGTAGGCCGAAAGCTTAGCGGTAAAACGCTTGGAGTTTATGGTTACGGAAAGATAGGCAAACAAATATGCCAATTGGGACAAGCTTTTGGCGCAAATATTCTAGTTTGGGGCAGGCAATCTAGTCTAAATAAAGCCCAAGCAGACGGTTTTAACGTTGCCGCTTCTCGGCAAGCCTTTTTTAGTAGTTGTGATATTTTGTCTATACAAATCAGACTCACACCCGATACTAAACACGACATAAAGGCAGAAGACCTTAGTTTGATGAAAAAAGATTCACTATTGGTTAATGCAAGTAGAGCCGAGCTTATCGAGTCTGGAGCTTTAGAGAATGCTTTACTAAGTGGTCGACCAGGTTTTGCGGCAGTTGACGTTTATGAGGATGAGCCAGTTATGGATGCCAATCATCCTCTTTTGAAATTACATAATTGTTTATGTAGTCCGCATCTTGGTTTTGTTGAACAAGATAACTATGAATCATATTACGGTATAGCATTCGATAATATTTTGAAGTTTATTTCTAATCGATGATTTTTTACCTTAATCGATAGGACTTATATAAGCAATATTACTTTACGTGACATCATATTTTTTTAAAACTTATAGTAGTTAACCTCTCAAGGAAAAACAAATGAAATTCTTCAAGTCTAATGCTAGAGATAGTTTTATCACCTTATTTTTACTCTTCTTTGTTTCAGCCGTAATGGCGCAAAACGCTGGGTTCAACATTAAAGTTAAACCCTTGAGTCAAAAATTAATTGATGGCCCTCTTGTTTTAGGCAAACAAGGCAGTTTCTTTGTGGGTGGTCGTGAAGTTGAATCTAATACGCTGTCAACTTTACCCGCATACCTTGCCTCTGGAAACATTACCGTTGACCAGATGTATGTTCACTTTCAGTCCCCAGTCAAGCCAAAAGCTAGTTCATTGGTATTGATCCACGGTTGTTGTCTAACAGGGAAAACCTGGGAGTCAACGCCCGATGGCCGAATGGGTTGGGATGAATATTTCGTCAAGCGTGGATTTTCAACATACGTTATTGATCAATCCGGGCGTGGTCGATCAGCAGTAAATGCAACAGTTATAAATAATGTGAAACTCGGTAAAGATACACCTGATCACTTACCCGTTGTTTTTGCTGCTGCTCACGAGGGGGCTTGGACTATTTTCCGATTTGGCAGTGAGTATCCAAAAGTCTTTGATGGTTTGAAATTCCCCGTAGCTGCTCAAGCCGGTTTGTGGCAGCAAATGGTACCTGATTGGCTCAATTCAATGCCAACACCTAATCCGACTGTACCCGCCTTGTCAGAGCTATCTAAACAGTTGAAGAAGACGGTATTGATCAGTCATTCCCAATCTGGGATCTATCCGTTTCAAACTGCAGCTTTAAGCAATGAAGGTATTGCCGGGATAATATCCATTGAGCCCGGTGCATGTCCCGCCGCAGATGGGGACTTGACACCGTACGTCAAAATGCCAATTATGGTTTTATTTGGTGATTACGTAGAACTCTCTCCTCGTTGGGCGCCTAGGCTAAAAGCTTGTCGCGAATTTATTCAAAAGACCAATCTCGCAGGCGGTAAAGCTGAATTATTGGTATTGCCTGAGATAGGAATTAAAGGAAATTCGCATATGCTGATGCAAGACAGCAATAGTATTGAAATTGCTGATATCTTGGCATCATGGATTGAGCAACGCATTAAGTAATTGTCCACAAAATGACTTATTTTTTTAACTTTAATGTATTGCGAAATTGCATACCCATAATTTGCCTGGTCCTCACTTCCTTCTCAGTCTCGGCTGCTTATCCTGATAAGCCCATAAAGCTTATAGTGCCCTTTGCGCCGGGTGGGGGGACAGACTTGGTGGCCAGAACAATTGGTCAGTCTATTTCGGATGAGCTGCATCAACCGGTAATTGTTGATAACAAACCTGGTGGTAGTACGGTCATTGGAACAGATGCATTGGCAAAAAGTGCCCCCGATGGTTATAGCCTAGTAGTTGCAACGCTTGCGCACGCTGTTAATCCGAGTCTCAAAGCCAAATTACCTTATAACCAAGAAAAAGACTTTGCTCCGGTTTGTTTAATTGGCATATCACCTAATGTCTTGGTTGTCAGCGCGAATAGTCCTTTTAAATCATTTCAAGATTTTTTGACCGCAGCCCGAGCTAATCCAGGAAAGATCTCCTACGCCTCTCAAGGGAGTGGTACCTCAGCGCACTTGGCAGGAGAGTTGTTTAATTCATTAGCCAGTGTGAGCTTAGTTCATATCCCTTATAAAGGTGCAGGACCTGCTTTGACCGACGTCATGGGAGGTCAGGTAGATGTTATGTTTGCAACTGCCTCAGCGGTTGGGAGCCTGATCGAATCGGGAAAGCTTCGCGCGCTTGCCGTTACTACGCCTGTCCGCTCCTCAGCTCCTTTACTAGCAAAAACTCCCACTATTACTGAGGGGGGAGTACCTGGTTATTCTGCGGGTAGTTGGTACGGAATTTTTGCGCCTGCGGGAACGCCAAGGGAGATTATCAACAAATTAAATATAGCTATTAAAAATAGTGTTCAATCTCCAGTTTTTAAGAGCCGAGTGGAGAGTGAGGGCTTGGTGATTAAAACGGGAAGTCCAGAAGATTTTGGGAAATTTGTTAAATCTGAGGAAACCCGTTGGCGAGCTCTAATTAAAAGCGCCAATATCACTGAAGATTAATTAAGTTAGGAAATACGATGAGCTACGAATTTATTGAATTGAAGGTTGTCGACTCTATTGCGACGCTATATTTGAACCGTCCAGATAAACGAAATGCCATGAGTGATGAAATGCGCTCTGAGTTTATCGAAGCACTAGAGGCTGTAACTGCTGATAAGTCGATACGCGCGCTTGTACTAACGGGAAATGGTAAAGGTTTTTGCGCTGGTGGTGATATCTCGGGCATGGAGAGGCGAATGAAAGCTCCTGCAGGAGAGATTGCGTTTAACGGCTGGCACCGTCAGCAACGAGTTCATCACACAGTTTCTTTGTTGCATACCATGCCAAAGCCAACGATTGCCGCCGTCAACGGACCTGCTTCTGGTTTGGGTGCTGATACGGCACTGGCTTGTGATTTTATTATTGCAAGCGAGGGTGCTAATTTCACATGGTCATATATCAACCGAGGAATTATTCCCGATGGAGGAGGGATGTATTTTCTACCGCGACGTGTAGGATTGGTAAAGGCAAAGGAGTTGATTTTTTCTGGACGAAAAGTTGAAATTAAGGAAGCCAGCGAGATCGGAATAGTTGATAGGATTTCTACACCAGAGTTGTTGGTGACAGATGCGCAGTCTTGGGCAAAGGAATTAAGTAGAGGTTCCCCAACAGCACTGGCATTAGGTAAAACTATTTTGAATCAAACCTTTGAGACCAGTGCTGCCCAGATCTTTGCCCAAGGCAGTCAAGCCCAAGGCATTTGCTATACCAGCACCGAGCACCGTGAATCAGTACTGGCATTTCTTGAAAAAACTGCTTCCGCAAAAAGTAAATAAGGCTGTTTAATGAGTAATCCTATTCAAAAATTGATGGAACCCAGAAGTATTGCGGTCATAGGGGCTTCAACTGACCCCAAGAAAACTGCGGGACGGCCCATTGCTTATCTTCAAAAACACCATTTCAAAGGAAAAATATACCCTGTTAATCCTCGTGTTGAATCAATATCGGGATTGAAATCATATCCAGATATTGATTCGTTACCTGAAACTCCCGATGTAGCAATCATTATGGTTGGAACCGACAGGGCTTTGAGCGCGGTTAAAGAGCTATCTGCAAGGGGCACTCCAGCTGCAATCGTTTTGACGAGCGGTTTTGCAGAGCACGGCCCCGAGGGTCTGAGAAAACAAGAGGAGCTCTTGGCTGCTGCTGGGGCAATGCGTATTTTGGGGCCAAATACTATTGGCATGGTAAATATTACGGACGATATTCCTTTGTCTCCGAGCAGTGCTCTAGAAATGGATGAATTCCCCAAAGGTTTTGTGAGCGTTATATCTCAGAGTGGCGGTATTTTAGGTTCCTTATTGTCTCGTGCTACTGCTTGTGGTCTGGGGTTATCTAAATTGGTTTCTACGAGTAATGAAGCTGATTTGGGGTTAGCTGACTTTGTAGATTATTTGGTTGATGACCCAAGTACCAAGGTAATTGTTTTATATATAGAGAGCATTCGAGAATCGGAAAAATTCCGAGTCGCAGCTTTAAGAGCAAAAAAAGCTGGAAAGCCTATAGTTGCTTATAAAGTTGGAAGATCCGAGGCTGGTATCAAGGCCGCTATATCTCACACGGGTGCCCTAGCCGGAACGGACAAGATGTACGATGCACTGTTTAGACAGGTTGGTATCATAAGAGCAAATAAATTTTCCGATTTTTTAGATATCCCAGTCGCTTTAGCCTCTGGTCGATTGCTAAAAGGAAAGCGTATCGCTATCCTAACCTCAACAGGCGGAGCAGGTACCTTAGTCGCAGATAGTTTGGGAGAGTGCGGTTTTGACACCCCAGCTCCAGATGAAATCACTGCCAAGCGTTTGCGTGCACTACAACCCGGTGATCAGGCCGTATTAGATCGAAATCCAATTGATGTCACCTTAGCGGGCTTACAGCCTGAATTACTGCGTGGAGCTATCAGTGCGTTATTGGATAGTCCCACTTATGATGCTTTAATCTTGATTTTAGGCTCCTCAAGTCTATCCATGCCTGATCTAATGGCAAGTGCAGTCCGTGACTGTATGAGCCTTAGTGAGAAACCTGTGATTGCCTATGTCAGCCCCCACGCTCCTATTGCTGGGGCATTGATGACAAAACTTGGTGTCCCGGCCTTTTCTCAACCCGAGAGTTGTAGTGTTGCGCTTGAAAGTTTGTGGCATGCAAATCAATTAAAAGTTGAAGAAATCAAGGTTCATCAATCTTCAAATTCACTATCAACCTTTGATATCGGATCACTTCGAGGCTCTCTTAATGAGAGCCAGGCTAAGAATCTTTTTACTATATTTGGAATTCCAAGTGTGAGAGAGAAAATTGTAGATCTTGATAGCCTACAACTAGAATCTATTGGAGAATTTGGTGAAAAAGTAGTCTTAAAAATTTTATCTAACGACATTACCCATAAAACAGAGGTTGGTGGAGTGGCGTTGAACGTTCAAGTTGCAGAAATACCGGGCAAGCTCAAAGCAATGAGAGAACAAGTAAAGTCTAAAGCCGGGGTTGATATAAGCAAATATTTAATACAAGAGATGGCAGCAGGGGGGCTCGAGTTCATTGTCGGTATGCACCGAGATTCTTTAGGTACTGCTATTTTGGTAGGTGCGGGTGGGGTAACAGCTGAGTTATTTAATGATACTCATATTCGGCTAATTTCACCGGGCTTAGCACTCAGTGAGCAAGAGGCTTTAGAGATGTTAAAGCAGCTTAAAACTTGGCCCTTGCTAGATGGCTACCGTGGAAGACCAAGATGTGATGTTGATGCACTTGTGAAGGCCGTAGTTCGTTTTTCAGAAATGGTTGTGTACCTAGACGAACAACTAATTGAGTGCGAAATTAATCCTATTTTTGTCTTTGCCGAGGGCAAAGGTGTCAAAGCAGCAGACGGAGTAGTTGTTCTAAGTTAATCCATGTTGGTTAGAAATTATTTTCTAATCAACACATAACATGAGGTCTCTATGGATTTTAATTTGACCAGTGAGCAGATCGCATTTGCCGATTCAGTTGCCCGTTTCGCGGAAAAAGAATTAGCCCCTGGCGCACTTGAGAGAGCACATAGTCCTAAATATCCGTGGGACATTGCTAAGAAAATTAGTGCTCAAGGTCTCTTAGGAATAGCATTTCCCGAGAAAGACGGTGGCATGGGTGGGAGCTTAATGGATTCGGTCATAGCCATTCAAGAGGTTGCGCTGCATTGTCCAAAATCTGCCGACATCATTCAGGCTGGTAATTTCGGGGCAATACGAACATTTGTCGAATACGCTAGTCCTGCTCAGAAAGAAAAATATCTTCCTAATTTGTTAGCCGGTAATACTATTTTGGGTTTGGGTATGAGCGAGCCTGGCGCAGGCTCAGCAGTAACAGAGTTGGCGACTTCTGCCAAAAAAGTAGATGGTGGATTTTTAATCAATGGATCAAAAATATTTTCTACTCATAGTCCAGAAGCAAGTGTTTTCTTGGTCTATGTGAGATTTGGCCCCGGGCTAGAGGGTATAGGATCTGTCTTAGTTGACAGAGATGCACCTGGTTTGAAGATCGGTCAGCCCAACAGCTTTATGAGTGGGGAAGAGTGGTCGCAACTTTATTTTGATGATTGCTTTGTGCCCGATGAGTGCTTACTTCTTGGTCCTGGAGGTTTTAAAAAGCAAATAGCTGGATTTAATGTTGAGCGTATCGGTAACTCTTCACGTTCATTAGCCCTTGGTCGTTACGCATTTAATAAAGCCAAGGAGTACGCTACTGTTCGTAAGCAATTTGGCAAGCTCATCTGTGAGTTTCAAGGAATTCAATGGAAATTTGCGGAAATGGCGGTGAAACTAGACGCTGCTCAGTTAATGCTATACAAGGCAGCGATTAACGCTCAAAATAGTCTTCCCTCTGCTTATGAGACTACGGCAGCTAAATTAATTTGTAACACCACGGGCTTTGAAGTCGCTAACGAGGCGTTACAAATTATGGGAGCTACTGGCTACAGCCAAGAGACACTGGTTGAATACTGTGTTCGACGCACTCGTGGTTGGATGATTGCTGGGGGATCTATTGAGATTTTAAAGAATCGTCTAGCTGAAGAGGTGTTTGATCGACGGTTTAACCAAAGGGGATAGCTCTGATGAAAATCATTAAAATTTTCTCAACTTTTATATTTGTTTTTATAGCAAGTGAAGCTTTTGCTGATGCTACAGCCTACCCCAATAAACCAATAAAGATTGTTGTTTCTTTTACGCCGGGGGGGACGACCGACATATTGTCTAGAGAAGTTGCTACTCAATTAAGTGCGCGCTGGAAGGTACCAGTAATTGTCGAGAACAAGCCTGGAGCGGCGGGAAATTTAGGTACTGAAATAGTGGGGCGATCGGTTGCGGACGGATACACCTTATTAACGTCATCAATAGGTCCAATTTCAATTAACCCGACATTATTTAAAAACTTAGCGGTAAGTCCTCAAAAGTCTTTACAACCAGTAGCCTTGCTCGGTGAAATCCCCTCTGTTTTAGTAGTGCCTAGCAATACCGGTGTTACGAGTTGGAAAGATTTCCTTGCTTACACAAAGGCTAACAAAGATGCCCTTAGTTATTCATCTACTGGGATCGGTACTGGCTCTCATTTGTTTGGGTTTTTGTTTTTACAAAAAACAAATATGGAGGCTATTCACATTCCCTACAAGGGGGCTGAGGCAACTCGTGATCTTGTTGCAGGTCGGGTATCTTTTATGTTTGCGACTGCTCCCTCAGTAGTTCAGTTGATAAAGGCCGGTCAATTATCCCCAATAGCGATTTCATCAAAGAAGAGAATTAGTGCATTGCCCAATACTCCAACTTTAAAGGAATTAGGGGTAGATTTAGCTGCTACGACTTGGTTTGGAATTTTTGCGCCTTCAGGTATTAATCCTGAAATATTACAGAAATTAAATGCGACGATTATGGATATTCTCATGCAACCCGAGATGAATAAGAAACTTGCTGCAATTGGAGTAGAACCAGTTCAAATGAATGCATCAGAATTTGCAAATTACCTGCAAAATGACTTCACCATGTGGGCTCCAATCGTTCAGGCCTCAGGGGCTAAGCCAGAGTAAAAGCAAATGACGTTACTTGAAAAATTTGGAGACTTTATTGAGTCTCACAACAACACTAAATTCGATGCTCTTTTAATCCATCACGCACGCCGGGCTCTCCTTGATTGGCAAGCTGCCTTACTGGCAGGATCGAACACGCAAGCAGCTAATAGGCTTAGAGCCGCATTTAGTGATGAACTGTCTAGCACTGGTCTGTGTTCAATAGCAGGAGTTGCGCCTCGCGCATCTGCTCGAACAGCTGCTTTTGTCAACGGAAGCATATCTCACATCGCGGAATTCGACGATATTTATAGAGACGGAGCCTATCACACCGGTTGTCCCACTATTTCAGCCGTATTCAGTTTGGCGCAATCTAAGCATTCAAGTTTGGATGAGCTATTGAGAGCAATAATCATTGGCTATGAAGTCTCGAACCGAATAAGTCGAGTCATACAGCCGAGTCATTATGTATATTTTCACACCACAGGAACAGTTGGTGTGTTTGGTGCGTCAGCTGCTTGTGCTGCTTTGTTAAAACTTAACAGTATTCAGGCTTGTAACGCCATGGCCATAGCTGGAACATTTGCTAGTGGCCTTCAAGAAGCATTTCGTTCAGACTCCATGACTAAGCCGATGCACGCTGGCCACGCTGCAGAGGTCGGATTGAGCGCAGCTTTAGCTGCAAATGCCGGCATGACAGGAGCTAATAATTTACTGGAGGGTGAGGCCGGGTTTGGTGCTGCTATGTCAAAAGCCCCTCGTTGGAACGAATTATTTGAGGACCTAGGTGAGGACTTTAGTATTTCTAAGATGACTTTTAAAAATCATGGTTGTTGTGGACATACGTTCCCAGCCATTGATGGAGTTGGCTATTTAATTCAAGAGCACAACATACAGGCAACAAATATTAAAAGAATACGCATCGGTGCATATAGGCCTACAGTTGAAGTTTGTGCTTATAGACATCCCAAGACCCCATTTGAGGCAAAGTTCAGCCTCAGCTATACCGTCGCAGCTCGCATTATTTTGGGAAGAGTACGTGAAAAAGCATTTTTACCCATTCATTTTTTAAATCAAGATATTTTCACCTTAGAGGAAAAAGTAGAGCTCTATATTGATCAAGAATGTGCTGATCGATTTCCAAAACGCCGTTCAGCAAAAATAGAGATTGAACTCAATGATGGCAGCATTTTTAAACATTATCAACTGACTCGTCATGGCGATCCCGATGATCCCTTGAGTGATCAAGAATTGATGGATAAATTTTTCGAACTAGTTGAGCCCAGAATCGGTACAGCTATGACCGAGGAACTGGCTCAACTGATAATGAGTGCAGAAAATATAAAAATTGAAGAAATTACAAATCTATGGCGTGGCGTCTAAATTCAATCTAGCTTCAACTGATTACGTTATTTAGTCAACAGATAACTGTGCGTTAAAGATTTTTCGAATAATTAACTTTCTCTTCTAGTAGGACGCTAAAAGTTTCATTTCCTGTTAATGAAATTTTTAGCGGAATTGAAGAAATGAGGGTAATTTGTATTTTTTTTGAAATTAAATTCATGTACGATCAACAGTTGAAACAATCGATAAAAAGGAAAAATTTAATGAGAACTCGTTTAATCTGCTTGGCTACTTCTGCGGCTTTGCTGGCTCTATCTGCATACGGGCAAACTCTCGCGCCTCGTGAAGTACCCGCTAAGTCTATTCCCGTACCGAGTACGGTCAGTCCCCAAATGCAAGCGATCATAGCTCAGCCCCTGAGAACGAATTGGGATAAACCGCCTACAACACCAGAAGGTTGGAAGCAATTGGCCGATAGCATTGCTGCAACTGTTGCGCCTCAAATTCCTGCAATGTCTGAGCGCATGGACGTTAAGATCGAGCCCTCTACATTAAATGGTGTACGTATTTACACAATCACGCCGAATAATATTCCAGCTGCAAATAAAAATCGTCTCGCAATTCACGTTCACGGTGGATGTTATGTTCTAAATCCGCGTGAGGCAGCACTTCCTGAGGCTATTTTTATGGCCGGATTTGCTCATATGAAAGTAATCAGTGTTGACTATAGAATGCCCCCAGAGGCCTATTATCCAGGTGCTCTTGACGATGCAATGACTGTGTACAAAGCACAAATCAAATCCCTGAACGCTAAAAATATCGCAGTATTTGGGAGCTCGGCTGGTGGTGCATTAACGCTTGAGATGATGCTTCGCGCTAAACAAGAGAACTTGCCTATGCCTGGAGCAATAGCTCCCGGAACCCCTATGTCAGACGTGACAAAGAAGGGTGATACTTTTTTAACCAATGCCATGCTTGATAACGTTTTGGTATCCCAAGACGGATTTTGCGATGCAGCCACTATGTTTTATGCCAACGGGCATGACTTGAAAGATCCGATGCTTTCTCCGGTTTACGGAGATGTCCGGGGTTTCCCACCTACAATTCTCACAAGTGGTACCAGAGATCTTTTACTGAGCAACACAGTACGTATGCACCGTGCTTTGCGCCAAGTTGGAACCGTAGCATCATTGCAAGTTTTCGAAGGTCAATCACACGCACAGTTTTACCGAGATGACCGTATACCTGAGGTTAAGGAAGCTTTTGGTGAAATTGCAGCCTTCTTTGATCAGCACCTCGGAAAGTAGAAACTTCTGAGCCATCCCCACTACGGTTAACGTTGTGGGGATAGAGTGCACACTGGGTAGCTAGCTTTTATTTAAATATTTCACCACTCATATCCAAGATATCCAAACAAGTGGTGAAATATTATTGTTTAGTGCTCAATAGAGGCACTTACTAATTGCTTAATCAATCTTCTGTAATACGGGCGAATTGGTCCAGGGACTTGAGTCATTAATACGACTCCAAGTTTTTCCTTGGGATCAACCCAGAAGAATGTACCCGCAGCCCCAGCCCACATAAACTCACCCTCAGAGCCGGGTACCTCAGAGAGCCCAGGACCTTGGCGAACCATAAACCCTAGCCCGAAGGTATAGCCGTTTACGCCCATTAACAATTGCCCAGGGCTTAAAGGGATGCCTGTTCTTGAGCCCAACTGGTCTGAGGTCATAAGACTTAGTGTAGTGGGGGAGATGATTCTTTGTCCGTTAAGCTCCCCTTTATTCAGTAACATCGATACAAAGTTCATGTAATCTGCTGCGGTTGAAACGCCTCCAGCACCGCCTGAGTCATTTGCAGGATCGATAGTTACATCAAGCAGTTTAATAGGTTGCTGGGTACTAGGGTCTACGCTTAAAGGTTGTGCTAAGCGAGATACTTTGTTAGCGGGCACTTTAAACCCTGTATCCTTCATGTTTAAGGGTTTGAAAAGATGCGCCTGCATATAGTCCCCAAGTCTTTGGCCTGTAACGGCTTCAATGACCCTGCCAAGTACATCAACTGACATACTGTATTCCCAGTTTGTGCCCGGTTGTGAAGACAAAGGAGAGCTGGCAACAGCGCTTACAAAATCTTTGGGCGTGAGCCTTCTTTGGTCGTAATCTGTACCGTCTGCAACGTATAAACCACCATTGATATAGGCTCTTTTGATTACAGGATTTTTTATAATTTCTGGATATCCAATACCTGACGTGTGTCTAAGTAAATCTTGAACAGTAATAGGACGCAAAGCAGGTACAGCGTCGTAATAAGTTTCCCCTTTTGCATCGGTTTTAGGAACACTGACCTGCATGTCCTTAAATTCGGGTAAGAATTTAGATATCGGATCAGTTAACTGGATCCGACCCTCCTCAACCAATTGCATGGCTGTCACCGACACCATAGGTTTGGTCATAGAATAAATTCTGAAGATAGAGTCCTTGCTCATCGGCTCTTTCTTATTCTTATCTTTAAAACCGACAACAGATGTGTAGACTAATTTACCGTTTCGGTTAATTTGTAAAATGGCTCCAGGTATTGCTCCTTTATCAACCTCAGCTTGAAAGACTTGACTTATACGCTCAAGTTTCTTTGAAGATAATCCAACACTTTCAGGTTTAGCAGTTGGAATGTTTTGGGCCCAAAGTACTGGACTACTAATTAAAATACCAAGAATCAATGATTCTCGAAGGAGTGATCTTTTTGTGAAACGTTTTACATTTTTCATCTTTTAGCCCGCGTTGATTAATCTAAAACACGACTATATCTGTTCGTGAACTCTATAAAACCTAGGGTTTTTCTTAGTAAATTCTTTAGGTATTACTAAATTAGTAGTTAGTTTTTTCTAAATCCAAGTACGATAGCGCCACCTACGACGATCAAAGCACCAATGCATTGAATGGGGGATACATATTGATCTAAAAATATCCAGCCAAGAATCAGTGCACATACTGGTTCAACATTCATTATCGAAGTGTTACCTACCGCACCAAGACGGGGAACTACGGTGAACATCACCGTAAAACCAGTTCCGTAGAAAAGTATCAGGAAAAACAGACCTAACCATCCCGAGTAATGCAGTGGAAAGTGAGGTCCACCATTGGATAGGCAAAATAAAAGCGTAATGATCGCAACCATACCCATTGTGCAAACAGACCTCAACCTCCCGTCTAGTCCGGGTGTATTGTGTTGAGTAATCAATATTGCAATTGAAAAAGTGAACGATGCGCTAAGCGCAAAGATGACTCCTAATCCAATAATGTCCCACTGAGCGGTCATGCCTAAGCCCGAGGCCGCGCCAAACACATCAAGAGCCAATCCCAATCCAAAAAGCATAATGGGCATAATCCAAAGGACCTTGGGCTCGA
>Ga0007882_10000462_pt1 | contig 23970 bp, 23 predicted proteins | sample CryBogCBH12Aug01_FD_71195 | JGI IMG/M metagenome (GOLD analysis project Ga0007882, IMG submission 71195) | Freshwater microbial communities from Crystal Bog, Wisconsin, USA - CBH12Aug09.1 | ecosystem: Environmental > Aquatic > Freshwater > Lake | place: Crystal Bog, Wisconsin, USA | collected... | reverse complement strand
GTGAACGCCAACTACATCCGCGTCCGGCTGCAGGGCGCCTACGCGCTGCACATCGACTCCCCGAGCCTCCACGAGGTGGTCTTCAGCGACACGCTGCAGGCGAAGCACGAGGTCCACACCCTCGATATCGCCAAGCGCCTCATCGACCACGGCTACCACCCGCCGACGATCTACTTCCCGCTCATCGTGCCCGGGGCGCTGATGATCGAGCCTACAGAGAGCGAGGGGAAGGAGGAGCTGGACGCCTTCTGCGACACCATGCTCGAGATCGCCCGCGAGGCCGAGGAGATCCCCGCGGCGCTCCACCACGCGCCCATCCTCGCGCCCCTGCGCCGCCTCGACGAGACCACCGCCGCCCGCAAGCCCGTGTTGCGGTGGCAGAAGCCCGCTGTTCTGCCGGCATGAACCTCTCCGTCTTCGAGCTCTTCCGGATCGGCATCGGTCCCAGCTCCTCCCACACCGTGGGACCGATGCGCGCCGCCCGCACCTTCGTGCTGGCGCTGGCCGACGCCGGCCAGCTGGGGTCGGTGGCGACAGTGAAGGTCGAGCTGTTCGGCAGCCTCGGGGCCACCGGGAGGGGGCACGGCAGCGACAAGGCCGTGCTGCTGGGCCTCATGGGCGAGACCCCCGAGGGGGTGGCCGTGGCGGAGGTGGATGGGCTCGTGGCCCGGGTGCGCGTCCTGGAGCGCCTGGCCCTCCTGCATCAGCACGAGATCGAGTTCCGGGAGCCGGAGCACCTGCAGCTCCTCCTCAAGAACCTGCCCACCCACCCGAACGGCATGCGCTTCACGGCCCTGGACGCCGCCGGGTCCACCTTGAGTGCCCGGGTCTTCTACTCCGTGGGCGGCGGCTTCGTGGTGGAAGAGGGGGTGCCCGAGCCGGCGCCCCAGGGACCGGAGCCTCCCCACGCCTTCCGCACGGGCGATGAGCTCCTGCTCCGCTGCCGGGAGGCGGGCCTGTCCGTGGGCCGGCTCATGCTGGAGAACGAGCGCACCTGGCGCTCCCGGCGGGAGATCTACGAGGGCCTGCTGAACATCTGGTCGGTCATGCAGGCCTGCGTGAAGCGGGGCTGCACCACCGAGGGGATCCTCCCCGGCGGTCTGCAGGTCCCCCGCCGCGCCCCCTCCCTCTACCGGCGGCTCACCGGCACGCCAGAGTCTGGCCTGCGGGATCCCCTCACTGCCATGGACTTCGTCAGCCTCTACGCCCTGGCGGTGAACGAGGAGAACGCCGCCGGCGGCCGCGTGGTGACAGCCCCGACCAACGGGGCCGCGGGCATCATCCCGGCGGTGCTGCACTACTACCATCGCTTCGTGCCCGGTGCCTCCGAGGAGGGGGTGGTGCGGTTCCTGCTCACGGCGGGTGCCATCGGGGCGCTCTACAAGGAGAACGCCTCCATCAGTGGCGCCGAGGTCGGGTGCCAGGGGGAGGTGGGCGTCGCCTGCTCCATGGCGGCCGGGGCCCTGGCCGAGGTCCTCGGCGGGACGCCCAGCCAGGTGGAGAACGCGGCCGAGATCGGGCTGGAGCACAACCTCGGCCTGACCTGCGATCCCATCGGGGGCCTGGTCCAGGTGCCCTGCATCGAGCGCAACGCCATGGCCGCCGTGAAGGCCATCAACGCCGCCCGGATGTCGATGTATGGCGACGGCGAGCACTTCGTCAGCCTCGACAAGGTCATCCGCACCATGCGGGAGACCGGCGCGGACATGAAGAGCAAATACAAGGAGACCGCCCTGGGTGGGCTGGCCCTGGCCCATCCGGACTCCCCCCGCGACTACACCGTCAACCTGCCGGAGTGCTGAGCCCGGCGGCCTGCCCAGGAGCTATCCCATGGCTACGTTCGACCTCATCGTGATCGGCTCCGGCCCCGGCGGCTACATCGCGGCCATCCGCGCCGCCCAGCTCGGCCTGGCGACGGCCCTCGTGGAGCGGGACCCCGCGGGCCTCGGGGGCACCTGCCTCCGGCGGGGCTGCATCCCCGCCAAGACCTGGCTGGAGACCGCCCACCGCTTCGGCCACATGGCCGATCTGGCGGACTACGGCATCGCCGGGGTCGACACCGCCCAGCTGCGGGCGGACCTGGCCGCCATCGTGAAGCGGAAGAACCGCATCGTCCTGAAGAACGGCAAGGGCATCGAGTTCCTCATGAAGAAGAACAAGGTGACGGTCCTCCGGGGCAGCGCCCGGCTCTTGGGCGGTGGCGCCGTGGCCGTGCAGGGAGCCGAGACAGAGACGCACCAGGCCCGGAAGATCATCCTGGCCACGGGCTCGCGGCCCCAGGCCATCCCGGGGCTGGAGACAGACGGGGTCCGCGTCCTGAGCAGCGACCACCTGCTGGATCTGACGGAGCTGCCCAGCCACCTGCTGGTCCTGGGGGCCGGCGCCATCGGCGTGGAGTTCGCGTCCGTGTTCAGCCGCCTGGGCTGCAAGGTGACCCTGGTCGAGCTCCAGGACCGGCTACTGCCTCTGGAGGACCGGGCCATCGGGGAGGAGCTGGCCAGGATCTTCGTGAAGCAGCACAAGATGGACGTTCGCGTGAAGACCCGCATCGTCGGCATCGAGCGCCAGGAGGAGGGGGTCCTGGCCATGCTGGAAGGGGAGAAGCCGGGCATGGTGGCCTGCTCCCACCTGCTGGTGGCCGTGGGGCGGGGGCCGGTCACGGCGGACCTGGGCCTGGACCTGACCGCCGCCAAGGTCGAAAAGGGCTTCGTGGAAGTGGATGAGCTCATGCGCACCGCCGAGCCGGGCCTGCTGGCCATCGGCGACATCGTGCGGACCCCGCTCCTGGCCCATGTGGCCTCGGACGAAGGCATCGTCGCGGCGGAGGAGGCCGCTCTGGAATTGGGCCGGGAGGTCCATCCCCACGCCATCGACTACGGCCTGGTGCCCAGCTGCACCTACTGCGAGCCGGAAGTGGGCTGCCTCGGGCTCACGGAGGAGCAGGCCCGGGCGCAGTACGAAGACGTCGAAGTCGGCAGCTTCCCCTTCATGCCCCTGGCCAAGGCCAACATCCTCGGGGAGCCCCACGGGTTCATCAAGCTCGTCTCGACCCGGGCCACCGGGAAGCTCCTCGGCATCCACATCCTCGGTCCCAAGGCCACGGAGCTGGTGGCCTCCAGCGTGGCCCTGCTGGGCGGCGGGTTCACCGTGGACCAGCTGATCCACACCATGTATCCCCACCCCACCCTGAACGAGGCCTTCCCGGAGGCCGCCCGCAGCGTGTATGGGCGGGCACTCAACATGTGAGGCGGCAGGCACCCGAAGCCCAGCAGGTCAGTGTCTTGGTGGCCTGCCTGCGTTCCTCGTCGAAAAGGGCTACCTTGAGGTGGCCCTTTTCATTGGGCCTGGGACCAGGAGACGCAGCATGGACTACACCACCTTTGGCAAGACGGGACTGAAGGTCTCCAGGATCGCCTTCGGGGCGGGTCCCATCGGCTACCTGGGTGCCAGCCAGGAGCAGGCCGGGCAGGTCCTCAACCGGCTGCTGGACCGCGGCGTCAATGTGATCGACACCGCCGCGGCCTATGCGGGTTCCGAAGAGCTGATCGGCAAGGCTGTGGGTCACCGCCGGGGCGACTTCGTGCTGGTCTCCAAGTGCGGCCGCAAGGTGGAGGGCGTGGCCGGCGAGGACTGGTCAGCCCAGCTGGTGGCCGAGACCGTGAATCGTTCCCTGCGCCGCCTCGGGACGGACCACCTGGACGTGATGCTCCTCCACACCTGTGACCTCGCCGTGCTGGAGAAGGGCGAGGCCCTCGGGGCCCTGCTCCGGGCCAAGGAGGCCGGTAAGATCCGCTTCGCGGGCTACTCGGGGGACAACGCGGCGGCCACCTTCGCCGTGTCCCAGCCAGGCGTGGACGTGTTGATGTGTTCGGTGAACCTGTGCGACCAGGTGAACCTGGAGGGGGCCCTGGCGGCGGCAGCGCAGGCGGGGACGGGCGTCATCGTGAAGCGCTCCGTGGCCAACGCGGCCTGGAAGCCCCTCGACACGCAGCAGGGCCTCTACCGCGACTATGTGAAGCCATACAAGGACCGCCTCGCGGCCATGGGGCTGGAGCCGGCGGCACTGGGCTGCTCCGGTGCCGAGGCCTGGCTGGAGCTCGCCCTGCGCTTCACCCTGGCCTGCCGCGACGCCCAGGTGGTTTCCATCGGCACGACCAGCCCCGGCAACGCCGAAGCCAACCTGAGGCTCCTGGAGAAGGGCCCCCTGGCCCCGGAAGCCGTCGCCACCATCCGCCAGGCCTTTGTGCAGGCCCAGGAGCGGCTCGGGGTGACCTGGCCCGGGCTCACCTGACGCCGGGACTGCCTCGCCTGCAGCTACCTGCCAGCAATCCTGTGACTTCGAATCCTTCCCGCGCTCCCCAACCAAAAAGGCCGCGCAAGGCGGCCCTCTTTGGTTGGGGAGGAAGGATTCGAACCCTCGGTACGCAGGATCAAAACCTGCTGCCTTACCACTTGGCTACTCCCCAGGCGGAACGCCAAGGATAGCGCGGGTCTAGGCTCGGCCCAAGGGGCGGGGGCTCAGCTGCCGCTCTTGGGGGTGAAGCCGAACTCTTCGACGCCCAGGAGGTCGGGGCGGACTTCCTTGGCCTCTTCGCGCTCGATGCGGCTGATGGCGCGGCGGCCGGTGGCGGCCTCGTAGGCCAGGAGGACCTTGGTCTCGAGCTCTTCGCGGAGGGGGTTGTTCAGCGGGTAGGCGATGTCCTTGAAGCTGCCGTCGCGCTTGCGGCGGCTGGGCATGGCCACGAAGAAGCCCTCCTCGCCCTCCACCACGCGCAGGTCCCCCACCAGGAAGCAGTCGTCGAAGACCAGGGCCGCGAAGGCCCGCAGCTTGTCGTCGCCCTCGACCTTCGTGATGCGGATATCGGTGATATTGAGCATGGTGGATCCTTCCGGCATGACCCCAGAATAACCCGCAACTCCGTTATCAGACCGGAAGCCCAACCTGGGCGAAGACAGAAAGAAGAAAGACTCACCACGAAGACAGAAAGGCCACGAAGAAAAGCGAGGACTGCTTCTGTCGGTCCTTGTTCGTGGTCTTGGTGGTCTTCGTGGTTAGAGCCTCACGCTTTGTCTTGCGGTCGACATGGCTGCCGGTCACCCGAGTTCCACCCAGCCCCACTGGCGACCCTGGGTGTCACCGCGGCGGTAGGAGTAGAGCAGGTCCGGGCGGCAGACGGTGCAGAGGGGCACGCTGCCGTCCCGCCTCGCGTCGAGGCCCAGGTCCAGGGCCTGGGCGCGCAGGAAGCCGTGGAGGTTCAGGTGGGGCTTGCCGGCGTGTCCCGGGGCCTGGAGCTCCTCCCGCCAGGCGGGATCCTGCCGGGCGGCCTCGATCACCTCGGGTCCCACCTCGAAGTGGCAGGCCAGGATGGCGGGACCGAAGGCCCAGACCAGGTCCTTCGGGTCACCGCCGAGCGCCCGGAAGCGGGCCACGCCCCGCCGCAGGATGCCGCCGCCGGGTTCGGGATCGCCCAGACCCGTGGCCCCGCGCCAGCCCGCGTGGAGGGCCGCAGCCCAGGGGTTGCCGCCGGGCAGGGGGCCTGCCAGCAGGATGGGCACGCAGTCCGCCACCCGCACGCCGATGCGGAGCCCGTGGCGGGTGGTCCAGAGGCCGTCGGCGTCCACCACCGCGTCCCCAGCCTCCACCACGCCGCAGCGATGCACCTGGTTGAGGCGCCTGGCAGGCGGGGCACCGCCCTCGTCCAGGCGGGTGGAGAAGCCCCAGCTGAGCGAAAAGGGCGGCTCGACGCCGGGAACCAGCATGGGACTCAGTTCTTGCTGCCGAGGCGGGCTTCCAGCCACTGCTTGATGCGGTTGGCGTCGCCGAGGCGCGTGTACTTGCCCCAGGAGTCCAGCAGGATGATCAGCACCGGGCGGTTGGCCAGGCTGGCCTGCATGACGAGGCAGCGGCCGGCCTCCTCGATGTAGCCGGTCTTGGACAGGCCGATGGTCCAGCGGGGGTTGCGCACCAGGGCGTTGGTGTTGGGGAACTGGATCTGGCGTCGGCCGGCCTGGAGGGTGGTGTCCGGGCGGGTGGTGTAGTCCCGGATCTCAGGATACTGGTAGGCGGCTTCCAGGATGCGGGCCAGGTCGTGGGCCGTGGCCACGTTCGCGCTGGAGAGGCCCGTGGGATCGACGAAGTGGGCCCCGGCGAGACCCAGGGCCCGGGCCTTGGCGTTCATGGCCGGGACGAAGGCGCCCAGCCCGCCCGGGAAGGTGCGCCCGAGGGCGTGGGCCGCCCGGTTCTCGGAAGCCAGCAGGGCCAGCAGCAGGGCCTGCTCCCGGGGCAGGCGGGTGCCCACAGGGAGGCGGGACTTGCTGTGCCGCAGCTCATCCATGTCGTCCTTGCCGATGGTGAGGGTCTCCTGCGGGTCCAGGTGGGCGTCCAGCAGCACCATGGCTGTCATGAGCTTGGTGATGGAGGCGATGGGCAGCACCGCACCGGCCTGCTTCTCCAGGAGGGTCTGGCCAGTGGCCTGGTCCAGGACCAGGGCCGAGGCGGACTTGAGCAGCAGCTGGCCGGACTGGTGGCGGGGTGCCCGAGCCTGGAGGAAAGCCGTTCCCACCAGCACCAGGCCCAAGATCCGCACTCCCAGCTTGACCGTCATGCCGACTCCGGAAAAAAAAGCAGGTTGCCGTCTTTCCTAGTCTATCGGAGAAAGCCGTAAAAAACCTGAGGAGAACTGCTGGAATCCTAGGCTAGGGCCAGAGCAACGCGAGGAGGCTGAGGTCGGTGACGGCCCAGGCGCCGAGGCCCCAATACATGCCCTGCTCGTGCTGGTGGTCGGTCCAGGTGCGCCAGCCCCGGAGCCAGGGCACCAGCACGGCCAGCCAGGCGAAGAGGGAGGGGGCCAGGGCCAGGGTCGGGCGGCCCATGGTCTGCAGGGCGGCCACGAAGCAGAGGTGGGCCACCAGCCCCGCGACCAGGGCCAGGGCCAGGCTGCGGCCCACGCCCAGCTGGATGACCAGGGTGCGGTCCCCGCGGCGGCTGTCCTCGCCCACCTGGTAGATCTGGGTCATGGGGTAGAGCGTGGCGAAGAGGAACCCGAAGCCCAGCGCGGCCAGGAGGACCCCGGCGCTGAAGGGGCGGCCGGTCAGGGCCCAGCCGCCCAGGGGCGTGAGCAGGCCGAAGCCGACGCAGTTGATGAGCAGGTCCCAGCCGGCCCGGGCCTTGATCCGGATGGGCGGCACGGAGTAGAGCACGCTCAGGACCACGCAGGCCAGGTTGATGAGGGCGAAGGGCAGGGGCAGCAGGAAGCCCAGCAGGACCGAGGCGGCCAGCAGCACCCAGGCGAAGGCCGCCAGGTGCTCGGGGGGCTTGGGCGGGGCCTTGAGGTAGCCGATGTCGCCCTCGTCCTGGTCGAAGGCGCTGTTGATGGCCAGGGTCCCGCCGTTCAGCAGGGCCACATAGACCAGCCAGCCCAGCAGGGTGGGACCGGAACGGAGGTGCCAGCCTGCGGCCAGCAGCGAGCCCAGGAGGAAGTGGGCCGTCATGATGGGCCACTCCAGCGGCCGCAGGTGCAGCAGGTAGGGCATGAGCCGGGGGCCGAGCAGACCCTCGAAGAAGCGGCGCACCGGGAAGCGGTTGTCAGTCATGCGATCCCTTCGCGGAGCAGAGGCTGGACCTCGCCCGAGGGGCGGCGGGGCTCCACCAGGGCCTCCATGGCCGCGAAGAGGTGGGGCACGCTGAAGTCGGTGTCCACGCACATGGCGTGGGGCAGGCTCAGGGGGATCACGTAGATCGGGAGGTCCGTCAGCTTGGTCAGGCCCTTGAGGAGGCGATCGGAGCAGCTCACTGCCACCACCAGGTCCGGGCGGTATTCCCGGGCCTCGCGGTAGGCCTTGTGGCTGCGGTTGGTGATGCGGCCTTCCCAGCGGTTCAGCAGGGCGGCGTTCAGGTAGTCGCCCACGGGGCAGAGGCCGCAGTCGTAGCAGGTGCCCAGGTCCTTGAGGATGTCCGCCTTGCAGCGGGAGAACTGGATGCAGTGCGGCAGCAGGATGAGGGCCCGCCGGGCCTTCCGGAAGGCGAAGGCCTCCCGCACCCGGCGGTTGTTGTGGGCGCAGAAGGAGAGGATCCAGGCCTCCTCGCGGCCCAGGAGGCGGGCCAGGGGCCGGAGGGCGTGGGCCCAGAGGGCGTCCTGCTGCATGATCGCGTGGCGCTTGCGGAGATGGGTCTCGCCCCGGAGGAAGGTGGGCCAGGCCGAGGCCAGGGCCCCGGTGCCGGCCAGCAGCCACCAGCCCCGGCCCGCGGGGTGGAAGGCGGCGGCCAGGAAGGCCAGCAGCCCCAGGGTCAGGGGCAGGCCCCGACGGGCTCCCAGGAAGAGGGCGCCGCCCTCGTCCGGCAGGGGGCCGGGCAGGGGCCGGGGGCGGGCTTCCTTCACTTGCTGGCTCCGGCCAGGCCGATCATCTTCTTCAGGTCATCGTCCTTCCAGCGCAGGCCGCCGCCGAAGAATACGGTCCGGAGGTCCTTGTTGCCGAAGTCCTGGACGCCGGCCTGGATGTAGGCGCCCTTCCAGAACTGGTAGCTGCTCGTGAAGCGGTAGCGGGGATTGGGCTTGTCGTCCCGCTTGGCGAAGTCGTAGGCCAGGACGCCAAAGCGCAGCCGGTCCCCGTCAAGGGTCCGGATCTCGGCGCCGCCACCGCCCTTGCCTTCCACGATGCCCGCGGAGAACACCGCCGGGCCCAGCCGCTTGGCGAACTGGGCGGAGACGTTGAAGGCCTGGTCCGTGGTGATGGTCTTGTCCGTCACGACCACGGGCAGACCCGTCAGGGGATCGAGCTGGGTGGTGACGCGGGTGGTCTGGCTGATCTTGCCATCCGGCGTGGAGGCGAAGCCCAGGGCGTACCAGTAGTCCGGCCGGGGGGCGATCTCCAGGTCCAGCCCGACCCGGCTGTCCTTGCGCTTGTCCCACTGGGCCGCGCTCATGTCGAGGCGGAAGTCCATCTTGTTGAAGCCGCCCAGCATGCCGTTCACGTTGTCGACGGCCTCGTTGATCTTCTTGATGGTGCTCTCGTCGTTGAGCAGCTTGCCGATGGTGCCTTCGCCGTTGTTCATGCGGGCCGTGAGTACCTTCAGGTTCTCCGCGGTGCCCTGGAAGCTCTGGGCCAGCTTGCGGACGTCGCCCATGGCGCCCTTGAGCTCGGGCCGGTTCTCCTCGAGCATGGCGTTGAGGCTGCGGCCCACGCTCTCGAACTGCTGGGCCAGCTTCGGCAGCTTGTCCCGCAGGTCCGCGGTGATGGCCTCGACGTTGGCCATGGTGTGGTTGATGGCGCCGTGGTTCTCCTGGGCCATGCCGCGGAACTCGGCGGTCAGCACGCGGATGTTGTCCACGATCTCGTCGAGCTTCTGGCGGCCCTGCTCGCCGCCCATGGACTCGTTCAGGGCCTGGGTGATGCCCTTCACGTTCTTGCCGATGTCGGCCATGGTCTCCATGAGGTTGTCGAGGCTGACGCCGGCCTTGCTGGGCAGGGGCTTGTCCGGGGGGAAGGCGCCCCGGGCTGCGTGGCCGGGGTCCAGGTCGATGAACTTCTCACCCAGGATGCCGATGGAGCCCAGGGAGACCACTGCATCCGAGTAGATCGGCACCGCGTTCGACAGGTGCAGCAGCACCTTGGCCTTGGCGCCGTCGAGGACGATGCTGCGCACCTCGCCGACCTTCACGCCGGCCACCCGAACGGCGCTCTGCTGGTTCAGGCCGGCCACCTGGTCGAAGTAGGTGTAGATCGCGGCCTGGTCGGACTTGCCGACGAACTCCAGCTTCTCGCTGCGGAAGATCAGGAAGCCGATGACGGCGATGCCTGCCGTGAAGAAAATGCCGACGCGGGTTTCCAGCTTCATGCGTGGGCCTCCTTGCGCTTGGGGGGTGGTGGGTCCTGCAAGAAGGGGCCGTCAGCGTCGCCCCGCAGGAACTGCTGCACGACGGGGTGTGGATTGTCCCGGAACCCGGCGGGGGGCTGGCAGGCGATGCACTCGCCCCGGAACAGCAGGGCGATGCGGTCCGCGATGATGAAAGCGGACTTCAGGTCATGGGTGATGGTGATGGTGGTGACGCCCAGCTCGTGCTTGAGGTCCAGGATGACCCGGCCGATCACGTCCGTCATGACCGGATCGAGGCCCGTGGTGGGCTCGTCGAAGAGGAGGATCTTGGGCTTCAGGGCGATGGCCCGGGCGAAGCCCACGCGGCGCTTCATGCCGCCGGAGAGCTCCGCGGGCTTGAGGGCGTCGGTGCCCTTCATGCCCACCAGGGCCAGGCACTCCTCCACCCGGGCCCGGATCTGGCCCTCGGTCATCTTCTGGTGCCGGCGCAGACCGAAGGCGACGTTCTCGAAGACGGTCATGGAGTCGAACAGGGCCGCCATCTGGAAGCACATGCCGATGCTCTGCCGCACCTGGAACAGCTCGTCGCGGCTGAGCTGGCTGATGATCCTGCCCTCGACGGCCACGTGGCCCGAGTCCGGCGTGAGCAGGCCCATGATGTTGCGCAGCAGGACGGTCTTGCCCGTGCCGGAGCCGCCCAGGACCACGAGGCTCTCCCCCTCTTCCACGGCCAGGTTCACGCCGGAGAGGACGACCTTCGGTCCGAAGGCCTTGGAGAGGTTGACGACATCGATCACGGCCATGGCGTCAGACCAGCAACAGCTTGGTGAGGAAGAAGTCCGCGATGAGGATCCAGAGGCTGCTGGTCACCACGCTGCTGGTGGGGGCGTTGCCCACTCCCTCGGCGCCGCCCTGGGTGCGGTAGCCCTTCCAGCAGCCCACCAGGGCGATGATCATCCCGAACACGAAGGCCTTGTAGAGCGCGATGCGCAGGTCCCGGAAGGCCAGCAGCTTGTAGAACTCGTTGCTGAACACATAGGCGCTCTGGCCCTCCACGCCCACAAGGATGAGGTAGCCGCCCCAGTAGCCCACGTAGATGGAGATGGCCGTGAGGATCGGCAGCATGACCACCGAGGCCAGCAGGCGCGGCACGAACAGGTAGTGGATGGGGTCCGTGGCCAGGCACTCCAGTGCGTCGATCTGCTCGGTGACCTGCATGGTGCCGAGCTCCGCGGCCATGGCGCTGCCCACGCGGCCCGAGAGCATGAGCCCCGTGATGACCGGCGCCAGCTCACGCATGACCGCCAGGCCCTCCACCTGGGAGGCCAGCCCCTCCGCCTGGAACTGCTTGAAGCCGAAGGCCAGCTGCACCGCGAACACCATGCTCACGGCCAGGCTGGTGAGGATCACCACGGGCAGGGAGTTGACGCCCACGGCCTGGAACTGCCGGAACAGGTTCTGCCCATCGAAGGGCCGCTTGAAGATGGCCGCGAAGGTCCGTCCCGCGAGCACCGCGAAATCACCAGCCGTGTCCATGGCCTTCAGCACTGTTTCGCCGGCCTTGTCGAAGAAAGTCAGGACCATGGGGCTCCGCAGGTAAAGGACTAGCTTACCCCACTCGGCTTCCGCTGACGGAGCCGCAGCTTGGCGGCGCCGCCTTCGCGAATGGTCTGGGGCACCCGGCTGAGGGTCAGAGCGTCGGCGGGCACATCCTTCGTGATGGTGCTGCCGGCGCCGATGAGCACGCCGTCCCCGATGACCACCGGGGCCACCAGCTGTGTGTCGGAACCGACGAAGACGTTCCGTCCGATGGTGGTGCTGTGCTTGTTCACCCCGTCGTAGTTGCAGGTGATGACGCCCGCGCCGATGTTGGTGCCTTCGCCGATCTCGGTGTCGCCCAGGTAGGCCAGGTGGTTGGCCTTGGCGCCGCGGTGGAGGCGGGCCTTCTTGGTCTCGACGAAGTTGCCCACGTGGACGCCCTCGGCCAGGTCCGTGCCTTCGCGGAGGCGGGAGAAGGGGCCGATCCTGGCCTCGGCGCCCACCACGGCGTGCTCGATCACGCAGTAGGGCCGCACCAGCACCCCGGCCGCCAGGGTGGCGTCGCAGATCACGGTGCCCTGGCCGATGCGGCAGCCCTCGCCGAGGGTGACGGCACCTTCCAGCCGGACACCGGGTTCGAGCAGCACGTCCCGGCTGAGGACCACCCGCGGACCGACCAGGGTGCTGTCGGGATGCAGGAAGGTCACGCCCTCGGCCATCCAGTGCCGCTGGAGGCGCCGCTGGGCCGCGGCCTGCAGCTCGGCCTGGTCCAGGCGGGAGTTCATGCCCGCCAGCTCCTCGGGGGCGCAGACCTCCACGGCCACGGGCTGCTCCTGGGCCACGGCGGCCACGGCGTCCGTGAGGTAGTACTCCCGCTGGGCATTGTCGTTCTTCAGGCCCTGCAGGGCCCGACGCAGGGCCGGCCAGGGCAGGGCGTAGGCGCCGCCGTTCACGCGCCGCACCGCCAGCTGCTCCGGGGTGGCGTCCTTGGCCTCGACGATTCCCGCGAGGCGGCCGTCCGCCTGCTGGAGGACCCGGCCGTAGGAACCAGGCTCGACCAGGTCCATGGCCAGCAGCAGGGCCTCGGCGGCGCAGAGCCGGGCCACGGTTGCCGGCGTGGTGAGTGGCACGTCTCCGCAGAGGATGGCGACTTTCGTGGCCCCCAGGCGGTCCAGCTCCGGGATGCAGACCTGGAGAGCATGGCCAGTGCCCAGGGGCTCGCCCTGGTCCACGGCGCTGACGGGGCAGGGCAGGAGCCCGGCCTGCCGCCAGTTCTCCAGGTCCGCCAGCACCGCCTCCTTGCCGTGGTGGACCACCAGCACGGCGGCGCCCAGGCCCGGGGGCAGGGCCCGCAGGACCCACAGCAGGGAGGGGTCGCCCAGGATCGGGTGCAGCACCTTCGGGAGCCGCGACTTCATGCGTGTCCCAAGTCCCGCCGCCAGAATCACCGCCACTGTGGACATGCTGCCTCCCGCCACCAGCCTACAACAGCCTCGGACGGCCCTTGGCTCCCGGCTCAGCCGGGGGGTCCGCGGGGCCGCCGTTCGGCCGGTCGCGCCGCGACAGGCGCACGGCCAGCGCCGTCGCCTCCAGGAAGTTCCGGCCGTCGGCGACCCACTGGCCGGCCTTGTCGAAGGCCGTTCCATGATCAGGACTGGTGCGGATGAAGGGCAGGCCGAGCGTGAGGTTCACGGCCCGCTCCGGCTCCAGCAGCTTCACGGGGATGAGGCCCTGGTCGTGGTAGAGGGCGACCACCAGGTCGAACTCGCCGCGTGCGGCCCGCTGGAACACGCTGTCCGAGGGCAGCGGTCCGAAGAAGAGCGGGGCGGGCCGGAGCTCCCGGGGCTGAGCCGTGGAGAGCACCTCGAGGCCCCGCTGGCCCGCAGGCAGGTGGCGGGGGGTGCCCTCGTGGGGGAAGACCGCCCAGCCGGCGGGTGGCGGGCCATAGCGGAAGGGGGAGAAGGACCCTGGGAAGGGGCCCTCCGGCTGGCCCGGGAAGGGCAGGAAGGAGGCCTCGGCCTGGATGATGGCCTCGTCCAGGAGCAGCTCCTCGGCCCCGAAGGCGCCCTGTTCACCGGCGTGGGGGTTGAGCGCGCACAGGGCCACCCGGAGGTCCAGCTTGCCGGTGAGGTGGATGAACTGATCGGCCGAGAAGGCCAGCGTCTCCGCCACGCCATCGGTGTCCAGGGTCTCCACCACGGAGCGCAGACTCTGGTGCACCGTGTGCAGGACCACGTTCAGGCTTGGGCTCACGAAGGCCATGCGGGTGATGGGGGCGCCGGAGAGCTGCTGCAGGAACTCGGTATGCCCCGGCAGGGCGTAGCCCGCGAGGTGGGCCGCCGCCTTGGCCATGGGCAGGGTGACCAGGGCGTCCGTGAGGCCGCTCATGGTCAGAAGGGCCGCCACGCGGACAGCCTCCACGGTGGCTCGGCCCGAGGCCGCGGAGCCCTCGCCCAGCCGCAGCTGGCTGGCGGTGATCTCGGGCGTGGGGTCCAGCCAGAGGGCCTCAGCCAGCACCTCGCCCGGACGGGGGTCCCCAGAGAGGACCTGCAGGCCATACACCTGGCCGGTGAAGCCGGCCGGAGCGGCCTGCCGGGGCTCCACCCAGCGCCAGACCACTGGCCGTTCCGCCAGGGCCTCCAGGAGGTCCGCCCCGGCCCGGCTGCCCACTACGGTCACGTCCGTCCAGGGGTGCATGGTGGGGAGGCTGCGCAGGAGCAGCTCTGGGCCGATGCCGCAGGGATCTCCCAGACTGATGGCGATGCGAGGATGGCGACTCATGGAGACCCCGAGGGAAGGCGCTTCGGGGTCAATCGTAGACTGGAATGTCCACCTCGCCGGCCGGCGGCTCTTCCTTCTTGGTGGCGCGGCTCCGCCGGACCCGCGGTTCCTCTTCCTGCTTGTAGATGTATTTGATGTTGTGCTTGGGGACCAGGACGTTGGGTTCCTTGATGCGGTTGATCTTCAGGCAGTGCTTGTCATACCACTCGATCACTCCGCGCACCTTCTCGTCATCCTGGAGCACGATGACCATGGGCGTCTTGGACTGCATCTGCTTGAGGTAGTAGAAGCTCTCGGCGTTGGTCTGTTCCGGGGGAGCGATCTTCCGCCGGGGGCTGCCGACCCCTTGCGGGGCCGTGGCCACGGAGGAATTGACGGCCGGGTTGGGTTCTCCGCCAGCGGTGAGGGGGGAGGGCGCCGGCGTCAGGGGCTCGGCACCAGCGCTCTTGGCGGGGAGCCCCAGCTTGTCTTTCAGCTCGGTCAGATTCGGTCGAATCAACTTCCTGTTCATGGGTGATCCTGGTGCGACGGGCAGTGCAGCAATGTCAAAGGCATCAGCCGGTGGCTGTCCACTCCCGACTCCAGGCAACCGCACCCGGAAGGTGGGACGCTCAGAATGGAAGGGGATAGACCACATTGGCAGGTGCCAAGCGGACCCCGCAAGGTGTGCTATGTGATTTTTGGTGCTGGATGGCTGGCCGAAGTTTACGTCTACTCGTCGCCGGATGCCAAGGACTCTTCTTCCGTGCTGAGAGGAATGGTGATCTGGACCAGGGTGCCCTGTCCCGGCGCGCTCTCCACCGCGATGCGCCACCCCATGGCCTGGACGAACTTGTAGACCAGGCTCATGCCCAGGCCGGTCCCCTCCCGGAAGCTGCCGGCAAACGGCACATAGAGCTGGTGCAGCTGCTCCGGGGTCATCCCGCAGCCGTTGTCGGCCACGGAGAGGCGGATCCCGTCCTCGGTGACCGCACAGGCCAGCCGCACCGACGGCTGGGGGCTTCCCTCCACTGCCTTCCGGGCGTTGGCCAGGAGGTTCGTGAGCAGTCGGTGCAGCCCCGTGGCATCGGACCGGCAGGTGACCGGCGGCACCTCGTCCATGCTCAGGTGCAGGCCCTGGGTGCGGGGATCCATCTCCCAGCTGGACCGGGCCTCCTCCATGACCTTCGGCAGGAAGAGGACGGCGCCCGCAGGCGGCTCGGGGCGGGCGAAGTCGAGGAAGTCCGTGAGGATGGCGCCCACCCGCTGGCTCTCCCGGTCGAGGATGCCGAGCACCCGCTTCTGGACGTCGCCAGGCACCTCGTCCTTCTGCAGCAGCTGTACGCAGCCCGTGATCGAGGCCAGGGGATTGCGGAGTTCATGGGCCAAGCCGGCCGCGACCTGGCCGATGGCCGCGAGCCGCTCACTGATGCGGGTGCGTTCCTCCAGGGCCTTCAGATCGGTCAGGTCCTGAAAGAGGAGGAGCTGGCCGGACTCCTTGCCATTTGGCCCCCGCAGGGAGGCGAGGTGTCCGCCGAGGATCCGCCGGCCGCCCTCGGGATGGGTCAGCACCAGCTCGAACCGGTGCTCACGCCCCCGGTTGGTAGGCAGGGGATCGCCCAGGGGCAGGATGTCCTGGATCGGGATGCCGATGTGGACCGGCCCTCCCAGGATGGCCCCGGCCGCGGGGTTGGCCGAGGTGATCCGACCCTTGAGGTCCATGGTGATGAGCCCCGAGCTCATGGACTCCACCACGCGCTCGTGCAGCGCCGCCAGCTCGTCCACCGCCGCTTCGCTGACACTGAGGTCCGTCCGCAGGCGATCGACATTGCGGCGGATGATCACGACCACCAGCGTGGTGGCGAAGACCTGCAGCGAGGCGATGCCGAGGATGAAGGGGACCCGGGCCCCGTCCAGCACTCCGAACTGCCCCGACTGGCCGAAGGGCGGCAGCACTCCCGAGGCGAAGCCGAGGACCATGAGCACATGGGTAAGGGCCGAGAGGGCCCCCACCGCCACGATCTCGCCAGTGCCCAGGTAGAAGGCCGAGGCCAGCACCGGGAAGATGTAGAGCGTCGAGAAGCGCTCCTGGGAGACCCCCTGGAACGCGATGACCAGGGTGACCAGGGCCAGGTCCAGCAGCAGGTTCCAGCGGATCCAGCCCAGGCTCGGGGTCGAGAAGAGCTGGTGGGTCCCGCTCAGCTGGCGCCCGGATTCCCAGGCGGCTTCCAGGAAGCAGAGCAGCAGCGTCCCCAGGTAGGCCGTCTCCCCGGGGCCGGCCGCCCGGACGTCCGGGGGCAGGGCCGCATGGAGGGCCAGGAGGCCGAAGCTCGCGAAGAACCGGAAGGACAGCGGCAGGAAGGAGGCGCCGACCTCGGGGGATCCAATCCGGTTCCATGTGCGCTGGAGCATGCCAACCATGGTGCCCGAATCTGCCATCCTAGGACCATGCCCGACTCCGCCGTCCCCTTGACGCCCTCCCTCCGAGCCGCGGGCATGCGGCAGACGCCCCAGCGGGAAGGCATCCTAAGGGTGCTGAAGGACTCCGACCGCCCCCTGACGGTGGAGGAGATCTGGGAGCGCATGCCCGAGCGCCGCTCCGGTCTGCCCACGGTCTACCGGAACCTGGAGCGGTTCGTGCGCGAGGGCTGGGCCGAGAACATCCTGGGGGCCGATCAGATCATGCGCTTCGTGCGCTGCGACTCCCGCCACCACCACCACCACCTCCAGTGCGAGCGCTGCGGTCGCACGGCGGAGGTGGACGCCTGCGGGCTGGAGGCCTCCTTCCGCGACCTGGAGACCCGGTCCGGGTTCACCATCACGCGCCACCAGCTCCTGCTCTTCGGGCTCTGCAGCGCCTGCCGCGGTGGGGGCTGAGTCAGGGTGTCGGGGGGGCGCGGCGGAAAATTCACCGTTGACCGAAGCCCGCGCCATTGCTAGGCTTGATCTCTCATGCGGGTGTAACTCAGTGGTAGAGTGCAACCTTGCCAAGGTTGAAGTCGTGGGTTCAAATCCCATCACCCGCTCCACCGCCCGGGCCGCGCAAGCGGCCCGGATCGTTTGAAAGCCAGACAGCAGCAACGCAAGGCGCCGTCGCCAAGTGGTAAGGCCCGGGACTGCAAATCCCGTATACATCGGTTCGAATCCGATCGGCGCCTCCAGACCAGCCCCCGCAAGGGGGCTTTGTCATGCCTGCCGGCGGTCGATCCAGCCGCCGCCCAGGACCTCGCCATCCAGGTAGAACACGACGGCCTGGCCTGGCGCGATGGCCCGCTGGGGCTCCGCGAAGGTCACCTGGATCCGTCCGTCCGGCAGGGGGATCGCCAGGGCCTCGGCCTCCGGGGCGCGGCTGCGGATCCGGGCTTCGCAGGCCAGGGGACCCGCCGGGGGACTCTGGACCCAGGTCAGGTCCCGGGCCAGCAGGTCCCGGGAGTAGAGGTCGGCCTCGCCGCCAACCCAGACGGTGTTCGTGGCCGGCTCGGTCCGGACCACATAGAGGGGCTCCGGGAAGGCGATCCCCAGGCCCCGGCGCTGGCCGATGGTGTGCCGCCAGTAGCCCTGGTGCCGCCCGAGGACCCTTCCGTCCAGGTGGCGGATGGCCCCGGTCCCGCGCCCGGGATCCCGTCCCGCCGCCTCGATGAAGGCGTCGTAGCGGTCCTGGGTCACGAAGCAGATCTCCTGGCTCTCGGGCTTGTCCGCCAGGTGCAGACCCAACTCGACCCCCAGGGCCCGCACCTGGGGCTTGGCAAGGTGCGCCAGGGGGAACAGGGTGCGCCCAAGGGTGGCCTGGGTGTGGTGGAAGAGGTAGTAGCTCTGGTCCTTGTCGGGGTCGGAGGCCTTGCGAAGGTGCCAGCGCCCCTCGGCCTGGGTGATCGTCGCGTAGTGGCCGGTGGCGATCCAGGGCGCGGCCAGGGAGGCGGCCCGATCAAGCAGTGAAGAGAACTTGAGATACTGGTTGCACCAGATGCAAGGGCTGGGGGTTTCACCGTCCAGGTACCCCTGGATGAAGCCCTCGATGACTGTCTCCCGGAAGCGGGCCTCGAAGTCCATGACGTAGTGGGGGAACCCGCAGTCCTGGGCCACCCGGCGGGCATCCTGGAAGTCATCCAGCGTGCAGCACTTCCCGGCGGAACCTCCAGAGGTCCCCTTGTCAAACAGCTGCATGGAGACGCCGATGACCTCGAATCCTGCGCGGTGGAGGAGAGCGGCCATGACGGAGCTGTCCACCCCCCCGGACATGGCGGCCAGCACCCGATCCCCGGGCCGCAGGGTGGGGTGGGCCCGCAGGGGGGCCAGGGCCTGTTCGAGCAGCTCCCCGGGCATCAGGTCCTCAGGCGCCGCAGCCGGAGCAGGGACACGGACAGCAGCAGCAGCAGGGGGGCCAGCGCGCCCCAGTAGGCCGGGAACTCCGCGGCCCGGGCCGCGCCCCCGAAGAGGGTCTGGAGCCCCAGGAAGACCAGGCCCGCCACCAGGCCCGCGCCCAGCGCCTGGCCCCGGCCCTGGCGGGGCCCGGGGAAGGCGAAGGAGAGCATGGCCAGCACCAGGCAGGGACCGGCCAGCCAGCCGAGCAGGCGCCCCCAGAGCATGTAGGCCCGCTCGGGATCCGGCGCCCAGGTCTGCCAGTGGATCAGGTCCAGGGTCCGGGCCTCCTCGGCACTGGCGGCGGTGCGCAGGGCCCGGGCGGGGAAGAGCCGGTCCGCCGTCGGCCCCTGCACCAGGCTCAGGCCGCCCCAGGCGAGGGCCTCGCTGTGAGTGGCGCCCAGCTTCCAGCGCAGCAGGATGGGGGCCTCGCCCGGAGCCTTCAGCGGGAACCCCCAGCGCTGGTCAGAGTCCAGGTGCCAGAGCACCCCGGTGGACCCGAGGTGGAGCCAGGGCCGGCTGGTGGAGGGTGCCTGGGACCGGTTGAGGATCTGCCGGTAAAGCTGGTTGGCACGGGTCATGGCCATGGGGGCGACCCCCACCTGCAGAAGCAGGGTCAGCAGGGCCACCAGGCCCCAGCCCATGCGGCTGCTCCAGAGCCAGCGGAGGAGGCTGACGCCCCCGGCGCGCAGGGCCAGCCACTCCCGGTTGAGGCCCGCCTCCGAGAGGGCCAGCAGGGTGCCCAGGAGGAAGGCCATGGGCAGGGCCACCACCAGGAACGGCGGGAGATTCCAGAACCAATAGCGAATGAAGACATTGAAATGCACGCCATTCTTGGAGAGATCTCCCGCGAGGGTCGCGTACTCGATGAGGAGGTTCAGGACCAGCAGGCTGCCCAGGGCCGAGGCCCAGTTCTGCCACCAGGAGAGGGTCGCCCAGTGGCGGAGGATGCCATGCCGGGTCCCCTTGCCGTGCAGCCAGCGCATGGCCGCCTCCCGGGTCCGGCCGAACCAGGCCCGCACTGGATCGACCACGGCCCTGAAGGGGTGGAGCAGGACGAGCAGGAGGCGGCCGGCCCGGCCGGAGCGGTGCGGTTTGAGGCGGTGTCGCAGCAGCAGCCAGGCGGCGGCCAGGAACGGGAAGGGCACCATGAGCAGTGGGTACACTGCTTTAAACTGTGCATTCATCCACATGTTTTCAATGTACTTCATCACCAGGTAATAGAGGATGATGACACCCAGGCTCTTGAGGATGGCGCCGCCCCGGTAGAACCTGGGGTGGCCAAACCCCAGGGCGATGCCAAGCAGGAGCAGAGCCGCCGAGGCCAGGGGCAGGGAGGTTCTCCGACAGAACTCCATGGCCGCCTGGAGCCGCAGCTCCCGGGTCTCGGGCGGCCCAGCAGGGTCCCCGGGCTGGCGGAGAATCCTCCAGAGGGCGGCGGAGCTTTCATAGCGAAGTGGTGTAGGCGGAAGGAGATGGGCCCCCGCTGGGATGGCGAACCGGAGGACCTGCTGCTCCTGGCTCAGGTGGATGACGCTCCCGCTCCCGGCGGTCTGGTAGAGGGCCCCGCGCAGGCCGGCCAGGTGCAGCTGCAGCTCCGAGGACCCGTCGGGCCGGGCCTCCAGAGCGTAGGTCATGGAGGTGGCTGTCAGGTGCTGGACGCCCTGGGGGGAGGACTCCATGAGGTGGATCTGGCCCTCCGGGGAGACCCAGAAGGCGGAGTTCGGGGCGCTGGGGGGGACCCACGGCGGGGAGCCCGGGCGGAGGAACCGCGCCTTGGCCTCCTCGGCCATCCTGACCCGGAGGCTCTGCTGGGCCCGGGCGGACAGGGGCACGAGGACGTGGGCGTTGAAGGTGGCCAGGACCAGGAGCCAGACGGCCATGCGCAGCCAGGGGGCGGTCCAGGTCCGGCGGCCGGCGCCCAACCCCTGGGCCGCCACAAGCTCCGAGCCCTCCATGAGCTGCTGCGTACCCAGCAGGCCCCCGAGGACCGCCGCCATGGGCAGCACCAGGCCCAGGTTCTCGGGCATGGAGGCCAGGAGCAGCGGGACCAGCCAGCGCAGGGGCGCGCCCTGGGAGAAGATCTGCTTCGAGATGGTCACCATCTCCCAGGACAGGAGCAGGAAGCCATAGAAGAAGAGGGCTCCGAGAAAGGGGGTGGCCCAGCGTCGGAGCACGTAGCGGGTCAGGATCGAGGGCACGGGAGGTCCAGATTTAACTTTTGATAATGTATATTATGTAACCTTGAATCAACATCATCACAATGGAATCAATGTCTACAAGACCTTTGCCGCCAACAGATCGTGGATGTGCAGGACTCCGGTCGGCGACCCTGCCCGGGTCACGACCAGGAAAGTGATCTTGCGGGCCTCCATGGTGCCGGCGGCTTCCAGGGCCAGGGCCTCCTCGGGAATGGTGACCGGGCTCCGGGTCATGATCTCCGCGGCCTGAAGCCGTAGCGGGTTGGTGCCTTCGGACTCGGCCCGCTCCAAGGCCCGGCGGATGTCGCCGTCAGTCACCACCCCCAGGAGGACGGCTCCATCCATGACGGTGGTCATGCCCAGGCGCCCGCCGGTCATGGCCCGGAGCACCTCGGTGAGGGTTGATTCAGCGCTCACCTGGGGCCAGGCTTGATGCATCAAGGCTTTCACCTTCATGAGCTTGGCACCAAGACTTCCGGCGGGGTGGTTGAGAGCGAAGTGCTCCCGGGTGAACCCCCGCCGCGCCATGAGACACCCGGCCAGGAGATCGCCCCAGATGAGCTGGAGGGTGGTGCTGGCCATGGGGGCAAGGTCCAGGGGACATCCTTCCCCTTCGGGCAACCCGTAGCCGAAGGTCCAGTCCGCGGCCTGGGCCAGGCTGCTCTCGGGTCGGGCGGTGATGGCGGCCAGGGGGATGTGCAGCCGGAGGAGGCTGGGGAGCAGCCGCACCACCTCTTCGCTCTCGCCGCTGTTCGAGAGGGCCAGGACCGAGTCCCCGGCGGTGACCATGCCCAGATCTCCGTGCAGGGCCTCGGCGGGATGGAGGAAGAAGCTGGGGCAGCCGGTGGAAGCCAGAGTCGCGGCGATCTTCTGGGCCACCAGCCCGGACTTGCCCATGCCGGTGAGGATCACGCGCCCGCCCCGGTCCAGCACCATCCGGCTCCAGGCTTCGACCTGGCCGGGAGCCCAGCCCGCTCGAAGGTCGGTGAGGGCGGCGAGGGCCGCGTCGAGCACCGCGTTACCGACCGTGGCTGCTTCTGTGCCCTGGTTCTTATCCTTCACTGGGGACGCTCCGATGGATTAACGAGCAAGGTGTTCATGCTACCAGCCATTCTTCCCCTCTTCCCCCTGCCCCAGGTCGTGCTGTTTCCGCAGACCTTCCTGCCCCTGCAGGTGTTTGAGCCGCGCTACCAGGAACTGACCATCGAGGTGCTGAACTCCCATCACCACCTGGTCATCGCCCTGATGCGCGAGAACCCCGAGCCCGGCTCCCTCGGCGAGACCGCGCCCACCTTCGAGGTCGGCTGCCTCGCCGAGGTGGTCCGGGCCGAGCCGCTCACGGGCGGGCGCTGGAACCTGCTGCTGCAAGGCAAGGAAGCCGTGCGCATCCTCGAAGAGCCTCCGGGCAAGCCCTTCCGCCAGGCCCACCTCGAGGTGCTGCCCTTCGCGTCCTCGGTCCTCTGGCCCGGTCCGCACCGGCGCAGGCTGATGGACTCCCTCCAGTTCTATGCCCGCTCCGAAGGCATCGAGGCCCAGATGCAGGAACTCCTGGACCTCCCCCTGGAGGATGTGGGCCGCCTGAACACGCTGGCCATGGCCTTGGACTTCGAGCCCACGGAGCGCCAGTTCCTGCTGGAGGCGCGGGATCTCCCGGCCCTGGCCGATCGGCTGCTCCAGCTGGTGGACTTCGCCATCGGCGGGCGCGTCCTCCGCGGGCTCTGATCCGGCTCGGTCCTGGCCCTTTGCTACACTGACCCTGGCCCTGTAGCTCAGCGGTCAGAGCTGGCGGCTCATAACCGCTTGGTCGTGGGTTCGAACCCCACCGGGGCCACCACTGCAGCCACGCCACCGCCCGGTGGCACGGCTGCACTGGCCGGAACCAGCTCCGGAACCTGTCGGCTTCGAACTCAAGTCGGGGCCCACCCGCCGCCGATGCCGCCTTCATGAGGAAGCCATGCTGATCGCAGTGGTCATGCTGTCCACGGTCCTGTTGCTCGTGGGGACAGGCATCCTGCTCTGGATATGGGTCGGACTCCGGCGCGGAGAGTCCTATCCGGCCAGTGCCCACGCGCTGGTGGCGGCGGCGGACCAAGGCGGAGCCGCGGAGAAGCGCATCCTTGGGCTGGCCTATCTCAGGGGGGAGCAGGGCCTGCCCAAGGACATGCGGTCCGCCCGCCACTATGTCGAGGAGGCGGCGGAGCTGGGTGATCCGGAGGCCATGTTCCAGCTGGCCGTGATGCTGAGGACGGGCTACGGCGGGCTGAAGGATGTGCCGAAGGCCCTGACCTGGCTCCGGGATGCCACCGCGGCCGGGCATCCCCGGGCAGCACTCCTGGTCGAGGAGATCCAGGCCTCCAGGCTCCCCCGGTAGCCAGTCCCTGCAAGGCTGGCCTTCTCCTCACAGAGCAGCGTCACTGCGGGCGAGCCAGCCGGTCAGGTGATCCACTTCCGCAGCTCGCCCTCGGCGAACTGGAGGTGGACGAGCATGGCTTCGGAGGCCTGCTGCGGCGAGCGGGCGCGGATGGCCTTCAGGATGGCGGAGTGCTGGTCGATGATCCGCTGGGGATTCTGGGTGTTGTCCAGATAGAGCCGCCGGCGGGCGGCGGAGTTCGCCTTGGCGAAGTCCCCGGAGACGGTCTTGAAGAGCCTGGCCAGGAGGTTGTTGTGCGTGGCCTCGGCCACGGCGAAGTGGAAGGCCGCGTCGAACTCCTCCCCCTTCTCCGGGTCCTGGAGGTTGAGGCGCTCCTTCATGCTCTCCAGCAGGGCTTCGATCTCGTCCAGCTCCTGGTCCGTGGCCCGCAGGGCCGCCAGGCTGGCCGTGGCCGTCTCGAAGATGCGGCGCATCTCGAACATGTCGATGAGGGAGCTGCGCTCCACCGCCAGGAACATGGCCAGGGGGCGGATGATGTCGTCCGTCTCCGTCTCACGGATGAAGGTGCCTTCGCCCGGACGGATATCAATAATGCCCAGCATCTCCAGGGTCCGGATGGCTTCCCGCACGGAGGCCCGGCTGACCTGGAAACGGTCCGCCAACTCCCTCTCCGCCAGCAGTTTGTCACCGGGCTTGAGCTTCCCGTCCGTGATGAGCTGGCGGATCTGCTGGACGATCTCCTCGTAGAGGCGCTTCGTGCGGATCGGCGTAAGGTCCATGGCTCACTCTCGGGGGTGGGTACAGCCGGGGAAAGGGAACTGTGATCGTTTGCACTTGCGGGACGGTGGTCTGACCACTAGACCCATTGTAATCTTCGCGCAGGTCTTTCCATCCTTCCAAGTCTTTCTGTTCCCCTTCTCCCCCCC
>Ga0007882_10000458_pt1 | contig 24053 bp, 23 predicted proteins | sample CryBogCBH12Aug01_FD_71195 | JGI IMG/M metagenome (GOLD analysis project Ga0007882, IMG submission 71195) | Freshwater microbial communities from Crystal Bog, Wisconsin, USA - CBH12Aug09.1 | ecosystem: Environmental > Aquatic > Freshwater > Lake | place: Crystal Bog, Wisconsin, USA | collected... | reverse complement strand
GCGGTGCTGGCCTACAGCGAGGAAGCGCTCACCCGCGAGCGGGCCTGGACGGCGGGCTATGGCTTCGATGTATTCCCGGAGACGCTGCGCAGCATTCCGACATCGCTGGAGCTGGCCCAGCACGAAACCACGACATCAGCGCCTCGGGAGGGATGACCATGAGCCCTGAATTAAACCTCAACGATGGCCGCAAGATGCCGCAACTGGGCCTTGGCCTGATGCGTGCCGACTCCGAGGCGGAAACCTCCGCTGTTGTCACCCGCGCGGCTGCCGCCGGGTATCGTCTGTTCGACAGCGCCGCTATCTATGGCAACGAAAAGGCGGTGGGAGAAGGCCTGCGCCAATGCGGCGTGGCCCGCGATGATCTGTTCGTCACCACCAAGCTGTGGAATGGCGAGCATGGCCGCGACAAGCCCCGCGCCGCGCTGAAGGGCAGCCTCGAGCGGCTGGGGCTCGATCGCATCGACCTTTACCTGATCCATTGGCCGCTGCCGATGGTTGGCCTCTATGTGGATACATGGCGCGCGCTGGCCGAGCTGAAGGCGGAAGGGCTGATCGGATCGATAGGCGTGTCGAACCACACGATCGAGCACCTTACCCGCCTGATCGATGAAACGGGCGTGATCCCGGCGGTCAATCAGATCGAAATACACCCCCGCTTTCAGCAAAACGAACTGCGGGCATTCCATGAGACGCACGGGATCGTCAGCCAGGCATGGTCGCCCTTTGGCGGAGGCGGAACCGGCGCGGTGCCCCTGCTGGTCGATCCGGTGCTGACCCGTATTGCGGCGAAGCATAACCGCAGCGCATCGCAAGTGGTGCTGCGCTGGCTCACCCAGTCCGGGGCATCGGCTATTCCCAAGGCCACCAGCGCCGCGCATCTGGCGCAGAATCTTGCCTCGCTGGCGTTCAGCCTTGACGCGGCCGACCTTTCCGCCATTGCCGCGCTGGATAGTGCGGAAGGACGCACCGGCCCCGATCCGGAAACTTTCGCCTTGATAGACCTCTCGTAGATTTGACGGCACCCGAAGTGCCCTTCGGAGTGCCGGAGGGAAAAGCAGCGGCAACCTTCCACAACGCTACCAGACCGAGCGGAAGGACAGATATGCCTTCCGTCCCGGAGACCGCTTCGAGGGTGACTGCGCCCACCCATCGCTGAAATTGGGCTTCCTCATCGTCGCCGCCTGTCCTCGAAATCAGGATCGAAGACGACCAGAAATCTAGCGGCTATTCACACAACAGCGCCGCGGCTTGTTGCAAACGCCTGCCGTGCTCCAGCTCTTCCTCCCCGCTTTGGCGAAACAGCGCCAGCACTTCGGCCTGGTCGAAATATTTGGCGACACCGGCATAGAGCGCATCCCCCGCAAACTCTGCCTCGGCCAGACCCGCCAGCGCTTCGCGCGTTACCGGCATCGGATCGAGGGGCGTGTAGAGGGGGTTTTCGGCCAAGGGCGGAATGGGAAACGGTGTGCCGGTCAGCAATTCGATGGCTTGGCTCAGGCGGTGCGCATGCACCATCTCTTCGCGGCCATTCTCGCGCAGCAGGCGCTGAACCTCGGGATTGCGCGCGCGGGTTGCGAGATCCTCGTAAAGTTCCTGACCGATGGCTTCCACCAGCGCAAGGATCTTGAGGTCGTCGATGGTTGCGCCATTCTTCAGCTTATCGATATAGGCAAAGGCATCGCGTGTGTTGCGGGGGGCATTCGCAGGCAGTTCGATCGTCATGTCCTGTCTCCATCCATTCATGCCGCGTGAAACATACCATCAAAGGCCTGATACGCCGCTTTATTTTGCGAGTTCGCCCAGATGGCGCCGGTCAGCAGAGGATCGCCGGGGGCGTGTCAGGCGCAATGCGAATGACTACCGCGCCATCGCGGGCGATCAAGAACTTTTCAAAGCCCCACAGCACCTCGGGATCTTCGTTTGGGGTCATGCCGTGCCCCTTCAGCAACGCGCGGAAGTCTGCGGCGGGGGGTGGTGGCCTTGTTGTCGGATGATTTTGCCGAGGCTTGTCGGGGCTTTATGGAAAAGCGCCCGCCCGTTTTCCGGGGGGAGTGACGGGCTGCGGTTAGGCTGACCGGGCCCGTGCATTTGGTTTGACATGGCCCTGGAATATGACGAAAGTCGTTGCCGCGATGGACTAGATCATTCGTTTATAATTATTATTTCAACGTTTAAAATTATTACCAAAGGCAATCATGGCGCGGCAAAATAAATCAGGCATAATTGAGAAAAGACGAGCCGCCGTTGAATCAGATCCATCGGCGTATGCCGCAAAGCGTCGCGAAATTGCAGATGCCGCTGTGCGTGTTTTTGACAGGTTGGGGTTTCAAAAGGCCAGCATTTCTGCCGTCGCACAAGAAATGAACGCAGATAGAACGACTTTGTATTATTATATAAATTCCAAAGAGGATTTATTTGATGAAGTTGTTAGAACTGTCGTTAATAGAAATTTGGATCTAGTTTTAAAAATATCCGAAAGCAAGGTTCAGCCGCGCAGAAAGCTGCGGGATATGATTAGTGCGCTGATGACTTCTTACGGAGAGCATTACCCTTTATTTTACATATACATACGAGAAAATCTGTCGCAGGTTAGTGCCGCGCGTTCCGATTGGTCAAACGACATGCGTGAATTGAATCAGCGCACCCAAGAAGCGATGATTTCCGTGATCGAGGAAGGCTATGCCGATGGCAGCTTTCGCAAAGTGGGATCGGCGCAGGTCGTGGCATACGGCATCTTTGGTGTTATCGGCTGGACCCATCGCTGGTTCCGCCCTGCCACCAGCGAGGTAAGTGCAGAGGAAATCGGCAAAACTTACGCCGAAATGATCCTCTCCGGCCTAGAGTCCCCCTATTAAGCCAAGGTTGGACGAGCGCCCCCTACAGCACCTCAAACAGCCCGGCTGCGCCCATTCCCCCGCCAACGCACATCGTCACCACCACATAGCGGACACCCCGGCGCTTGCCCTCGATCAGGGCGTGGCCAACCATGCGCGCACCCGACATGCCATAGGGATGGCCAATCGAAATCGCGCCGCCGTTGACGTTGAGCCGGTCGTCCGGAATGCCAAGGATATCGCGGCAATAGAGCACCTGCACCGCGAAGGCCTCGTTCAGCTCCCACAGGCCGATATCGTCCATCTTCAGCCCATGCGCCTTCAGCAGCTTGGGCACGGCAAACACCGGGCCAATCCCCATTTCATCCGGCTCGGTTCCGGCGACGGCAATGCCCACATAGCGCCCCAGTGGCTGCAAACCGCGCGCGGCGGCAACCGCGGCTTCCATCACCACGCAGGCCGATGCGCCATCGGATAGCTGGCTGGCATTGCCAGCGGTAATCACCCCGGTCGGGCCGATTACCGGCTGCAAGGACTGCAAACCTTCCAGCTTGGTATCAGGGCGGTTGCCCTCGTCCCTGGTGAGGGTGACATCCTTGAAGGTCACCTCGCCGGTTTCCTTGTTCTGGACGCTCATTTTGGCATCGACGCTGACGATCTCGGCATCGAACAGCCCGGCGGCCTGCGCGGCGGCGGTGCGCTGCTGCGATTGCAGGGCATAGGCATCCTGACGATCCCGGCCAATCCCATAGCGGCTGGCGACAACTTCCGCCGTGTGCAGCATGGGCATATAGGCGGCGGGCGTCATTGCCATCAGCTCCGGATCGGGATCGACCCGCAGCGCCTTGGTCTGCACCAGCGAGACGGATTCCACCCCGCCCGCAACGCAGACGTCCATCTTGTCGATAATCACCTGCTTGGCGGCAATCGCTATCGCCATCAGCCCGGCGGCACACTGGCGGTCGATCGATTGGGCGGCGACGGTGACGGGCAGGCCAGCGCGCAGCGCGGCGTTGCGGGCAATGGTATATTGCGAGCCCTGATGCAGCGCGGCCCCGATGATCACGTCCTCAATCTCGGCCGGGTCCACGCCCGATCGCGCCACGGCAGCGCGGATGGCATGGGCGGCAAGGGTCGGGGCGGGCATGGCATTGAACGCGCCGCGATAAGCGCGGCCAATCGGGGTGCGGGCGGTGGAAACGATGACAGCATCACGCATGGGGCAGGCCTTCTAAATTCGGTGGCGCAGGGCGCCAGATCGGGGGGTAAGGGTGGCGATTATCGATGCTCAATCGTCGAGGATGGCGACGGCGCGGGTCCAGCCCGCCGAGGCGGCGCGGATTTTCATCGGGAAACAGGAAATCTGAAAGCCGCTCGGCGGCAGGCTCTCGAGATTGTGCAGTTTTTCGAGGTGGCAGTAGCCGATGTCGCGCCCCGCCTTGTGGCCTTCCCAGATCAGGCTGGCATCCCCGGTGGCTTCGTAGCGCTCCTTGGTGTGAACGAAGGGCGCATCCCAGCTCCAGCCGTCGGTTCCGGTCAGCCGCACACCGCGTTCGAGGAGATAGAGCGTTGCCTCATACCCCATGCCGCAGCCCGCTGTGACGTAATCATCCTGGCCATAGCGCAGGCCCGCCGAGGTGTTGACGACGACGATTTCGAGCGGCGAGAGCGTGTGACCGATCCGGGCCAGCTCGGCCTCCACCTCGCTGGCGGAGACCACATAGCCATCGGGGAAGTGGCGGAAATCGAGTTTAACGCCGGGCTGGAAGCACCATTCCAGCGGCACCTCGTCGATGGTGATCGCGCGATCGCCGCCATTCATGGTCGAGGCGAAATGGTAGGGCGCGTCGAGATGGGTGCCATTATGCGTGGTCAACTCGATCCGCTCGATGGCCCATGCCTCGCCATCGGGCAGGTCTTCAGCCTTCAGCCCGGGAAAGAACTGGATCAGCTCGGGCACCGAAGTCTGGTGATTGATATAGTCGATCTTCGGGCGATAGCCGGGCGGATCGGAGAGAACGTCGTTTTCCAGATAGATCGACAGGTCGATAATTTTGCGTGCCATTGTTAGAACTCCACCCGGTCGCCACCCTTGAGACCCAGCATCGCGCGGGCCTCTGTGGGAGTGGCCGGTTCATGACCCATTTCCCGCAGGATGCGGACAATCTTCTCGACCTGCTGGGCATTGGATAGCGCCAGCACGCCGCGCTCGATAAACAGGCTGTCTTCCAGACCCACGCGCACATGCCCGCCAAGCAGGGCCGCCTGCGTCAGGAACGGCATCTGGTGACGGCCCGCCGCCAGCACCGACCATTGGAAACTGTCCTTCCCAAACAAGCGATCCGCCGTCGCCTTCATGAACATCAGGTTTTCAAGATCGGGGCCGACGCCGCCCAGAATGCCGAAGATCATCTGGATGAAAAACGGCGGCTTCACCAAGCCGCGATCCACAAAATGGGCGAGGTTGTAGAGGTGGCTCAGATCATAGCATTCATGCTCGAAGCGGGTGCCCGCCTCGCCAAGGCTTTGCATGATGTAAGCGATGTCGCGGAAAGTGTTGCGGAAGATGTAGTCGTCGGAATTGACCACATAGTCCTTCTCCCAGGCGTGCTTCCACTGCGTGATGCGCGCGGCGGCGGGGAAGAAGGCGAAGTTCATGCTGCCCATGTTGAGCGAGCACATTTCCGGCTGAAACGCCACCGCCGCCCTCAGCCGTTCCTCCACTGGCATGGTGGCCGAACCGCCGGTGGTGATGTTGACCACGGCATCGGTGCGCTGGCGGATGATGGGCAAGAACTGGGCATAGACCGCAGGATCGCCAGTGGGCGCGCCGGTGGCCGGATCGCGGGCATGGAGATGGAGGATGGAAGCCCCGGCCTCGGCAGCGGCAATCGCCTGCTCGGCGATGTCCTGCGGCGTGATCGGCAGCGCATCCGACATGGTGGGGGTGTGAACCCCGCCGGTCACCGCGCAGGTGATGATAATCTTGCTCAAACTGTCCTCGCTTTCAAACTCTGGATACGCCAAGCAGCGTGCGGTGCAGGCCAAGCCGGTCGGCAGAGAGCTGCACTTGCGCAATGGCGCCGCTTGCGTCGGCCGACATCATGCCCGCCATCTGCAGCGTGACGGGATGGCCGGTGAGGGCGGGATCGATATCCTCGAAGCCGCCCGCATAGCTGCCATGGCAGGCGACGTGAAAACCGGCGCGGTTTCCGGCAGTAAACAAGGTGTTGATAGTCAACCCGCTTGGCGCAATCAACCCCCCGAACGCCGGGCCTTGCGAACAGATCTCCACGATATTCTGCCCCCCCAGCAGCGCGCCGGGAGTATGCAGCCAGCCCAGCGCCGCCGCTTCCATCGCGGAATCCGGGGCCAGAACCGGCTGATCCCACGGGGCCTGATGCGGGGGCAGGATGGCATCGCAGACGCCGGTTTTCAGCTGCCGCTTGCGGGCGAAATAGTCTTCCTCGGCCCAGCCATGGCGCAGGCGGCCACCCGAGGTGCGAAATAGCGTGATGCCGCCCCACGCCGCGGCGAGACCGGGATTGCGGATGGAAATGCCATGCTCGGTAAAACGCATCGCCATCGCGTCCTCGCCGAGGATAACATCGTGCACCGTGACGCAGAGGCCGGGAAACTGATCCAGCTGGGCGAGGGTGGCGGGAAGATAGGCCTCGTCGCGGCCATCCAGCAGATATCCGCCGATCAAGAGGCAATAGGCGGGGTCCATCACCCATTGGGCGGCCTCGGCATTGTGCGCGGTCAGAAACTCGATGGCGAAGCCGCGCAGCAGGCGGGCGGTGGGGCCGAGGGCGTGGGTCATGGTTTCTGCCTCATCGATCGGTTTTGGAGAAAGCGTCTTGGGCCCTTTGCCGGTCGAGCAGGCGCAGCTCGTTTTTCTGCAGCTTGCCCGAGGCATTGCGCGGCAGAGACGAGACAAACACCACCGAGGTCGGGCATTTGTAGTGGGCCAGCCGGTTGCGGGTAAACGCAATCACATCCGCTTCGCTCGGGCCGGGCTCGCCCCGAGGAACGACATAGGCCCGGGGTGTTTCGCCCCAACGCGGATGCGGCGTGCCAATCACGGCCACCTCGGCAATCTGCGGATGGGCCTGCAGCGCGTTCTCCAGTTCGGCGGGGTAGATGTTCTCGCCGCCCGATACGATCATGTCCTTGTAGCGGTCGTGGATGTAGAGATAACCCTCGTCATCCTGCCAGGCCGCATCGCCGGTGCACAGCCAGCCATCCGATGTGATCGTGGCCGAGGTTTCGTCCGGCTTGCCCCAATAGCCCGCCATATTCATGGCCGAGCGGATGCGGATCTCGCCGACATTCCCCTTGGCCACCGGCTCCCCCGTCGCCGGGTCGACCAGCGCGATATCCACCCACGGCAGCGGTTTCCCGCAGGAGCGCAGGCGCTCGGGATGCGGGCCGTCGGGGTCGTGGTCTGCGGGCGGCAGGGTGACCACGGTGCCGCTGGTTTCGGTCATGCCATAGGCGTGGGTGAAGCTGCATCCAAATGCCGCCATGGCGCGCCGCAGGATGCTCTCGCCGATGGGGGCGGCGCCGTAAATCATGCGCTGCAGTCCGCTCGGCACCGCGATGCCCGTCTCCACATATTCAACCAGCCGCTGGATCACCGTGGGCACAAAAAACGCATGGGTAACGTGGTGGCGGGCGACGAGATCCAGCACGACGGCAGGATCGGGCTGCTGCATCAGCACGGTATGGCCGCCCTGACTAAGCGCCATCATGCCATAGCCAATGCCGCCAATGTGGAACAGCGGCATGGCCACGAGATTGACGCTGCTGGACGTGAACTCCCATGCCTCCGCCGCGATCCGGCCGTTGTGGGCATGGCTTTCATGGGTGAGGATCACCCCTTTCGGTGCGCCGGTGGTGCCGGAGGTATAGAGCAGCAGCAGCGGGTCAGTGGCGGCGCGCGGCAGGGCGGGATCAAGGGTGCCCGCCGCATCGCGCCATGCGGCATAGGGCGCGCCCAGTTCGATCTGGCCCAGTTCGATCTGGTGGGGGCTGGCGGGGGCCTCCGCCAGCAGCGGCAACAGGTCGGGGGCAACCAGCATCAGCGAGGGCGTGCCATCGCGCAGAATGCCAGCGATCTCGCGCGCGGATAAGCGCCAGTTTAGCGGCATCATGATCGCGCCTATCTTGGCGCAGGCAAAGAACAGCTCGTAGGACGCGGGCGAGGTTCGATCCAGTATCGCCACCCGGTCTCCAGCCTCGATCCCCCCTGCCCGCAGCGCGTTGGCCAGCCGATTGCTGCGCTGGTCAAGCGCGGCAAAGCTCAGCAGCGTGTCCTCATGGGCAAGGCACGGCGCATCGGGCGTTTCCGAAGCGAAGTGCCGCAGCAGGTCGACAAGGTGCGTGGCCATGCTCAATAGCTCTTGGGCAGGCCGAGGCTATGCTGCGCAACATGGTTCAGGATCATCTCGCGGCTGACGGGCGCGGTTTTGTGCAGCCGGGCGATGAACCACAAATCCGCCAGCCCATATTCAAACGACAACCCGTTGCCGCCATGAACCTGTATCGCCTGATCCAGCGCCTTCAGCGAGGATTCCGCCGCCAGGAACTTGGCCATATTGGCAGCCTCCGCCGCATCCTCGCCCTGATCATAGAGATCGGCGGCGCGCGCCGCCAGCAGGCGGGCCGCCTGCACCCCGATATAGGCTTCGGCCAGCGGATGGGCCACGCCCTGATGCGCGCCAATCGGGGTCTTCCACACGCTGCGATCACGGGCATATTGCGCCGCCTGATTGATGGCGAAGCGGGAGATGCCGTTGTTGATGGCCGCCGCCGCCACGCGCTCGGGGTTCAACCCAACGAAGACCTGCTTGAGCCCGGCACCGCGCTCGCCAATCAGCGCTTCGGGCGCCAGTTCCACATTGTCGAAGAACACGGAGAACTGGCGCTCGGTGGTGCGAACCGCCGCATCGATCTGCTGCAGCGTGATGCCGGGCGTATCGGTGGGCACCACGAACAGCGAGAGTGCGGAACGCCCTTCCCCGGCATCGATATCGCCATCGCGCGCCACCACCAGCACCGCCTGCGATTCATCGATGGCCGAGGTCCAGTATTTCGCCCCGTTGAGCACCCAGCCCTTGTCCGTCCGGTGGGCGGTGGTGGTCACCTTGTGGGTATTGGAACCAGCATCCGGCTCGGTGATGCCAAAAGCCATCTTCAGCGAACCTTGGGCAAGGCCCGGCAACCACTTGTTCTTCAGCTCTTCCGAACCAAAGCTCTCGATGATCGGCGCACAAATCGAGGCAATCACCAGCGCCAGCATCGGGCAGCCCTGCGCTGCACATTCCTCGATCACGATATAAAGCTCGGCCAAGCCGCCGCCGCCGCCGCCATAGGATTCCGGAATATGCACGCCCAGAAAGCCCGCCTCGCCCAATTCCTTCCACAGCGCCTCTGGCTGGGTGCCCTTGGCCACCATCTCCTGAAAATATTTCCGGCCATACTTGCCGACCAGCTTGCCCACGCTTTCGCGCAAGGCACGATGGTGATCGGCGGTATCCACTAGCGGCGAAAAAAATAGGGGCTCACCGGACATCTCGGGTATTTCCTCTCATGAACAATTTCAGGCGAGCCAGGTAAAAAAGCCCTGACCCGATTTCGCGCCCAGCTTGCCCTCTTCGACCATGCGAATGAGCAGTTCGGGCGGGGCAAAGCGGGCACCGTGGGCGGCTTCCAGCGTGCGGGCAATATCCAGCCGGACATCGAGGCCAACAATATCGCTGAGACGGAGCGGCCCAACCGGATGGCGATAGGCCAGCACGGCGGCACGATCGATGTCCTCGGCGCTGGCAACGCCACTTTCGAGCATCCGCATCGCTTCGAGCGAGGCGATCAGGTCGAGGCGGCTGGTGGCGAAACCCGGCACATTGCGAACCGTCAGCGATTCCTTGCCCAGCCTGGCCACAAAGGCGCGGGCCAGTTCCAAAGTAACGGTGGAGGTCTCGGCGCCCTGAATCAGCTCGACCAGCTTGAGCGACCATACCGGGTTGAAGAAATGCATTCCCAGGAACATCTGCGGATCAGGAAGGGCTGCGGCCAGCCGGTCGATCGAAAGCGCACTGGTGTTGCTGCCGAGAATGCGCGGCGTGCGCGATGCCGCTTGGGCCAGCACTTCCAGCTTCAACTCCAGCCGCTCGGGAACGGATTCAATAATGAGATCAAGCCCCTTCGGCAAAACCTCGATCGATGCCACGCGGGTAATGCGCGCGATCAGGGCCGCCCCTTCCACCTCATCCAGCTTGCCGCGACCAATCGCCGAGGAAACCGCGTCTCGGATGGTGGCCTGAAGGGTCTCGCATCGGCGATCATCCGGTTCGACAAGCAGCACCGCGTAACCCGCCTGCGCCGACACATAGGCGATGCCGACACCCATCGTGCCCCCGCCCAATACTGCCACAGAATCTGTCATGCCGGTTCCTGTCCCACTTTTCTGTCCCTACTTGCCGCGCCACACCGGGGGGCGTTTTTCCGCAAAGGCTTTCGCGCCTTCCAGCGCGTCCTCCGAGCCGATCACCGATTCCGCGAGCGGGCGCTGGCGATCCCAGATGCCTTCCATCGGCCAATCCGCGGATTGCGCGATGATGCGCTTGGTCATGGCGACCGACAGCGGCGCATTGGCCGCGATCTGTGCGGCAAGGCGCAGCGCCTCTGCCAGCGCGCCACCCGACGGGGTCAGCCGATTGACCATGCCCCATTGATGCGCCAGCGGGGCGGCCAGTCGCTCGCCGGTCAGCGCATACTCCAGCGCGATCGCGGGCGGGATACGCCGTGGCAGACGGATCAGCCCGCCCGATCCGGCAACGAGGCCGCGACTGACTTCCGGCAGGCCAAACCACGCATCCTGCGCCGCCACGATCAAATCGCAGGCCAGAGCCAGTTCGCAGCCGCCCGCCAGCGCGAAGCCTTCGACGGCGGCGATCAGCGGCTTGGCCGGTGATTTCTCGGTGAGGCCGCCAAAGCCACGTCCCTCCAACTCCGGCCGCTCGCCATCGACGAAGGCCTTGAGGTCCATCCCGGAGCAGAAGCTGCCATCCCGCCCGGTCAACACGCCGACACGCAGCTCCGGGTTGGCATCCAGCCGATCCAGCGCCGCGGCAATGGCCAGCGACACCGCGCGATTGACCGCATTGCGCTGGCGCGGACGGTTGATCGCGATGACCAGCACCGCGCCATGCTCTTCAATCTGAACGGGATCGCTCATGGCTCACTACTCCGCACTAGCTACTGCCGCAGCATCCGTGACAAGCGGCGTGCAGGTGTAATCGGAAAGATTGGCGGTTTCGGTCATCCGCCACACATCGATGATACGAAAAGGATTGTTGACGACGATGCGGCCCTTGGAATTCTGGCAGTAATTCTCGACGCCAGGATAGGTCCAGATCATCCGCGCATGGATGCTATCCACTTCGGCGTTGTAGGCATCGTGCACTTGCCTACGGACATCGACCGTGGCGATCTTGCGCGCGAACATTTGTTCGAGCAGCGACATCACATAATGCATCTGCCGTTCGAGCACGGTGATCAGGCTGCCGCCGTGGCCAAACTGGGTGTTGGGGCCATAGAGGCAGAACAGGTTGGGATAGCCCGGCACCGTGGTGCCAAGATAGGCGCGGGCATCGTCGCCATCCCAATCCTCGTGGATATCACGCCCGCCGATCCCTGTTATCTTCATCGGCGCGAGCAAATTGACCACGTCGAAGCCGGTGGCCCAGATGATGACATCCGCCGGGTGTTCGATGCCGTCGCTGGTGACCACGCTGTCGGGCCTCACCTCGATGACCGATCCGTTGACATGATGTACATGGTCGCGGGTGAGAGCGCGGAACCAGCCGTTGTCGAGCAGCATCCGCTTCCCGAATGGAGGATAATCCGGCAGGACTTCGCTCAGCAGATCCTGACGATCGCCCAGTTCCGACTGGATGTAGGCGGTGAGATGGCGGCGATGCGCGTCGTTGACCGCGTTGATCGAGCGGCCTTCCCCTTGCCATGCGGGATCTTGCTGCAGGGCATCGTAGAGCTTGTCGTTAAAGGCCCAGCTCAGCCGCAGGCGATACAACAGGCGATAGAGCGGAACCGACTGCAGCAACTCCTGTAGCGGGCTGGGGATCGGCTGCTGAAACTTGGGAAAGGGGGCGACCCATTGCGGCGTGCGCTGCACGATGGTGAGCGAGCCAACCTCGTCGACGATTGCCGGAGCGACCTGCATCGCGCTGGCGCCATTGCCAACCAGCACGACGTTGCGCCCCTTCAGATCCAGCCCCGCATCAGGATAGCGCGCCGTGTGGACACTCGGGCCCTTGAACAAATCGAGGCCCGGCACATCGGGAATGCGCGGCTTGTTGAAGGCACCAACGCCGCTGATCACGATGTTGGCGTGCAGGGTCTCACGGGCTCCAGCCTTGGTTTGCACATCAGCCTGCCAAGTGCCGCTAGCCTCGTCAAACCGGGCTTCGATCACCTCAACCCCGAAGCGGATGTGCCGACGGATATCGTATGCATCCGCAACATGTTCGAGATAGCGATGAATTTCGCGGCTGCCCGCGAAATAGCGCGACCACGGATAGGGCGCGAAGGAGAAGGAATAGAGGTGGCTTGGCACATCGCAAGCCGCGCCGGGATAGCGGTTGTCGAACCATACCCCGCCCACATCCTCGCGCCGCTCAACGATGGTATAGGGGATATTGGCCGCAGCGAACTGAACCGCCGCGCATAATCCCGAAATCCCCGCGCCGATGATCAGCGCCGAAAACCCCTCTGGCGGGGCGGCAACCTCCTTCGGCTGGGGCGAAAGGCGCAGTTCGTGGCGAATGATCGGCGCGTATTCCGAGGGGATTTTTTCACCCAGCGTCACGCTCATCATTTCAAGCAGCAGCGCATCCGAAGGGTTCGCCAGCGCCAGCGGGCGGCCCTTGAACCACGCGGCCAGTGCCTCCAGCGCGGCGTCCTTGATCTCCTGCTGGATGGCCTCGGGCAGCCCGCCATCGTCATTGTCTTCAAGGCCGCGGGTTCGGCTGGGAATATAGTCTCCCTCGATCCAGCGGCGCTCGCCGGTTAGCTGCACCAGAATGCAGGCCAGCGTGGGCACGTTGGCGGAGCGGATGGCGTTTGCCAGCCATTCGGTATCCGGGGAAGGGTTGGTGCTGCCTTGGTTCACGGTTGAGCCTCAATCTGGTAAGTATGGGGGCAGTCGGGGGAAGGCGCGATCCATGCCCAGCTACCCGGCTTCCCCTGATGCGATGCCGGTTTCAGTCGCGCTTGGGCAGCGCGGCGATGAGCTCCGGACTGATGTCTTTCGCGCCCTGCTCGTCGATGTGGCGTTGAATGCGGGCCTGAATCGCGGCACCGATCTGTCCGGCCAGTTCCGGACGGTTGGCCCGGCATTCCGCCTCGGACACCACACGGTTATCGACCGCATCGTCGATCTTTGGCATGACAAAACGGGCAAACATTTCATACGATCGCTTGGTGTTGGCCCAATCGGCCCAGTTGTGGGCAAACAGAACCAATGTGCCAAAACCGCCGGATTGTTTCTGCAGGCGCTGGATTTGGGCCACCGCATCATCGGGCGTGCCGATTACCGCCATGCTGGAGCTGAGCAGCGCGTCGATCACGTCGCCACCGCCCGGCGCGATGGGCAGCGCCGCCACTTCACGCAGATAGTCTGCCCAACCCTCGATGCCGAACTTGACCTCCTCGCGCGCCTGTTCGCGGGTGGGCGCAATATGCATCGGCGCCACCAGACGCCAGTTTTTGCGGTCAACGGTCTGGCCGTTGACCTTGGCGACCTCCTCGGCAATGTGCCAATTGGAAGACAGCGCATCAAAGGCACCGCCAGAGGTGGCACCGAACGACAGCATGCCAATGCCATTGCGCCCGGCAGCCCGCGACCCGGTGGGCGAGACGGTGCTGGCCGAGATCATTTCGATGCTCGGCCTGGTATATGGCGTCATGTGGATGCGGGCATTGTCCAGCGTGAACCATTCGGTTTTGGCCGTCACGGTTTCGCCGCGCATGAGGCGAACCAGAACATCGATGGCCTCGTCCATCATGTCGCGCTGCTTTGCTACGGGAATACCCATCATTTTGGCATCGGAGGCAAGCGAACCCGGCCCCATGCCGAGCATGACGCGGCCCCGAGTCATATGATCGAGCTGGCTGTAGCGTTCTGCCGTCATCAGCGGATGGTGATAGGGGACGGAGGTAACGGCCGATCCCAGCATAATCCGCTTGGTGCGTTGTGCTGCGGCAGCAATCATGATCTCCGGGCTCGCGATAAGCTCCCAGCCGGCGGAGTGGTGCTCGCCATACCAGATTTCGTCAAAGCCGAGGTTGTCGAGGTGCTCTGCCAATTCCAGATCGCGTTGCAGAGCCAGGGTCGGATTTTCATTCAACGGGTGGTGTGGCCCACAAAATGCGCCAAAGCGAAGCTTGTCAGACATCCAAGTTCTCCTAGTGCCTGTATTATCGAGACGTTGTTAGATTCATCAGGCAGCGCGCAACCTTGCGCCACCTGCTATGCAACAGTGGCTTGCAGATTGACGTCCATCATCTGCGGTGTTGTGGAGGTGAAAGACGGGCGGACTTCGAGCCCGGCAACAGCGCGGGCCAAGGCCGGATAGGTGTTGCGCCAGTGCAAGATAGCAACATCTGGGCTGAGGCCCGAGACAAGCGCAAACTCGATACCCAGCAGTGTTGTAGCTACCGCGATATCGCCAAGATCCAGACCCGGCTCTGCGCGCGCGACAGGGCCTTGGTAGAGACGCTCCAGTTCGACGAGAGCGCCCTGCACCTTGCGCGACTGGCGGTCCACCCAAGGCGCACTGGGTTCGGGACGATGTAATTCGAAAATTAGCGCCTGTGCCACTTCCATCAACCGCTCACCCAGCATCCGTCGCTTGAGTGCAGCAAGACGGGCATCGACCTCCGAGGGCAGCAGCGCCGGTTGCGGGTAACTAATCTCCAGCCAGTCAAGTATGTGGGCGGAATCGTAGATATATTCACCCTTATCAGTAATGAGGATGGGAAGCTGCTCAAGGGGGCTATACTGCGGAGTGCAGGTCTGATCCCCCCATGGGATATCGTACTGAACATCATAGGCGATACCCTTTTCGCGCAGCACGATCGCCACTTTGCGGCCGAATGGACTCGGGCGGGCATTGATCAGTGTGAAGGCCATTTTCCTCGGAATCCTTCCAGCCACCTGCGGCCATCTGCTTCTATTTTCAGAGAGCGATCGGGCAGGAGGCTCATCCTGCCCGATCGACTTTCGTCAAGCGTTAGAACTTCAACCGTGCCTCAACCGCGAAGGTACGCGGCGAGCCTGGAACAACGGTGTTGAAACCGAAGAGTTCACCCGTGGCAATACCGCCCACATAGTAAACGCGGTTGAAGGCGTTCTTGACATTGGCGGAGAGCGACCAGCCAGACTTGCTGTCCTCGAGACCAGCGCGGAAGTTAACGAGCGTGTAGCCGTCGATATGAGCGCCGGGGTTGTTGTTTCCGGTCGAGGAGAACCAGAACAGAGACTGCGAGTAGAGGTCTGTGCGGAAGCTGGCGGAAATATCATTCCGCACCGGCACGGTCACTTCGCCATAGAGCCCTTCAGACCATTTGGGCGTGTCGGGATAGGTGCCGAAGGCTACCGGCGGAGCCCCACCGATCGAGACGAGATTGTCGGTGAAACGCGCATCGGTATAGTTCAGCGATCCACCCAGCGTGAGCCATGAGGCGGGCTGGATAGAACCATCAAATTCAAATCCCGTGATCTTGGATTTAGGGACGTTGACGGTAACTGCGGCCGGATTGGAGCCAAGCAACGTATAGGCGACGCGTTGCCCGTTCTTGATCCAGTCCTGGTATCCGGCGATGTTGAACCGGGTTGGCACACCGCCAATATCGCCATGATATTTCAGGCCAATTTCCGCGTCTGTCAGGGTTTCCTGCCCATATTCATTGCCACCCGACGAACCTGGACCGGGCACAGGATTCTCGATGCCATTATAGCCGCCGTTCTTATAGCTGCGACGGGATGCGACATAGACCAGCAAGTTGGAATTGACCTGCTCCTGGACGCCAAGGGTCCAGCTGACGTTGGTGAACGACTTCTGTGGGTGGAAATCAAAGGTCGCCTGTTGCGCCAGCGTTGCCGCGTAAGCCTGATCGTTGGGCAAAGTATCAAGCTTGATTTTTTCATGCGTGTAACGCGCACCAACGGTGAAACCGAGGCCCTGCACGCCAGTCGCCTCGCTCAGATCATACGTGCCCTGACCATAAAAGGCATACATGTCGCGGGTGGTCCGCTTATTATAAATATCCAGCGAGGTAAGCGGCGGAAACTGCAGCAACAGGCTAGTCGTCAGGTCAACATTGGTTTCATGCGAGTAGAACCCTCCGAACACATAGTTGAGATTATGAGCAAAAGTCTTGCCGGAGATTTGCATCTCTTCCGAGAATTGACGGGTGTTGTCATTCTTGCCGCCACCCGGGCCGTTGCTGTCGATGCCATAGGGCGTGCCATCGATGTCACCCTGGCTGTTGCTCTTGAGATCGGTATAACCGAAGATATTGCGGATCTTTGTCTCGGGCCCAACATCGAATGAGGTGACGTTGGAGACAATGATATTGCGCCCGAGATAGGCATTGGCCCCATCCGTTTCGATGAGATAAGGGCCCCGTGCCTTCTGTGTCGCCACATATGAGGCGAGGCCGCCGGGATCGAGCTTGGGATTGGCCGCAGCAAACGCCGCAGCGCAGTTGTTGGTGGTATTGTTGCATCCCGCCGCGCCGCCGGTGAAGGCATTGATCAGGCCATTATACTGCGCCTGATTGCCAAAATTGGTCAAAGTGACCAAAGGCACCAGACCATCGCCCGGCTGGAGGCTGTTAATCAGACCGGAGAGGCTGTTGCCACCGGAATGCAGATAATCGACCACCAACTCATTCTTGATGTCGCTCGAAAAATTGACCGTCAGACTGCCGCGTAAACCATAGCGATCGACGTTTCCGGCGCGATTGTTTTGAAACAGATTATATTGATAGCCGTCGCGCTTTTCATAAAAACCGGCGACGCGTAGCAGAACCTTATCCTTCACCAATGGGGCATTAATGGCACCATCAAGCTGATAAGCATTATAGTTCCCGATGTGGGCACTGATGTAGCCGCCAAAATCATTGGTTGGCTTAACCGAGGTAAACAACACGGCGCCGCCGGTGGAATTGCGACCAAACAGCGTGCCCTGCGGACCCTTGAGAACCTGCACGGACTGCAGGTCGTAGAAGGCCGAGGATCCGCCGCCCACACCATCCAACTGCACTTCGTTGAAATAAGGCAGCACGCCGGGGCGGGTGTCGCTGAAGGCGTCGAGCGATTGACCGCGCATCGCATAATTCAGCTGATTGGAATTCTGCCCGGCGCGAACCGTCAGGCCTGGTGTTGCCGACTGAAGATCGGCCTCGGTGACGATCGCCTGCTTGCGTAAAGTATCCCCACTCAGAGCGGAAACTGCCACCGGGGTGCGCGAAAGCGACTCTGAACGACGCTGCGCCGTAACCACAATATCGCCAGTAGCCGCGGACGACGGCGCGGCCTGAGTAGCCTGAGCCATGGCCGTGGTGGAGTTCAAGGCCCCCAGCACGGACACCGCCGAGACGAGGCCGAATATTTTTTTTGACATCCCATCTTCTCCCTTAATTGTACTTTTTATCAGTATTTAAGCCAGAATTTATCAAAGTCTGGCGAGCCAGATCAGATACGCAAACATGGGTTGGATCGATTGCGATAGCTGCGAGGAGGAAGTGACAATCCTCATCATCGTGCTGTGCAAGCGACTCCAGAACTGCGCTTTGGATAATTCATAACACTAGTGTTGTACAGATGCATTTCGCGGCCCCTAATCAGCCGGTTTATCACTGGACAAGAGCCGTGATTCCGCCAAGCGCTTGACGAGAGGCGCCGGCCCCAGAGTCGCGCGATGTAAGAGATTCGAGATTCCGGGAGCGGGAAAATGGCCAATCTGGGATAAGGCCCAAAGAAAATGTGGCTCGCCGTATCCGTATTTTGTCATTAATATAAGTTATTTATAACAATACACCGCCTTCTACCTATTCGAAAAACCCCTGACGCCAATGCCCGGCGGAAGCATGGCGATTGGCCTGGCGACAGCCTGACCTAGGCGCAAACCAAGAAATCTTCCGGCGGATGGCTTGCGGCTTCCATGCAGATTGCCTACAACAGATATGTGGAAACGCCGCGATAATAGTGAGAGCGATGCCATGGGAAATCTATCGATCAAGCTTGCCGTGATGACAGAATCGCCGCCGGGCCTGTGCGAGGCTAACGCTAGGGTGTTGGTCGCAGCGGGTGCCGGGGCCATTGCCGACGGTGCTTACAAAACAGATCGCCGCTGCGTGGCCATGTCGCCTGTGCGACCCCTGACTAATCTGCCGTCACCCCCGGGATGGAGCATTTGATCGATGGCGGAATAACCGCCTTTTGAATCAGTCATGGATTGGATGAAAAATGATTACGGCAGAAGACTTCGCGTTCCATCCCTGTGATCCGAACGACAAACTCTGGACGGAAACGCTGTTCCTGATTTTCTCGGTTCCCGAGGCGGGCATCAGCGGCAATCTATATACTCTGGCCCGGCCCAATCTGGGTATTTGTCATAGCTCGATCGAGATCCACACGGGCATGAGCCTGCATCCCTGGCAAATCGATCACAACGACGCGCAGATGCATCTCCCCTGCCCGGAGCGCTTCGACGACTTTACCCTGGACAATGGCCTGTCCTTCAAGGCCTTCAACGCCCGGGAGTGCGCCTTCCAATATCAGTCCCTTGATGGCAATTGTTCGCTGGAAGTGGCGTTCTCGGCTGTGTGCGATCCCTTTGATCCGCATGATGCCGAGGAGAACCCCATGATCGGATCGGCCAAGGTGGCGGGCTATGAGGGCTGGAATACCGGCCATATGGAAAGCAAGGGCCGGGCAACCGGGAGCCTTTCCCTGCATGGCCGCGAGTATCAGATCAATTGCATCGATGGCATGGACAAGAGCTGGGGCCCGCGCCAGGACTGGGGCAGCAAGGGAGCGACCTGGGTCCATGTAAACCTGGGCGAAGATTTGGGCGCTTTCCTCGTTCTAGGGCTCAGCTTCGACAATAAGGAGGTGGTCTACGGCCCGTTCAACTTCGGGTTTCTGGCCATCAATGGCGAACGCCGACCGCTGGTCAGGGCCTCGATGCGCGCGCAACGTTTCGATATGCTGATAACCCGCGCGGTGGTCGAGTTCGAGGACGATCAGGGCAATAGCTACGAAGCGCTGGGAACGACCGTGGCTGCGGCACCATGGTATAATTTCAACCCGTCGAGTGCGGCCTTCCAGACGCTGATGCGCTGGGAAAGCGGAGCGCGCGTCGGCTATAGCCATATCGCGGATTTTGCCGGCCTCGCGTTCCTGTCGCGCGGCATGGCCGACAAGCACGACCTATAATCCACCGATAGCATAGGGGAGAGAGCCACAGGATGATCGAGGAAGATGTCAGAAGCCATCCCAGCGATGCCTTCATCGAGCAGATACGAGCGCTATTTCCCACCGAAACGGAAGTGGATGCGGTGCTCACGCGCAAGATGCACCGCCGCAACGGACCATCGTTTCAGGCGGTTCAGCTGGAAACGATGGCCAGCGGCGTTGAGCGTCTCCTTGCCGATCGGCTGGGCTATGACGTTCGGGTGGAGGAGGCCAACTGGCTATCCGGAGGCGCTTCGAAGCTGCAGATGCGCTTCGACCTGCACTGGTGCGGTGAAGCTGGCGCGACCGGATCGCAGGTGGTGACGCCTCTGGTGCTGCGCATGGAACCAGCCGCCTCAGTGACCGAATCCAGCCGCCGTCGCGAGTTTGAGGTTATCCGGGCGGTTGAGGGCACTGTGCCGGTGCCGCATGCCTTCTGCATGGATCCGGACGCAAGCTTCCTGCCCTATCCGGCGATGGTCTATGGTTTTGCAATGGGCACGGCTAAGCCATCGCACGATACCGGAAAGGTCACCGGGCTTGGGCAGAACTACGGCCCAGCGCTACGCGCAAAGCTGGCGCCGCTGTTCGTCACGCATCTCGCGCGAATTCACAAGCTGCCCATCGGCGAGCCGCCCATTTTGGCAAGCTTCGATCGGCCGAGCCTGGGATCAAACGCCTCCATACTCAAGCAGGTCAATGCCGCCCGCCGCATTTGGGAGGAGGATCGCGTTGAAGAAGAGCCGGTGATGGCGATCGTCTACAAATGGCTCATCCGCAACGCCCCCGTGATAGACCATGTTTCGATTGTTCACGGCGATTATCGCAGCGGCAATTTCCTATTTGATGAGGATCTTGGCGAGATTACCGCTGTACTCGACTGGGAGGGCGCGGTGCTGGGAGATCGCCATCAGGATCTGACCTATGCGGCCCTGCCGATTTTCCAGCACTATGCCGAGGATGACAGAACCATCCTCGCTTCGGGCATGATGCCCGAGGCCGAGCTGTTCGCCGCCTATGAAAAGGCGTCGGGTCTGCCGGTCGATCCCCAACGGCTCCGGTATTTTGGCGTGTTCAACCGTTACCTCGTTTCGGTGTTGTTGCTGGCGGCCTCGGCGCGGGCAGCCCGCTGTGCGGCAACCCACCAGGACGTGCTGCTCAACCATGTGTCGGGGATGGGGTATCTCGCCCTGTCGGAACTGCGGGACTATTTTCGGAGTGTGGTGGCATGAATCAGGAGTTTGAAACGCAGCTGCAGGTGGTGCAGCGCGCGCTTGGCGAGGTTGTCATGCCGGCGCTGGGCGCGGCTGAAAAACATGTGGTAGAGCAACTACACCTGTCGATCGCCGCCCTCGCCTTTATGCAGCAAAGATTGCCCCATGCGCGCCGCTATTATCGCGGCACCACGCTCAGCTATCTTGCCATGGCGGATGCGATCATCCAGCTTTTGAAGGATTGCCAAGAGGCCGACAGCGGCAAGCTTGGGGCGCTGGTTATTCAGGGCCGGGCCTTGCTGGAAAGCCCCACTGGCGACATTATCGATTATCGTCATTTCACGGAGGAGCTGAGGGTGGTGATCGCTGGCTTGGCGGCGTCGGCTCAAGGCTCGCCTCAGGAGACCGCGCTGGATAGCTTGATTATCGATCATAGCGGGCCGATCCTGCTGCAGGAGCGCGTTTGGTGTGCCCCCCTTGGCTTCGAGCTGCGTCCGCAAGATCTGCCGCAGGCCGATTGGCTGCGATGAGGGCCCGATGAGCACCCGCCATCTTGTTGATCCCGAGCTGATCGCCCTGATTGATAGTTTCCCCAGGATGGACCTATCGGATGCGACACTCCCAGACATTCGCACCAGAATGGCAAGAGTTCTGACGGCGGCATCGCTGCCTGATCTGCCGGTTGTATGCCGTGCAGTCTTTATCCCTTCGGGCGAGGGGGAAAGGCGGATACGCTGCCTGCTTATCCAGCCCCGAGACGGGTTGAAAAACGCCCCGGCCATTCTTCATTTCCACGGTGGCGGCCACGTGCTGGGCACACCGGAGATGAACCAGCCCCAACTAATGCAATGGGCGGCAGAACTATCCTGCCTGGTGCTTTCGGTCGACTACCGGCTGGCACCCGAAACGCCTTTTCCCGGCCCGATGGAAGACGGCTATGCCGCCTTGCGCTGGCTCCATGAAACCGCCGGAGATCTCGGCATCGATACCGCCCGCATCGCCGTCAGCGGCGAGAGCGCGGGCGGTGCCATGGCCGCGTGCCTGTGCCTGATGGCCCGTGATCGTGGGGAATATGCCCTTGCTTTCCAGCATCTGGAAATGCCCCGGCTAAGCGATCTACTGCCCGATCCGCCCAACCCCTCCACCGGTGAATATATCTGGCGGGCCGAGAACAGCGCCTATTGCCACACCGCCTATCTGGCCGGATCAGAATCTCCTTATGCTTCGGCCGCCCGCGCCGAGAATCTGGCGGGCCTCCCCCCCGCCTATATCATGGTGGGAGCGCTCGATCTTTTTGTGGACGAATGCCTGCAGTACACCGCAAGACTGATAGGGGCCGGCGTGGCAACGGAACTGATTGTTTATCCAGGATGCGTTCATGGCTTCCGGATGGCAGGAAGGGCCACAGCAGCCCGAAGGGCGAACGAGGACAGCCTGCGCGCTCTTTACAAGGCGCTATCGGCCTGATCCAATGGACACCCTTTTGCCCGAAACGATGGTGGCAGACCGTCTCCAGCCAGTAACGCAATCTTTGGATCAAAACCCATGATCGCAGCCCTTACCCTGCTCCTTTCCTGCCAGCTGGTGGGGGAAATCATCCATCGTTTTTGCCACTTTCCCTTGCCGGCTCCGGTGATCGGCATGGTGCTGCTCTTTGCATGGCTGGCGTTGTTTCGAAAGGAGCGGCCGTCGCTTGAGGCGGCCACAGGCTGGCTCACCGCCCATCTCTCGATCATGTTCATTCCCGCCGCTGTCGGCCTGATAGAGCAGGGAAGCAGTCTTGCGCGGTATGGTGTGGGACTGGTGGTGGCGACAGTGATATCCACGGTGTTGACCATGGGGGTAACGGTATCGGTCTTCGCTTCGGCGGCGAGGCGTTTTTGCCCGCTCGAGGCGGATGAAAACGCCCCTTCATGAACGGCCTTCTTTCCACCCCGATCTTCTGGCTGGCCGTGACGCTGGGGGTCTTCACCCTTGCCGACCACCTCTCGCACCGCAGCAACAGGCACCCGCTGTGCCATCCGGTGCTGCTGGCGACGCCGGTGCTGATCGGGCTGCTGGTGGTAACGCATACGCCCTATCCGACGTATCAATCCGCCACCAGTCCCCTCAGCTTTCTGCTGGGGCCGGCGGTCGTCGGACTGGCGGTTCCGGTTTACGCGCGCCGCCAGCTGATCCGCCGCATCGCCGTGCCCATCATGCTGGCGCTCTCAGTGGGCGCGATAACAGCAATTGTCAGCGCCGTGGGCATCCTGCTGCTGTTTGGCGCGCCACGGGCAATTCTGGCCTCCATAGCGCTGCGCGCCACCACAACGCCGGTGGCGATGGCCATGGCCGCACAGTTGGGGGGCATACCCTCGCTGGCGGCCGTGATCGCGCTGTTTGCCGGGGTGGTTGGCGCCATGACGGCCACGCCGCTTTTCAATGCCCTGCGCATCCGGGATTACCGGGCACGCGGCTTCGCGGTCGGGGTATCCTCCCATGGCATCGGCGCGGCTCGGGCATTTCAGGTTGATTCCGTAGCGGGCAGCTTTGCCAGCCTCGGTATGGCGCTCAACGCTGTGGCCACAACCAGCCTGCTGACCTTGCTGGCATTGCTGCTCTAAAGGAAGGAGGATTTTTATGGCCAACGAACTTGCCGCAATCCCACTTACCCGCCTCAATGGTACCAGCGACGCGCTTGCCAATCATGCTGGCAAGGGTCGTGCTGGTGGTGAATGTCGCCTCCAAATGCGGCCTGACGCCCCAGTATGAGGCGCTTGAGAAGCTATACGAGACCTACCGCGATCAGCGGGCTCGAGGTTCTGGGCTTTCCCGCCAACGATTTCGGCGCACAGGAACCCGGTTCTGCCGACGAAATCACCGAGTTCTGCAAACTGAACTATGGCGTGACATTTCCGCTGTTCGCCAAGGCAGCGGTATCGGGCACGGACAAGCAGCCGCTCTATGCGCGCTGATCGCCGCCCGGCCAACCAAGCAGGGCCCCGCCGCAGACTTCCGCGAGTTGCTGAAGGGGCACGGCATGACCCCAAACGAAGATCCCGAGGTGCTGTGGAACTTTGAAAAGTTCCTGATTGCCCGAGATGGCACGGTAGTCGGTCGCTTTGCGCCAAACACCGCCCCCAGCGATCCTCTGCTGACCGGCGCCATTCTCAGCGAACTCGCAAAATAAAGCTGCGCATCAGGCCTCTGATGGTAACTTTCACGCGGCATGAATGGATGGAGACTGGACATGGTGATCGAACTGCCTGCGAATGCCCCCCGCAACACACGCGATGCCTTTACCTATATCGATAAGCTGAGGAATGGCGCAACCATCGACGACCTCAAGATCCTTGCACTGGTAGAGGCTATCGGTCAGGAACTTTACGAGGATCTCGCAACCCGCGCGAGTAATCCCGAGGTTCAGCGCCTGCTTCGGGAGAATGGCCGCGAAGAGATGGTGCATGCGCA
>Ga0007882_10000455_pt1 | contig 24092 bp, 22 predicted proteins | sample CryBogCBH12Aug01_FD_71195 | JGI IMG/M metagenome (GOLD analysis project Ga0007882, IMG submission 71195) | Freshwater microbial communities from Crystal Bog, Wisconsin, USA - CBH12Aug09.1 | ecosystem: Environmental > Aquatic > Freshwater > Lake | place: Crystal Bog, Wisconsin, USA | collected... | reverse complement strand
CCAGTCATCAAATCTGTTCAAAAAAGTCTGACACACCCTCACCTGACCCCGCTAAACGGTGGGATTAAAACCGGATGAGGACCTTTGGTGTCGGCAGGTGCCTGGCTGCTTTTGTTTATTGGACGAACCTCATGGTCAACGTTAGGCTTTTGCCATGGCGTTGGTTCGCATACTAATCGATGGGTATTCGCTGTTGCATGCCTGGCCCGAACTCGCGGCCGGGGCCCCGCGCCATTCCGAGGCCGCCCGCGATGCGCTGGTGGAGGTCCTCACCCAATACCAAGATGCCTGCGGCACGCCGGTGACGGTCTTCTTCGATGGCAACCGCAGCCGCTACACCCAGCCCAAGAGTGATGCCGCCAGCGGGGTGGAAGTCCTGTTCTCCCGCGCCGGGCAGACGGCCGACGACCTGATTGAACGCGCCGCGCATCGGTTCCAAGCCTATGGCGAGGTGCTGGTGGTGACCAATGACCGGCTGGAGCGGGACATGGTCACGGGCTTTGGCGGCACCACCGCCAGTTGCGACAATTTTATCCTCACCCTCGGCGGTGCGCTGGCGGATTTGGCGGAAAACCTGGAGCGCCGCAACCGCGCCGAACGCGTCGGCTTCCGGCGTGGCCGTTGATTGGGTGGCGGCGGGGACATTTTTTAGCCACAGATGGACACAGATGAAACACGGATGGGGCCAAACATTTAGCCGCAAAGAACGCAGAGAACACATAGAATTGGCAGCTTTGCTCTTTGTGTTCTCTGCGTTCTTTGTGGCAAAATGCCCCAAACTAAAAACTTAAAACCCAGCACTCAAAACTAATCTGCCACGCCCACGCTGCGGATGGCGGCGGCCATGTTGGCGAGATGCTTTTCCAGGGTGAACTGCTTCTCAAATAACTGCCGCAACGGGCCGCCCAGGTCGAGTTGGGCCAGTTGTATCAGGGCGGCGGCCACCTGCTCGGGGGATTTTGGATCCACCAGACCGGGATAATTCGGCGGCAGCATTTCGGGGATGGAACGCCAACGGGTGGTGATCAACGGCAAACCGAAAGCCATGGCTTCGATGAGATTGCCGGGCTGGTTTTCGGCGAGATAATAGGTGGGGAAACAGAACAGGTCGGCTTCCAGCAGGGCGCGCTGCTTGCGTTCGGCCGGGACAAAGCCCAGTCGTTCAATCAGGCCGTCGCCGTTCCGCTGGCGGATGAATTCGGCCAGTTCGTTTTCCTCCGCCGCCGAGGCCTTGCCGCCTATGATGGTGAGCCGGAATCGCAGGGGCGAGCCGGCGGCCGTCATTTTTTGGTTGGCTAGCGCCACCCCGGCCACGGCTTCAAACACGCCTTTTTCCCGGGTGCACAGGGCTAGAAACAGCACGTTCACCGTTTCCGCTCCGGGCAGCGGCGACGGCCGGCCGGCGAAAATTTCACAGCGGGCGGTGGTGCGCTGGCGGCGGGTTTCAATCAACGCCGCCACCTGCCCGGCGCAGGGATCGGGAATGCCGATGTTGACCACGGTGACCTTGCGCGCGGTCAGTTTTTCCGCATCGCGCCGGTTGAAATCGCACAGGATGATGCTCAAGTCGGCATCCCGCATGATGCGGTAGGTGATGCGGCGCGTCAGATGGCTGTTGCTGTTTTCGAGCCAGCGGCCCAGGCCGGCGGCATGCCAGTGGAGGATGGTGGTTTTGAAGAAGGGCCGGCACAGGAGCAGGCCAATCCAGTCGCGGTAGAGGGCCACCCGCTTGCCCGGGGCGGGGACGTAATACAAGTTTTTGACGCCGTAACGGAACCGGCACCAGATGGCCTGCAGGCAAAACCAGAATATCAGCAGGATTTTGCCGCCCTGAAACTCGCCAATGTCCTCCAGCCCGGAGGAAAACCGGGCATCCACGTGATAGCATTGGAGGCCCAGCGGATGAGTGGCCGGGGCGGACTGGCCCCGGCAATCCCCGCCGAAACCTTCCAACATCAGTTTAACCATGTAGCTCTGCCCATGGTGCGGCGGCGGAACATGTGCAAAAACGAGAAGTTTCATTCGGACAGTGAATAGTTTGGTGAAGTCCCGTTGCCAAGGGAAGCCTTTTCAACCCGAAAAGGGGTGGGGCCCGGCGGAAAATCGCGGGTTGGAATCGCCAGCTCCGTCTGGTAATCTTTGTCTTTCGGAAATATGGAGATCAAGCGTGTCAACGTCCTCGGGGTCGGCCTGAGCGTGCTCAATTTGCCCTCGGCCCTGGCCGCCGTGGCGGAAGCCGTGCGCACCCGTCGCAAAGGCTACATTTGCGTCACGGGCGTGCATGGCGTGATGGAGGCGCAGGATGACCCGGCCTTCCGCTCGATTCTCAACGGCGCGTTCCTCTGCACCCCGGACGGGATGCCCATGGTCTGGATGGGCCGGCTGCAGGGCCACCGTGAGATGCGCCGGGTTTACGGTCCGGATTTGATGCTGGACGTGTGCGCCTGGAGCGAAACCAGCGGGTGCCGACATTTTTTTTATGGCGGCGCGCCCGGTGTGGCCGGCCTGCTGGCGGAAAAATTGCAGGCCCGCTTTCCCCGGCTGGCCGTGGTTGGCTGCTACACCCCGCCATTCCGCCCGCTCAATGCCCAGGAGGAGGCGGAGTTGCAGGCGCAAATCCGGGCTGCCCGGCCGGACATACTCTGGGTAGGACTGAGCACGCCCAAGCAGGAACGGTTCATGGCGGAATATCTGTCCAAGCTGGACGTGACGCTGATGGTGGGCGTGGGGGCGGCGTTTGATTTTCACGCCGGCCGGGTCTCGCAGGCACCGCGCTGGATGCAGCGCTCCGGGCTGGAATGGTTTTACCGGCTGTGCTGCGAGCCACGGCGGCTGTGGAAGCGCTATTTGCGGAACAATCCGCTCTTTGTTTTGGGGGTGCTGGGGCAGCTCACCGGGCTGCGCCGCCGCCCGTTGCCGTAAAGAAGCCATAAAGAAGTTGAATTGTTTGTTGACTTCATGGGTGTCTTTGATAGATTTCATGTCCCTTTGTTTGGATTTAAATGAAAACGCATTTGCCGAAAGTAAACCTCGACCAGCGCAAGTGGCACGTCATCGATGCTGATGGCGCCGTCCTTGGCCGCCTGGCCGTGCAGATTGCCGACATCCTGCGCGGCAAAAACAAACCTGTCTTTACCCCGCACCTGGATGCCGGGGATTTCGTGATTGTCGTCAACGCCGAGAAAGTGCGCGTGACGGGCAAAAAGGAAACCGCCAAGGAATACATGACGTATTCCGGGTGGAAGGGCGGCGAAAAATACGCCTCCGTGGAGCAGCTCCGCGTCCGCCATCCCGAATTGATCATTGAGCGCGCCGTCAAGGGCATGATTCCCAAGAATCGCCTGGGCCGCCAGTTGCTCACCAAGCTCAAAGTCTTCAAGGGCCCGAAGCACGACCACGAGGCCCAGCAACCCGCCGTTCTCGCCCCTGCCAAATAATTTTAATTTTTTTGTATGGCCACCATCACTGAATTCCTTGGCACCGGTCGTCGCAAGACGGCGGTCGCCCGTGTCCGCCTCGCGACCGGCAGCGGCAAAATCACCGTCAACGGCCGCGCCTTTGAAGTCTATTTCCCGCTGGATACCCTGCGGGCCACCGTTGCCCAGCCGCTCGCCCTCACGGGCACGGCGGACAAACTGGATGTGCGCGTCAATGTGCTCGGCGGCGGCCCCGCCGGCCAGGCTGGTGCCACCCGCCACGGCATCGCCCGCGCGCTGCTGAAGTTTGACGCCACGCTGCGCCCCGCGCTGAAGGCCGAGGGCTTCCTCACCCGCGATCCGCGCGAGCGCGAACGGAAGAAATACGGCCAGCCCGGCGCCCGCAAGCGCTTCCAGTTCAGCAAACGTTGAACCACCGGTTTTGTCCAACCCCGTCGGCTCTGCCGGCGGGGTTTTTTGTTGTCCGCCTCCACGACGGGAAAAATGGCCGGACAAAATGCTTTATTGGCGGAGCGCGGCTGCGCTGAAAGCCAGCCGCAGCCATGGCCAAATGTTCAGCCGCACCGGATGGTTTCACGCGCCCGTTACCAGACAAGTTGCTGCGGCTGGTCTGCGACACAGCCGCGCTCCGCCGGATAAGTTTCGCCAGCCGTTGAAGTTTTCAACCGTCCAGAAGCATTTGGTTCTGCACCCCGGGAAAAATGGCTGGATTCTGCATTTGAATTTCCCCCGGCTGAAAGGCAACATGGGCCGTCAATGAAGCAAATTTTGTGCTGGCTCTGGGTATGGTGGGCAACGGTCGGGGCCGCCGTAGCCGCCACCAACGCCCCCACCCTGCTCTGGAAATTTTCCCTCCTGGAAGCCGCCGGGAATCTTGCCGCCTCGGCCACCCCGGCGGTGGCAGATGACGGCACGGTGTATGTCGCAACCTTCTGGGGACGGTTGCTGGCCGTTTCTCCCCAGGGCAAAAAACTCTGGCGTTTTGACGCCGGACGGGAGATTGCCTCCTCCCCGGCCATTGGCGACGATGGCACCATTTACTTTGGTTCGCGGGATTGGAAAATGTATGCCGTCACCCCGGCGGGTCGGCTGAAGTGGACCTTCCCCACAAAGGCTTGGGTGGATTCCTCCCCGGCGCTGGGGACGGATGGCACCATCTATTTTGGCTCGTGGGACGGCAGTTTTTACGCCGTGAAGCCGGATGGCACCCGTAAATGGGCCTACGTCACCGGGGGCATTGTGGACTCCTCGCCAGCCATTGGGGCGGACGGGACGATTTATTTCGGGGCGCACGACAACAATCTTTACGCGCTCAAACCCGACGGGACGCTGCGGTGGAAATTTGCCACGGACGGCCCCATCACCTCCTCGCCGGCCATCGGCACCAATGGCACTCTTTATTTCACCTCCATGGATCATTGCATCTATGCGGTCACCCCGGAGGGCAAACAGCAATGGCAGCGCAATATCCGCAACCTCACTCGCTCCTCTCCGGTGGTGGATGCGGCGGGTAATCTGCACCTCACACCCAACAGTTTCAGTTGCACCTTGGGGCCGGATGGTCACCGGCGTCTGCTCTATCCGCGGGCGTGTGTGGATGAGGTCTCGCCCTTGGTGGCCCCGGGCATGGAACTGTTTATCTCCCAACCTTGGCGCGCGTTCGTGGCCTATGCTGGCAAAGACCTGCCCTTCTGGCGGTTCGACAACCTGATCGACAATCTGGCCGCCAGTCCCGTGATGAGCCGGGACGGGGTTATTTACGCGCTGGACGGACATTTTCTCTACGCCTTTCGCGCCAATTGGGGACCGCGCCCTTGGCGCACCGGCCCGTGGCCCATGTTCCGCGCCAATGCCCGGCACACCGGGCAGGTGGCTGCCCCGTGAGCGGCGGCTAATTTAGAACGGCAGCCGGAGGTAGGTCCAAATCAGCGCCTGGCTGGCGAGCTCGGCACCCAGAAAAACCAGGGCCACGCCGGCTACCGGGGCAAAATCCACCTTGCCCACGCGCAAAGGAATTTTTTTCAGTGGTGCCAAAACCGATTGCGCTGACAAATAAACATATTTCCAAAAGCCGTTATTCCCCAGATAAACGTAGTTGTTGAGCAGATGCAGGGCCAGCAGGGCCGCCAGCGGATATTTCCAAACCAGATAGGAGCCGAGGCCGATGACGATGGACTGTTCGAGGCGCTGGGCGGGCGAGACGGGCCGCGGGATGATGTGCAGGTTGGCCAGCAGCCAACTCAAGGCGAGCCAGAGCGTGGCGGTGGCCAGCAAGGGTAGGAGGATTTTGAGCCAGACCGGCCAATCATCCACCCGGCCCAAAGCCACCCGGATCAGCCGGTGGATGGGGTCCGGCCCCCGCAACAGCGACAGCAGCAGCAGCCACAGGTAAAACACTCCCAGAGCCAGCCCGAAACTCAGGCCGGAAAACAGCAGGATGCGGCCCAGCCCGGCCCACGTGGCATGGCAGGGAATGGAGAGAATGACGATGCCAAAATTCAGCCGGGCGGACCAGACCGGGGTCATAGCCGACCCAAATTGCCAATAAGCCACGGCGCGGCCTCCCAGCAACCCGACAATGAGCAGCAGCCAGCGCCAGCGGTGCGGGGTGGCGGGAGCGGCCGGGCGGAGTGTGCCCATCAGGGTGGCGGGCCGGCGCCGGGCCAGCGGATCCGCCTGGGAGGAGCGCCAGTTCAACCACAACAACACGCCCGCCAGATTCAGGATGAAATCAACAATCCCCATGCCAAGTTAAAATTAACCAGGGCGAAGGCACCCCCGCTGCGCCCCGCGAAAGCCACCGTCTGACTGCGCTCACATCATCTTCAGCAGCGTGTCGGCCATCTCGCTGGGGGTCACCGCCACGCCAATGCCCGCATCCTTAAACGCCGCAATCTTTGCTTCCGCCGTGCCTTTGCCGCCACTCACGATGGCACCGGCATGGCCCATGCGGCGTCCGGGCGGAGCCGTGGCTCCGGCAATGAACCCGGCCACCGGCTTTTTGCAGAACTGCTTGATCCACGCGGCGGCTTCTTCCTCAGCCGCGCCGCCGATCTCGCCAATCATGATGATGCCGGTCGTTTCCGGGTCGTCATTGAACAGCTTGATGACATCGAGGTGCGACGTGCCGTTCACCGGGTCGCCGCCAATGCCCACGCAGGTGGACTGGCCGACGCCACGGGAGGTGAGCTGCCAGACCGCTTCGTAGGTCAAGGTGCCGCTACGGGACACGACGCCAATGTTACCCTTCTTGTGAATGTAGCCGGGGGCAATGCCAATGCGGCAGCCGCCGTGGGAATCCTTGCCTTCGCCAGGGGTGACGATGCCGGGGCAGTTCGGCCCGATCAGTCGGGTTTTAGTGTTGCCCGCGAGAGCACGCTTCACGCGCACCATGTCGCGTACGGGAATGCCTTCGGTGATGGCCACGACCAGGTCCAGCCCGGCGTCGGCGCCTTCCAGAATGGCGTCGGCAGCGAAGGGCGGGGGAACAAACACCGCGCTGGCGGTGGCACCGGTCTGCTTGACAGCTTCGGCGACGGTGTCAAAAATCGGCACCTTCTTGCCGCCGTGCTCAAACACCTGGCCGCCTTTGCCGGGCGTGACGCCGGCCACAATTGCCGTGCCGTAGTCAATGGAGAGTTGGGCGTGCCGCGCGCCAAAGCTGCCGGTAATGCCTTGGACGAGCACCTTGGTATTGGGTTTAACGAGTATGGACATGTTGTGATTGAATAAAATTCCAACCGTATTTGAAGAAATCCAGAAATTCCTGTCGTTTCAAATGTTCGGTTTTTTTAATTTCGTGTTTATTCAGCCGTTTTTCCGGCGTGAGTTTCAAATTATCTTCAATCTCCGCCATATCAAAACCCGCTTCATAAGCCTCCCGCCAAGCCGGACTGGCATCTGGCGGACATACGTAGGGGCGACTGGGTTTGATTGGAAATTCGTAGCGCATGGCTAAGGTTTTTTCCGCTGGTGCAAACACAGGCAATTGCCATCCGGATCGTAAATCATCGTCATCTGGCACACCGGCGTGGGCATCGGCTCAATCCGGAACTTTACCTGGTTGGCTCGCAAATGGGCAACGGCCGCGTCAAAATCCTCAACTTCCAGCGCCACCGAGCAACCGTCCGGGCTGGGCTTGAACGCCGCCGCCGAACCGAGCGTCAGGCAATGCGGCCCGATTTCGTATTCGACCCACTGCCCGTGCTCCGAGGCGTGAATCACCGTGGGCTTCAGGCCCAACACACCCTCGTAAAACGCCCGGGCGCGCGCCATGTCTGTGACGGCGTAGCAGCTGAAGGCGATTTCGGTGATTTTGACCATGTTTCGATTACTTGCCGACCGCCTGCACCACTTTCTTCGCTGCGTCCGCCATCGAATCGCCGGTGATGATGGCCACGCCGGATTCCGCCAGCGTTTTCTTGCCGGCGAGAACGTTGTTGCCTTCCAGGCGAACCACCAGCGGCAGCTTCAGACCGGTTTCTTTTACCGCCGCCACAATGCCGGTGGCGATGACGTTGCAATCCATGATGCCGCCGAAAATGTTCACGAAAATGCCCTTCACGTTCGGGTCGCTCAAGATAATCTTGAACGCCGCCGTGACCTGGTCCTTGCTCGCGCCGCCGCCCACGTCCAGGAAGTTCGCCGGATTGCCGCCGAAATGTTGGATGATGTCCATGGTGGCCATTGCCAGACCGGCGCCGTTCACCAGACATGCGATGCTGCCGTCCAGTTTGATGTAATTGAGGGAATATTTGCTGGCTTCGATTTCCAGCGGCGCTTCCTCGTTCAAATCGCGCATCGCTAGGATATCCGCATGGCGATACAGGGCGTTGTCATCGAGGGAAATCTTGGCGTCCAAGGCGATGACCGTTTCCTTGCCATCGGCCAGTTCCACCACCGCGAGGGGATTGAGTTCCACCATGGCGGCGTCGCATTCCCACCAAGTGTTATAAACCCCGGTCACCAACTTCACGCCGGCGTTGAACAGGTCGCCCTTCAAACCCAGCGCGGAGGCAATCTTGCGCGCCTGATAGGGCATGATGCCCACGGCGGGGTCAATGTGTTCCTTGAAAATCTTCTCGGGATGTTTCTCGGCAACTTCCTCGATGTCCATGCCGCCTTCCGTGCTCGCCATGATGAGCGGGCGGGAATTGGCCCGGTCCAGCAGCACCGCCAGGTAGAATTCTTTTTTGATTTTCGCGCCCGCCGCCAGCAGCAGCGTCTGCACCAGCCGGCCATCCGGGCCGGTCTGCTTGGTCACGAGCACATTGCCGAGCATCTTTTCGGCGAAGCCGACGGCTTCATCCACGGAGGACGCCACTTTGACGCCGCCTTGGAAGCCAGATTTAAACGTGCCCTTGCCGCGTCCCCCGGCGTGGATCTGCGATTTCACCACCACCTTGGCACTGCCACTGGCGGCGATTTTTTCCGCCGCTGGCCGGACCTCGGCCAGGGACTTGGCGGGGATTTCGAGCGGAACCGCAACGCCGTATTTGGCGAGCAACTGCTTGGCCTGATATTCGTGAACGTTCATGTTAAAAAAACAATGCTGCATTAAAAGCCGGTTGGGGCCGGAAAGCAACTGTTAAGCGGCGCAAAATGAGGGAAACAGGGGAAAAAGCCAAAAATGACTGGATACGCGAATCTACCGATGGAAAAAGAAAATCCGGCACCATCATTGTGATGGTGCGAGGTGAGATTGGTCGTTTCAATGAATTACTGCTTACGACGGAAAACCGCCAACCCCGCCAGCCTCAATCCGGCCAGGGCGATGGTGCTCGGTTCGGGCGTGGCGACAACCGGAATCGCCATGACTTCAATCTGGAGGAAACCGTCCGCCTGATTGCGGCCGCTCAAAAAGCCGGCACCCTTGAGGGAGGAATTCAAATACAAACCGACAGAATAATTCACTCCATCCCTGCCACCGCCAAAGCCGCCGGCCGCTTCCGGGGGCAGGCATCAAGCATTAACGGAGGTATTTCTAAAAGAAGAAATGAAGAAAATGAGTTTTTTTTATTTTATATTGTTTGTCAGCCGATAGCCAAGCCCCTACCATCTGATGAGAAAACCAAGAAAACATCCCAGCAGCCTGAAACCACCTATGAAAAACAATTATTTATTTACCCGTTCGACGCAGCCCTTGGCCCTGACTCCCTTGCTGGTGGGCGCGGTCGTTGGCGCCGGTCAATCCGCCAAGGCGGCAACCATCACCGGTTCCACCAACTTCGCTGCCGCTGGCAGCTATTCATTCAGCATTGCCCAGCCAGGTTTCAGCGACAGCTTTTCGGTTGACGTGAACAGTGGTGGTTTTAACATAGTAGAGAAGACTGGTTCAGTAAGTGTCACCGGGACTGATTCCACTGGCAGTCGTGTTTCTTTTACGGGCGTGATTTCCCCCGGTGACACCCTTGGTTCCGCCACAGTGTTTGATACCACTAGTGCCGTTGCGAACACCTCCACCAGCTCCACCCCGGTGGATAATTTGTTCGGCTTTGAACTCAATGAAAACACCGGGGCCACGCCCCGCTATGGCTGGGTTGATATTGTTGCCTCCGAAGATTTATCTTACAATGAATCAGCTCCCAAAATCTCGTGGGCCTATGACACCACCGGCGCGCCCATCACCACCGACAGCCTCACGCCCACGCCGGAACCTGCCCCGGTCGCCTTGGGCGCGGTGGGCCTTCTGCTCGCCGGCGTGCGCGGTCTGCAACGCCGCCGCCAGCTGAAGCTGGCCGCCTGATTTATTCTGATTTGGCGGTTTCCGGCGGCAAGCACTACGCGCCGCCGCAGGTCATTTGGGCTAATTTTTGACCCGGCATGACGCCTGCCGTAAATCTTGGGTTGAATTATTTGCTTGCCAACTTAACCATTTTCTGAGAAAAAAAACCAACTTTTTAAAAAAAGGAAAAAGTTAATCAACGCAATCACGAAGGCTAATCGCTTAATATATGAAAAAAAACTATTCGTTGGATCGCTCCTCTCAAACCTTGGCCCTGACCCCGTTGGTGGTCGGCGCGGTGTTCGGTGCCGGTGAAGTCGCCAAGGGTGACATCATTTACGGCTCCGTCAACTTCACTAACAGCCCTGGCGTCCTTTTACCCACTGCCTACGACTTTGATATTTCTCAGCCAGGATTCTCTGACAGCTTTACGGCTCAATTAGTCGATCCCTCCCCAGCCATATATGGGGATTCCAAGACTGGTCCAGCTATAGTAACCCCTGAACAGTCTGGACAAGTATCAATCTCCGACCAATACAAAACTGTCTATTTTACCTCCCCGCTTAGCGCAGGTGACACCATTGACTCCAGCCTAACATTTTCAAATTCATTGACTTATGTTTACACCTTCCAATCCAGCCCCACGGCAGAACAGGTGGTTGGTTTTGCTCTTCCTGAAAGCACTGGACCTGCGGTCCTCTACGGTTGGGTTGATTTTTCTGGAATCGAACTATCAGATACCCAAGAAGCGATTGCTATCAGTTGGGGCTACGACAACACGGGTAATTCCATTACGGCTGAATCCACGCCGGAACCCAACCCGGCGGCCTTGGGTGCGGTGGGCGTGCTGCTGGCCGGGGTGCGCGGCCTGCGCCGCCGCCGCCAGTTGAAGCTGGCCGCTTGATGGTTCGTTGGTTACTCTCCAAAACGCCCGGCGGCTTCGGCTGTCTGGCGTTTTTACATTTCTGATTTGGAACCGTTTGCCCGAATGAACCGGCTCTTAATGATTGGCTGGGACGGCGCCAGTTGGGGGCTGCTGAAACCCCTGCTGGACGCTGGCAAGTTGCCGCATTTGAACCGCCTGATTAGCGGCGGGGCCATGGGGGAACTGGCCAGTCCGCCCCCGTTGGCGTGTCCTCTCATCTGGACCACGCTGGCTACCGGGCAGCCGGCGGATCAACACGGAGTGCTGGGGTGCTGGCCGCGCCGTGATTTGCCCGCAGATGCGGATTGGCGCTGGCAGGAGCAGGCCGTCTGGCAAACCCTGGGCCGGGCAGGCTACCGCACCCACGTCATCAACTGGCCGCGCACCGGTTCCGGGCCGGCGGTCAACGGCATTGAATTGTCAGAATCCTATCTGGCGGCCTTGCTGGCCACGGGCAAATTGCCACCCGGCCCGGCGGGGAACTGTCCGGCGGCGGCAGTGGCCGCCGGGTTGGCGGATTTGCCCGTGCGCCCGGCGGATTTGGACGCCGCCGCCCTGCAATTGTTCATTCCCGCGCTGGCGGAAATGGACTGGCATAATGACGACCGTCCGGCTCTGTTGAGCCAGGAGTTGGCCCGCCTTTTCACGCAGCACAGCGCCGCCCTGTGGGCGTTGGAAACCGCCCCGTGGGACTTCGCCGCCGTGCATTTTGACCTGTTAAGCAGACTCGCCGGCCCATTCCTGCCCTTTCACCCGCCGCGCCTGCCGTGGGTGAGCGAACTGGAATTTGGCTGGTATCAGGAAGTGATGAACAGTGCCGCCCGTTTTTTGGATCTCTTGCTGGGGCGGCTGCTGGCGGTGGCTGGGCCGGCGGCCCGGGTATTGATTTGCTCGGACCATGGGCTGGTGTTGAGCGAAGCGCGTCCCCGCCCGGACCGGGTTTTCCCCGGCCAACCGGCGCGGCAATTCGCCCCCGGCGGGCTGCTGCTGCTGGCCGGGCCAGGCTGCGCGCCGGATGCCCTGGTACACGGGGCCGGGGTGCTCGATGTGGCCCCGACAGTGCTCGCCGCGTTTCAGGTGCCAGCCCCCAGGTCGCTGCCGGGCCGGCCGCTGGCCGATGTCTTTGCCGTCGGCAGTCCGGAGCGGGAATGGATTCGCCGTTTGCCGGAGGCACCCCGCCCCGAGGCGCGATCAGCGGAGCAATCGCCGGAACCGTTTTTTGACCGGCCGCCGGCGGAAAAACTTTCCCTGGGCGAACGGATTAAGGCCGACCGCGCCTGGAATCTGGTGTTGGTTTACTATTACAGCGGCCGACTGACGACAGCCTTGTCTCTCCTGGAGCGGTTGCATTTGCGTCACCCTCTGCGGCTGGATGTGGGACTGCTGCTGGTCGAATGCCGGTATCGGTTGGGGGAGCAGGCGGCGGCCATTGAACTGATTCAGGCGCTGCACCTGCATTACCCGGAACATCCGGGTGTGCGACTGTATCACGCTTCCGCCATGTGTTTGCAGGGGGACACCGCAGCGGGGTTGGCGGGGTTGCTGGCGTTGCAGGCGGAGGCCGGGGCGGTGCCGGAATTGCTGCTCCGGCTGGGACAGGTTTATGAGCTGCTGAACCGCACGGATGACGCCTTGCGCACTTACGAAAAACTGGCCGCCACCGCGCCCCGGCTGGCGGTCGCCTGGGTGGGCATCGCTCGTTGTCAACTGATTCGTCGCGAGTTCGAAGCCGCCGCCGCCGCCGCCGGCCAGGCGCTGGGCATTGAATACGGAAACGCCGAGGCGCATTACTGCCAAGGGATGGCTTGGGGCCACCTCGACCGGATTGAGCCGGCCATCCGTAGCCTGGAAACCAGTCTCGCGCTGCTGCCGAAATGGTATGAACTCCACCGGTTGCTGGGCTGGCTTTACGCCCGGCGACCGCAGGGGATGCCGGTGGCGCAATACCATCGGCTGCAATACCAGGACCGTCGCCGCCAATCGCCGGAACCAACCGCCGGAGCTGCGGCCGCAGCCATGACTCCGCTCGCGGTGGACCGGCGGCAGGCGCTCGCGGAATTTGCCGCCGGGGACGTTCCCCTCGTCATCTCAGGCACCGGGGCGGAGACCGTCACCGTCCGGCTCGCGGATTTGGCCGCCGCCGCCAAACTGCACGGCCGGTTGAAACTGCCGGCCACGGCCGGTTCCAGCCAGTGCTTTGCTGCGTGGCGGGAAGCGGATGGAACTTGGCTGGGCGGCGGCGTAGTGTTCTGTCCGCCGGACGAACCGCGCGCCCATTTCGAGCTCGCCGGCCCGGAAGCCGCCTGGCCGCCGGCGATTTTTCAGGAGCTCGTGCGGGGAGCGCAGCGGCTGGCCCGGCTGGCTGGGGCCAGCCGGCTGGACTACCAGGGGGTGATTGCGGAACTCTCGCCGCTTCAGCCTCTGCTCCAGGCGGAGGGATTCCGGGAATGGGAAACCTATGATCATTTTGAGGTGCCAGTGCCGCCGATGCTTGCTTACACGCTGGCGTTGGAAGCCCAGTTAAGCAAACACGGCCGGATTCCGCCCGGAGCCCGCGTCGTCTCACTAAACGAGGCCAGTCCGGTCGCGGTCGAAACGCTGGTGCGCCGGGCATTGCGGCTGCCCCAGTTTAATCTGTGCGGGGAATGTGCAGCGGGCATCATCGTTCCGGAACATTCACTCGTCGCCCTGCTCAATCACCGCGTGGTGGGCGTCAATCTTTGCGGGCCCGTGCACGACCAGACGAGTGTCATTCCCTATACTGCCGTGGAGGAAACATACCGCTCCGGCTGGGTGCTGCCGCTCCTGTGGCGCCACCACACCGAAATGGCCTTGGCACACCAGGTGACGCTAATCAGATTTCGGAGCACCCCGGAATTCATGTTCTGGCGGCCGCGCACCGTCCAGCGGCTGCAAGCGGTAAAAACCGGCCGCGAATTCAAAATGGCCTGCGACCTGCCGCCGCCCAAGGTGGCCCTGACGCAGGCAGTGGTGCCCCCACCCGGAATTGAACTGGGATCAACGGTTTAGGAAACCGCTGCTCTATCCATTTGAGCTATGGGGGCCACCGAACGGCAAAATAACCTGCCCGCTGCCGGCCGGCAAGCTTGCGCCGCCGGCCCGCAGAATTAGTTCAAGCAGCCTGAATAAAACGCCACCATAAATATATTTCTGGGGCGATTACTCCGGATGGTTGGACATCCTCCACTCTGCCCGATTTTTCAGTTGGTTCCAATCTGGAGTTTCGCCGTGCGGTTGCCCCGGTTTAATCTCCTGGTGGCATGCGCGGCGGGAAGCGCTGTACCGGAGAATTCGCTGGTCGCACTCCTGAACCACCAGGTGGTGAGGGCCAACCTTTGCGGGCCTTCACGAGGTGAGGTCAGCGACGTTCCCGATCCGGCGGTACAGGCAACCGCCGCGCCACTTGGGTGCTGCCGCTCCTGGGGCGGCACCACCCGGAAATGGCGCGGCCGCATCAGGTGACCCTTATCAAATCTCGCCTTTCCCCGAAATTCATGTTTTGGCGGTCGCGGACGGTCGAGCGGCTGCAGGCCGTGAAAACCGGTCGCGAATTCAGAATGACCTGTCATTCAATGATTCAAGGTCATGACCTCGGCGATGCCACGACGCTCGCCTTTGGGGAGCTGGTAAAATGAGTAATGGATAGTGATGCCGACTCACACAAACCAATAAATGTTTCTTCCGCCAAGCTCAGCCGCCGACCCCGCCAGTGGAGGATGCCCCAGCGGCGCGGCAGCTTCTTGCGCCCCAGTGGTAGGGCCACCAGCGAGCCTTCCTCGATCTCTTTCTTGGCAATCCACGGGGCAAGGATGCTGACACCGAGGCCCAGTTTGACCAGTTCCTTGGTGGCTTCCATGCTGCCCGCCTCGATGATGGTATTGAGGACGATGTCTTCCCGGCGAAAGTAGTGGTCGATCAGGCGGAAGGTGACGCTGTGTTTGCTGTAGAGAATGTAGTTTTCCAAGGCAATGGTGTTTCGTTCCACGCGCCCGGCCTGAGCCCACGGATGCAACGCGGCCGTAATAAAATTGAGTTCGTCAGTAAACAGGGGGTGGAATTCCAACTGCGGCTCGTTTTCCGCCTCCAAGGTCAGGGCGAGGTCAATGCGCTGGCTGAGCAGCGAAGCGACGAGCTGGGGGGTGTCCGCCGGTTCCAGTGAAATATCGTGGTGGGGAAAACTCTCTTTGAACTCGCGCAAGACGGGTGGAATCAGGTGCTGGCAGGCGGTGGTGCTGGCGCCGAGGCGGAGGCGGCCCCGGCCCCATTTGCCCAGCTGTTGCAGCGATTCCCGGGCGGCGGTCATTTCCTGTAAAATCTTTTCGGCATGCTGCAAGAGCTGCTCGCCCGCCTGGGTGAGGGCAACTTTTTTGCCCATCCTGTCTAAAAGACGACAGCCGATTTCGGATTCCAGCGCCTTCATCGAGTGACTAATGCCGGATTGGGTGAGATGCAGCTCGCGGGCCGTCTGGGTAAAACTGCCGGTGCGGGCCAGGACATGAAAGGCCCGCAGCTGCCTGCTATCAAGCGGTGCGTTCATATATGAATTCCATTCATCGTTTTCATTTGAATAAATATAAGCAGTCATCGTGCCATTGTTGGCACATGGCATGGCAATGGCTTTTAAGGCAGCGGTTAACCGGATAATACCGGTCACTGCATAAAAATGAACAACGCCACTCAACCATCGCGAACCGCCGGCCGCAGCCTCCGGCTGGGGTTTGTGCCGCTGACCGACTGTGCGCCGCTGATCATGGCTCGGGAGTTGGGGCTCTATAAAAAGTATGGGTTGCAGGTGGAGCTGAGCCGCGAACTCGGCTGGGCCACGATTCGCGACAAGATCGTGCATCGCGAACTGGATGCGGCGCACGCGCTGGCGGCCATGCCGATTGCGGCCACGCTGGGGTTGGGTTCCGTGGCTTGCGACTGCCTGACCGCCCTGGTGCTGAATTTGAATGGCAACGCAATCACCCTTTCCAACGAACTGCGCCAGCGCGGGGTGAAGGATGGCAAAACCCTGCAGGCAGAAATCATCCAGTCCCGCCGGGAGAAAACCTACACCTTTGGAGTGGTCTTTCCTTTTTCCTCGCACCGGCACCTGTTGCGCCAGTGGTTTTCGGCGCACGGCATTGATTCGGAAAAAGACGTGCACATTGTGGTGGTGCCGCCGCCGCAAATGGTGGCGAATCTGAAGGCCGGGCATCTCGATGGTTTTTGCGCCGGTGAACCTTGGAGTTCCGTGGCGGTACAGGCGCGAGCCGGCTGGATTGCCGCCACCAGTGCGGAACTGGATGCGCTGCACCCGGAGAAGGTATTGATGGTGCGCACCGATTTTGCCGCCCACCGCCCGGCTGAGCATGTGGCCCTGGTGGCGGCGCTGCTGGAGGCTTGTGAATTTTGTGATCAGCCGGAAAACCACGCCCAAGTCATTGCGACCCTGGCCCGGCCCGAAAATGTGGGCGTGGCTGCATCGGCGTTGCGCCATGGCATCACCGGCCAGTTGGATTGCGGCCACGGGCTGGCGCGGTCGCTGCGCGATTTCTGCATTTTTAACCAGGACAATGCCAACGAACCCACCGGCGACAAAGCAGCGTGGGCGCTGGAATTGGTGCGGGCCAGCGGACTGTGCCCCAATCCAAGCGCCATCAATTTTGCCCTGGGCCGGAAAATTTTCCGGGGCGACATTTTTCAGCAGGCCGCCGGTCTGCGCGACTCCCAACTCCAAATCAAAACTCATGAAACTGAACTTGAACCAGCCCTCCACTAAACTGTCCCGCCGCAACTTTTTGACGCAGGCGGCCCGCGGTGCCACCTTGACCGCGCTCTTTGCCGGCCTGCCCAAAGGCTGGGTCGGTAGCGCCTACGCCGATGATTCACCGGAAACGGCGACCCTGAACTTTGGCATGATTGCGCTGACAGATTGCTCGCCAATTGTCATTGCGCACGAAAAAGGGCTGTTCAAGAAATACGGCATCAACTCCACCGTGACCAAGGGGGCGAATTGGGCGGCGATCCGGGACAACCTTTCGAGCGGCACCATCCAAGCCACGCACATGCTGATCGGCATGCCGCTGGCCTCAACCATGGGGTTGGCGGGTTCGCCGAAGAAGCCGATGATTATTCCCTGGCTGATGAACCGGAATGGCCAGGCCATTTCGCTGAAGACCGAGTGGGTGGGCAAGGTGGGGGCCGACCCCAAGGCCATCAAACCATTTGTGGAGCAGGCGAACAGTCTCGGGGAGCCGCTCACCTTTGCCATGACTTTTCCCCCGGGCACGCATGCCATGTGGATGCGTTATTACCTGGGTGCCGGTGGGATTAACCCAGACAAGGATGTAAGCCTGATTGTGGTGCCGCCCGCACAAATGGTGGCGAACATGAAGATCGGCAAAATGGACGGGTTCTGTGTGGGCGAACCCTGGAATGCCCGCGCCATTGCCGACAAGGTGGGTTTCACCTCCGTCAGTACCCAGGACATGTGGAAGGATCATCCGGAAAAAGCCTGCGCCTTCCTGGCGGAATTTGCGGATAAGAATCCCAAGACGGTCAAAGCGGTGCTGAAGGCACTGCACGAAGCGAGCGTGTGGCTGGATGATCTGGGCAACCGCCCGGAGCAATGCGACATCGTGAGCCGGCCGACGTATATCAACTGCAATGCCAAGACCATCCTCGGTCGCCTGCAGGGGCATTATGATTACGGCGACGGCCGCACCAAGGAAGATCCCAATTACATGATTTTCAGCAGCCGGAACTGCAATTATCCGCAGCCGAAATATGCCAAGTGGTTCCTCTCCCAATACCGCCGCTGGGGCCTGGTCAAGGGGGCGCCGGATTACGAAGGCGTGGCCAAACAAGTGATGCGCAATGACATCTATGAAGAGGCGATGAAGGAAATCGGCTACCAGCATGGCGGCCTGAACAACAGTCCCGAGACGCTGTTTGACGGTCATACTTTTGATCCGGCGGGCGATCTGGAGGCCTACGCAAAGAGTTTCACCGTGAACAATGTGAAAGGCTGAGCGGCAGCCGGTGCCGGTAATCACACTCATGAAAACATTCAAACTCGACTGGCTGCTGCTGCCGCTGATTGGCCTGGTGGCGGTGCTGGGGCTGTGGGAAATCTCCTGCCTTTCCTGGGCAAAAGATTTACCGACGCCGGCGAAAACTTGGGAGACCAGCAAGCCGTATATTATGGAGCCGTTTGCCAAGCGCGGGGAAATGGATCAGGGCATTCTGCGGTTCACCTGGTATTCGCTCATTCTCGTGGCGAAAGGCTACGCCCTGGCGCTGATTATTGGCACGCCCATCGGCTTCCTGCTGGGCCTATCCCCGACGTTCACGAAAATCTTTGACCCTCTAATCCAAATTCTCCGCCCGGTGTCGCCGCTGGCCTGGCTGCCGCTGGGGTTGGTTCTATTCATGGGGGCGGGCAAGGATGCCTCGGAACTGGGGGCATTGTTTACGATTGCGATTTGTTCGATGTGGCCGACGGTGCTGAATACGGCGGTGGGCGTGCGGGCAATTCCGCAGGACTATCTGAATGTGGCCAAGGTGTTGAAATTATCGCGCCGCAAGACGCTCTTCAAAGTGCTCATTCCGGCGGCCTTGCCCTACATGTTCACGGGGTTCCGCTTGAGCCTGGGTATTGCGTGGCTGGTGATTGTAGCGGCGGAAATGCTGACGGGCCGCCCGGGCGTGGGCGGTTTTCTCTGGCAGGAATACAACTCGCTCATCTATGAGCACATCATTCTCTGCATCATCACGATTGGCGTGGTCGGGTTTATCCTCGACCGCCTGATGAGCCTGGTGGAAAAACGTTTCAAAGCGGCCTGAACGGCCGCGAAACCAAAAGAATTATTGTGGCCTATCTGGAACTCAACAACGTTTGCAAAAGCTTCGGCGGCGCGCCAGTGCTGAAGGATGTGAACCTCGCCGTGGAGCAGGGCGAATTCGTCGCCATCGTCGGCTTCTCCGGCGCGGGCAAGACCACGCTCGTTTCGCTGATCGCTGGCTTAATCCGTCCGACGAGCGGGAAGATTCTGCTGAACGGGGCGGAAATCACCGCGCCTGGGCCAGACCGGGGGATTGTATTCCAAAATTATTCACTGCTGCCGTGGTTGTCCGTGTTTGAAAACATCCTGCTCGCGGTGGAGGCGGTGAATCCGGACTGGCCGGCGGATCGGCGGCGCGAGCACGTGGAAAAATATATAGCCATGGTAAATCTTACTCCGGCCCGGGACAAGCGGCCGGGCGAATTGTCCGGCGGCATGCGCCAGCGGGTTTCCGTGGCGCGGGCGCTGGCAATGGACCCGCAGATTCTGCTGCTGGATGAGCCGCTGTCCGCTTTGGATGCCCTGACGCGGGCGACGTTGCAGGATGAAATCTCGCGCATTCGGGAAGCGACCCACAAGACCGTGCTGTTGATTACCAACGATCCGGACGAGGGGATTTATCTGGCCGATCGCATCATACCGCTCACGGCCGGGCCCGGGGCCACGCTGGGGCCGTCATTTTCGGTGGAGATTGCCCGGCCGCGCGAACGCAAGTCCATTAACCATGAACCACGATTCAAGCAATTGCGTCGGGAGGTGGTGGAGTTCATGCTTAATTCGAAGCAGGAGCGGCGCACGGCCATCACCCGCAAGCTGGTGCTGCCGGACATTGAGCCGGAGGATCTTAATATTCCCCGCAGCATGACCGGCTGGCGCAAAACGCCGATTCGCAAGGGCGAGGTAAAAGAAGAAGCCATCGAGGTGAAATCGTGAACCACCACGTTGAACTTTCGAATATCACCAAGATTTATCCGACGCCCAAGGGCGAGGCGGTGATTGTTCGGGATTTTAATCTGAAGATCAAAAAGGGCGAGTTTGTGACCCTGATTGGTCATTCCGGCTGCGGCAAGTCTACGGTGCTCTCCATGCTGGCGGGGTTGAATGAAGTTTCCGCCGGCGGAATTATTCTCGATGGCCGGGAGCTTTCCGGTGCCGGCCCGGATCGCGGCGTGGTGTTTCAATCGCCGTCCCTGCTGCCGTGGATGACGGCGTATGAGAATGTCATGCTGGGCGTGGAACAGGTGTTCTTCACGGCGAGCAAACTCGAGCGGCGGGAAATCGTGGAATATTACCTGACCGTGGTGGGGTTGGCCGACTCAATGCACAAGAAGCCCGCCGAGCTGTCCCAGGGCATGCGCCAGCGCGTGGGCATTGCGCGGGCCTTTGCGCTGAAGCCGAAGATGCTGTTGTTGGATGAGCCGTTCGGGATGCTGGATTCGCTGACGCGCTACGAACTGCAGCAGGTGCTCATCGAACTGTGGCGCAAAAACAAAATCACGGCGCTGATGGTGACGCATGATGTGGACGAGGCGCTGTTCCTGAGCGACCGCGTGGTGTGCATGACCGACGGTCCGGCGGCGGAAGTCGGGGAGATATTGGAAGTGAACTTTCCCCGGCCGCGCGAGCGCAAGGCCGTGATGGAGCACCCGGATTATTATCCTTTGCGGGCACAACTGATTGAATTTCTGGAAGTCCGCGCCCACCGCCATTCCCCGGTTCCCGCCCAGGAACCGGCCCGCCCGCCCCAGCCGCCGCCCGCCGCCAAAACCTTTGTTTCTCAAACTGTACTTACTCAATAAACCAACTCCGCAAACAAACAACATGAACACAAATCTTAAACTTCTCTCGGCCGGCGCGCTGGTGCTCGCCGCCTTGGAACAGGTTCACGCCCAATACACACCGCCGCCGCCGCCTACGCCGTTCCCGGGTTTTCTGAATGAATACCTCCGCGCCCAGGATCCGTATGCCAATCAATGGGATTTGGGTGGTGAGGCCCGTGGCCGCTATGAAATCAAGGAGCACGAGGCGATTGCCGGGCAGGCGGGCTCGGCGGATTTCCGGGATCATGGCGCGAATGAGGACAACCAGTATCTGCTGACGCGCATCCGGCTGCATGCCGGCTACACGGAAAAATGGTGGAGCGCCTACCTGGAAGGCCAGAGCAGTCTGGAGGGCGGGGATCATCGCGCCGCCTATGCAAATGTGCCCGCCATTACGGGAACGTCCAAGAAAGTCGGCTACGGTCCGGAGTCGGACACGGTGGATCTCCATCAGGGGTATTTTACGGTCGGCAATCACAAGGAATTTCCCTTATCGCTCAAGGTCGGCAGACAGGAACTGAGTTATGGTGATGAACGGCTCATCGGTGCGTTCGGGTGGAACAACATCGGTCGTTCGTTTGACAGCGTGAAATTGCGCTGGCAGAACGCTTGGTTTGGGGCGGATTTTTTCACCGGCCTGCCGGTGGTGCCGCGTGACGGCCAGTTCGATTTGGGCAACCAGCACGATGAACTGTCAGGGGTTTACGCGACCACCATGAAAATTCCCAAGACCATCATGGAGGCGTATTTTCTCGCGCGCAATGCCTCCCGGGAGGCCATCAACGACTATTCTGATCCACAATTTCCCCAGCCGACCGCGCGGGACATTTACACGGTGGGCGGGCGGTTGAAATCCAAGCCAGGTGAACTCGGCAACTGGGATTACACCATGGAAGGGGCCTACCAGTTCGGTAATATGGCCACGAATGCCACGTCCATCCGGCTCAAGCAGGATGCCTATATGTTCACGGCGCAGGCGGGATATACTTTTGCCGATACCTGGGCCACGCCCCGGCTGGGGGTGGAATTTGACTATTCCTCCGGCGACAGCAATCCAAATGACCACACCCATGGAACGTTCGATAATCTGTTTCCCACCAATCACAAGTTTTACGGCTCGATGGATTTGATCTCGCTGCAAAACATTGAAGATGCGGGAATCAATCTGACGTTAAAGCCCACTCCGCGCATGAGTGTGGCCTTCATGGGCAATCTCCTCTGGCTCGCGGACACGCATGACTATTTTTACAACGTAACCGGGGCGGCGCGCACCACGGGCTTTGGCATCAATCCTGGCAATGACAGCTATGTGGGCTCGGAACTGACGGCCATTGCCGGTTACGCCCTCACGCGCTATGCCCAGTTGGAAGCCGGTTATGGCCATTTCTTTACCGGTGCGTATGTCCAGCAATCGCTGGCGGGTGTGGGCGGCGATCATGACGCGGATTGGGTCTATGTCCAAGCCACGCTCAAATTCTGACATCAATATTGCGACGCGGTTCCTCCCGTCGCTGCGCCTCGCCGGGTGGCGGGGCGCGATTTTTTAAAATCCGCTCCACGACGGCTCATGACGCCATTTATTCCTGAAAACGCCCCGTTTGACGCCACGCAACGGCTGTGGTTGAACGGATACCTGGCCGGGTTGCTGGCGGGCAAAGGTTATGCGGCTGGCGGCGCGGCGGCGGCGAATGGCGCGGCCGAGGCCGTGGCGGCGGAGCCGTTGGTCATACTGTTTGGCAGCCAGACCGGCACGGCGGAAAAACTGGCGAAGGAATTTGCCAAAGAGGCCCGGGGCCGCGGATTTAAGGCCCGGGTGGTGGATGCCGCGAGCCACGCGACGGTGGACTGGAAGGCGGAAAGCCGGCTGCTGGTAGTCACGAGCACCTATGGCGACGGCGACATGCCGGATAATGCCCAGTCATTTTGGGACTGGCTCAAAAGCGATCAGGGGGCCGCTTTGGCGCATTTGCAATATGCGGTGCTCGCGCTGGGCGATACGAATTATTCCGAATTCTGTGCGGCCGGCCGGAAGGTGGATGAGCGGCTGGCCCAGGTGGGAGCCAAGCGGGCTCATGACCGGACCGATTGCGATCTGGATTATGAAGCCAAGGCTCGCACCTGGATTGCCGGAGCCTTGGGCGCGTTGGCCCCGGCCGGGGCGAAGGGCGCGACTGCTTCCCTCCCAGTCGAGGAAAAGCCAGCCGCCACCGGATGGTCGAAAATCAGGCCGTTTCCAGCGCGGCTTGTCACGAACCGGCGGCTAAACGGTGAAGGTTCGGAAAAGGAGACGCGGCATTTTGAAATCGCGCTGGCCGGGTCCGGCTTGAATTACGAGGCGGGCGACGCGCTGGGGGTGTGGCCCACCAACTGCCCGGAACTGGTGGAAGACATGTTGCGGGTGATGGGGGCAACCGGTGAGGAATCGGTCAGGCTCCCGGCCGGGGAATTTACCATCCGCACCGCGCTGACAGAAAAGCTGGAGATAAGCCGGCCGTCACCGGAACTGTTGACTTACTTTGCCAAGACCGATTTGATGCTAGCAGGCCTGCTGGTTCCGGAACGGAAAGACGATTTGAAAAAGTGGCTGTGGGGCCGCGGCATAATTGATTTGCTGGCGGCAGATCTGTTTAAAAACATAAACCCTCAGGAATTGGTGGCTTTGCTGAAGCCGCTCGCGCCGCGTTTGTATTCCATTTCTTCCAGTCCCAAGGCACATGCCGGGCAGGTGCATCTGACCATCAATGTGGTGCGGTATGAAGCCCATGGCCGCCGGCGCAAGGGGGTGGCGTCCACCTTTCTCGCGGATCGGGCGGCGGGCGAAGTTCCGGTGCCGGTGTTCATCCAGACCTCACATGGTTTCCGGCTGCCGGCAAAGCCGGAGACGCCGGTGATTATGGTCGGGCCGGGCACGGGCGTGGCTCCGTTCCGGGCGTTCCTGCACGAGCGACAGGCCGCTGGCGCAACGGGAAATAATTGGCTGTTCTTTGGCGAGCAGCGGGCGGCCACGGATTTTTATTATCGCGAAGAATTGGAACAAATGCTCGCGCACGGTGGGCTCACGCGGTTGTCCACGGCCTTTTCACGGGATCAGGCGGAGAAAATATATGTCCAAACCCGCATGTTGGAACAGGCGGCAGAATTATGGTCCTGGCTGGAAGCGGGGGCGCATTTTTACGTGTGCGGCGATGCCACGCGCATGGCCAAGGACGTGGATCAGGCGCTGCATTCAATCATTGAAACCGCTGGCGGCAAGAGCAGGGACGAGGCGGTGGCCTATGTGGCGAAGCTGAAGGCGGACAAGCGTTATCAACGGGATGTGTATTGAAAGAATCAACC